>Ga0115005_10000045_pt1 | contig 79444 bp, 68 predicted proteins | sample ArcOceMetagenome_FD_87163 | JGI IMG/M metagenome (GOLD analysis project Ga0115005, IMG submission 87163) | Marine eukaryotic phytoplankton communities from Arctic Ocean - Arctic Ocean - Greenland ARC118M Metagenome | ecosystem: Environmental > Aquatic > Marine > Oceanic | place: Arctic Ocean... | reverse complement strand
TGGAATGTGTTTTCTTACTTTATCGTCCCAATTTAGTTTTCCTTCATCCACCAGCATCGCCAAAGCAAAACAAGTAAACCCTTTACTGTTAGAAGCAACACCAACTAAAGTGTTTTCGTTCATCTCTTTTTTGCTGGTTAAAGAACGAACGCCATGACCTTTTGCGTAAACAATTTTCCCGTCTTTTATAATTCCGACAGAAATTCCGGGAACGTCAAAAGTTTGTAAGGTCTCTTTTACCAAATTATCGAGCTGTTTGCCATCAATTTGTGCGTTTATAGATAAGGAAACTATAAATAGGACAAGAAGCGATACTTTTTTGAAAAACATAAGACTGGTTGTATTGAATTCACCTCAAATATAGTAAATAGTTTATCATGTTTTAAGTTTCTAAAAACGAATCAAATGGTATCTTTGTTTCTATGATTTTAGCTTATAAAAACGCGGATATTTATTATACGGACCAAGGAAAAGGAACCGCTATAATTCTGATTCATGGGTTTTTAGAGAATGCTAGCATGTGGAATGATATTGCTCCAGAACTTAGCAAAAGAAACAGAGTAATTACGGTTGATTTATTAGGTCATGGAAATTCTGATTGTTTAGGGTATGTGCATTCTATGGAATTGTTTGCAGAAACCATCAAAGCAGTAATAAGACATTTAAAAATTAGAAAGTATATTTTGGTTGGCCATTCTTTGGGGGGCTATATTTCTTTAGCGCTCGCCAAAACAAACTCTGTGCAAATAAAAGGGGTGTGTTTGGTAAATTCGACTTCTAATGAAGACCCTGAAGAACGCAAAAAACTAAGAACCAGAGCTAATAAAATGGCAAAAAATAATTTTGAAAGCATGGTAAAAATGTCAATTTCAAATTTATTTCATTCCAAAAACTTGTTGAAATTTAAAAACGAAATTGAAGCCGTAAAAAAGGAAGCTTTAAAAACTTCTATTCAAGGTTATATTGCTGCCAATGAAGGGATGAAAAATAGGGAAAAAACCAATCATATTTTATTAGAAAGTAATTTTAAAAAGTTACTAATTATTGGTGAGAAAGATCCTGTTTTAGACTTTCAAACATCGCTAGAAGAAGCTAAAAAGACGAACTCTGATTTTGTTGTTTATCCCGATGGACATATGAGTCATATTGAGAATACATCCGAATTGATTGCAACCTTAAAAAGGTTCATAAAAAGTTGCTAAATATTTAATGTTTTTAAAGCTTAAATCATTTTATTCCATGACAAAAAAAATGCTTTGCACAATCCTCTTCAGTACCTGCTTCCTTGTGAATACAATTTCCGCTCAAACATCTATCAAAAAAGAGAATGATGCCTGGGTTTTATTGGTGGATGAAAATCCTTTTGAGGTGAAAGGAGTTACTTTTGGCTATGAAAATGATGTTGCAAATTATGACAAACATTTTAAAGATTTAAATTTTTTAGGAGTCAATACCATTAGAACTTGGGGTTCCGGAAAAAACACCAAAAAGTTATTAGATGCTGCTCATAAACACCAAATAAAAGTTATGTTAGGTATTTGGATGCGCCATGGAAAACCAGGGATGGAAGCAGATGATTCTTTTGATTATTTAGAGAATGAGAAAGGGAAAAAAGAGCTTTATGACAAGGCCATTAAAGTTGTTGAAACATATAAAGACCATCCTGCAATTTTAACTTGGGGAGTAGGAAATGAAGTCTACTTGAACATGGCTACTGACCCTGAAAAAGAAGTGTATTCTAAACTATTAGAAACCATTTGTAAAAAGATAAAAGAACTTGATAAAAACCACCTTATTACTTCTGTAGAGGCTTGGACTTTTGGATTAGATTGGTGGCAAAAATATGTGCCTTCAATTGACATTTATGGGTTGAATAGTTATGGTGCTGGAGCTGGTTTTTTAGGAAAGAAATAAATCTTTTTTCTAGCTTTTATTAACGGAATGTTCAGCTGACTTTATATATTGTTTTTTGTGATTACTAGAAAACCTGCAAAAAAAAAATTAAATACTTTTAAATCAAATTATCAGAAACAGCAATTAAATCTTCTTTCTTAACCCAAGTAAAACCAAACAGAATGCAACAAATACCAATGCTGATAAAAAGAAATAACTCATTACTAAATTGCTTGCATTCGAAATAGCACCTAATAAAACTGGCCCAACTAAAAAGCCTATAAAACCAATTCCTGAAACAATTGAAATTGCGAATGACGTTTCTAAATCTTTATTTTTACCTGCTATTCTATAAATTTCTGGAATAATTACAGAAAGTCCAAATCCTAATAAGCCAAAACCGATAACACTTAAAAATAAGCTAGACATTGTTATCAATATATAGGCAACAAAAGCAATGCTTGTTGCGTACAATATGGTTTTTCTAGAACCAATTTTAAGACTAAACCCATCACCTAAAAAACGACCAATTGTCATTGTTAAAGAAAAAATTATAAAACCTAAGCCTGCTTTACTTTCAGAAACTTTTATAACATCAAAAAGAAATAAATTGCTCCAATGTTCTACAGCACCTTCATTAAACATAATTATAAAAGCAATAACTGCAAGCACTAAAAGTGGTTTTACGCTTTTAAAAAATGAAGGACTATCTTTTGATTTTTCTTTTTCTTCGCCAATTATTAACTCGTAATTTTTTGCTAAAAAAAAGTTTGTAACAATTACAAAAACAGAAATTAATAACATATGTAATTGGGGATTAGAAAACTGATTCATAAACAAACTTCCAATTCCTGCACCAATAAAACCGCCTAAACTAAAAAACCCATGCGCAGCAGACATGAAATTTTGTTGTTGCTTTTTTTCAATATTTGAGGTTAATGCATTTAGAGAAATATCTGTAAAACCAGAAAAAAGCCCAACACACAATAACGCAGCACAAAGTAGTATATAATTTGGCGCCAATAATGGTAAATTAAAGGCAATTGCCAATAGAAAAACGCCTATTTTAGTTGATTTACCAACGCCAATTTTCTTATTTAACTTAGGTATAAACGGAATTGAAATCAACAACCCTAAGGCTGTAAAAAACAATGCAAAACCAACTTGACCATCATTTAAATTAAATTTTAATTTGATAAATGGAATATATAAAATCCAAGTTCCTATTAAAATATTAATGGATGAAAAAACCCAAGCAGGTGCAAAATAAATGAAGTTAGATAGAATTAAGCGTAAAGATTTCATAAAAAATCATCTTATTCTTTGATAACCGTTATTACTTATTTAAAGAATTCCAACCCTGCGCTTTCAGCTCAATTTCTTGACCCGCTCTCGTCACTAAATTTAACCCCTGGCTTTCAGCAGTAACATGCCCGATAATAGAAAAATTAGGGTTTCCTTTTATGCTGTCAAAAGCTGCAATTGGGACTGTAAAAAGCAATTCAAAATCTTCGCCACCACTTAAAGCAACCATTGTTGAGTCTAGCTCAAACTCTTCGCATGTAGAAATTACTTGTGGATCTAAAGGCAACTTATCTTCGTAAATTTTACAGCCCACTTTACTTTGTGTACAAATATGAAAAAGTTCTGAAGACAATCCATCAGAAATATCAATCATAGAAGTAGGTTTTATATCCAATTCTTTTAAGAAACCAGCAACATCATTCCGTGCTTCTGGTTTTAATTGCCGCTCAATTAAATAGGTGTAATTATCTAAATCTGGCTGATTGTTGGGGTCTACCTTAAAAACTTGCTTCTCTCTTTCTAAAACTTGTAGCCCTAAGTAAGCGGCGCCTAGGTCTCCAGTAACCACAATTAGATCGGTTTCTTTTGCTGTATTTCTGTAAACAACATCTTCTTGGTTCGCTTTCCCAATGGCGGTAACAGAAATTAAAATTCCTTTGGTTGACGATGTTGTATCTCCGCCAATTAAATCTACTTTGTACGTTTCACACGCCAACTGAATCCCTGCATACAACTCTTCAATTGCTTCTAAAGGGAATCGATTAGAAACAGCAATAGAAACTGTAATTTGCTCTGCAACTCCGTTCATAGCATATACATCCGATAAATTAACCACTACGGCTTTGTAGCCTAAATGTTTTAACGGCATGTAACTTAAATCAAAATGTACGCCTTCTATTAACAAATCTGTGGTCACTAACGTTTGTTTTTCTGAGGCATCTAAAACAGCTGCGTCATCACCAACAGCTCTTACTGTTGACGAATTTTCAACCTTAAAATATTTTGTAATATGATCTATCAAACCAAACTCACCAAGTTCAGCTAACGATGTTTTTTGTGTGTTTTTATCTTCTAACATACTGCAAAGATAGGCACATTCTTAAATTTTATAGCGCATATTCAAAAGAGATGTATAACAACTTGAATTTAGTGGCAAATTAAAAGTATATGCATCGTAAAAAACTGATTTTCTTTTTGTTAACGAAAAGCTTCGCCTGTCAGACTATTTGTGAAACAATTTTGGTCTAAAAATATCTTAAAAATAAATTTTTTAATTTTTGGGGTGCTAAATTCTATTTAAAAAACAACCTGGAATAAGAAAAAAAAATAACCACTTAAAAAAGTATAATGCTTTTACACTCCTTTTCCAAACTTTGGATAGTGGTTTTCAAATAACTGAATAGTTTAACTATTTTTAACTATTTTATCTATAAGTTAATCTTTAAATTTACATCTTAATAATTAAAATTAATTATGCTCAAGACATTTAAAACAATAATTTTTTTATTTTTATTTTCATTAGTCTTTTCTTGTTCTCCAGATGAAAAGGTTAATAATGATAGAGATGATGACCAAATAGTTAACTCTTCTGACAACTGCCCAGATACACAGAATGATGACCAATTAGATTCAGATAATGACGGAATAGGAGATCTTTGTGATGATGATGATGACAATGATGGTGTTTTAGATACCGATGACAACTGTCCTTTAATTGCAAATCCTGCACAAACAGATGTAGATAATGACGGAAAAGGTGATACTTGCGACAATGATGACGATGATAGTGATAACGACGGTATAAAAGACAGTGAAGATAACTGTCCAAACATAGCAAACCCGAATCAAGAAGATGAAAATAATGACGGCATTGGTGACGCCTGTGCATCAACAAACAAATTTGTTTGTGAAAATGGAATTGCAAATGGGTACCCGTGTAATGATTATGATTTACTGTTAAATATACCTTTAGCTACTTTTTCTGCATCTGCAGGAAATGATTCTTGGGGCTGGACGGATGCTACAAATGGTAAAGAATACGCTATTATGGGGTTAAATAATGGTACCGCTTTTATAGATATTACAGATACCGAAAACCCTGTATACTTAGGTAAGTTACCTACAGCATCTGTTAATAGTAGCTGGAGGGATATTAAGGTTTATAAAGATCATGCTTTCATCGTCAGTGAAGCTTCTAATCACGGAATGCAAGTGTTTGATTTAACTAGATTAAGAAATGTTTCCAACACTCCGGCAACGTTTACAGCCGATACAAATTTCACTGAATTTGGAAAGGCTCATAATATTGTTATTAACGAAACGAGTGGTTATGCCTATATCGTAGGAGCAAGCGGAAATTCTACCTATGGCGGCGGTCCAATATTTATAAATATTCAAGACCCAAAAAACCCCGTTAGTGAAGGTGGTTTTAGTGAAGGAGGATATTCACATGATGCTCAAGTAATTACATACAATGGGCCCGATACAGATTATACTGGAAAAGAAATTTTAATTGGTAGTAATGAAAATGAAGTAGTAATAGCAGATATTACGGATAAAACAACACCAACCATAATTTCTACAATTAGTTATTCTAATGTAGCCTATGCGCATCAAGGGTGGTTCACTGAAGATTTAAAATATTTTATCTTAGGAGATGAATTAGATGAAAGAGATTTTGGAAATAATACAAGATCCATCATTTTTGATTTTACAGACTTAGACAATCCGTCGCATCATTTCGATTATTTTGGTAATACAGCAGCCATAGACCACAATGGATATGTAAAAGAGAATATTTATTATCAAGCAAATTATACCGCTGGTGTAAGAATGATTGATGTCTCGAATGGAGATAACAAAGATTTTAATGAAGTTGGATTTTTTGACACGTACCCAAATAACAATAATACAGCATTTAATGGTGTTTGGAATGTGTATCCTTATTTTCCGAGTGGAAATATTATTATTAGTGATATCGACAATGGTTTTTTTGTAATTAAAAAAAGTAACCCATAAAAAATGACTAAATATTGGGTAGTTTTTTGTTTCTTTATTCTTTTCAGCTGCTCTAAAAAAGACGTGTTCGGTATCCCTGAGGTAATTGAAACAACCATTAAATTAGACTTTGTTGAAACTTTGGGTGGCTCTAAAAATGAAGCCTTTTCTTCTATAAAAAAAACGGCAGATGGTGGTTATATTATTGTTGGTTTTACGCAGAGTAACGATTTTGATTTCGATTCAAAAACAAATGAATCTTTTGACTATTTAGTTGCAAAGTTTTCTTTCGACAACACCCTAGAGTGGCAAAAAACTTTTGGTGGCTCAGAAGATGATAGAGCCGCAGACATTGTACAAACCTTAGATGGTGGTTTTGCTGTTTTAGGGTACAGTAAAAGTTCAGATATAGATGTTTCAGCAAATGCAGGTGCTCAAGATTTTTGGTTGTTAAAAATTTCTTCTTCAGGAAGCCTTCTTTGGGAAAAAACATTCGGGTTTTCTGGCGCCGATTTTGGTACTGCTTTGTTAGCGACAAAAGACGGTGGATTTCTTATAACGGGTGTCTTAGATGTTTCTAGTTCTGATGGCCAAGGAAACGCAAAGTCAACCGCAATAAACCACTCGGGTGGCGATTATTGGGTAATAAAAACAGACCTTACAGGCAATTTAGAGTGGAGCCGGTTTTTTGGTGGCTCATTTACAGAAATACCACTGGGAATTGTCGAAACTGTCGATCATAATTTTATAATTACAGGTTCATCAGACAGCAATGATTTTAATATTTCAAATAACCTAGGAACCTATGATTTTTGGATCATAAAAATAACCCCTACAGGTGATTTAATTTGGGAAAAAAGTTTTGGAGGGTCTGGGATTGATGAGGCACGAGCAATTACAAACACAAATGATGGCAATTTTATAGTGGTTGGTGATACTAGAAGTATAGATATAGATATTTCTGAAAATAATGGCGCAGCAGATGTTTGGATTGTAAAGTTTTCTACTGAAGGAAATTTGATTTGGGAGAACACAATTGGAGGAACAAGTTTTGATGCTGCAAGGGCTATCTATAAGACACAAGACAACGGTTTTTTAATCGCAGGAAGTTCTCGAAGTTTAGATACCGGTTTTGAAAATAAAGGACAAAATGATGCACTTGTTTTAAAAATTGACAGCAACGGAAGTCTTTTGTGGCAAAAAACAATTGGTGGCTCGGAAATAGACTTTTTATATGGTGTTACTGAGTTAAATAATAAGGCAATTATCGCTGTTGGCGAAAGTAGCAGTTCAGACCAAGACATTACCGAAAACGAAGGATTTACAGATGCGTTAATAATACAAATGAAATAATAAATGAAAAATATTATTACTTTTTTATGTCTCTCCATATTCCCTTTTTCGTCTTGTACAAACCAAGAAGAGAACAGAACAATAACCTTAAACTTCTCTCATCATTGGGATGAAACAATAATTACCAATCAAGATTTTAACCAACTAAAATTTACAAATGCAAACGGTGATAAAGTAAGTATTGAAAGGTTACGTTATCTACTTTCAAATATTAGTTTGGTGGGCTCAAAAAACTATTATTTAGTAGATTTTACTGAAAATTCTGGGACTTCAATATCAATCTCTGGCTTTACTGATGGCGTTTATGACCTCTCCTTTAAATTTGGATTTTCAGATGAAGATAATCAAGATGGTATATATCCTGATTTAAATACTGCAAGTTTTAATGTTCCGGGTATGTTGGGAGGTGGTTATCATTATATGCAATTTGACGGAAAGTATGAAGATAATAACAACCAAGAGACAGGTTTTAATTACCATACAATTAGAGCTGTGGATAGAACCGACCCAAATAATTTAAAGTTTGAAGATACTTCTTTTGACGTAAATTTAGGAACCGTAGAAATTACAAATAATACAGAGATTAACATTAAGATGAACCTTTCAGAATGGTTTAAAAATCCAAATACTTGGAACCTGAACCAATTAAACACAGTTTTAATGCCAAATTTTGAAGCTCAAAAAATGATGAATCTTAATGGAAGATCAGTATTTAGTTTAGGTGAAGTGAATCCATAAAAAAGCTGTATTCCGAAGAAGCTAGTACTGAAGTAATCTAGACATTAAAACCAGGTTTACTGAGTTCTAAAAACGAAAGTCAAGTAAAAATGAAAAAACGATATATATTTCTTCTTTCCTTATTTCTTTTGATGAATTGCACGTCCAAAGAAGAAGAAACGTATACTCCAATTCCTTACAATTTAGAGATTCCCATACTTTTTGCAGACAAATTAATTGCGCCTATAATTCCTGCAAACAATCCTTTAACTGAAGAGGGCGTTGCTCTAGGTAAAAAATTATTCTTTGATACCATTTTATCTGGAGACGAGACACAATCTTGCGCATCTTGCCACGATCCACAGAAATCATTTACCGACCAACAACAATTTAGCACCGGCGTTAACAGTAATTTAGGAGCCAGAAACGCAATGCCGTTATTTAATTTAGCATGGAATTTCGACGAACGCTTTGCTTGGGACGGAAAAGAGTTTGGTCTAGAAAAACAAGCTTTAGAACCTGTTTCAAATCCTATTGAAATGCATGGAAACTGGAAAGATATTGCGAAGAAGTTACAAAATAATTTAGAGTATAAAGACATGTTTTTACGTGCATTTGGTAAGTCAATAATCGATTCTACGCTAATTACAAAAGCCATTGCACAGTTTGAAAGAACACTCATCTCTGGTAATTCTAAATTCGATAAGTACTTGGGCGGTGAAACAAATTTAACTGCAGAAGAGCAAAACGGATTTAATGTTTTTATGGACGAATCAAAAGGAGATTGTTTTCATTGCCATGGAAGTGATAACAACCCTATTTGGTCGGATAATAAGTTTCATAATAATGGTTTAGACAATACTTTTGCAGACTTAGGTTTAGGCATAGTTACAGGAGACCCAAGTGATAACGGTAAGTTCAAATCACCATCTATTAGAAATTTAAATTTTACCGCACCTTACATGCATGATGGCAGATTCGCAACTTTAGAAGAAGTCATAAATCATTACTCTGAGGGGTTAAAAAAATCATCTACAATAGACCCCTTAATGAAAAAAGTAAACGAAGGGGGTGTTCAGTTGTCAACCAAAGACAAAGCAGATTTAAAAGCATTTCTACACACCCTTTCAGATTACAATTTCATTAGTAATCCAACATTTCAAAACTAATCAATAAAACCAATTGAATTATTGGGTTTAATAATGAAAGTTCTTCGTTTTTCTTCGACTTATATTGTATATTTGCAGTCAATTTAGATTTAATCTAATTAAAGATATGATAAAAGTTTCAGACACAGCAAAGAAGAAAGTCGTAGAGTTAATGACTGACGACGGCTTTAACGCAATAACCGATTTTGTAAGAGTTGGTGTAAAAAGCGGTGGTTGTTCAGGGTTATCTTACGATTTAACTTTCGATAATAAAAAAGAAGAAAACGATAAAGTTTTTGAAGAGAATAATGTAAAAATTATTATTGACAAAAAAAGTTTTTTATACTTAGTTGGAACAACTCTAGAATATTCTGGAGGTTTAAACGGAAAAGGATTTGTTTTTAATAACCCAAACGCAAGCAGAACTTGCGGATGTGGAGAGTCATTTTCACTTTAAAAATTAGAAAAAGATGTCAAAATATACCGAAGACGACCTAAAAGAAGAATTAAAAACCAAAGAATATGAATATGGTTTTTACACAGATATAGAAAGTGAAACTTTTGCTAAAGGTTTAAATGAAGATGTAGTTCGTGCAATTTCTAAAAAGAAAAACGAACCAGAATGGATGACTGAATGGCGATTAGAAGCTTATAGAGTTTGGGAGAAAATGGAAGAGCCAGAATGGGCGAATGTCCAGTACACGAAACCAAAATTTCAAGAAATTGCTTACTATTCTGCGCCAAAAGAAAAACCAAAATTAAATAGTTTAGATGAAGTAGATCCAGAATTATTAGACACTTTTAAGCGTCTAGGGATTTCTATAGATGAACAAAAAAAACTAGCTAATGTTGCCGTAGATATTGTAATAGATTCGGTATCTGTAGCCACTACCTTTAAAAAAACATTAGGTGAAAAAGGTATAATATTTATGCCTATTTCTGAAGCAATTCAAGAACATCCAGAATTAGTTAGAAAATATTTAGGAACTGTTGTACCAACAACTGACAACTTCTATGCAGCCTTAAATTCAGCTGTTTTTTCTGATGGATCTTTCTGTTACATTCCAAAAGGAGTTCGTTGCCCAATGGAATTATCAACCTATTTTAGAATTAATGAAGGAGGAACAGGACAGTTTGAAAGAACTCTTGTTGTTGCAGACAAAGGTAGTTACGTTTCTTATTTAGAAGGCTGTACAGCGCCAAGTAGAGATGAAAATCAATTACATGCAGCAGTTGTAGAACTCATCGCAATGGATGATGCAGAAATTAAATATTCTACTGTACAAAACTGGTATCCAGGAAACAAAGAAGGAAAGGGTGGTGTTTATAATTTTGTAACCAAAAGAGGTTTGTGTGAAACAAATGCAAAAATTTCTTGGACACAAGTAGAAACAGGTTCAGCAATAACTTGGAAATACCCAAGTTGTATTTTAAAAGGGAACAATTCTATTGGAGAATTTTACTCGATTGCAGTAACAAATAATCATCAACAAGCAGATACAGGAACGAAAATGATTCATTTGGGAAAAAACACCAAATCAACCATTATTTCTAAAGGAATCTCTGCAGGTAAGTCGCAAAACTCATATAGAGGCTTGGTACAAATAAGTGCTAGAGCAGAAAACGCTCGTAATTTTTCACAATGTGATTCTTTGTTAATGGGAAATGAGTGCGGAGCACACACTTTTCCGTATATCGAAGTTAAAAACAAATCAGCACAAGTAGAACATGAAGCAACCACCAGTAAAATTGGTGAAGAGCAATTGTTTTATTGTAACCAACGTGGAATTGATACCGAAAAAGCAATAGCATTAATCGTAAACGGATTTAGTAAAGAAGTTTTAAATAAGCTGCCAATGGAATTTGCTGTAGAAGCTCAAAAATTATTGGAAATTAGTTTAGAAGGTTCAGTAGGTTAAAATTCTATGAATTTTAATTGTAGAATGATTCAACAGTTGCAAAAGCATTTTAAAAATTATTAAAAAAATAAGATATTTATATCATGTTAAAAATTAACAATTTACACGCCTCAATAGAAGATAAATCTATTTTAAAGGGATTAAACTTAGAAGTTAAAGCAGGCGAAGTTCATGCGATAATGGGGCCAAATGGAGCTGGAAAAAGCACATTAGCCAACATCATTGCAGGTAAAGAAGAGTACGAAGTTACTAATGGAATTATAGAGTTAAATGGTGAAGATATTAGTGAACTTGCACCAGAGGAAAGAGCGCATAATGGTGTGTTTTTATCATTTCAATATCCTGTAGAAATTCCTGGAGTTTCTGTAACTAACTTTATAAAAACCGCTATTAACGAAACCCGTAAAGCAAAAGGTTTAGAAGACATGCCTGCAAAAGATATGTTAAAAATGATTCGTGAAAAATCTGAATTATTAGAGATAGACCGTAAATTTTTATCTCGTTCTTTAAACGAAGGTTTTTCTGGAGGAGAGAAGAAGCGTAACGAAATTTTTCAAATGGCAATGTTAGAGCCAAAATTAGCCATCTTAGATGAAACTGATTCTGGTCTAGATATTGATGCTTTAAGAATTGTAGCAAACGGCGTAAACAAATTAAAATCTAAAGATAACGCAGTGATTGTAATAACGCATTATCAACGTTTATTAGAGTATATTATTCCTGATTTTGTGCACGTTCTATACGATGGGAAAATCGTAAAAACAGGTGATGCTTCTTTAGCTTTAGAATTAGAAGCAAAAGGGTATGACTGGATTAAACAAGAGCTTGTTCAGTAAAAAAGTTTAAAAGTAAAAAAGTTTAAAAGTTGGAGAAGTGATAAAGTATCGTAAAACGAAACTTTAGAAACTTTAAAAACTTTCAACTTTAAAACGAAAGTAAATGGAATTAAAAGAAAAAATACTATCATCATATGTAGCTTTTGAGAATGGAATTGACATCAATACTGATGTTCATGAAATTAGAACAGAAGCTTTAGAAAATTTTGAAAAGTTAGGCTTCCCTTCCAAGAAATTAGAAGCTTGGAAATACACTTCTTTAAACTCAGTTTTAAAGAACGATTTCAGCATCTTTCCTGACAAAGAAAACATTATCGAATTGGCTGATGTTAAAAAGTATTTTATTCATGATATAGATAGCTATAAAGTTGTTTTTATTGACGGTAAATACAGTTCATTTTTATCAGAAACAACCCATGACGATATAGATGTTTGCTTGATGTCTGTAGCCCTCGCAAAGCCAAAATACAAAGTAGTTATAGAAAATTATTTTAATAAAGTTGCAAAACAAGACAATTTAACGTCCTTAAATACGGCTTTTGCGACAGAAGGGTCATATATTCATATTCCAAGAAATATTGAGGTAGAAAAGCCTATTCAAATCATTAATTTTACCACAGGTTCGGAAGCAGCAACAATGTTGCAGCCAAGAAATTTAATTGTGGTCGAGCAAAATGCACATGTTCAAATTATTGAACGTCATCAGAGTTTAACCTCTAACCCTGTTTTAACAAACGCAGTTACTGAGGTTTTTGCTGCTAAAGATGCTACTGTAGATATTTACAAGATTCAGAATGATGACAAAAATGCTTCACTAGTCGATAATTGCTTTATAGAACAAAAATCGAATAGTATCGTTTCTGTGCACACTTTTTCTTTTGGAGGAAATATCACCAGAAATAATTTAAACTTTTATCAAAGAGGAGAACACATTGACTCTATTTTAAAAGGAATTACAATTATTGAAGGAAAACAACATGTAGATCATCATACTTTGGTACATCACATTGAGCCAAATTGTGAAAGCCACCAAGATTATAAAGGCATTTATGACGAACGCTCTACAGGTGTCTTTAACGGAAAGGTTGTTGTAAATAAAGAAGCTCAAAAAACCAACGCATACCAAAAAAATAATAATGTTTTAGTAAGTGATAAGGCTACTATTAATGCAAAACCTCAACTAGAAATTTTTGCTGATGATGTAAAGTGTTCTCATGGCTGTACGATTGGTCAATTAGATGATGATGCTTTATTTTACATGCAGCAGCGAGGTATTCCAGAGAAAGAAGGAAAGGCTTTATTGATGTATGCTTTTGCGAATACTGTTTTAGAAAGTGTAAAAATACCAGAAGTTAAATCTAGAATTACAAAGTTAATTGCCAATAAACTAGGTGTCGCTATTGGTTTTGATTTATAAAAAATAGCATCAATTTTCATATAAAATACAAACCACGCAAATTGCGTGGTTTTTTTGTAACTTTAATAAAAATTAAAGTGATGAATAAACCAATTAAAACGACATTATTATTCCTTGGGATAATCTTGTTAACTTATGGGATTTTTATTTTAAACCCTGCTAAGGACCATGTCAATAAAACATCTTATATATTTATTGCATCTGGTTTTTTAGCTCTTATTTTAAGTTTATTCAAAGACAAGAAAAAGTAATTATTTGATACTTTTAACAATGCCACTCAAAAGGGCATCAATATCTGCGTTTTTCGTTAATCCCATTCTAACAACTACCAAATCTTGTTGCGGTAAAATATAAACATTCTGACCTTGGTACCCACTAAAGAAATACATGTCTTGTGGCGTGTTAGGGTATCTTTTCCCAGCATTTAACCAAATTTGAGCACCATACCAGCCATTAGAGGTTGGAGTTGCCTTAGTGGCGTATTCTAACCATTTTTCGTTAAACAATTCTTCTCCATTCCAAGTTCCTTTATGCAAATACAACAAACCTAATTTAGACCAATCCCGAGCAGTTGCCCATGCGTAAGAAGAACCTACATAATTACCAGCCAAATCCGTTTCTACAATCATAGAATTCATGCCAATCTTATCAATTAAAGAAGCATACCAGAAATCTAAATATTCCTGGTGCGTTTTAAATTGCTCGCGTAAAATACCTGACAACAAATTTGTGGTTCCCGATGAATAATTCCAAGTTTCATTTGGCTTACCAACCAAAGGTTTATCAACTTGAATTTTAGTCATGTCTCGTTCTAAAAACAACATTTTAGAAACATCAGAAATGGTATTGTAATCTTCATCCCACTCTAAGCCAGAATTCATTTGCAGTAAATTATGAATGGAAATGTCTTTTCTTTCATCCTTTTTCCATTTGTCAAATAACGCTTTCTCAAATAAATCCATTTTTTTTTGATATTCTAAAATACCGAACAAAGTGCTTAGAATACTTTTGGTCATAGACCAGCCTAGAAGTTTAGAGTTTTGATTAAATTTACCCGCATAACGTTCTGCAATAATTTGATTTTTGTACACCACAACTGATGCTCTTGTTTGATTAACCGAATCAAATAAAACATCCAAAGTTTCGTTTAATTTTAAATAATCTACATTGCTAAAAATAGTATCTTTTTGTGCAGCATTTCCGTACGGAAAAGGAATTATATTATTCGCCAGTGCTCTTTTTGGTACTAAATATTTTTTATTTAAATCTTCACCTTCTAAAGCCAAAACACTTCCTAAACCTTCTCTGAAAAATGCTTTTCTAGTTAACAAACCAAAAACACCTGCATTGGCAAATTTCTGGTCAGTATCAACTTTATCATCAGCTAAATTTATTGGAGAAAAATTGGTATCAGTTTTATCTGTAAACTTAAGCGTTCTATTTGCTAAAAAAATAGAAGAAGCTGTACTTTTCGCAGAATAACCAGCTATAATATTCAGTTTTGGATAATTATAAATTACTAGAGCTATTAAAATAAGGAGGAATACCAGAAGAATTCTTTTTATATTTTTCATTACTTTATGTGTTTGATTATGTAAACATAAGAAAATCATATTGACTTTTTTACCACTTTAAAAATGCAAGGTTTATCTTTGTATCTTAAAATCATTTTTATGTTTAATGTTGATAAAATTCGAGAAGATTTTCCTATTCTAAAAAGAACGGTTCACGGAAAACCTTTGGTCTATTTTGATAATGCTGCCACTTCACAAACACCACAAATTGTTATTGATGCAATTGTAGATTATTACAGTAATTATAATTCAAATATTCACAGAGGTGTGCACACTTTAAGTCAAGAAGCAACAGACAAATATGAAGAAGCACGTATTAAAATTCAACATCATTTTAATGCAAAAGAAGCCTACGAAATTATTCTAACTTCTGGCACAACCCATAGTATAAACATCATTGCTGCTGGTTTTACATCACTTATACAAAAAGATGACGAGGTGATCGTTTCTGCTTTAGAACACCATTCTAACATTGTGCCTTGGCAAATGTTATGTGAAAAAACTGGTGCTTCTTTAAAGGTAATACCAATGTTTGAAGATGGCTCTTTAGATATGGACGCGTATCATAATTTAGTAAATGAAAAAACAAAATTAGTTTTTTGTAATCATGTCTCAAATGCTTTAGGAACTGTAAATCCGATAGAAGAAATCATTGAAGCGGCCCATAAAGTTGGTGCGGCTGTTTTAATTGATGGAGCTCAGGCAACACCACATATAAAGCCAGATGTGCAAAAATTAAATGTTGATTTTTATGTTGCTTCTGCCCATAAACTGTGCGGCCCAACTGGTGTTGGTTTGTTATATGGAAAACAAGAATGGTTAGAGAAGTTACCTCCTTATCAAGGTGGTGGAGAAATGATTAACACTGTTACTTTCGACAAAACCACCTATGCAGGTTTGCCTCATAAATTTGAAGCAGGAACCCCAAATATTTGTGGTGGAATTGGCTTTGGTGCAGGTTTAGATTATATGAATGCGGTAGGTTTTGATACAATTGCATCTTATGAACACGAACTTTTAGAATACGGAACCAAAGAATTATTAAAAATTGAAGGTTTAAAAATCTATGGAACGACCGTCGAGAAAACGGCCGTAATCTCTTTTAACGTCAGCGAAATTCATCCTTATGATATTGGTGCGATTTTAGATAAGTTAGGTATTGCAGTAAGAACAGGTCATCATTGTGCACAACCAATTATGGATTTTTACAAGATACCTGGAACTGTAAGAGCTTCGTTTTCTTTTTATAACACCAAAGAAGAAATTGATGTTTTAGTAGCTGGAGTTAAAAGAGCTACAATGATGCTTTCGTAAAATAAAAATGATATTTAAAATAAAAAAAGGTTGAGAATAAATTCTCAACCTTTTTTTATTTTAAATATCATTTAGTTTATCTCAACAAAGGAGAGTAATTTGTTGGGTAATCTCCTGCTTTCGCTAAGCCATTTGTTGCGGTGGTAAAGTTAGAACCAAATTCCGCATCCATTGCTGCTAAAATTTTATTTGCCATTAAAGCATATCCTCTTGCCGTTAAATGAACACCATCTAAACTTACTAAACCTCCAGTAACTAAATTTGTAGTCATGGTATAATTATCGAACATAATACCTGTAGAAGCTTCGGTTAAAACTCCTTTAAAGTCTACCAATGCAATATTAGCATTAGTAGCAGCAACTGCCGCGATGGTAGTATTGTATGCATCTGTAGCTGTTTTAATCGCTGTTTGTTCTTCAGGTGTTAGAACCCATTCGTCTGCTAAAGGAACAGAGACTCCATTGATTAATTGAGGGTTTCCACCAACTGTAGTGCCTAATACTGCAGAACTTGCTAAAAGTAATAAATCATCTGCAGTTGCTTGTCTCATATTTGTTAATCCTGGATTAATAGGTGCTAAATTTGATAAATTTTCATCTAGAATTAAAGCAGCATTTTGACCAGCAACAAAAGTTACTTGTCTACGATCTACTTCAGCTTGATCATAGTTCGCCAACAAAGGAAGAACCTGAGCCGGTAAAAGGTTTGCATTTTTAAGGTCTAAAATTTGCTGTAACCCTCCATTATAAGCAGCAAAAGCTCCATTAAGTTGAGCTGCTGTTCCAGCATCTAATGGAATTGCATTATAAGGTACTGTTATAAAGTTTGCTAAATCTGTAATATAAGGCACGTTAGCTACAACCCCTTTTGCTCCATTTGCAGTTAAAGCAGTAACCATACCACTAAATACTTGTGCAAATACATTAGGATCTGTAATATCTGAACCTCCGTAGGTCTCTGGGTCATAGTTTCCGGTTTGGTCTACACCTGACCCCCCTGAAAGCGCATAACCTAAAACGTCATTTCCACCAATTTCTGATAAGGTAAAAAACGTTGGGCTCTGAGCTAATACATCACCCATAACAGATGCTCCTGGACTAGATGCCATTCTACCGAAATAAGGATTTAATTGTCCATATCCAGCAACTCCTAAATGAAAACTTTTTGCTCCTGGAGCCCCAAAATTATTAAAAGGCCCTGAAAGAACCGCTGTTAATTCTGTAGTTGGCATTGCAGGTAATCTTGCTGGTCCAGCACCATTAAAATAAAATCTTGGTGGCTGAACTGCTGTTCCGCTAAAAACCAATCCTCCAATATTATCTGCCATTAAAGGCTGATTGAATTCTGTGCCAAATTTCCCTGCCAAAATATTCGGAAAAGAATTTTCTTGAGCTGCTTTAAACATCGCTCCATCTGTATAACCAGCTGTAAAAGAGGCGCCAACAGAAATGTATTTAGAAAAATCTAACCCATTTGTATTTAATGCTACTTCAGCTACTTCTTCTGCAGGAATTGCGTCTAATTCATTATTAACATCACAAGAAACAATGCTTAATGATAAAAGAAACAATCCTATATATTTATATGTATTCATAAAATGTTGTATTTTTTTATTAGTTATTAATTGTCCAAGAAAGGTAATATTGAGACCCTATTGCACCAACACCAGGTGCACTTAAATATTCTTGCCCCATTAAGTTAGCTCCTCCCAATTTAAATATAGATTTCCATTCTGGAACACTATAATTTACTTGAGCGTCTAATACTGTTCTGGCTCCTATAGTTGCATCTAAGAAAGTAGATTCCCATACATATTCATCTTGCCATCTTACATTTAAATTAAAACCAAAGTTTTCAAATAAATCTGTTTTCCCAAATTGTAATTTTACTTTATGTTCTGGTGTATTAAATCCTGCTTCAAAATCTGGATCAGAAGCTTCGTCAAAATCAAATTTAGCATAGGTATAGTTTAACCCAAGATTAAACCCGTCAAAAATCCTTGTATTTAAACCAATCGTTGCTCCATAAGAATTAATATCCGCTGCAGAATTAGTATACCCTGCAAAAGTAGCGTAATCTCCGCTACTTAAAGCGACTAAAGCTAAAGGCACTTGCGCTCCTCCTGGTCCAACAGGTGCAGTTTGAGTAAGTGCAGCATCACCATAAAAAGGAACTAAAACATTTTGTCCTGCAATAAAATCTTCATAAGCATTGTAATACACACTTAAATCAACTGATATTGTTGATTCTCCTGCTGGTACTAATCCTCTATACCCTATTTCATAAGCTGTAACCTTTTCAGGTTTTACCAACTCAATGTTTGCTTTTGTTGGATTTCCAGCCAATACAGATGATACAGAAAAAGAATTTTCATATGCAGATCTACCTGAAACAGATATTGTTGATGCTCCTGTAAAATTTTGACCTAATCCACTAACGGTTAAAGGCGTTGTTTGATATCTATCTAAATTATCTGGTGCTGAACCAATTAAAAAAGCTCTACCTGCATTTAAACCAATGTATTGATCTTGTGTTGTTGGATTTCTAAACCCTGTTTGAAAAGATGCTCTAAAATTTTGGTTTTTATTTTCACCAGCAGCATATGCTAAAGAAACTCTTGGAGAATAGTTTCCGTTGAAATTTTGTGCTTTATCATAACGCACGGAAGCCGTAAACTTTAAACGATCGTCTTCTAAAAATTTCTTTTGTAATTGCGTATAAACACCATATTCATTGTATTCAATAGGTCCATCATAATCTGTAAATATACTTCCATTAGAATTTAATGAGTACAATCTGTAAGATGCACCTACTTGAATTTCTGCCCAATCTGTAACATCTTGAAAATTATAATTAGCATCTGCATGGTAATATTTGGTGTTGTCTTGAAACTTAGAGCCCGTCACTAAGTCTGGGTCTGAAGTTATTCTATCAAATGCTTCTTGAAAACCTGCTGTTCCTGGCAATAATCTACCAGTTTCTGCTGTTTGTCTTGCAAGAGCGTGAGCCTGATCAGAAGTTAACCCTCCTAATGTTCCTTGTAAATAAGCACCTGTATATTCTCCAAACCAAATGTTGTCTGCTTTCCATGATCTGTTAATATTAATGGCAGCAAAACGCGTATCATAAGAATTACCTGCATCTTCATTAGTCATATATCCTCTAACAAAGAAATTTTTCCCTTTAAATTCTAGTTTATGTTGCTCCATAAAGAAGTCTTTGATATTATATCTATTTGTTCCTTGATAAATTGTATTCCCTATACCAATTTTAGAATTCCAGATAATTTCTAAACGATCATTTCCAAAAGGGCGATAGTTTAAAGAAGCACCAAATTTTACACTTTTTGCGTCATATGTCATTAAATCTTTTTCATAATAACCAGTTCTACTAATACTTTCACTTGGCACTAAAGCAGATGCTCCTCCAGGGATTAAACCTAAACCCTCTAAAGTTTGTGCAACTCCTCTAATGTTCGTAGAAACTTCATCTCCATAGACATTTAATCCATCATAATTTCTATCAGAATTTCTATCACCAGAAGTATATTCTCCATTTGCAGTATTTCTGTAGTCTGTAGCATACCATTCTGTACCGTCTAAATAGGCAAGTGTTGCTTTTGCTGCAAGTTTATCAGAAAATGCATGTGCCATTCTTATGTTGAAATCTGTATACTCATTGTCTCCAGCTGCTTCTTGGCTCGTAATACCTCCTTTAATCGAAACACTAATCCCTTGGTCATCAAAAGGACTTTTACTTGTCATAAACATAATACCATTAAAAGCATTTGCTCCATACAATGCAGAGGATGCTCCCGGTAATAACTCTACTGTTTTTACATCCAATTCAGACATTCCTAATAAATTACCCAAGGCAAAGTTTAAAGCTGGAGATGAATTATCCATACCATCTACCAATTGCATAAAACGAGTATTCGCAAAAGTTGCAAAACCACGAGTATTTACAGACTTAAAAGTTAAACTATTTGTGTTTACATCTACTCCTTTTAAGTTCTCTAATCCATCATAAAAAGAAGGAGCTGACGTGTTTTTAATTGCTCTGGAATCCATCCTTTCGACTGTAACCGGTGATTCCATAATACGTTCTGGTGTTCTAGAAGCAGACAGCACAATCTCATCTAAAGAAGTTGCATTCTCTATTAAATTTACATCTAAGCTTTCGCTGTTTTTGGTAATTTCTACCTTTTCAGTTTTAAACCCTAACATAGAAATTTCAATCGTAAAAGGCGGATTGTCCGCAACCTTTAGTACAAAGTTACCGTCAAAATCGGTAGTTGTTCCGACAGCTCTCCTAGAAACTTTAATGTTAGCCCCAGGAAGCAAGTCCCCTGTTTTAGCATCCTTAACTGTACCAGAAACAGTGGTTTGAGCCACCATTATTAAACTGCTACAAGCTATAAATACAGTAAGTAAAATCTTTTTTATCATAATTTAAATTATTTGTTAACCTATAAGCAAAATACAATTTTTTTTGAATTTATAAATATATGAATGATAAATTTATCATTTTAATAAAAATTAAACTTTTATTTAATGATTCTATACTTAAAACCAAAGGCATTTATTTAAGTTATCAAATTCAGTTATTGTACATTTGTGACTTAAAAAATTTCTTTTTTTGAAAATAGTACAAAACACTTCTAATTTCTCTGTTAAAGATGAAACTTATGTGACCATTGGCACTTTTGATGGCGTGCATTTTGGGCATCAAAAAATCATTGAAAAACTAGTGGGAGAAGCTAAAAAAGCCAATAAAAAATCTGTGGTATTAACTTTTTTTCCTCATCCAAGAATGGTGTTGCAAAAAGATGATTCTTTAAAACTAATTAATACGATTGAAGAAAGAGCAACTTTACTCGAAAAAACAGGTCTAGATTATTTAATTATTCATCCTTTTAGTAAAGCTTTTTCTAGAATGTCTGCACTAGAATTTGTGAGAGATATTTTAGTGAATCAACTAAATATTTCGAAATTAATTATTGGTTATGATCATCATTTTGGAAAAAACAGAGAAGGAAATATTACGCAGCTTACAGAATACAGCCATTTATATGGTTTTAAAGTTGAAGAAATTCTCGCTCAAGATATCGATTCTGTTTCTGTGAGTTCTACAAAAGTTAGGCGTGCTTTAGTTGCTGGAAATTTAAAAACAGCCAACAATTATTTAGGTTACAATTTTATGCTAAATGGTACTGTTGTAAATGGCAAAAAATTAGGCGGAACAATTGGGTATCCAACAGCCAATATAAATGTTAAAGAAACTTATAAGTTAATTCCTAAAACTGGGGTTTATATAGTTAAATCAATCATCGAAAGAAAAACTATTTTTGGAATGATGAATATTGGAAATAGACCGACTGTAAATGGAAATCATCAAACCATAGAAGTCCATTTTTTTGATTTTAATCAAGATTTATATCATCAAAATTTAACCATTGAACTTATTTATTTTTTAAGAGATGAGCAAAAGTTTGATGCTATTGACTCTTTAGTTCGTCAACTAAAAAAAGATGAAGAAATTGCGAGATATTATATCAAAAACAATCTCTAGATCTGCATTGCTAAAGTCTTAATCTTGCTGTATATTTGTGACTTATAAAACATGCAAAAATGTTACAAGTACACTTTATTCGAGAAAACAAAGAAACTGTTTTAGCAGGATTAGCAAAACGTAATTTCGCAAATGCTGAAACTATTATTGAGCAAGTTTTAACGGTTGATGAAAATCGCCGAAAAACGCAAGTTGAATTAGACAATACTTTAGCTGAATCTAATAAAATATCTAAAGAAATTGGAACATTTTTCAAATCTGGAGAAGTACAAAAAGCGAATCTTCTAAAAGAAAGAACAGTCCAATTAAAAGAAAAATCGAAAAAACTTTCTGAAAATTCAAATACTTTAGCGGAAGAGTTGCAAACACTTTTGTATCAAATTCCGAATGTTCCTCACGCCTCTGTAAAAGCAGGGAAATCTGAAGAAGACAATGAGAACATTTTTAGTGAAGGAAGTATTCCTGAATTAGGAGAAAATCCACTTCCTCACTGGGAATTAGCGAAGAAGTACGATATCATAGATTTTGAATTAGGTACTAAAATTGCTGGTGCTGGTTTTCCAGTTTATAAAGGAAAAGGGGCAAGATTACAACGAGCATTAATCAATTATTTTCTAGATAAAAACACGAAAGCAGGTTATACGGAAGTTCAAGTTCCGCACTTGGTAAATGAAGCTTCAGGAATTGCAACAGGACAATTACCAGACAAAGAAGGGCAAATGTATCATTCAACAGTAGATGATTTATATTTAATACCTACTGCAGAAGTTCCAATTACAAATATGTTTCGCGGAAATTTAGTACAAGAATCTGAGTTTCCAATTACAGTTACTGGTTACACACCTTGTTTTAGGCGTGAAGCAGGAAGCTATGGAGCGCATGTTCGTGGCTTAAACAGATTACATCAATTTGATAAAGTTGAAATTGTACGTATCGAACATCCAACTAGTTCTTACCAAGCTTTAGACGGAATGATAGAGCATATTAAAGATATTTTACGTGAATTAAAATTACCTTATAGAATATTACGTTTATGTGGCGGAGACACTGGTTTTACGGCTGCTTTAACTTTCGATTTCGAATTGTTTTCTGCAGGTCAGGGCAGATGGTTAGAAATTAGTTCTGCATCAAACTTTGAAACTTTTCAAGCGAATAGATTGAAACTTCGTTTTAAAAACAAAGAAGGAAAAAGCGAATTAGCGCACACATTAAATGGAAGCTCTTTAGCTTTACCTCGTGTTTTAGCGGGTATTTTAGAGAATTATCAAACTGCAGAAGGGATTAAAATACCAGATGCATTGGTTCCTTATTGTGGCTTTGACTTTATTAATTAAGCACTTATCCGCTTTATAAAATAGGTTACTTCTTAAATAAAGATTAGAAAAGTTTCTCGAAAAAATTTATTATTTCACCAGTATGGAGTTCATTAATGACTACTTACCGGGCGTTCTAAAATGAAAACTAAATCTAGTTTGCTACAATAGCAATCATTAATCTTTTATATTTATTCATCTCTAAAAGAGCATTGAAATAAGCACTAATTTGTCCTTTTTCCATAAACTCAATTGAATTTTCTTTAGCACTTTCGTACTTGTTCGTTAAATCTCTCATAATACTATTTTTATTGGTTGTTTTAAAGTTTAGACAACTTCCGTACCAAAATGTTACAAGAGAACTTTCGAAAATAGATTGGTTTAATAAAATTTTAACATTTAGGTTGATTATCTTTGAAATTATGAAGCACTTTTTTGCACTTATTTTCATGCTGATGAGCACTATATTAGTTGCTCAAGATTCCGTTCAAAACGATTTCTCTCTGGCTGAAAACTATCTTAAACAGGGAGCCTATGAAAAAGCAACTCAGATTTACAAGAAATTGTACGACAAAAGTGAATTTAATACCACTTTTTTAAAAAAATTAATTTCTTGTTATCAACAAACAGACAACTTTAAAACTGCAGAAAATTTACTTCAAAAAAGAATCAACAAAAATGTATCTCATACATACTTGTATGTCCTTTTAGGCTACAATTATGAGCGCCAACTAAAACAAGAATTAGCGAATACTAATTATCAAAAGGCAATCAGTTCTTTAGATAAAAATGCTTTTTACGTAGAATCAATTGGGCTTCTTTTCAAAGAATATAATTTACTAGATTATGCAATCTTAACCTATAAAAAAGGAATGCAGAAAAGCTCAAATGCAAACTATAATTTTCAAATAGCGCAGATTTATGGCGAGCAAGGTGAGTTCAGAAAAATGTTTGAATCGTACATCAATTTAGTTGATAAGAACAAAATCTATTTAAGCTTAATCCAACGATACGCAAGCAAATATATTACTGATGATTCAAAAAATGAAACCAATATTTTATTCAGAAAAACACTCTTAAAAAAGTCTGTAAACAACCCGAAAAACGAATGGAACATCTTGTTAAGCTGGTTATTTTCACAACAAAAAGAATATGCAAAAGCTTTAATTCAAGAGAAAGCACTGTATCAAAGAAACCCATCAAATTTATCTGCGATTTTTGATTTAGGCGTCATCGCATTTGAACATAATGATTTTGAATCTGCTAAATTGTGCTTTGATTTTATCAACGAAAATTCATATTTGAAAGAAGAAAAAATTGATACGAATTTATATATCTCAAAAATTGCTGTTGCAACCAAAAACCCAGAAACAGCAGAGTTATTTCAAACCTTATTCAATGAATTTGGTATAAATGTAGCCACTATAAAATTGCAAGTTGAGTATGCAGACTTTTTAACTTTTAACAAAAACGAACCGCAGAAAGCTAGTGCTGTTTTAGAAAAAGCATTGAATTTTTCTCGCACAAAGTTTGACAAAGCAAGAATTAAATTAAAGCTAGGAGATGTGCTCGTTTTTAGGGGGAAATTTAACAAGGCCTTGATCTATTTTTCTCAAATTCAAACACAATTAAAAAATCATGAACTAGCGCAGCAAGCCCGTTTTAAAGTTGCACAAACCAGTTATTTTAAAGGAGATTTTACCTGGGCCAAAGCGCAACTAAAAGTATTAAAGAGCTCAACCACACAGCTTATTGCAAATGACGCTGTGGCTTTGTTTTTAAAAATTACAGACAATGAACCCGTAGACTCGATTCCTTCAGGGTTAAAACAATTAGCAAAAGCAGAATTATTATCTTATCAAAATAAAAATAAAGAAGCTTTAATTGTATTAGAAAACTTGTTTACATCTAAAGATATTCTTGCAAATGGTTTGGTTCCCGGAGAAGTAATTTATGATGATGTACTATTTTTTCAAGCAAAATTATTCGTCAAACAAAAAAAATATAAAGAGGCTCTTTTAAGTTTAAAAAAAATAATTACTGCTGATAATCAAGGTTTTTTAACGGATGATGTATATTATAAAATGGCAGAATTATATAACTACTATTTAAATAATCCAGAAAAGGCTAAAGAATACTACCAAAAGATTATTTTTGATTATTCTTCTAGTATTTATTTAGTGGAAGCTAGACAAAAATTTAGAGAATTAAGAGGAGATACTATTAATTAATATCATAATTTTATTGGAATATATGTACATATACAACGTAACTATAAATATTGATAACCTTGTTTATAATGAGTGGTTAACTTGGGTGGAAACTCATATTCTTGAGGTTTTAAACACAGGTAAATTTACGGCCGCAAAACTTACCGAAGTTCTGGTTGAAGAAGAAATGGGAGGCAAAACCTATTCTATACAATACAGTGCAAACACAAGAGAAGATTTAGATAATTATTACAAAGAAGATGCTAATAGATTACGTTCAGAAACTCTCAAAAAATTCGGAGATAAAATGTTAGCTTTTAGAACTGAATTAAAATTGATAAAAGAGTTCTATCCAACGCATAGGAATGCCTAAAATAAATCCATTTCTTTATAAAAATCGTTCTAGATTATTGGCTATTTGAGTTTTATTAATTCTTTCTGGACTTATTCTTGCATTTAAAAAATGGAGAATAGAACCGGAAGAAACGATTGCTGGCTTTCTGTGTGGTGCAGGAATGGGACTTGTTGTGGTTTCTTTGGGCTTAAAAAGTCCGAATGGATTTAAAAACTAGCGCCAACACCAACAGAAAAAGCATTAATCTTAGAAACCCCTATTTTAAAATGTTCATATCCAGATGAAATATGGTACTTTTTGATGTGGTATTTTAAAAGCATTTTTGTGTTATGTACTTCTTCATTATTTATATTAGTCCATTTATGAGAAAACAATATGCTAATTGGCTTTTTTACAAATAATTCACCTCCTAAGCCAACACCAAAACTAGTTTTATTCACATCGCACCCAATATACATAATCCCTAAACCAAACCATGCATCAAAATTTTGTGTTCTTATTCTATGATACTTTAATAAAGCTGAGTATAAAGAAAAGTAATCTCTTTTTAAATTGCTTTTTTCAGTTACATACAGATAACCAAAATCAACGCTAAACCGCTTTAAAAAACGAAAATCAAGACCAAAATTATTTCCATATAAATTTCTGTTTTCCATCACAAAATTATTAGTAAAATCAAATCTTACGTTACTATAGTTTATGAAATCTGTATAAATAAAGTTTCCGTGGGTGCTATTTTCATATGCAAAATGAGCAATTTCTGCGTCATGCATTCTTCCTTTAAATTCAAACGGAGTCTCTACTAGCACTCCATAAGCAGTATATGCAAAGAGTTTAATAAATAATTCACCAAAAAATGAACCAAAAGTTGAATCTTCATCAGTATAATTTGAGCTTTTTGAGCTTCTTTTTGAGTTGGGGGATGAAGTAGATGAGGACGCTGAAGAAGAGGAGTTTTTTAAACTTTCTTTTCCTTTCTCTAATTTTCCTGATTGTGCAAATGATGTAAAACTGATTGTAAAAAGCAAAAGGACAATTCGTGAATTTCTTAGCATTTGGTTGGTTTTAAAACTCAGTACAAATCAAAAGTAATGCCAATTTTTAGCTGTACATTTGTTTTTAAGTCTTAAAAATATCATAGTGTCTGTAAAAGCAAAAAAACATTTAGGTCAGCATTTTTTAACGGATGAAAGCATTGCCAAAAACATTGCGGACGCCTTAATAGGGTCGGGATACAACCATGTGTTAGAAATTGGCCCAGGAATGGGTGTTTTAACTAAATACTTGTTACAAAAAAAGCCTAAAGTTACTGCCATAGAATTAGATAGAGCTTCAGTTGCATATTTGAATGAAACATTTCCTTTAGAGCATATTAAACTTGATACAACAAAGAAACATTTTGAAATCATTGAAGGTGACTTTTTGAAGAAAGACATTCAAGAAATGTTCAATAAAGAACAAGTAGCAATTATTGGTAATTTTCCCTATAACATATCTACTCAAATTGTTTTTAAAGCTATTGAAAATAGAGAATTTGTACCTGAATTTGCGGGTATGTTTCAAAAGGAAGTAGCCATGAGAATCGCAGAAAAAGAAGGAAGTAAAGTCTACGGAATTCTTTCTGTATTAACACAAGCGTTTTTTGATGTAGAGTATTTATTTACTGTGCCACCAAATGTATTTAATCCACCTCCAAAAGTGGATTCTGGCGTAATAAGGTTTACCAGAAAAGAAAATTACACACTCCCAGTTGATGAAAAATTATTCTTTAGAGTCGTAAAAACTGCATTTAATCAACGAAGAAAAATGTTGCGTTCAAGTTTAAAATCTTTTAATCTTTCGGACGCTTTAAAAGAAGACCCTATCTTTACGAAAAGACCAGAACAATTATCTGTTCCTGCCTTTATTTCACTCACGCAAAAAATAGCAAATCATGGCATTTGAGATTACAACGGAACTTTTAGAAAAATTAGTTGGTTTTATTTACGAAAACAACGATTCTAAAATTAAAAATCTATTCTCAGAAGTTCATTATGCTGATATCGCTGAGGTTTTAGACGAGGTAAATTTTGATGAAGCTATCTATATCATTAAACTTTTAGATAGTGAAAAGACATCAGAAATTCTTACAGAATTAGATGAAGATACTCGTGAAAAAATTCTTGAAAACTTATCCGCAAAAGAAATAGCAGAAGAAATTGAAGAAATGGACTCTGATGATGCTGCAGATATCATTGGTGAACTTTCTGAAGAACGACAAAGCCGCGTAATAAGCGCTATAGAAGACGATGAACTTGCTGCAGATATAAAAGAGTTACTATCTTATAACGATGACTCTGCAGGTTCTTTAATGGCAAAAGAATTAGTGAAAGTTTATGAAACCTGGACTGTTGCTGGGTGTTTACGTAGAATTAGAGGCCAAGCTAAAGAAGTAACTAGAGTACATTCTATATATGTTGTCGATAAACAAGAAAAATTAATTGGTCGTCTATCTTTAAAAGATTTAATTGTTGCTAAAAACGAACAAAAAATATCAGAAATTTATATTGATAAGGTAGATTCTGTTCACGTAAATGAAGACGACGAAGAGGTTGCAAAAATTATGGTAAAATATGATTTAGAAGCAATACCTGTTGTAGATGACGCCAATGTTTTATTAGGTAGAATTACAATTGATGATATTGTAGATCTTTTAAAAGAAGAAGCAGATAAAGATTATCAATTAGCCGCTGGTTTAACGCAAGATGTAGATTCTGATGACAGTATTTTGGAGTTAACAAGAGCACGTTTACCTTGGCTATTCCTAGGTTTAGTTGGTGGTGTTGGCGCTTTTATAATTATGGAAGGATTTCAAAGTGTATTTACTAAATACGCAACCTTATTCTTTTTTACCCCTTTAATTGCCGCAATGGCAGGAAATGTTGGTGTACAATCTTCTGCAATTATTGTACAAGGTTTAGCGAATGATGATGTAAAAGGTAGTATAAATAGTAGGCTTTTTAAAGAAACGCTTTTAGCAGCTTTAAATGGTATTATTTTAGCGCTATTTTTATTCCTTTTTGTCTGGATTTATGAAGGCAAAATAGACCTTGCTTTGGCTATTTCTGTTTCTCTTGTAATAGTTATTATTATTGCCGGTTTAATCGGTACGTTTGTTCCGTTATTTTTAAACAAAAGAGGCGTGGACCCAGCAATTGCAACTGGTCCTTTTATTACTACAAGCAATGATATTTTTGGAATTTTAATTTATTTTTTAATTGCAAAATTTATTTTAGGGATATAAAAACCTTTCTGATTTAACAGAAAGGTTTTATACTTTTTCTTCTTAATATTAGAAAGAAGTCCCCCGACTTATTTCCGCAATTAGTTCTATTCTCGTATAGAGTCTTAATCAAAACTCTACAGTGTGAAATTAACTGAAATAAAAAGAATAATTATGCGGGAAACCGCAATTTTAATTGTGGATTTCCGCAAAACTAGGGTTAATCCATAAATCCTAATTCTTTTACCTTTAAAATTAAATCTGTGTTATTATTAGCGTTTAAATCTGTTCTTAAATTGGCTAATTTTGTTTCGATAGAACGAAGTTTAACTTTCGTTCCATCCTTTTTTTTAATAACTCCTTCTAAATTACGGATTTTAGCATGATTAGGAAGCTCTTTTAATATCTGTATAGCAATATCATCCATTTGTATCTGAACAATGTTTCTACGCATTATTTTTTGATGTATTTCGTGCGTATAATAATATTCGTTGGCCAACATTCTTTGAACAGCAAAACCTATTTCTGAAGCATCACACTTACTTTTTAATAAATATGAATTTGGATTTAAGTTGCTAATTACATTATAAACTCTATTGGTTTCTGCATGACCTGTAATTACTCCTATTTTAATATCGAATTGATTATGTTTAATCGCTTTAATCAAGTCTTCACCTCCATCTAAATTAGATTCTTCTGTAGTATTATCGAAACTTAAATCGGTGAACAACAGTTGAAAAGGATTGCTATTTACATGCGCTTTTATCAAATTAAAAGCATCATCGCAATTATTGGTTGTAACCACATCAAAATCTCCAACTTCCTTTAAAGAAAACGAAATTCCTTGGAGTATTAATTTGTGATCATCTGCAACTAAGATTCTTATTCTATTCGCCATTTTTTGATATTTCAATTGTTATTTTCGTTCCTTTTTCAATTTCACTTTCAATAGAAAAGGAGCCATTAATCTCTTCAACCCTTTCCTTTAGATTCTTTAACCCAATTCCGTTTTTCTTAGCGTTAACATTAAAACCCTTTCCATTATCAGAAATAATTAAAACAATTGCTTTTTTAGTTTCATTAAAACTTAAAATTAAAACCGAAGCTTCTGCATATTTTTTAGCATTTTGAATAGTTTCTCTTATTGTTAAAAACAGGGTTCTTTTAATGGAGTTATTAATAATTTCCCATTTAATATGATCAATTTCTTCGACTTTAATTCTGAAACTAATTTCAAAATATTCTGATATTAAATTAATTATTTGATCTTTAAAAGAAACTTCATTAAAGCTTTCACTGCTTAATTGATGTGATAAATTTCGTACATTTTCATTAATAATATCTAAACTTTTTGCTTCTTCTAATTGATTGGTTTTCGCCAATTTTAAATGCAACATTCTAATATCTCCGGCAACTTCATCGTGTAAAGATTTTGCAATTTGCTGTCGTTCTTTTTCTCTCACTTCTACCTGTTGTAATTGAGCTTTAAAAAGCATTTTTTTTCTTCTGCTTGAGACAATACTTATTCCAAAACCAATAACCAAAATACTAACACCTGCAATTAACCAGCCAATTATTTTATATTGTTTCTCTGTTTCTAACTCTAACTGTTTTCTCGTATTTTCTTGCTTTAAACTAGCATTTTCTATTTCTTTCTTTTCGGTCTCATACTGCACATTGGCAAACTGATTTTTTAAAGATCTTTCTCTGTTATAAAGACTATCGCTTAATATAAAATGCTCTTTTAGCAATAACCTTCCTTTTTCTCCCCTTACTAATTTAGACAACAAAAGAAGGTTTCCTAAAGTATGATGGTTGTACTGCATTTTCTTTGCCTTTTCTAATCCAATCTTACTATGAAATATTGCTTTTTTAGTCTGATTATTAGCGAAATAGCTGTCCGCTAAACGCGAATGAGTAACGACTAAACCTCTTTCATAATTTCTATTTTGTCTAGATTTTAAAACTTCTAAATACTGTTTAATCGCCAGTTTTATGTTTCCCAACATAAAGTTATTGTAAGCAACGCCTCCAAGCGCTACCTCATACCTCCTAATACTATTCAACTTAATACTATCAGTCGACAAACTTTTCTTAAAGTATTCTAACGCTTTTATATAATTACCTTCAGATTCATAGGTGTCTGCTAAATGAGAATAGAGTCTAGCCTTTTGATATTTAATTTTTGTGTCTGCAAAATTAGCATATCCTCGAGCTTTTTGAAGTTCAATTTTTTCTAAGGAACTTATCTTTTGAAGTTTAAAAAATTTTAGATATTTTTCTCTAGCTTCTTTTGGTCTATCCGACCTGAATAAGGCGTTCCCTAATCTTTCATATAAGAAACCCGTATAAAAAACCTCTTCAAGAGGTTCTACAAAACGTAATCCTTCAATAATAGAAATTTCACTACCCAAATAATCTCTTTCGTTGTACTGAATGGCTGCCATAGAAAGCAATCTTCTTGTTACTTCTAGAGAATCTTTTAACTGAGCAGAAATGTTTTTAGATTTGTTGTAATAATAAAAAGCACTGTCTGGTTTAAATTGAACCTTAAAAATAAGTCCTTTGCAATAATACTGTTTCGCTAAAGCCGAAGAATCTTTCGTTTTAATATAAAATTCATGTAGTTTTCTTTCACTTAAAGACAAGTTCGCAAGGTCTTTATTAAGAAAACTTTTGACAGCAAAAGAGCTATATGTCTGTTTTAATAAAGAATCTCCTTTAATTTTTTCCGCTAATAAGAATGCTTTTTCAGGTAAATGAGGTTGTTTTGTTTTTGTGTATTCTTTTAATATGATAGCAAGAGAATCAATATTATTATCAAAATCATTCTCTTGAGAAAAAACAGAAAAACTTACTAAAAAAACAAGAATCTTGGTTTGTGAAAAAATAAAATACTTGGTTTTATTATACAGTTTCTTTTTACCCAAAATCCTAAAAGGATTAGAGTTTATTAATAATTCTTCTAACTTCATTCAAATAGCTTTTTTTCTTTGAGTTTAAAAGTAGAGTTTTAGAATTAGAAACCTAGTATTTTATTGCATTTTCTCAAATAAATCCCACAAAACAATACCCGTGGTTACAGATATATTTAGTGAGTGTTTTGTGCCTATTTGTGGAATTTCAATACATAAGTCAGCAGCATTAACCACTTCTTGTTGCACGCCCTTAACTTCATTTCCCATCACAATTGCATACTTTTCATCTTTTACTGGATAAAAAACATTCAGTTTTGTACTGTTTTCTGCTTGCTCAATGGCTAAGACTTTAACTTTGTCTTTCTTTAATTTTTCAATCAAAGTCAGTGTATCTTCAACATATTCCCAAGCGACAGACTCTGTTGCGCCTAAAGCTGTTTTATGAATGTCTTTGTTTGGTGGTGTTGCACAAATACCACACAGGTATATTTTTTCTATCAAAAAAGCGTCAGAAGTTCTAAACACCGAGCCAATGTTATTTAAACTTCTAATATTATCTAAAATCACAATTAAAGGCGTTTTTTTTGTGGTTTTAAACTCATCAACTGAAATTCTACCTAATTCCTTATTTTTAAGTTTTCTCATATTTTGTGGATAATTCACTAACAACTAAAAATGAACAACTAATCACTTTTTTCTATCTTAGCAAAACTAATTGAAAATTTCCAAAAACTTGGCAAAATCCAACCCTAAAAAGGTAACTCCTTTAATGAAACAATACAATGCTATCAAGACAAAATATCCAGATGCAATGTTGCTTTTTCGCGTAGGAGATTTCTATGAAACTTTTGGTGAAGATGCTAAAAAAGCTGCCCGAGTTTTAGGTATTACATTAACAAAACGTGGTGCAGGAAGTGAAACAGAAACTGCTTTGGCAGGCTTTCCGCATCATTCTCTAAACACCTATTTACCTAAATTGGTAAAAGCAGGAATGCGTGTTGCCATTTGTGATCAGTTAGAAGATCCTAAAATGACCAAAACCATTGTAAAGCGTGGTGTCACAGAATTAATTACTCCTGGGGTTTCTTTAAATGATGAAGTTTTACAAAGCAAAACCAATAATTTTCTAGCGGCTGTTCATTTTAATAAGAAGCAACTCGGAATTTCTTTTCTTGATGTTTCTACCGGTGAATATTTAGTAGCACAGGGAAATGCAGAATATATTGATAAATTATTGCAGAATTTTAATCCTAGCGAAGTTTTAGTTCAAAAACAAAACAAGCAACAATTTTTAGAGATTTTTGAAAACAGATATTATACCTTTTACTTAGATGATTGGGTTTTTCAGCCTGAATATGCAAACGAAACGTTACAAAATCATTTTGAAGTTAAAAGCTTAAAAGGTTTTGGAATTCAGGATCTTAAAAACGGAATTATTGCTGCTGGTGCCGTGATGTACTATTTATCTGAAACCCAACACAATCAGTTAAAACACATTCAATCTATCAGTAGAATTGCAGAGGATAATTATGTTTGGATGGATCGTTTTACCGTTCGAAATTTAGAGCTTTACAACCCGAATTCTATAAATGCAGTCACCCTTTTAGATGTTATTGACAAAACTATTTCACCAATGGGCGGAAGATTACTAAAACGTTGGCTTGCACTTCCTTTAAAAAACATAGATGAAATTAAAAATCGTCATGAATTGGTCAAATTTTTTATAGATTCAGATGATTTTTCGCAGACAGTAACGTATCAGTTAAAACAAATATCCGACTTAGAAAGATTAGTTTCTAAAGTAGCCACCGGTAAAGCGTCCCCGCGAGAAATTGTCTTGCTAAAAGACTCTTTAAAAGCAATTTTACCAATAAAAGCTTCCGCAGAAAAAAGCACGAATAAGACAGTAAAAAAACTGGGAAATCAATTACATACTTGTACTGATTTAATTACTAAAATTTCTGAAACTTTATTTGATAATGCACCTGTAAACATTAATAAAGGAAGTGCAATTGCAACTGGCGTTCATCAGGAATTAGACGATTTACGAGCCATTTCGTCTACAGGAAAACAGTATTTAGATGAAATGTTAGCGCGTGAAACTGAAAGAACAGGAATCTCAAGTTTAAAAATTTCGTTCAACAATGTTTTTGGATATTATATAGAAGTTAGAAACACCCATAAAGACAAAGTTCCAGAAGAATGGATTCGTAAACAAACTTTGGTAAATGCAGAACGTTATATTACGGAAGAATTAAAAGAATACGAAACGAAGATTTTAGGTGCTGAAGAGAAAATTCAGAAATTAGAGCAAGAAGTTTTTTCTAAATTATTGCAATACATCATTCAGTTTGTACCAATAGTGCAAGAAAACGCCCAAATTATTGCAAAAATTGACTGTTTACTCTCTTTTTCTGTTTTAGCGATTGACAATAATTATGTGCGCCCAATGATGGATGAAAGCACCCATTTAGAGATTAAAAATGGACGACATCCTGTAATTGAAAAACAGCTTCCAATAGATCAAACATATATTGCAAATGATGTTGTTTTAAATAGAAATCAGCAACAAATAATTATGATTACCGGACCAAATATGTCTGGTAAATCTGCTATTTTACGTCAAACTGCATTGATTGTTCTGCTGGCACAAATGGGTAGCTATGTGCCAGCTCAAAACGCAAAAATCGGAATGGTAGATAAAATTTTTACCCGAGTTGGTGCAAGTGACAATATTTCTATGGGAGAATCTACTTTTATGGTAGAAATGAACGAAACGGCATCTATTCTAAATAATCTTTCTGAACGTAGCTTGGTACTTTTAGATGAAATTGGCCGTGGAACCTCGACTTATGACGGAATTTCGATCGCTTGGGCAATTTCAGAGTTTTTACACGAGCATCCCTCGAAAGCAAAAACATTGTTTGCTACACATTATCACGAATTAAATGAAATGACCACAACTTTTGAGCGCATTAAAAACTTTAATGTGTCTGTAAAAGAACTAGAAGATAATATTATTTTCTTACGTAAACTAGTTTCTGGAGGATCTAATCATAGTTTTGGTATTCATGTAGCAAAACTTGCTGGAATGCCAAATATGGTCATTCATAGAGCGAATAAAATATTAGCAAAGCTAGAGAAAAATAATAAAAGCACGGAAGTAAAAGACGTTTTAAAACAAGCGCAGCATGAAGAAATGCAACTCAGCTTTTTTCAATTAGACGACCCTTTATTAGAAAATATTAAAGAAGAAATTTTAGCCACTAATATTGACACGTTAACACCTATTGAAGCACTCATGAAATTGAATGAGATTAAGCGGATGTTGGTGAAAAAATATTGATCATTTAAAGACCGATGAAACTAATTTTCTATATAATTCTTTTCAAACGGAATCTCTTTTTGACAACACTGATATAGCTACTATAAATAGATTAAAATTGAATCAACGCTCCAAAAGTATAGAGTACTTTTTGTCAGCTTCCAATAATTTTGTCGCCCTTTGAGAGCTACATTGTCTTTTAAAAAAATATGATAGTGAAATCTCTTAGTTCTTAAATGTTAATTATATATTTATTTTAAAGTCAGGAATAGAATCTAAAAATAGGATAATTAACGAACTGTAATTGCTCCATTTTTAAAATTAAACTACTTTTTTAAGTTCTAATTTACATATTACAAAAAAATAAAATTGTAAGTTTATATCACATATAATATTTACCTTTGTAAAAGAATGAATACAACTTTTTTGTTTATTAGTGGTCCAGAAATTATGGTTATCATGCTAATCGTGGTAATGGTTTTTGGTGCAGATAAGATTCCTGAAATCGCTAGAGGTTTAGGTAAAGGGATCCGTCAAGTTAAAGATGCAACAAATGATATTAAAAGAGAAATTAATGATAGTGCAAAGTCTCCAGATTTAAACACAAACATTGGCAAAGACATTCATAAAGAAATTAATAAAGCGAAAGACAGTATTGATGATTTAATGGGGCCTATTAAAAGAAACTTATAAAAGCAACCTTTATTTAAAATATAGAATAAACAACTCCTTACCTAGCTTAAAATCTCATTACTCTTTCTAATCTATTTTACTCTACTAATTGTTAAACCATCTCTTATTGGTAATAAAATAGTTTCAATTCTATCATCTGAGTTTAATAATTTATTGTATTCTAAAAGGACTTTTGTGTCTAGATCTTTAGGACTCAATTCTTCCACAACTTTACCACTCCAAAGCACATTGTCAGACAATATAATTCCTCCAGAATTCATTTTATCAATTATTAAATGAAAGTAATTTACGTAGTTTGATTTATCTGCGTCAATGAATACCAGGTCAAATTTTTCATTAATTTCTGGAATAATTTTAAGGGCATTACCAACCTTTTGTTCAATTTGATTTCTAAAACCAGATTTTTCAAAATATTTATTTTGTAAAGTTTCTAGTTCTTCGTTTTTATCAATGGTTATAATTTTTCCTTCAGATGAGATTCCTTCCACTAAGCAAAGTGCCGAATAACCGGTATACGTGCCAATTTCTAAAATATTTACAGGATGAATTAACTTAGAAATCATCGACAAAACCCTGCCTTGAAAAGCACCACTTAACATTCTTGGGTTTAATACTTTTTGCCAAGTTTCTTTGCTTAATTCTTGTAGAATTTTTGGTTCTTGTTGTGAGTGATTTACAACATAATTGTCTATTATTTCTGGTAAAAAATGCATCTTTTTAAAGGTTTAAAACGGTCTATTGATTTGTATTCCAAAAATACAAAAAACGCAACCTATATCTCTATAAATCAGTTTCTATATAAGAACGAAAAAATGATTTATACTTTAAATTGTTTTATTTTATTTTTTAAACCGTCTTTATCTGCCTTTGAAAGGTGATTAATTCTGCCTTTGCAATCTAGAGATTGTAGTTTAAATAAATCGGACATTCTTTTATTTTGCCTTGTATAAAGTCTACAAATTTTACAGGTTAAAAAGTGCACGTTTAACTTAATTTTCTCAAAAAAAGAAGCTTCTTTGTACTGACTTTTGTCACAAATCGTTGTTGCTTCGTTGCAAGTTATGTGTAGTTTTTTAAACATTTCTTAATTATTAAACCAATTATCTTCCATGCATTTTCTTAGCTGAGTTCTCGCTCTATGGATTATAACCCATAAGTTTGACGCTGTAATCTCCAGCTCCTTACAAATTTCTTCAGTTTCAAATTCTTGAATGGTTTTCATTCTAAAAACCAAACCATATTTTTCGGGTAAATTATCGATGCAAATTTCCAATTGAGTTTTTAATTCTTGATTTTCTATTGCTTTTTCAGATGCATTGTCCCAGCTTTGTGGCACGCGTTCTTCAATCCAACTTCCTTCATTTTCTCCATCATCATAAAAACTCATTCTAACTTCTGCTCGTCCTTTTTTAGAATTAATTTTCCTGTAATGATCTATTACTTTTCTTTTTAAAATAGATACCAACCAAGTTCTTTCCGTAGATTTTCCTTGAAAATTCTTAGCTGATTTTAGTCCGGCAAAAAAAGTTTCTTGCACTAAATCTTTAGCTAAATCACTATCATTAATACGCACAACAGCATAATTAAAGAGGTAATCTGCATAATTATCTATCCATCTATCAGGGTTTAAAGTGATTTTTTCTTGAAGCATTTTTTGATTTAGAATCCAAATATAAACTATTTTTTATCTTTTAAAGCCTTGCTATTATCTCTTATTCTAATATCAATGAAATAAATATCTTTATAAAATGTTTTCCTATAATTGTGTCATTTGTTTGATCTTAGTCTTCAAAAAAAATATTAAATATTTTTTTTATTGCTTTTTGTGTTGATACTTTATTGGAAACAGTGAAGCAAATAAAATCATGGTTACTATTAATATAATTGATTGGTTTTAAAAATATAATTAGCATTTATATTCAAATCAACCTAACGAAATATTAACTAGTAAAATATCTCTTGATATTTATTACTTTTACCGTACTCAAAAAATTAAAATATGTCTGTAGCAAAAAAACAGTACAAAAGAATTACTGTAAAATCTTTGGTAGAAATGAAAGCAAATGGAGAGAAAATTTCCATGTTAACTGCTTATGATTATACAATGGCAAAAATTCTAGACAAAGCTGGCTTAGATGTACTTTTGGTAGGTGATTCAGCCTCTAATGTTATGGCTGGTCATGAAACTACTTTGCCGATTACCCTAGATCAAATGATTTATCATGCAAGCTCTGTTGTAAGAGCAATTGAGCGCTGTTTAGTTGTAGTAGATTTGCCTTTTGGAAGCTACCAATCTGATCCAAAAGAAGCTTTACGATCTGCCATTAGAATAATGAAAGAATCTGGTGGACATTCTATAAAGCTAGAGGGCGGTAGAGAGGTTAAAGAATCTATTAAACGTATTTTAAATGCAGGAATCCCTGTAATGGGTCATTTAGGGTTAACACCACAATCTATTTATAAATTCGGAACATATACGGTAAGAGCAAAAGAAGAAGAAGAAGCAGAACAATTAATGGAAGATGCATTAATGCTTGAAAGAATTGGTTGTTTTGCCATTGTTCTAGAAAAGGTTCCTGCTGAGTTGGCTAAAAAAGTCGCAGAAGCTATATCGATTCCTGTAATAGGAATTGGTGCAGGAAATGGAGTTGACGGACAAGTTTTAGTAACCCATGATATGTTGGGAATGACGCATGAATTTAATCCGCGTTTTTTACGAAGATATTTAGATTTATTTGTTGATATGACTGGTGCTTTTGAACAATATGTAACGGATGTAAAAAGCAAAGACTTTCCTAGTGATAAAGAGCAGTATTAAATTAACCTTAGAAAAAATATATTTTTCTTACTTACGCATTTGTTTATAAAGGCTTATTCCTTTTGTTTTTTTAAGACATCCACAAGTCTTTAGATTACACTATAAACCACTAACAAACAACATCTTGCATACTTACTTTAAAACTTAATTCAATAACCACCATAAGTTATCTTCCATGAATTAAGTAAATTTTAAAAGTTGCATTTATAGGGGTATTATCTTTTACCGAAATTGGTGGAATTATAAAATTCAAGAAATATTAAATACCTAATTTCGATTATGAAAATCTTACACTTAGACACTAATCATCCTCTTTTACTAGATCAACTAAATGGTTTAGGGTTTACAAATGAGGAAGATTATACCTCATCCAAAAAGGAAATTGAAACTAAAATTCATTTGTATCATGGCTTAATCATCAGAAGTCGTTTTTCTATTGATAAAGCTTTCTTAGACAAAGCAAAAAATTTAAAATTTATTGGTAGGGTTGGTGCTGGTTTAGAAAATATAGCTTGTAATTATGCTGCTTCTAAAAACATCCATTTAATTGCAGCTCCTGAAGGAAATAGAAGTGCTGTAGGTGAACATTCTTTAGCAATGCTTTTATCTCTTTTTAATAAATTAATCAAGGCAGATAAAGAAGTTAGAATCGGAAAGTGGTTGCGTGAAGAAAACAGAGGAATTGAACTTGAGGGAAAAATTATTGGATTAATTGGTTACGGAAATATGGCAAAGTCATTTGCCAAAAAACTACGTGGTTTTGATGTTGAAGTGCTTTGTTATGATATAAAATCAGGTCTTTCTGATGAAAATTGCAAACAAGTTTCATTACTAGAATTGCAAGAAAAAGCAGATGTTTTAAGTTTGCACACTCCACAAACTGAACTTACAAAAAACATGATAAACACTGATTTCATAAACGCTTTTAAAAAAGAGTTTTGGCTTATAAATACTGCTCGTGGGTCCTCAGTAGTTACTGACGATCTTGTTGATTCGTTAAAATCAGGCAAAATATTAGGTGCTGCCTTAGATGTTTTAGAATACGAAAAATCGTCTTTTGAAAACCTTTTTTCTGATAATAATGTGCCTGATGCTTTCAAGTATTTAATCAATTCAGAAAATGTAATCTTATCTCCGCATGTTGCAGGTTGGACTCTGGAAAGCAAAAAAAAATTGGCACAAACTATTGTAAATAAAATTAAATCAAAATTTTGTTAACTTGTGGTCATTAGCCGTAATAAATCAAAAAAGATAACTTATAAAGCAAATACATCTGAAAACTAAAAAAGCCATCTAAAAAATTAAAGCAGTAATCAAAAAAATATCCCAAACCACTCATTTAAAAAGTAAAAAAATAAAACAAAAAATTTAAATTAATGAAACTACTCTCCAATTACCCAACAGAAGTTTTAATACTTCTTTTTTTAATCGTCACTTTTTTACAATCTGGAATTGACAAATTACTAGACTGGAAAGGAAATCTTTCTTTTATCACAACGCATTTTCAAAATTCGCCTTTAAAAAATAGTGTGCCCTTACTATTAGCTGTTATTTTAATTTTAGAAATAGTCGCAGCATTTTTAATGTCATTTGGTATTTATCAATTGTACACATCCGGAATAAAAGAGATTGCCTTATTCGGAACCGAGCTTTGTGCTATCGTTTTAATTTTTTTATTAATTGGACAACGGCTTGCAAAAGATTATGCAGGAGCAATGTCTTTAGCCGTATATTTCATCATAACACTTTCAGGTGTTTACTTACTTAATAGCTAAATCTTATTACTATTTGCAATTACAATAAGTAAACTCTATAAGAAAAGCTCCTAAAACTCTCGTTTTAAGAGCTTTTCTTTTTCTTCTAAGGTAATTCTATTGTTTACAGGCAATGCTTAAGAGCAGCCCTTTTTAAAATCGTTTTTTATTGCTTTTTAAGTACGTACATTAAAGAAGAGTATTCTTTAGTTCTTCTTGCCTTAAAGTTTGACACAAAACCTCTGTAAAAAGATTTGATAAGATTCATTTTTCCTGATTTATATTTCTCGCTTAAAAGAGAAACATAATATGCATCGAATTTCATTGGAAGTGTTTTTTCAACAACCATATGAACATTAGAAAATAATTTATAAATTGTAGTTTGGGAAAAATGCCACAAATGTCTAGGCACGTCAAAAGCAGCCCAAAACTCTTTGTAATAATTTGCATCATCACTCTTAAAATTAGGAACTGCAATTATTAATCTTCCGTCATCAGAAAGTAAATTATTTAAAATTGAAGTATATTCTGATAAGTTTTCTATATGTTCTAAAACATGCCAAAGTGTAATTACGTCAAACTTTATATTTTTAAATTCTGACAAATTTTCTTTTAAGGTAATTCCTTTTTTTTCTGCAAAACATCTTGCTTCTTCACTAGGCTCAGTTCCTGAAATTTTCCAAGAATCATTTTGACATACTTTTAAAAAATCTCCTGTACCTGCACCAATATCTAAAATATTTTTTGAGGGTGTTTGAAAAGAATTAATTAGTTTTAACTTTCTTTTTAAAGTGATATTTTTCACTGATTGGTACACTTTATCGAGTAGACTTTTCTTGCTATCTGTATGAGAAATATAATCTTCGCTTTTATAATAATCTGCTAAGTTTTCTGGAACAGGATTTGTAACCAGCATATCATATTTGGTATTTATCATAACCTGATAAACTTCTCCAGAAACAGTATGATCTTTACAGTTTAAAAAAGGGTTTAAGGTTTGATAAAAATCTTTTTCTTTTGCCATTTATTTCGAATTGTTCCACGAGGAACATCATAAAAAATTATTGCTATTTATCTACCCATATAAACTAATAGAACTGAAATATCACTTGGTGACACCCCACTGATTCTACTCGCTTGTGAGATAGATGTTGGCTGTATTTTACCTAATTTCTCTCTAGCTTCATAAGACAATGATTGTAGTTTCTGATAATTAAAAGTAGCTGGTATTTTTACATTTTCTAACCTATTTAATTTATCAGCATTGTTCTTTTCTTTATCTATATACCCTGAATACTTTAAGTGTATTTCAGCTTGTTCTATAACCTCCTTGTCAATATTGTGATCTTCTAAAAAACTACTTAATTTCTTTATGTTTTTAAAATCAGAAAAATCCAATTGTGGTCTTGCTGCAATCTTAAATAACTTCATTGATTGATTAATCAATGCTAGATTCTTAGCTTGTAAAATCGGATTTATTTCCTCTTGACGAACACTTGTCTCATTTAAAAACTTGATCAATAAGTCTGTTTTACGTTGCTTCTCGAGAACCCTATCCATGCGTTCTTTTGACGCCAAACCAAGTTCATAACCTTTTGGAGTTAAACGTAAATCTGCATTATCTTGTCGCAGCAGAGTTCTGTACTCTGCTCTAGAAGTAAACATTCTATAAGGCTCTTCTGTGCCTTTAGTAATTAAATCATCAATTAAAACTGCGATATATGCTTCGTTTCTTTTCAAAATAAAAGGCTCTTTACCTTGTGTTTTTAATGCTGCATTTACCCCTGCCATTAATCCTTGAGCAGCGGCTTCTTCATACCCCGTTGTTCCATTTATTTGACCCGCAAAAAACAAGTTTTCAATTAGTTTTGTTTCAAGCGAATGCTTTAATTGTGTTGGCTGGAAAAAATCATATTCAATTGCATATCCATATCTTAAAAATTTTACATTTTCAAAACCCTCTACCGCTCTTATTGCTTTATCTTGAATATCTTCTGGAAGTGATGTTGAAAAACCGTTTACATACATTTCTACAGTTGTCCAGCCTTCTGGTTCTACAAAAATTTGATGCCTCTCTTTGGTGGCAAAACGATCTACCTTATCTTCAACTGAAGGGCAATATCTTGGACCTGTAGACTTTATTCTACCATTAAACATTGGCGACCTGTCAAACCCTTCTCGCAACAAATCATGTACCTTCGGGTTTGTATAAGTTAACCAGCAAGAACGTTGTTTTTTCAAAGCACTTGTAGTTGGTAAATAAGAAAATTTTTCTGTAATTTCATCCCCAGGCTGCTCGGTCATTTTAGAATAATCTAAAGATCTACCATCCACTCTTGGAGGTGTTCCCGTTTTCATTCTTCCTGACTCAAAACCCTTAGCAACTAATTCTTCAGTAATCCCAGTAGAAGCTCCTTCACCCGCTCTTCCTCCTCCAAAACTTTTATCACCAATATGGATCAGTCCATTTAAGAAAGTTCCTGCAGTTATAATAACAGTCTTAGATTTAATTTCTAATCCCAGAGCCGTTTTTACACCGATTATTTTATTACCATCAAACAACAAACCATTTACAGAATCTTGATAAAAATCTACATTTTCTGTTTGCTCTAATACAGTTCTCCAACACTCTGCAAACTGCATTCTATCGGACTGCACTCTTGGACTCCACATAGCAGGGCCTTTCGATTTGTTAAGCATCTTAAACTGTATCGCTGTCTTATCTGTTACAATTCCGCTGTACCCTCCTAATGCATCAATCTCTCTTACAATTTGACCTTTTGCAATACCACCCATTGCTGGATTACAACTCATTTGTGCAATATTTTGCAAATTCATTGTAATTAATAAAGTATGTGCACCCATATTTGCAGCAGAAGCAGCAGCCTCACTTCCTGCATGACCTCCGCCCACTACAATTACATCGTATGTTGTTGAAAATAAACTCATTATCTTATAGTTCCACGTGAAACTCTTATTTTATTTAACTGACTATCAGTTGTTTATTAATGATAATGCTGTGTTCTCCGCATTTCTCATTATACTTTTATCCTCCACAGATTTATCTTTATAACCCATGTAATGCAAAACTCCATGAATCATAACCCTATGGACCTCTTCTTCAAAGGCAACCTTAAAATCAGCGGCATTATCTTCTACTCTTTCTACAGAAATGAAAATATCACCAGAGATTAATTTCCCTAAAGAATTATCGAAACTAATAACATCTGTTAGCGTATCATGTTGCAAAAACTCTACGTTTAATTTATGCAAATAGGCGTCATCACAAAAAATATAGTTAATTTCATCAATATCAAAACCTTTTTCTGAAACAACTTTTTTGATCCAATTATCTAAAAGAGTTTCATCTTTTAATTGAAATGGCGTTTCGTAATTAAATGCAATCATATTACTCTTTTTTTGTGTCAGAAAAATATGCTCTAACCTTCTTTTTATAATTCTGCTGCAAAGGTAATGATTGTCTATTTAATATCTCTGTTTGATTGTAAAACTGCTTTTTAAAACTTATTGCTTTAATTCTATTCTTTTCATAGTCCTTTTGATTCGCTGTAGATTTTCGCTTTTTATCCTTTCCTTGCTCAAGAGCAGCCTTCTCTAGCTTAAGTAGTTCATAGTTTAATTGCTCCATTTTTTGAAGTGTACTGGCATTAAATCCTTTTTCAAGAATTTCATTCTCTAATTGCTCCATCGTTTTTAATGTATTCTTAGCAGCAGCATTTCCTCCTGTTTTTCCATTTCCACCTTCTTTAATTGCATTTTGAAGCTCTTGTCTTAATTGAGATTGCTGCTTAAAAATTTCATACAACTCACCATCTAAATCATCATTAACACTTCCTTCTCCCTTGCCTTTTCCTTGACCATCCTTCTTTCCTTTTTCTCCTTTTCCTCCTTTTCCTCCAGACTTTCCACCTTCTTTTCCCTTGCCTTTTTGTTGTCCTTTTTTCATGCCTTCCTGCATTTTTTTTGACAAATCACCCTGTTTTTTAATCAAATCTGGCAAACTAAAACCTTGACCCTTTCCTTTCTTACCTTTCCCGATTTTCATAGACATGCTATTTTGCATGTTATTTAAAATATTACTTAAATAATCTGCTAAATTATTGGCAGCAGTAATCACGTAGCGTTGATTCGATATTCCTTGATAAAACCTATTCTCAGAAAAGTTTTCCAAAGATTGATTTAAGTTGTAATGAGCAGAAGATAAGTCATCTTGAATTTTGATTGATATTTTTGGAAGACGCATAGAAAGCACATATAAACTGTCATCTATATGCTCAAAATAGGTTTTAATCTGATTTTGCTTTTTTAAATCATTTCCAAAATCTGGATGAGCGGTTGAAGTCTCATTAAATTTGGTCATTATTTGTTCTTGTTCCAAAGAAAAAATAACCAAATTTTCTAAAATCTTCCGCAGATCATCAATGTTCTCCTCCATAGAATCTCCTTCCATCTCGATCATTGCTTTTTGCATTTTCGCACTCATCTCTTTCATTTTTTTAGCCGATAGTTTCTGGCTTTTCTTAACTGCTGTTTTATTTTTGTTTTTTAATTCTTCCTCTGATCTCTTTAGACCCTTATCAATATCTTCCTTCTCATCCTCAACATCCGGCATCTCCATAGGTTCCTTTAAATTGTCATTGTCTTTTAGAAGTTCTTCCAATTCTTTCTTTATTTCATTAAACTCTGTTTTAATTTCCTCTTGAACCTCTAAAGTACTTTCTATTTTCTTTACTAATACCTCTTGCTTTTTCGCTAATTCTTCAATCTTACTGGCAATCTGCATCGCCTTTTGTTCGACATAAAAACGCTTTACAAGCTCCAATATTTTTTCTAAACTACGCTGTTGTTGCTTATTTTGTTGTGCTAATTCTTTTGCTTTCTTAACTAATTCATCTTTATTTAGCTTGTCCGCTATTTTACGAATTTCGTCCAACAACCTCTGTTGTTTATCTAGCTTTTTTAATTCTTTTATGCGTTCTTTTAAATTTTCTTTTTTCTTTTCAAGACCAATTTTTCCAGAATTCTTTTCTTCGAGATTTTCTTGCAACTTGTCCGTTTGACGCTGCATCATTTTTTTGTACTTCTCTTGACGCTCTAAAAAGCTGTTTATTTTATTTTTATCATTCCAATTAATACTTTTTTTGTTTTGTAAATCCTGCTGAATAGCCTCTAACTGTTCTTGCTGTTTTTTCTGTTTATGAATGGAATTCTCTAAATCATTAATCGTATTTCTTTGCTCCTGTAAAATTTCCTCATCTACCTCTTTTTCTGTTTTTTGTCTATAGTTAAAGATTTTACTTTTAGTGCTCTTATCTCCATTTACAGCGTCATTATCAAATACCTGAAAAAACATTTCATAATTCTTACCTTTTAGCAAGTTTAATCCTTCAGGGAATTGATAAAAAAATGTTTGAATATTTTGATTCGTTATTTGTATTTCAAAAACTTGTGTCTGTGTTGCATGTTCTTCATCATAATAAATCAATTGGAGTTTTCTCAATCCATAATCATCAGAAATCTGACCTGCAAATTGTGCCGTTCCACGTGAAATACTATCAATATTTGAGTTTATAGAAATTAAAGGATATTCATCCTTTAAAACATCCACTGAAAATCGTAAATTTTCATAATCACGTAACTTTTTGTTAGATGATGAAATTTCATAATTAAATGCATTTTGAATTTCTTTAGTGTATTCAAAATTATTATCAGAAAACTTTTTAAAATATGCTCTTTTTTTATCAGTGATAAATGCCAATGAATCCGTTTTTAATGTTTGCACTTGCCATCTAATTTTCGCGCCTTCAGGCACTCTTAAATTTCCTGAATTTTTAATAGTTTCGTCTCTCCTTCCAACATAATTAGGATACATGATTTCTAAAGAAATATTATGTATTACAGGTGTTCCAATAACATTCATTTGATAATTTTGAGACTGAACTCCGTTTGCCACTATAAAAAAACTTAAAGATTCTTGCACATCGGAAAACAGGTAAGAAAAAGAAGCATTTCCATTATTTTCTAAATAATATTGCTGCTGATTAAAAATAATTTTCGCCTCTTTCGGGACCTTAGTCCCTATTGTTTTTATAGAAATTTTAATTGACTTTCCTTGAACAACCTCCAAATCTGTATTGACTAAATAAAATAAAAATGGCGCCGGTGGATTGTATGATGTTCTATGATGTACCACACGATTTAAACTATGTGTAAGCGACTTATTGATACCGGTAAGTATGGTAATTAAAAAAATTAAAAAAGGGATGCCTGCATATTTTAAATATTTTTTATTTTGTTTGAAATCAATAGCCTTTACAAACGAAATTGGTGCTAATTCAGTAGACTTTTGGCCGATACTCGCCAATATTAAATCAGACTCGCCGGCATTCTCCTTTAATTGTAAAACATTTAGTAATTTGTCTTGAACTTCAGGAAAATGATTTCCGATAATTCTAGATGATTCCTGTAAAGAAATACCTTTTCTGAAACCAATTAGTTTAGAAATTGGAAAGGCTATAAATTTGATTAATAAAAAAGCTTCAACCAAAATAAACAACCAAAATAAAAGAGTTCTTGATGGTGGTTTTAACCATAAAAAATACTCTAAAAATAAGGTGAAAAATAAATATAGAAACCCTAAAGAGAGAAATAAAATTCCTCCTTTTATCAATTCATTTGTATAATATTTACGTGTAAATTGATGTAACTTCTTCTCTATTTCCTTGAATCCTTCCATAATTAACTAATAAAAGTAATATTTTTACATAGAAACACAATCAAATAACTGTTAAAACGATTCGAATTAGTTTTGAATAAGGAAAACAACTGCAGGTTTATAAAGAATAAACACATGACAAACATCTTAAAAATAGTCATATTATTAATTAGTATTTCATCTTTTGCACAAGGCCCTTGGACCAAAGAAAAAGGAAAATTTTATACACAACTTTCCTTTACAACAATACCAAGTTATACTGCTTTATTTGGAAACCCAGATTATGAAATACCTGGAGAAATTTCTGATAAAACTTTACAAATTTATGGAGAATATGGGGTTACAAACTCCACAACACTAATATTAAATCTACCTTATAAATTAGTAAATAATAGTGGTTTAGTAAATCCATGTTTAATAGCGCCTTGTAATGAACATTCAAATAAAGAAGCATCTATAGGAAACATAGAAATTGGACTAAAACATAACTTTTATAAAAAAGATTGGTTGCTTTCTGGGCAATTTTCTGTAGAAGCAAATACAGGAAATTATGACAATGCTACAGGAATAAGAACAGGTTATAAAGCATTTACATTTACACCGCTTTTTTTAGCAGGAAAAAGTTTTGGGAAATCTTATTTACAAACATTTATAGGAACAAAAATAAGAACAAACAACTATAGTTCTAATTTTAAAATTGGTGGAGAATATGGTTGTAAAATTAGTGAAAATATTTGGTTGATTGGTTTTTTAGATATTTCAAAATCTTTTAAAAATGGTGATATTGTTTTGCCTGCTTCAAACTTAGCGACAGGTTTATATGTAAATGATCAAGAATATGGCGTTGTTGGCGTAAAAGTAATTGGAGGCTTTTCTAATAATTTAGGAATAAGCGCTAGTTTACCAGCTGCATTTTTTGGTAATAATGTTCCAAAACAAGTAGCTTTATCCATTGGGATTTATAAGAAGTTTTAAAGAAATGATAATATAAATGAAAACTAAAAAGCCTTTAATTAAAGGCTTTTTTTTATGATTTTAGAAAAGTATCTTTGCAACTTTAAAACAAGAAAAAATGGAATCTAATGTTCGCGTTCGTTTTGCACCAAGTCCTACAGGACCATTACATATTGGTGGTGTAAGAACCGCTTTATACAATTATTTATTTGCTAAAAAATACAACGGAACTTTCGTCTTAAGAATAGAAGACACAGACCAAACCCGCTATGTAGCAAATGCAGAACAATATATTATAGACTCGTTAGAATGGAGTAAGATTCCTTTTGATGAAGGACCTGGAAAGAATGAAAAATTTGGCCCTTACAGACAATCTGAACGTAAAGAATTATACAAAAACTATGCAGATACTTTAATAAATACAGGTTGGGCATATTATGCTTTTGATACTTCAGAGCAATTAGATGCACATAGAAAAGGGCATGAAGCAGAAGGAAAAACCTTTATCTATAATTGGCACAACAGAGAAAAAGGGCGTTTAGTAAATTCTTTAATTTTAACGGCTGATGAAGTAAAAGCGAAGATAAATGCTGGAGAAAATTATGTAATCCGTTTTAAAACTCCACAAGATGAAATTTTACGAATGGAAGATGAAATTCGTGGAAATATTACCATAAATACCAATACGTTAGATGATAAAATTTTATTTAAAAGTGATGGACTACCAACCTATCATTTAGCCAATATTGTTGACGATCATTTAATGGAAATTAGTCACGTAATTCGTGGGGAAGAATGGTTACCGTCGATGCCTTTACATGTTTTATTATACCGAGCTTTTGACTGGGATTCTCCTAAATTTGCACATTTACCATTGATTTTAAAACCTATTGGTAAAGGAAAATTAAGTAAAAGAGATGGAGATAAGTTAGGGTTTCCTGTATTTCCTTTAGCCTACACAAATCAGCAAACCAGTGATATCTCTAGCGGGTATAAAGAAGATGGTTATTTTGCTGACAGCTTTATAAATATGTTGGCTTTTTTGGGATGGAATCCTGGAACAGAAAAAGAAATATTCTCTTTAGAGGAATTAATACAATCTTTTGATTTAAAAAGAGTTAGTAAATCAGGGGCAAAATTTAGCCCTGATAAAGCAAGTTGGTTTAATCAACAATATATGCAAACGAAAGAAGATACAGAGTTGACTGACTTATACCTTCCAATACTCAAAGAAAAAGGAATTGATAAAGACAAAAGTTATGTTTTAAAAGTAGTTTCTTCAATAAAAGAAAGAGCGGTTTTTGTGACTGATTTTTGGGATTTATCTTCATTCTTTTTTGAAGCTCCACAAGAATATGATGTGAAAGCTGCAAAGAAAAACTGGAAAGAAGGAACCACTGAATTAATGACTGAATTAATCGAAATAATAAAAAGTATTCAAGATTTTTCATCAGAACATACAGAGAAAGAGATTAAAAAATGGATTACCAGTAAAGAGATTGGTTTTGGTAAAGTAATGCAGCCTTTAAGATTATCTTTGGTAGGCGCTTTAAAAGGACCGCATTTATTTGATATTATAGAAATGATTGGTAAAGCAGCAACTATAAAAAGAATAGAAAACGCAATTTTAACATTATAATTATTATGAAAAAAATAGTCTTACTTTTAATTTTGGGTTGTGCATTTAGCGCTCAAGCTCAATACGGAAATGGTCAAAGAAATGGTCAAAGACAGCAGCGTCAAAGACCAATGAATCAAACTACTCAAAAAGCTCCAAAACCTAAATTTAAAGTAGAAAAATATTTAGGAATTGTAATTTATGATATTAAAAAGGCAGCAAAAAAATCGAATATAAAATTATCTTCTAAAAAAGGCGAAGAATTTTCAACAGTGTTAACAAAGTACAATAAAGATATTAAGGATATTACTAGAATTAATAGTTTTTTACTTCGAAGCACTAAAGAAATGGTTGAAAATTATCAAAAAAATGCTATAAAAAGTGGTGATTTCTCGAACCAAATTAAGGTTCAAAAAAAAATGAATGAAAGTTTAAAACCAATCAGTAATACAATCAAAGAAGAGGATAAAAAATTAGATAAAACCATGAACTTTTTACTCTCTGAAAAACAATATAAAAAGTGGATTAGGTACAATAAAAAAAAATACAAAATTTTTCCTAAAGGAAAATAAGAAGAATAGGCTTTAGAAGACTACTAAGAAAACCTGTGAAATTAAATTTTCTCAGGTTTTCTTTTTTAAAAAATGTAACATGTTTGGAAAACCCGTCTACTAAATAACTGCTAAAATTCAGTATCTTTACATAAATCAATTATTAATTTTTTTAAAAAATAACTATGTTTTCAATAATTCCTATTCTTATTGTACTTGCTCTATTTCTTGTTTTCACCTCAGTATACACGGTAAAACAACAAACAGCAGCAGTTTTAGAGCGCTTCGGTAGATTTAATACTATTAGCCAATCTGGTTTACGTTTTAAAATCCCGTTGATTGATAAAGTTGCAGGAAGATTGAGTTTAAAGATTCAACAATTAGACGTTATCATTGAAACAAAAACCTTAGATGATGTTTTTGTAAAACTCAAAGTTTCTGTGCAATATAAAGTGATTTCAAAGAAAGTATACGATGCTTTTTATAAATTAGATTATCCTCATGATCAAATAACTTCTTATGTTTTTGATGTCGTAAGAGCGGAAGTTCCTAAGATGAAATTAGATGACGTTTTTGTAAAAAAGGATGATATTGCATTAGCTGTAAAAGCTGAATTAAACGATGCCATGATGGATTACGGTTTTGATATCATTAGAACCTTGGTTACCGATATTGACCCAGACCCTCAAGTAAAGATAGCAATGAATAGAATTAATGCTTCTGAAAGAGAAAAAGTAGCTGCTCAATACGAAGGAGATGCTCAACGTATTTTAATTGTAGAGCGTGCAAAAGCAGAGGCAGAAAGCAAGCGTTTACAGGGACAAGGTATTGCAGATCAAAGACGTGAGATTGCACGTGGTTTAGAAGAGTCTGTAGAGGTTTTAAATAAGGTGGGCATTAATAGTCAAGAAGCATCTGCTTTGATTGTTGTAACACAGCATTATGACACTTTACAATCTATTGGTCAACAAACAAATAGTAATTTAATCTTATTACCAAACTCACCTCAAGCAGGAAGCACGATGTTAAATGATATGGTTGCAAGTTTTACGGCAAGTAATCAAATTGGTGAAGCAATGAAAAACCAAAAACCTAAAGAGAAAAAATAGTTTTCAATTTTATATAAACTAAAAAAGCTCAATTTACATTGTAAATTGAGCTTTTTTAGTTTACATAAAATTATTTCTTTTCTTCTATTTTCTCTTCTTTTTTTTCTTCTTTAGAGGCTTTTTTAAATTCTTTAATACCACCACCTAAACCTTTCATAAGTTCTGGTATTTTTTTACCTCCAAACATTAACAAAACTAAAGCAACAATAATTGCTATTTGCCAAGGTCCAACCATCCCTAAATATATTGATAAACTGATCATAAGTTTTAAATTTTAATGCTGCAAAGATACAAAAAGGATTTTATTAATCTCTTTTTTGAATAATCCCTCCAATAACTTTTTTATCCTTTACAACTTCTGGATTTCCTTTGTAAAAAATGGATCCACCAAAACTAACTTTTGCATTTAAAATTTCGCCAGCTAACACTTCTGCTTTTGCACCTGTCCCAGCCTTAACAGTAGAGTTTACTTCAGCCTTTAAAGCAAACCCATTATAAATACCATATAAATCTACATCAACATTCTGATTTTTTGTAGACCCTGTTAACTTAATAATTCCTCCAGAAGAAGCTCTAACCTCCAAATATTTTACTTTTACAACTAAGTTTATAAAAGCTCTTTCTTGCGAATTTACTTCTAATTTGTCCTGAAAAAATTCTTTTCCAGTAATAGTAGAGCCTTCATTCGCATCAATAACAGCAATGTTATTATTATAAAACAACTTTATTAAAACCTTTCCATCTGCAGAATTATTTTCAGGTTTCAAAGAAAAAGGCAGTGATAGTTTTAAGGTGTTATTTACGTTCTTCACCTTAACCATTTCAGACTTTTCCCCTGTAATTTCAAGTTTTTGTTTTTCAGATTTAATCAACTCTACCTCTATACCATTGTAAACTTTTAAAGTAGAATAATCTCCTAAATTCTTCGTTATTGTTATTTGTGCAGATGCTGTATAGCTTAACATCATAACACATAAAAATGCTATTCTTTTTATCATTTTTTAAATTTTATCACGATACTTAAATTAATAAGCACACTAGTATAAAGGTTTTTTGTTTTGTTTATTGTATTTAAATAGCTAAATTTTATTCTTCTATTAAATTAAAATCTAAATGTTTGCGTTCTAAATCCGTATGTTTTACTTTTACTTTAACGTCATCTCCTAGTTGATAAAGGTGTTTGGTTGATTGACCAACAATCGCGTATTGCTTTTCATCAAAAATATAATAATCACTTTTTATATCTCTAATTCTAACCATTCCTTCGCATTTATTCGATTTAATTTCTACATAAATTCCCCATTCTGTAACCCCTGTAATTACACCTTCAAAAACTTCATCTTTATGATCTTGCATGTATTTTACCTGCATATATTTAATAGATGATCTCTCTGCTTTAGAGGCTAATTCTTCTCTGTTTGATGAGTGTTTACACTTTTCTTCATATAAATGCGCTTTAGGTGTATCTCCTCCGTCTAAATAGTGCTGTAATAATCGATGTGTCATTACATCTGGATAACGTCTAATTGGTGATGTAAAATGACTATAATAATCAAAAGCTAAACCATAGTGACCAATATTTTGGGTTGTATAAACAGCCTTAGACATTGTTCTAATGGTTAATGTTTCAATCATGTTAGATTCTGCTTTACCTTGAACATCACTTAACAACTGATTTAAGGAGTCTGAAGTAGTTTCTTTTGTATCTGTATTTATTTTGTAGCCAAATTTACGAATCATGTTTTGTAAAGAAGCTAATTTTTCTACATTGGGTTCATCATGAACTCTGTAGATAAAAGTTTTATTCGTCGCTTTTCCTTTAGAAAAACCAATAAACTCTGCAACTTTTCGATTTGCTAATAACATAAATTCTTCAATTAATTTATTAGCATCTTTAGATTGTTTAAAAAAGACGCCAACAGGATTTGCTTCTTCATCTAAATTAAACTTAACCTCTACTCTATCAAAAGAAATGGCCCCTTCTTTCATTCTTTTTTTACGAAGAATTTTCGCTAATTCATCCAGTTTTAAAGTAGCTTCCACAATTTCTGGAGTTACCTCATATTCCTTATCAATAATAGAAATATCGGATGGCATTGTATATCCATTAATATCATCAGATATTTTACAATCTTCTATAATAGATTGTGCCTCTTCATAAGCAAAACGTTGATCTGAATAAGTCACGGTTCTTCCAAACCATTCGTTTACAATTTGTGCTTTTTTATTCACTTCAAAAACAGCAGAAAAAGTTAATTTTTCTTCATTTGGTCTTAAAGAACACACACCGTTACTTAACATTTCTGGTAACATTGGTACAACCCTATCCACTAAATAAACAGATGTTGCTCTTTTATAAGCCTCATCATCTAAAATAGTTTTTGGTTCTAAATAATGTGAAACATCTGCAATATGAATTCCTATTTCATAATTACCATTTTCTAGTTTTGTAAATGACAATGCATCATCAAAATCTTTTGCATCCTTAGGGTCTATCGTAAAAGTTAAATCTTTACGCATGTCTCTACGTTTAGAAATCTCTTCTTTGGTAATTTCTATCGTTAAATTTTCTGCTTCTTTTTCTACTTCAGGTTCAAATTCAAAAGGTAAATCGTATTCTAATAAAATGGAATGCATCTCCGTATTATGGTCTCCTGGTTTACCAAGAACTGTCGTAATTTTCCCAAACGGATTTTTAGAATTCTTCGGCCAATCAGAAATTGTCGCTTGTACTTTATAACCATCTTCTGCGCCATTCATTTTACTTTCTGAAATAAAAATATCTGCGTACATTTTATGGTTATCTGGTATTACAAAACCAAAGTTTTTATTCTTATTCTTTTGTAAAACTCCTACAAATTCAGTTTTTGCACGTTCTAATATTTCAACAACTTCACCTTCTAATTTCTTTCCACTACGTCTCTTATAGACATATGCTTTTACCGTATCTTGATGTAAACCCTTTCCAAGATTTATATTTGGTATAAAAATATCGTCTTCATAGTCATCTGTAATAAAATAACCATTTCCGTTAGATGTTACATCTAATGTACCTATAGAATACTTTCTATCAACATTAACTTGAAACTTACCTCTTTCTACTTCTTTAATCTGTTTACTAGTCGCTAATTCTGCTAATTTCTTGATTATTTGTGTTTTACCGTCTGTATCAGAAACCTTTAATTTTGCAGCAATTTGCTTATGATTATAACTCTTTTCGTTGTCTTCGTTTAAAACTTTAAATATATTTCTAGTGAGATCTTTTACAACATTCCCTTTCTTTTTAAATATACTTTTCTTCTTTTTTGTCATTAATTCTTACTTCTTATTATGTGATCCCAAATTACAATTATTTACTGTGATTGTTTATTAAAAAAAAGTTATCAATCTATTATTGTATTTTGGCTTCTTAAAAATTATTATTTATGTCTAATTCCTGGTTTATAATTGCAAATCCTATCGCTGGAAATCGGAAATTTTCTATACAGTGGAAGGAAATTCAGCAATTACTTAACAACAAGAATATAGACTATTCTTTTGCTTTTACACAATTTTCGAAACACGAAATTGAATTGGCACAAAACGCTATTCAACAAGGTTTTAGAAAAATTATTTCGATTGGTGGAGATGGAACCCTACACCATGTAGTTAACGGAATAATGACGCAAAGGTATGTAAAAACTTCTGATATAACTATTGGAGTGATTCCTTTAGGAACTGGAAACGATTGGATTAAAACGTATAACATACCTATTAATGTAGAAAAAGCGATAGAGATTATTCATCATAAAAAAACAATTTTACAAGATATTGGTGTTATAGAAACCGAAAATAAAAGTATTTCTTACTTTAATAATGTTGCTGGTCTAGGCTATGATGGATACATTGTTCATAAACTAAAAACGCTAAAGCATTTTGGATCTATTGCTTATTTATTAAGTGGATTGGCTGGTTTATTCTTTTATAAAAAAGCTATTTTTAAAATTAATTTTAATAATAAAATTATAGAAACAACCTGTTTAATGACATTAATTGGAATTTGTAAATTTTCTGGAGGAGGAATGCAGTTTACAAAAAATGTAAATACTGCCGATGGTTTATTTGATGTCACCATTGCTAAAAATTTAAATATTTTTGATTTAATTTTTAATATTAAAAAACTATACAACGGAAATATTGTGCATCATAAAAAAGTAGAAACCTATAAAACCAAACAAATAAGTATTATTCCGGAAGCTTCAAAACCTTTTATTCAAGCAGATGGAGAGTTAATTGGCGCAGGAAAGGTCACTGTAACAATTATAGAAAAAGCAATTAATTTTGTAATATTTTGAATTTACTTAGATTTGTGCTATCAACATAATCATATTTATTTTAAAAAGCAGGCTTCTTTTACATGAAAAAAAGAAAAAAACAAGATGAAGAAATTTTAAAATTTGTTAACTTTAAAAAAGGAAATGAAGATGCCTATGAGTACTTTTTTTTGAAATTCTACAACCATATTGTTGGTTTTTGTGTGCAGTTTATTTATAATGAAAATGATGCTAAAGGGCTGGCTCAAGAGGCTTTTTTAAATCTTTGGAATCAGAGAGAAAAAATAAAAAATATAAACGGAATTTCATCTTTTTTGTATACGTATTCAAAGTCTAAATGTTTAAATATTATAAGACATCGAAAAGTAAAAGAAAAATATATAAATAACACCCTTAATAAAAAAGAAGCTTTTTTAAACCAAGAGGTATTGCAGTCCTTACAATTTGATTCTTTAACTTTTATAGAATTAGAAGAACTTGTTTTTAGTTCTATAGAAGAATTACCTGCAAAAACTAAAGAAATTTTTAAACAAAAACGGTTTGAAAATAAAAAAAATCGAGAAATCGCAGACGAAATGAACATTTCTATAAAAACAGTAGAACTACATTTTTCTAATGCTATCAAGGTTTTAAAAACAAAATTATCAGATTATTTGCCTATAATATTAATTTATTTAGTTTTAAATTAATATTCTTTAGGGTTTTCTCAAAGTAAAGTGTACAAACTCACGTAAAGCTATAGAACACTTTCCTTAAAGAAGATAGAATGATTCAAAATTTAATATATAAATACTTAAACAACCAAGCTTCAGAAAAAGAGGTTTCAGAGGTTTTTAGTTGGATTGAAAAATCAGAGAAAAATAAAATAGCTTTCATAAAATTAAAAATATTATGGGCTTTATCCGCATCAAATTCCGAAACAAAAAACTTGTATGATTGGAATCAAATAAAACAACAAATTCCGCAAACAAGAAAGATATTTACTGCTAGAACTTTTAAATACATAGCAAGTATTGCAATACTGCTTGCTGGCTTAGGGTATATAACAAAACTATCTTTTAAAACTGAAGAAAAGCAAAAAATCGAAGTAAAAAACTATGTTGTTTTAGAAAAAAGTTCTGGTAAAATTGAATATATGTCAGATAAAAATGACAAAATTATAAAAGATACCTTAGGGAACATTGTTTCAAAACAGAATAATAAAGAGCTTATTTATTATAAAAATCTATCAACTAAAACAGCAACTTACAACACTATTAAAGTTCCTTTTTCTAAAACATTTAAAGTTAAACTTTCTGACGGAACTATTGTTCATTTAAATGCTGGAACTTCTTTTACGTATCCAGAACAATTTAATACTAGTAATACTAGAAAGGTAATATTAAAAGGTGAAGCTTATTTTGAGGTTTTTAAAGATAAAGCAAAACCTTTTATTGTAGAAGTAAATGATGTAAATATTGAGGTTTTAGGGACTACTTTTAATGTAAACAATTACCAAGAAGATACTTTTATTAATTGTGTTTTAATAGAGGGGTCTGTTCGTTTATCAGAAAAAGAAAACCAAGAAAATAATATGGTTTTAAAACCAAACTATAAAGCAATTTGGCAAAAAGATGGTAAAAGTTTTTTAACCGAAAAAGTAAATCCCAACAACTACTCTGCATGGATTAATGGTGAATTGATTTTTAATAAGGATTCTTTTACCGATATCGCTAAGAAAATAGAGCGCTATTATGATGTTAAGATTTTAAATAATTATCCTTTTTTAGCTTCTCAAGAATTTACTGGAACTATAAGAGTTAAAGAATCTAACGTAGAAAATATTTTAGAAATTTTTAAATTAGATACACCTTTTAATTACACGAAAAAGAATAATGTTATAGAAATCTATAATCCTTAGTTTTTATATAAATGATAGATAAAACAATAACTTATTCATCCTTCGTAATGAAAACATCTTTTTTTATTATCTGTTTTCTATTACTAATGGTTGCAAACTCGTTTTCGCAAACTGTTACCATTAATAAAAAATACAAACCTTTAAGAGAAGTTATAAAAACACTAGAAAAACAAACATCTTATAGAGTTTTATTCAATACTAAAAAGGTAAATAGTTCTAAAATTATTTCTATCGAGGTAAATAATGTAAGCCTACAAGAAGTACTAAATCAGCTAGCTAAAAAACTAAAGATTAACTACGTTATAAGAAATCAACAAATAATATTTATTGATAAAAAAAAAGCAATTCAAACTAGAAAAATTTATGGTATTGTAAGAAGCAAAGCCGATAACCTAGAGTTATTAGGCGCAAGTATACGTGTAAAAGGAACAAAAAAAGGGGCTATTTCTAACTTTAATGGAAGGTTTAAGTATAGCGTAACAGCTGAAAACTTAAACGTAGTTATCTTAGAAATTTCTTTTTTAGGTTTTAAAACTCAATTAATTCCACTTGAAAACAAAACTTATTTTGAAATTTATTTAGATGAAGACACCAACAGTTTAGATGAAATCGTAATTACATCTTCTTATGGAACAACAAAATTAAAAGAAGAAGTGGTAGGTAGTATTGTTTCTGTAAAAGCAGCAGATTTAGGGATAGAACAAGCTGTTGTTTCTTTTGACGAGCTGCTAGAAGGGCAAGTTTCTGGAGTTTTTATTGAAACAAATCCGCAATTAGGGGAGGCAATCAAAATTAATATTCGCGGACAAGGTTCTATTACACCGTTAAGTGGAAACGTTGTTGGAACATCTACACAACCTCTAATAATTGTAGATGGTATTATTTTAGCAGAAGAAGTTGGTTTAGATGGAAATTTAATTTTTGATAATGAAGGTGGAAATCTAGCAGAGAATTTTTTAAATCCATTATCAAAAATTGGTATTAATGACATTGAAACTTTCAATATTTTAAAAGATGCTGCTGCTGTTGGTTTATATGGTGCAGATGCGGCAAACGGTGTTATTCTTATTACAACAAAAAAAGGTAAAAAAGGAAAACTACAATTTTCAGCCTCTACTCAAACTGGAGTAACTGCTGCATATAATGGTTTAAAATATTTAAATGGAGAACAATATCAAACTGTAATAAATGCATACAATAACAATAGTGGAAACTTACAAAATGTGCAATCTTGGAATGGTATAAACACAAATTGGTTTGATTTATTAAACACAAATGGTATTTTCAATAGAGTGAATTTTAGTGCTTCTGGAGGTTCTGGAAATTTCACCTACAGAGCAAGTTTAGGTTTTCAAAAAACAAGTGAAGCACAAATAAATAACTCATTTCAAAAATTAAATTCTTCGTTTTCTTTAGTATATACAAAAGATAAATTCAATATTTCTCTAGGGTTTTCTCCAGCAATTACATTAAAAAAAGACCCTAATAAATTATATTCTTTTGCACTACCTCCTAATATTTCTGCTTTTGATGAAAATGGTAATTATACCCCTTTTGATACTTTTGGAAATCCTTTAGCTGTTGCAGAACAAAATATATCTGAATCACAAACTTTAGCTTTTTTAACAAATTTAAGAGCAAGTTATAATTTTAATAAGTTTTTAAAAATTTCAAGCTTATTTGGTTTAGACTTGTCTAATAAAGATGAAGATAGATTCTTTTCTGGTTTAAATGGTTCTGGTGATTTTGGCACAGATGGTGATGCACCAAATGGAATCGTAAAAGGGAGGCGTGTTTTAAGGGATAGAAATACCATGCGTTGGAACTGGAATTCTAATATTTCTTACAAGAAAAAATTTGGAAAAAACAATAGTTTCGATGGTATCTTAGGAATAGAGTTACGACAAGAAAAAGTGGATTTTGCCTATGCTCGAGGAGATGGTTTTAATAATTTTACAAAACTAGAGCCAATTAACACTGCTTTTAAACAAGATTATAGAAAAGATAGTTCAGAAAACACAGCAAGATCTTTATTTAGTCAGTTTAATTATAATTTTAAGAGTAAATATTTCTTTTTATTAAATTTAAGATTAGACCAAAGTTCTGCTTTTGGTAATGATAAAAACACCGCTTTTAATGGTGGAATTGGTGCTAGTTGGAATATAAGCAAAGAAGATTTTTTAAAGGACAATAACTTTGTAGATTTTTTAAGAGTAAGAGTTAGTTATGGGACAACTGGTAATTCTAGAATCGGTTCCTACAGAGCTTTAGGCCTATATACAACCAATACAAATATTGGTTATAATAATTATAATTATGCTAATTTAACCTCTGCACCAAACCCAAACTTAACATGGGAAACCAATAAGAAATTTAATATTGGTATCGATTTAAATTTTTTATCAAGATTTAAATTTACCACTGATTTTTTTAGAGATAATATTATAAATCAAATTGTGAATAGGAACGTTATCGTAGAATCTGGTTTTACCTCTGCCGAAATTAATGGAGCAGCCATGATTAATCAAGGTATTGAATTTGCCTTGAGTGCTAAAATTGTTAAAAAAGAGAATTTTTCTTGGAATACAAATATCAATTTTACTACGATTAAAAATGAAGTAACATCCCTTGTTGGTTTAGGCTCAGATTTTTCTGCGGCAGCGGTTGCAAGAGCTCAAACTGTTGGCTTCTCTACTTCAACTTTATGGGGTTTCGATTTTATAGGAATAGATACTGCAACTGGTAGAGAATTATTTAAAGTTGACGGACAAATATACGATGGCGCTCAAGTAAGAAACTTATTTGACGCTACAGATTGGAAACCAATAGGAAATTCTCAAAATGATTTTTATGGGGGATTACGAAATAGTATTAAGTATAAAAACTTTAACCTTAACATTATAATGTCTTATACTTATGGAGGAGATCAATTGGTTGATAGAGTGTTGTATGATAATTATAGAGTGTTGACTAATAGAAATATTAACGTCAATATTTTTGAAGACGCTTGGTATAACCCTGGCGATATTGGCGAAAATCCAATAATTATTAATGATAATCCACTAATTACGAACTCGACAAAATATTTGTTTGACAGTTCTCATATTAAACTAAAATCGATAAGTTTTAGGTATAATTTTCCTGTTCAAAAATACAACACTCCTTTAAAAACATTGTCATTTACTTTTAACGGCTCTAACTTGTATTATTGGTTTAAAGATACTTCACCAAAAGGGAAGAATGGAATTGCAGAATTTCGAAATCAATATCCAGAATCTAGAACTTTTACCTTAGGTATAAGCACAACATTTTAATATGAATATATATAAAATACTTATAGTTTGTTTTTTATTTACATTTTTTTCTTGTGATGATTTTTTAAATCAAGAACCAGATCAACAAATTTCTATTAATGAACAATTATCAACAACAAATGGAGTCTTAGAGGCCTTAGTTGGAATTTATAGAGATATTGAAGCAATACAATCTGATGTAAGATTGCTATATGCAGATGTACAGGGCGGTAATTTAACCTTTACACCAGGGGTCAGTAATAAAATTATTTCAGTACCAACAGTAATTGAAAATAGTTACTCTTTTAATGATTTTGAACAAGAATCTGATTATGAAAATTACTATGCTGCTTTCTATGAAATTATAAACCAAGCAAATGTAATTTTAGATCGTTTTGATACGTATACTTTTTTATCTGTTGATGAAAAAACTCAATTACAAGCAGAATTATTAGTTTGTAGAGCATTTGCGCATTATCAAATAAGTTTATTATATGCTCAAAATTATAATTTTACCTCAGTCGCTTCTCATTTAGGTATTGTTTATAATACTCAACCTTTAGAAATTGGTGTAGATTTTCCTGCTAGAAAAACAATGAAAGAGACCTATAAATTATTACAATCTGATTTAGATACAGCACTTTCTTTATTTACGAATACTTCCTTCTTTTCGGTTCCTAATTATGCGTTATTCAATAAAATAACAACTAAAGCTTTGTATGCAAGAATTGCTTTACAAATGAATGATTGGGAAAAAGCTTTTAACTTATCTGATGAAGTAATAAGAACGTCTGGAATTACACTTACCTCCAAAGAAAATTATGTTTCTGAATGGGAAAAAGAAGAAGTGCCAATATCAGAAGTTATTTTAGAATTTTCTTCACCTAGAGATAGTGATGGTTCGGTTTCTTCTTCTGTTTCAGAATATTTTAAATATGAATCTAACATAAATTATGGAAAGTTTGTGGCTTCAGAAGATTTATTAGATTTATACGAAAATAATGATTTACGTTTTAATTTATTTATTACAGAAAATTTAACAACAAACATAACAGGTTTGGAAATGTCTTTACCATATTATTTTACTAAAAAATTTCAAGATGATGCTGGTACAATGTGTATAAGGCTGTCTGAAATATATTTAATAAGAGCTGAATCAAATGCTAGAATAAATAAAGAGAGTGATGCTTTAGTTGATTTAAACACAATTAGAGAGAGAGCTAATTTAACGGCATTAACGAACACAATAAATATTCTAGAAGAAATATTTTTAGAGAGAAGAAGAGAATTAGCTTTTGAATCTCATTTATTTTTTGATATTGCTCGCTACAAAAAAAAGCTTGTTAGAAATAAAGGTTGTTTAGCAAGTGTTTGTAACTTAAACTATCCTTCTAGCTTTTTTATATTACCTATACCTGATTCTAGCATAGATTTAAACGAAAACATTCAACAAAATGAAGGATATTAAAAACATATTTTTAGTACTTCTTACTGTATTTATTTTCTCATGTGAAAATGAAGACTCAAAAAAATTCAATCCAGAAAATCAATCTTTTGTTCGCTTTTTTTTATTGGTAGACAGCAACAATAATGTGTTAGAATTTCCAGAAAAAGATGGTGATCTTTTAGCTAAAACAACTTATTATAAAGATAATTTAAAAATATTAAAAGTTCCGGTTGCTATTACGTCGGGAATTATAGAAAACACAGTTACTGTTTCTTTTTCAATCTTTGTAAATGGTTTGTCTAATTATACCATTATTCCCGAAAACGCTTTGTCTTTTACAAATAAAAAAAGAGTCGATACTATTTATATAGAACTTAATGAGCGTTGGGATTTAAGTAAAAACCCACAAATTAAAATAGAATTAACAAATAGTAGTGATCCTAGCGTATCACTTGGTTTTCAAAACGAGCAAATTTCTAATAAAGAACTAACGATTGGTTTTAAAGAAACAGAGTTCAATTATCTTTTTAATATCAATAGAAAAGAAATAGAAGGTATTAATGAAGAAGTTTTCACTTTTAAAGTATTATTTCCTAATGGGTTTATTCCTAAAGACATCGAGAATATTGTATTATTTAGTGAGCCAGCGACATTTGATTACACTGTAGAAAGAAAATCGATTACAAAAGACGATGAGGTTGAGTTTAAGTTAACAGTAGACGAAAATTTAGCAGAGGATGCTTCTTTAGATACTTTTTTAACGTTAGTTGATATCCCTAATTATATAAAAGGCGTAAATGATTGTTTACAAGTTAGTAAGCCTATAAAAGTTGATAGAGAAGGAAATCCCTCTATAAATTTTTATGACTTTTATAAAACAAGTCCATATTATAGATTGTTTGGAAAATATTGGAGATATGATTATAATGATTTAATTTGTGAATGGAGAAATACATCTGTTTTTCCTAAACCTGTTGTGGTTAATAAGGATGATAAAAATGGTTTTCTTTATTCAGATAATGGAACTCCAAATAATGAATTGGATGATATTTATCATCATAGATTTAAAGTAGGTTTTGTTGGTAATTTTGCGCCTATTGGTACCAATCCATTTGCTCTTCAAAATCTTTTTGAAGGAGAAAGAAACGATTCTCCAGGTTTAACATTAATAGAAGCAATTGAATTTTTCCCTAAAGATGGAAATAGCACAACAGAAGGAATAGTTAATGTAATTTCACAAAAAATTATTTTAATTAGAAGGTCAGATTTAAAGCCTTTTACGCTTCCAATTAGTGGATCAGGTACTTATAAATTAGTAGATGTAGCTTCTAATTTATGGAAAATAGATTTAGAGGTACTTATAGATGCTACTTCTGTTAATGGAGAAATTATAAAAAGAAATTATCTTCTTTATAATAATAGAAATTTTCCTGAGCCTGTTCCTTTAAATGGACCTTGCCCTAGAATAATTAATCTTTAAAAATAAAATTATGAAAAACTATGTATATATTCTTTTTGTTTTTTTATTTATTACATCTTGTCAAAAAAATAAGGATGAAAAATATAAAGATATTTCTTATTTAAGAGCAATTTACTCGCAACCAGATGCAAATAAATGGCCAAAACCACATTTAGATTCTCTGATAGATAAAACTACTTTTAAAGATATTGGTGTATTACCAAAAATAGAATATCCAGAAGATAATAAATATTCAAAGGAAAAAAAACAATTAGGAAAAACCTTATTTTTTGACCCAAGACTTTCTAAAAGCGGACAAATTGCTTGTGCTTCTTGTCATAATCCAGAACTGGGGTGGACAGATAATTCTACCCGTTCTTTTGGTCATAATAGACAAACTGGTGGCAGAAATTCTATGACTATTTTAAATGTTGGTCATGTAAAAGATCTTTTTTGGGACGGACGCGCAAAAAGTTTAGAAGACCAAGCACGTTTTCCTATACCTGATAAGGTAGAAATGAATATGGATTTAAAATATGCCGTAGATAACATAAAAAAAATAGAAGGTTATAAAGCCATGTTTAAAAAAGCCTTTGATAGTGAAGAGGTAACCATGAAAAAAATTCAATATGCAATTGCTACTTTCGAAAGAACTGTAAAAAGCCTAAAATCTAAATTTGATAAGTTTGTTACCGGAAAATCCGATAGATTTACTGATCAAGAAGTTTTAGGTTTACACTTATTTAGAACCAAAGCAAGATGTATAAATTGTCATAATACAGGGTATTTTAGTGATAATCAATTTCACAATGATGGTCAAACTTTATTTGGTGCGAAAGATGAAGATTTTGGAAGATATAATGTTACTGGCAAAATTGAAGATATTGGCAAATTTAGAACTCCAACTATAAGAGAAGTTGCAAACACTAGGCCTTGGATGCATCATGGTCATTTTCCATCTTTATTAGATGTTGTTGAGTTTTATAATTTAGGAAATCCTGCTCCAATTCAGAGAAAATACTTAGGAACCCTAAGAGATTCTTTATTACCAACAACCTCACCATTATTAAAAAAATTACAACTAGATAAAAAAGAAATAGATGCGCTTTTAGCATTTATAAACACATTAAGTACACCAATAAGAAGAACATTAATACCCAAATTACCAAAATAAATAATTAAATTAAAATTAAAATTATGAGACAAAAATTACTATTAGCAATTACATTAATTGCATTTTTAACGTCAAATGCCCAAGTTACTATCCTTAAAGAAATTAATGATTCTGGTAGTTCTAGTTCTAGCCCAGCAAATTTATTTGTTTTTAATAACAAAATTTACTTTGCAGCAGATGATTCAAGCGGATCAAACTCACCTGGAGCTGTAGATTTAGGAAAAGAACTTTGGGTTACAGATGGTACAGAAACAGGAACAACATTTGTAAAAGATTTAAGAGCAGAATCTGCTAGTTCTTCTCCGAGTTTCTTTTTCGAATTTAATAGTACCATGTATTTCAGTGCAAATACGGGTTCTGGAAACGTATTATTTTCTTCAGACGGAACAGAAGGTGGAACAACTGCAACTGGTGGTACTTTTATTTTTAGTCCCCTAGAAATGGGAGGAATTGTATATTATATCCTGTCAACAGATTCCAATTCTTTATATGAATTTAACGGAACAACTCAAGTAAAAGTAGCAAATTCTGGTACAGAAGATGTTCAGTTTTCAGGTGGACAATTTACTTCACTTAATAATAAAATTATTGGATATGGAAAAACTACTACAGATGATCCAACAATAGGTATAGAATTATATGAATACGATCCTGCAACAGACGCATATACTTTAATTAAAGATATTACTGGAGATGATGGGAATGCTGGTATTAGTAATTTTGTTACCATAGGTTCTGAAGTTTATTTTGAAGCACAAGGTAAAGTATGGAAAACAGATGGAACCACTGCAGGAACTAGTGCTGTAGATAAAGCTAGTGCAATAAATAGCACAAATAACTATTTTGTATGGAATGGTAGTTTGTATTTTGAAGGTGATGACGGTTCTAACGATCAATTATGGAAATATGACCCAGCTGCAGACTCAGTATTAAACGTAAGTAATATTACAGAAGGAGATGCGGATACCACAGGTTCTAATAATCACGATCCTTCAGACTATGCTGTTTTAGGTGATTATTTGTATTACAGAGGTGAAACTTTTGATAATTCTTCAGGTTATGTGTTTAGAACAAACGGAACAACCTCAGAGCTATTAGATGATACTATTAAAGATATTGATGAAATTACAGTATTAAATGGTAAATTATATTTTGAAGGTGATGATGGCTCAACTGGTAATGAATTATATACTTTAGATACTTCAACTTTAACTATAGAAAAGGTTTTTAAGAACACTTTAAAAGTTTTTCCTAATCCTAGTTCAGATTTTATAAATATTCCTTCAGAGTACTTAAATAATGCGTTTAAAATGTATTCTATTTTAGGTAAAATAGTTAAAGAAGGTAAAATTTCTTCTACTAAAATAAAAATTTCTGATTTAAACCCTGGAAATTATATTTTAAAAATTACAAGTGAAGGTAAAACAGAATCTAAAAAAATACTTATTAAGTAAGTTTACTTAACAAAAATATGTTTTAAGACCACCTAACCAAACTAGGTGGTTTTTTTTATAAAAACATTTAAATTATATGAAAGATAAGTCCTTTTTTAATCATAATTACTGAACATAAATTAAGAGTATTAAAAGATACTTTATAAGGATTAAAAGAGTACTTATACCTTTTAAAAGCTAGTATCTTATACCTAATGCTCGTTAATTTAATTTTTAAATATAAAATAATAGAAATTTTACTTTACTAACAGTTATGAACATTCTATATAATAATCATTTTTCTTTTATAAATTTTTAAAAAACAATGATGTTTATAATAGTATGTGAATAGCTACTATAAATTTTTACTTTTTTATTTTAATATATCAGTTATTAAAAATTATCTACATTTTATAAGTTACTTAAAAGCTTAAAAATCAATTAAATTTAGAGTTATTAACAGCAGTTATAAACAGTAATTAACCTAAAATTATTAATAGTTAACATACCTATCAATGTAAATAAATTGTAAATTTTATGTTGATAAACTTTTATGAAAAACTTATAAAAAAAGTTGTGTATGTGAATCTAGTCTGTGTATTGTAATTTTATTTTAATTAACCTAAAAAACTTGTAAGACTTTACTGATACTTCTTAACATTTAGATAATATAGGTAAATGGTTAAAAACTAAACTTTTATTAAAAAAGCTAAATTTTTGATTGTTTATAACTGTTGATAACCGTTAGTTTCTGTATTTTTGTGCGGACAACTAAATTAAAATCAATCTATTATGACAATTGCCGTTGGTAACGATCACGCAGGAACCCAATATAAGTTCGAAATTATAAAACATTTAGAAGAAAAAGGGTACAAAGTTTTAAATTTTGGAACGGACACGAATGATTCTATGGATTATCCTGATGCAATTCATCCAACAGCAAATGCTGTAGAAACTGGTAATGCGGAACTAGGTATTATTCTTTGTGGAAGTGGAAATGGTGCACAAATGACTGCAAACAAACACCAAGGTATTAGAGCAGCTCTTTGTTGGAATAATGAATTAGTAGCATTAACAAGACAGCATAATAATGCTAATATTCTTACAATTCCTGCACGTTTTGTTTCTTTACAACAAGCGTTAAGTTTTGTAGATATTTTTCTTTCTACAGAATTTGAAGGAGGAAGACACGGAACGAGAGTTAATAAAATTTCTTGTGCTGGGTAAATCTTATTATTCTTTCACAAATACCTTTTAACATAATCAATAAATAATTTGTAATTATTTATGAAATTAGATAATTTTAATCAATTTTAAAAATGAACTTCATTACTAAATCCTTTTCAGAATTAACAACAACAGAACTTTATAAAATACTTCAATTACGATCTGAAGTATTTGTTGTTGAACAAGATTGTGTCTATCAAGATTTAGATTTTAAAGATCAAAAAGCGTTACATGTTTTTGGTGTTAAAAATGATATAATTATTGCCTATACAAGAATTTTTAAGGCAGGTTATTATTTTGATAATGCAAGTATTGGTAGAGTAATTGTGGTTGCTTCAGAGAGAAAATATGGTTATGGCCACGATTTAATGAAGGCATCTATAAAAGCAATAAAAGATAATTTTAAGGTTGATGAAATTACTATTTCTGCACAAGTGTATTTGAAAAAATTCTACGAATCACATCAATTTAAACAAGAAGGAGTAGCGTATTTAGAAGATGGAATACCACATATTGAAATGTTAAGAAACTAAATTTTTAACCTCAATAACTCCACCAACTTCTAAATTATTTAATTTAATATTTCCAATCCTAATGCGTATTAAACGCAAAGTAGGAAAACCAACAGCTGCTGTCATTTTTCTAACTTGTCTAAATTTTCCTTCTGTAATAATGATAGAAACCCAGCTTGTTGGGCCATGTCTTTCATCTCTAATTTTTTGACTTCTTAACGGAAATTTTGGATTTTCTATAATAAAAGCCTTACCAGGTTTTGTAATATATTTTTTTCCATCAAAACCAATTTCCACACCAGTTTTTAATTTTTCTATAGCTTGTTTATTTATGATTCCATCAACTTGCACATAATATTCTTTTTCATATTTACTACTTCTAATTTCTTCGGATATTTTTCCATCAGTAGTTAACAAAAGTAAGCCTTCAGAAGCAACATCTAAGCGTCCAATTGCCATGGTTCCTGTAGGAAAATCATACAATTCTCCTAATAATTTTTTCTTCCGCTTTGCGGGATTTACAAATTGAGAAATACAACCCCAAGGTTTGTGAATTATAAAATGTTGCTGTTTTTTTATCAAATTATAAGATTTTAATTTCTAGAGCAAAATAATTTTTTCCTTCTGATAAATGCATATTTTGTTCTGAAAATTTTTGATTTGTATAAGAGGTATATTGTGTTATCGGTTCTATACAAAGCATATTATCTACTTCTGTCCAAAGCATAAAATTATCAAAACCTTTTGTGGTAATTTCTAAATCTTTTCTTTCGATATTTTTTAATATAATACTATTAGAATTTAAAACTGGAAAAGCATTCGAACCTGCTTTATAAACATCCTCTAACGTAATTTTAGCACCTTTAGATTCTAAAATTTCATTACCAGAGTCAGAAAGTAAAAAAGCTGGATGATATCCTAACATAAAAGGCATTCCTTTTTCTGAATTAATGATAAACTCTATTTTTAAGATATCATTATCAAGTTTAAAATTCTTTTCAAAAGAAAAATCAAAAGGCCAAAATAAATATTCTTCAGTAGATTTTATTGGAAATTTACTATTCTTAATTAACGTGTTTTTTTTATATTTTTTAATGAAACTAGCGCTGTTTTCATCAGTAATTATTAAAGTGTAATTTAGTTCACGTAGCAAACCATGTTGATCTTGAATGGCATCTCCATTTTTGGTATGAACTCTAAAGTTATTTTTAGAAGTTGGACCAATAACAGGAAACATTTCATCATCAGAATTTCGCCAACCTTTACTTCCTTTTTGATGAATGTATTCTTGGTTTTCTTTTAGAAAACTTACGAGCTCACCTGAATCAATTATAACTTGACTATTTGTGTTTTTTAAGAAAACTTTAGAAATCATAATTTTATAAATTTTCACCAAAAATACCATAAAATTGTAATTTAATTTTTAGGAAAAAAGATTTATATTTTCGTAACTTGTCACACTTATTAAAAATAAAATTAGGAAGATTTATGGCAGCAGATAAAGAGAAAGCGGCAAAATTAAAAGCATTACAACTTACTTTAGATAAGTTAGATAAAACTTACGGAAAAGGTGCTGTAATGAAGCTTGGTGATGTAGTTACTGAAGATATCGATGCAATTTCATCTGGTTCTTTAGGATTAGATTTAGCATTAGGTGTTGGTGGGTACCCAAGAGGAAGAGTTATCGAAATTTACGGTCCAGAATCTTCGGGTAAAACAACATTAACACTACATGCAATTGCAGAGGCTCAAAAAGCTGGTGGAATTGCAGCTTTTATAGATGCGGAACATGCGTTTGATAAATTCTACGCTCAAAATTTAGGTGTAGATATAGATAATTTAATTATTTCTCAACCAGATCATGGTGAGCAAGCATTAGAAATTGCAGAAAATTTAATTCGTTCTGGAGCAATAGATATTGTCGTGATAGATTCTGTAGCAGCTTTAACTCCGAAAGCTGAAATTGAAGGTGAAATGGGAGATTCTAAAATGGGTCTTCATGCACGTTTAATGTCACAAGCATTGCGTAAATTAACAGGTACTATTTCCAAAACAAAATGTACCGTTATTTTTATCAACCAATTAAGAGAAAAAATTGGAGTAATGTTTGGTAATCCAGAAACTACAACCGGTGGAAATGCATTAAAATTTTATGCTTCTGTGCGTTTAGATATTAGACGAAGAACACAAATTAAAGATGGAGACAGGGTTATTGGAAACAGTACGAAAGTTAAAGTTGTAAAAAATAAAGTAGCACCACCTTTTCAAATTGCAGAATTTGATATTATGTATGGACAAGGAATATCAAAAGTTGGAGAAATTTTAGATATCGGTGTAGAATTAGGTATTGTAAAGAAAAGTGGTTCTTGGTTTAGTTATGGTGAAACTAAATTAGGGCAAGGTAGAGATGCTGTAAAAGGATTAATTAAAGACAATCCTGAATTAGCAGAAGAACTTGAAGGAAAAATAAAAGATGCTATTGAAAATCAAGAGTAACTTTTAAAAACTATAATTATTATATAAAGCTGCTATAGAAGTAATTAATCTATAGCAGCTTTTTTTATTTTTATACTATGATTAAAGTAACAGAAGATATACAATTAAAAGAGGTTTTAAATTCAGATTCCAAAGCTCTTTTTACATTAATGAGTGAAATTTATCCTTTAGCTTATAGCCATTTTTGGACAGATAAAGGAGATTGGTACGTGAATACCTTTTATGGGAAAGAAAATATTTTAAAAGAATTATCAGAAGAAAATTCAGACAATTATTTTATTTTTTTAAAGAAAAAGATTATTGGTAATTTTCGAATAATTTGGGATGATAAACTCAATGGTTTAAGGCAAGAAAAACAAGTAAAACTACACAGATTATACCTACACCAAGAAACACAAGGCAAAGGAATTGGTAAAAAACTTCTGGCCTGGTTAGAAATGAAGGCAAAACAAAAAAGCTATGAAATTATTTGGTTAGATGCAATGAATGAGCAATCGCAAGCTTTTCAGTTTTATAAAAAGCTAGGTTACAAATATCAGTCTCACATTCTTTTACCTTTTAATTTATTACATGATGAGGTTAGAAAAATGAGTCAGGTGTATAAAGAAATTTAAACCCCTGTACTTCCAAAGCCTCCAGAACCACGTTCAGTTTCGCTTAAAATTTCAACTTCTTTCCAATTTACACGTTCATGTTTTGCAATCACTAATTGCGCAACTCTTTCTCCGTCATTAACAATAAATTCTTCATTTGATAAATTAACTAAAATTACGCCAATTTCACCTCTGTAATCAGCGTCTACAGTTCCTGGAGAATTTAAAACAGTAATTCCTTTTTTGGCCGCTAGCCCACTTCTTGGTCTTACTTGTGCTTCGAAGCCAATAGGTAAAGCTATAAATAACCCTGTTTTTACAATAGCTCTTTCTAAAGGTTTAAGGATGATTGATTCACTAATATTTGCTCTTAGATCCATTCCTGCCGCTCCATCTGTTTCGTAATTAGGAGTTGCGTGTGCAGATTTGTTTATGATTTGTATGTTCATATATTTCTAAATTAGATAAAAATGTAATTCCTTTTAAAAGGACTCTGCATATTTTTTTCAGCAGCAGCGGCTAACTTAATATTTTATTCAAAAACCATTACAGCGACTTTTTTTCGAACAATTCATAAATTAGACTTGTTTTTTCACAAATATAATAAATCAGTTAAGGTTTCTTTAGAAGTTAATAGTTTTCTTACATTTGAAATCTAAATTTATAAGTATGAGTGAACATCAGAAGATTGCAGTTTTAGGGGGTGGAAGTTGGGCAACAGCAATTGTAAAAATGTTGATAGAAAATATAGAGACCGTTGGTTGGTATATGAGAAGTGCTCAAGCAATAGAGCATATTAAAGAAAATCATCATAATCCAAAATATTTACGTTCTGCAGAGTTAGACCCAAAACACTTAGATTTATCTGACGACATAAACTATATGATTGCGAATTATGACGTTTTAATTTTTGTAATTCCTTCAGCTTTTTTAACAACTGAATTAGATAAATTAAAAGAACCCTTAACAGACAAAACTATTTTCTCTGCAATTAAAGGTATTGTGCCAGAAACTGGTTTAATTGTTGGCGAACATTTTAATAAAAATTACAATGTTCCTATAGAAAATATAGGTGTAATTTCAGGTCCTTGTCATGCAGAAGAGGTTGCTATGGAGCGTTTATCATATTTAACAATTGCTTGTGTAGATAAAGAAAAGGCAGAATTAATGAGTAATTCTCTAAAAAGTTGGTATATAAAAACTAAAATTTCTGATGATATTATTGGAATTGAATACGCGGCTATGCTAAAGAATATTTATGCAGTTGCGGCAGGAATTGCACATGGATTAGGTTATGGTGATAATTTTCAATCGGTATTAATGAGTAATGCAATTCGTGAAATGAAACGTTTTATAAAGAAAGTACATAAAATGAAACGCGACATTAATAATTCTGCATATTTAGGAGATTTATTAGTAACAGGGTATTCAACATTTAGTAGAAATAGACAATTTGGAAACATGATTGGTAAAGGGTATACCGTGAAATCTGCTCAATTAGAAATGAGTATGGTTGCTGAAGGATATTATGCGACTAAAAGTGCTTTTAAGATTAAAGAAGATAAAAACACAAAAACACCAATTATAGAAGCGGTTTATAATGTTTTGTATAATGATAAAGACCCTAAAAAAGAATTTAAGAAGTTGACAAATAAGTTAGATTAATTGTTTAATTTTGAACAATTAATTATGTTTTTAAACTTTTACTATGAAAACAATACAAGAGGTTGTAGAAAGTACCATCAGGAAAACACCATTTATTGAAGAGGCTTTAAATGAAAAGCTAATTAATGTTTCTTCTTTGGCAAGAATCATTTTACCAGAAGTTTCACAAGCCTTAAAAAAAGAGGTTAAAGTTGGCGCGGTAATGATGGCAATTAATAGGCTTTCGCCTGCTAGTGAATTACGTATTAGAAAAAACATTAAAAAACTAGCGTTAGATTTAGGAGATGTAATTGTGCGCTCTGATTTATGTGATTTTACTTTTAAAAACACACCTTCATTACTAAGGGAAATTGCTAAAATATTAACACAATGTGCAGAAAATTCTGACTATTTTTTAACTGTTTCTCAAGGAATTTTTGAAACAAATATTGTTACTAGTAAAAACTTAAGACCTTTTGTTGAAGAAATTTTTGAACAAGAATTTTTGATAAATAGTGTTTTAGAATTGGCGTCTATTACTATAAAATTACCAAGAGGAAATTTAGATCAATCAGGTATTTATTACTTTATTTTAAAGCAATTAGCTTGGGCAGATATTCCGTTACAAGAAATTATTTCTACCACGAATGAAATGACAATTGTTGTAAAAGAGTACGACATCAATCAAACATTTGCCATTTTAATGGATATGAAATTAAATTAAAAAATGGCTAAAAACGATCCGTATGCAGCCTTAAAAATAAATGAATTTAATATTTTTTTATTAGTTAGATTTCTACTTGTGTTTGGTTGGTCTATGCAGTTTATTGTAATTGAATGGCAAGTTTATAGCATTACGAAAGATCCTTTATCTTTAGGTATTATAGGCTTAATGGAAATTATTCCTGCATTTTCTATGGCATTATTTGCAGGTCATATTGTCGATCAAAAAGAAAAAAGAAACTTGTTAGCAATCTGTACTGCTGCTTTTTCTTTGATTAGTTTAGGCTTGTTTTTATTAACATCTAATAGTGTTGTGGGTAATTGGTCTACAAATTCAATTCTATATTCAATTTACGGTTTAGTTTTTTTTGGTGGGTTTTTACGTTCATTTTTCGGACCTACAATTTTCTCGTTAGTCGCTTTAATTGTGCCTAAAAATTTATATCACAATGCTGCAACGTGGAGCACAAGTACTTGGAAAACAGCATCCGTTTCTGGGGCGCTTTTTGGTGGTTTTTTAATTAGTTGGATCGGTGTTGATAAAACGCTATGTTTAGTTTTTATTCTTGTAATTCTATCGTTTATTATCCTATTTCAAATTAAAAAGCAACCTATTTTAAACACAAAAATTGGTGAGCCGATTATGCAAAGTTTAAAAGTTGGAGTTCAATTTGTATTTCAAAATAAAGCAATTTTAGGCACGTTAACGTTGGATATGATTGCTGTTTTATTTGGAGGAACAGTCGCAATTTTATCAGTATTTGCGCAAGATATTTTAAAAGTAGGACCTGAAGGTTTTGGAGTTTTAAACGCCTCTATTTCTATGGGAAGTATCCTTACCATGTTTTTAACAACTTACATTCCCATTAATAGAAATACAGGTAGAAAAATGTTGATTTCTGTTTTCATTTTTGGATTAAGCATTATTGCTTTTGGATTGTCATCTATTTTCTGGGTAAGTATTTTAGCCCTATTTATAAGTGGTGCTGCAGACGGAATTTCTATGGTAATTCGTCAAACGATATTGGAATTAAAAACACCGGATGAAATGAGAGGTAGAGTATCTTCTGTAAACTCAATGTTCGTCGGTTCTTCTAACGAATTAGGTGCTTTCGAAAGTGGTTTAGCGGCTAAAATATTAGGTCCAGTTGTAGCAGTCGTTTTTGGTGGATCCATGACTTTAATTACGGTGATTGCTACCGGAGCTTTAAGCCCAACTATAAGAAACTTAGATTTAACTGATGACATTAAAAAACAGGAAAAAGAAGCATAATTTTTCGATTTTGAGGTGTAGTTTAAAGACAACTTTTCACTAATTAAAATATTTAACATTCTTTAATTATAATGGAAAGAACAACTTCTTGATACCTTATATTTATTTAAAAGTTGTTGCAATTTTTAACTGATCTTCTAATTCTTGATGATGTTTATTGGTTGTTTTTTTATCCCAAGAAAAGTAATTTTGGAATTCTTTCAGCACCAAATTTTTAAACAGATTTACACTATGTGAATCAAAAAATAACCGTCCAGTTCTTCGCATAAAGTAATCCGTTGGGGTGCAAGCCATTTCGTAGTTTATAGCAAACCAAACTTCAGCTATTATAAGTTTTTCTTGCATGTCGTCATGAAATAAATCATCAAACTTTTGCAAGATTGTATCTGTTTGTTTTCCGTAATTATAAACAAGGTATTTTGCATCTTTTTCATTAAAATCTACTTCAGCAATTCTGTTATGAATCGCATCGATATAACTTTTTACTTCGGATGAATTTGTAAAAGTTCCTCCAGAAAGTACAATTTCTTCGGTTTTAATATCATCAAATTCTTTTTCAAAACGGCGGCTGTATTTTTTGGTCACTAAATCGACAATACGCTCAGCCATTTTTCTGTAGCCTGTTAATTTCCCTCCAGCAATAGAAATCAGTTCTGTATCTGAAACAAAAATTTCATCTTTTCTGGATAATTCTGACGCTGATTTTCCTTCTTCATGAATTAAAGGACGTAAACCAGCCCAAGAAGACTGCACATCGTCTAAAGTAATATTTATATCAGGAAACATATTATTAACTGCAGATATTAAGTAGGTTGCATCTACTAAACTCGTATCTACATTGTCTTTATCTTTCTGATAATTGGTATCTGTTGTTCCAAAATACGTTACTTTTCCACGCGGAATTGCAAACATCATTCTTCCATCTGGAACATCAAAATAAACAGATTGCTTTACTGGTAATTTATCAAAAGCAACTACTAAATGAACTCCTTTTGTAAGGTGTAAACGCTTCCCAATTTTAGAGTGATTGATTTGTCGTAATTCATCTACCCAAGGTCCGCAAGCATTTACTACATATTTCGATTTTATAGAAAACTCTTCACCAGAAATAGTATCAAAAACTTTTGCACCAACAACTCTTTCATCTTTATAAATAAACTCTTTTGCTTCTATATAGTTGATGATTTTTGCCTCATAATTTAATGCTGTTTTTAAAACCTCTATAGTCAATCTCGCATCATCAGTTCTGTATTCTGCATAATAACCCGCACCGTTTAAAATACTTTCTGGCAATAAGGGTTCTTTTTCTAAAGCTTCTTTTTTGTCCAACATTTTACGTTTGTCCTCACCCTCTACAGAAGCCAAAATATCGTATACTTTTAATCCGATAGAAGTTAACCAAGAACCATAAGTTCCGCCATCAATTAAAGGTAAAATCATCTTTTCTGGTATCACTAAATGTGGAGCTAATTTGTGCACAATTGCACGTTCTGTGCCTACTTCTTTTACCAACCAAAAATCGAATTGTTTTAAATAACGCAAACCACCATGAATTAATTTTGTTGATTTACTAGAAGCTCCAGAAGCAAAATCATTTTTTTCTATCAAAGCTACTCTCATACCTCGAGAGGCAGCGTCGAGAGCTATTCCCGCACCTGTAATTCCACCACCAATTATTAATAAATCATAGTCTATAGATTGTAAATCTTTAGTAATATTTTCTCTATCGAAAAATGAAAATTTGTTCATATTTTTTATTCTAAAATGTGTGTAGGTAAACCATCAATACTTGTTTGATTCTTGTCTTTCCAATAGTTTTTAAGGTTGTCTGTTCCTTGTTCTGTTGCCCATTCATTTAAATCATTTCGTTCTCCCTTAAATTCAAAAAAAGGAATTGACATACCACATGAACTTTGAGTAGATTCAATGGTAATATCAAAAATTTGACGAGTTCCTGGAGTTTCTGGAAACAAAGAAACTACTTCTTTCCAACCTTCATCATTTGATTTAAGTTCTTTTCCTTTACCATATAAACGCAGAATGTTTGGTGCTTTTTCAAAAGAACAAAACATAATAGTAATTCGTCCATTTTCTGATAAATGAGCTGCAGTTTCATTCCCACTTCCTGTAACATTTAGCCACAAAACACGATTTTCATTTATCACTTTAAAAGAATCCATTCCTTTTGGGGATAAATTTATTCTGCCAGCAATTGGCGCTGTAGCTATAAAAAATATTTTCTGTGTTTCTATAAATTTTTGAAGCCTTTTGGTGATTTTTGTAGTAAACTTTGACATAATTAAGTATTAAAAGCGTCTAGAAATGTTTCTTAGCTTTTTACTTAAAGATAATTTATTTTGTGCTGATAATTGCTAAGTTTCCTGCCATATATTCGAGTTTATTTTTATATAAACGATTTATGAGCTTTTATCAAAAGAATCTGTCCAAACTAATTTTCATATTTCTTAAATGAACTTTAAGAGAACCTTACAAACTTGATGTAAAACTTATTTAGAAAATTAATCTACCCAATCTTTAGAACGCTCAATAGCTTTTAACCATCTTTTATACAAGCGTTCTCTTTTCTCCGATGACATGTTTGGTGTAAATTTTTTATCTATTTTCTTGTCTGTTTCAATATCTTGTTGTTTCCATAAACCCACACAAATTCCGGCTAAATAGGCAGCGCCCATTATTGTCGTTTCCGTATTTTTTGGACGCTCTACAACAGTATTTAAAATGTCAGATTGAAATTGCATTAACAGATTATTTGCACATGCACCACCATCAACCTTTAAACAAGTTAACGGAGTTTCTGCGTCATTTTGCATCGCAATTAACAGGTCTTTAGTTTGATAAGCTAAAGACTGCAAAGTTGCTTTTATTAAGTGATTTTTTCCGGTATCACGGGTTAAACCAAAAATGGCACCTCTTGCATACATATCCCAATAAGGAGCTCCTAAACCGGCAAAAGCAGGTACAACTACAACGGGGTTTTCTTCTTCAACTTCTTGCGCAAATAGTTCACTTTCTTCTGCAGAATTTATAATTTCTAAACCATCCCTTAACCACTGAATTGCGGCACCTGCAACAAAAACACTTCCTTCTAAAGCATAATACACTTTATCATTAATTCCCCAAGCAATTGTGGAGAGTAAGCCATTTTTAGAAAATTGGAGTTCAGTTCCTGTGTTCATTAATAAAAAACAACCAGTTCCATACGTGTTTTTTGCTTCTCCTTTATTGAAGCAAGCCTGTCCAAAAAGAGCAGCTTGTTGATCTCCAGCAATTCCGGCAATAGGAATTGTATGACCATTTAGAATAAAATCTCCAAAGTGAAAAGAAGATTGTTTTACTTCTGGTAATATCGATTTTGGAATGTTTAGTGCTGATAATAATTTGTCATCCCAACACAAATTCTTAATATCAAAAAGTAAGGTTCTTGAGGCATTACTATAATCTGTTGCGTGAATTTTTCTATCCGTTAAGTTCCACAATAACCAAGAATCTATGGTTCCAAAAAGTAGATTTCCTTTATCTGCTTCTTCTCTAGCGTTTTCTACATTTTCTAATATCCAATGAATTTTTGTTCCAGAAAAATAGGCATCAACAACTAAACCTGTTGTTTGTCTTATATGGTTTTCTAAGCCTTTCTTCTTTAAAGCCTCACAAATATCTGCGGTTCTTTTATCTTGCCAAACAATAGCATTATAAATAGGTTTTCCAGTTTTTTTATTCCAAACAACAGTGGTTTCTCTTTGGTTTGTAATTCCTAGCCCAACAATATTAATAAGGTTGATATTCGATTTTTGTATCACCTTTTTTAAGGTGTATAATTGTGTTTCTAAAATGACTAATGCATTGTGTTCTACCCAACCTGATTTTGGAAATATTTGCTGGAACTCTTGTTGTTCCATAGCAATAATAGCTCCGTTTTCATCGATAATTGCAGAGCGTGAACTTGTAGTTCCTTGATCTAACGCTAAAATATATTTTTTGGACATCAGTAATTTAAAATAGGATTTACAATTTACGAAATATCATGTATATAAATTATTACCTTTAGCGAAATAAAAACTCTTTTTATGGAATATGGATTTTTGTCAGTAATACCTCCAATTATAGCTATCATTTTAGCACTAAAAACCAAACAAGTTTATATTGCTTTGTTATTTGGAATTTGGTTTTCTTGGTTGATTATTGAAAGCTGGAACCCATTAACAGGAACTTTAGCAATGATTGAAGGCATGGTAAATGTGTTTCAATCTGAAGGAAATACAAGAACAATTATGTTTAG
>Ga0115005_10000043_pt1 | contig 80230 bp, 82 predicted proteins | sample ArcOceMetagenome_FD_87163 | JGI IMG/M metagenome (GOLD analysis project Ga0115005, IMG submission 87163) | Marine eukaryotic phytoplankton communities from Arctic Ocean - Arctic Ocean - Greenland ARC118M Metagenome | ecosystem: Environmental > Aquatic > Marine > Oceanic | place: Arctic Ocean... | reverse complement strand
GCATTCGATTTCACAAGTTATAGTAAATCATACGTACATTTTAAGAATTTACCCAAAATAATAAAACGCCTCGATCAAATTGAAAAAGAACAACATGGAAAATAAGCCTACTTTTCAAACAACAGTTGCTAAAGAAATTACTTTAGAAGGTGTTGGTTTACATACTGGAAAAAATGTTGTTTTAACATTTAAGCCAGCTGCAGCTAATACAGGCTACATTTTCAGAAGAACTGATCTTGATGGACAACCAACCATAGAAGCGGATGTTCAATATGTAACCAACACACAAAGAGGCACTAATTTAGTGAAAAACGATGTGAAGATTCAAACCTCTGAGCACGTTTTGTCCGCTTTAGTTGGTCTTCAGATTGATAACTGTGTAATAGAACTCAGCGCTCCTGAGCCTCCTATTATGGATGGATCATCTAAGTTTTTTGTAGAAGCTTTGCAAAAAGCTGAAACCATAGAACTAGAAGAGGAGCGTGATGAATATATTGTAAAAGAAATTATTCATTACAGAGATGAAGAATCGGGGAGTGAAATGACTTTAATTCCATGGGATAATTATCAAGTAACCACCATGGTTGACTTTGGCACCAAAGTTTTAGGTACTCAAAACGCTTCTTTAGAACATCTAGACGATTATGTTGAGCAAATTTCTTCCTCAAGAACTTTTAGTTTTCTCCACGAAATAGAAATGTTGCTCGAGAATGGCTTAATACAAGGTGGAGATTTGAACAACGCTATTGTTTATGTAGACAAACCATTATCTGACGAAACAATGGAGCGTTTAAAGAAAGCGTTTAACAAAACGCACATTGCAGTTCAGCCCAATGGAATTCTTGATAATTTATCGTTGCATCATCCGAACGAAGCTGCGCGTCATAAATTATTAGATATTATCGGTGATCTTGCTTTGGTAGGAAGACGTATTCGTGGAAAAGTAATTGCACGTAAACCAGGCCATAAAGTAAATGTTGAATTTGCACGAAAGCTTTCGAAAATCATTAAATTAGAAAAGCGTCTCAATGCACCTAATATAGATATTAACCAGCCTCCATTGATGAATGTCAATGATATCATGAAAATACTGCCACACAGGCCTCCTTTTTTATTGGTTGACAAGATTTTTGAATTGTCAAAATCGCATGTAATTGGATTGAAAAATGTAACCATGAACGAACAGTTTTTCGTTGGTCATTTTCCAGGTGCACCAGTAATGCCAGGAGTATTACAAGTTGAAGCAATGGCTCAAGTAGGTGGGGTTTTGGTTTTGAATACTGTTCCAGACCCAGAAAACTATTTGACTTTATTTATGAAAATAGATAATGTGAAATTTAAGAACCCCGTATATCCTGGAGATACCTTGATTTTTAAACTGGAGCTAATAACTCCAATTAGAAGAGGTATTTGTCATATGAAAGGTTATACCTTTACCAATGGAAAAATAACCACCGAAGGAGAGTTAATGGCACAAATTGTTAGAAAAGACAGCATATGAATCAACCCTTAGCTTATGTACATCCCGGAGCCAAAATCGCAAACAACGTAGTAATTGAACCCTTTGTTACCATTAGCAATAATGTCATCATCGGAGAAGGAACCTGGATTGGTTCTAATGTTACTATTATGGAAGGTGCGCGCATTGGCAAAAATTGTAATATTTATTCAGGAGCTGTAATTTCTGCTCCACCGCAAGATTTAAAATACGCAGGGGAAGAAACCCTAACCATTATTGGAGATAACACCACCATTAGGGAGTGTGTAACCATTAACCGTGGAACTACAGATCGCCAACAAACCTCAATAGGAACGAATTGCTTAATCATGGCATATTCGCATATTGCTCATGATTGTAAAGTAGGGAATTTTTGTATTTTCTCTAATAACAGCACGCTGGCTGGACATATCAACATTGGGAACTATGTTATATTAGCTGGTATGACTGCCATTCATCAATTTTGCTCTGTAGGAGATCATGCCTTTATTTCTGGTGGTTCCTTGGTTCGTAAAGATGTACCTCCTTTTGTGAAAGCTGCACGAGAGCCTTTATCCTATGTCGGAATTAATTCTGTAGGATTAAGACGTCGTGGTTTTTCAGCAGAAAAAATAAGACAGATTCAGGATATCTATCGTATTCTCTACCAAAAAAATTATAATACAACCCAAGCAGCCGAAATTCTTGAAGCAGAAATGGGTGTTACACCGGAACGTGATGAAATTTTGCAATTCATAAAAGACTCGCAACGTGGTATTATGAAAGGGTATTTTCAAAAAAATTAAACAGAAAAAATTATGGTATCAACTTCTGATATAAGAAAAGGACTGTGCATAAGACATAGTAATGACATTTATAAGGTAATCGAATTTCTTCACGTTAAACCCGGAAAAGGTCCTGCATTTGTCAGAACGAAACTCAAGAGCGTTACTTCTGGAAAAGTTTTAGATAATACGTTCTCTGCTGGTCATAAAATAGAGGACATTCGAGTTGAAACGAATAAGTATCAGTTTTTATACAACGATGGGGATACATACAACTTCATGAACTCAGATGATTACAATCAGATAACGATTGAAAAAAACATTTTGGATTCACCCGAATTGATGAAAGAAGGGGAGATCGTTTCTATTTCGATCAATACTGAAGATGATATGCCCTTATCGGTTGACATGCCAGTAAGTGTCATTCTAGAGGTAACACATACGGAACCTGGAGTAAAAGGAAATACAGCTACGAATGCTACTAAACCTGCTACAGTTGAAACCGGAGCACGTATTAATGTTCCGTTATTCATCAATGAAGGAGATAAGATAAAAGTCGAAACCGATAAAGGTACCTATCAAGAACGTGTAAAAGAGTAAATTCATAAAACGTAACATCAGTTGCGTTAAATCATTAATAAATAATATAATACAGAATGAGCGTTTTAGTTAACAAAGATTCCAAAATAATAGTTCAAGGTTTTACAGGAAGTGAAGGTACATTCCACGCTACTCAAATGATTGAGTATGGAACCAATGTAGTTGGAGGAGTAACTCCAGGTAAAGGTGGTCAGACGCATTTAGATCGCCCTGTTTTTAATACGGTTGCAGAAGCAATTGCAAAAGCAGATGCAAACACAACCATTATTTTTGTTCCACCAGCTTTTGCTGCAGATGCAATAATGGAAGCTGCTGACGCTGGTATTAAAGTAATTATAACAATTACAGAAGGAATTCCTGTAGCAGATATGGTTAAAGCTTCGAACTATATTGCTGGTAAAGATTGCCGCTTAATAGGTCCTAACTGCCCAGGAGTAATTACTCCAGGTGAAGCTAAGGTTGGTATTATGCCAGGTTTTGTTTTCAAAAAAGGAAATATCGGAATCATTTCTAAGTCAGGTACGTTAACCTATGAAGCTGCGGATCAAGTTGTCCGCGAAGGATTTGGTATTTCTACAGCAATTGGAATTGGTGGAGATCCTATTATTGGAACTACAACCAAAGATGCAGTTGAATTGTTTATGAATGATCCAGAAACTGAAGCCATCGTAATGATTGGTGAAATAGGAGGTCAACTAGAAGCTGAAGCTGCTCAATATGTTAAAGCAACTGGAAACAAAAAGCCTGTAATTGGTTTTATCGCTGGTGAAACTGCTCCTGCAGGAAGAACCATGGGTCATGCTGGTGCAATCGTTGGCGGTGCTGATGATACTGCAGAAGCTAAAAAACGTATTATGGCTGAATGTGGAATTCATGTTGTGAATTCTCCTGCAGCTATTGGGAAAAAAGTAGAAGAAGTATTGAATAAATAACCAAAATATGAAACTTTTAGAAGGAAAAACAGCAATTATCACCGGAGCCAGTAGAGGTATTGGAAGAGGCATTGCTTTAGTATTTGCTCAACACGGTTGTAATGTAGCGTTTACATACAGCAGTTCAGTTGAAGCAGCACAAACTTTAGAAGCAGAATTAAAAGCTTTTGGCATAACAGCCAATGGTTACCAAAGTAATGCAGCGAGCTATGATCAAGCGCACCAATTAGTCGAAGATGTTTTAAAAGACTTTGACGGTTTGGATATCCTGATCAATAATGCTGGGATTACCAAAGACAACTTGTTGATGCGTATGGCAGAGGAAGACTTCGACCAGGTGATTGAAGTGAATCTAAAGTCCGTTTTTAATATGACCAAAGCAGTTCAACGTACTTTTTTGAAGCAACGTAAAGGATCTTTAATTCATATGAGTTCTGTAGTTGGTGTTAAAGGAAATGCTGGACAAGCGAATTATGCTGCATCTAAAGCTGGTATTATTGGTTTTTCTAAATCCATAGCCTTGGAATTAGGATCGCGCAACATTCGTTCGAATGTAATTGCACCTGGTTTTATTGAAACTGAAATGACTGCTAAACTTCCTGAGGACGTAGTCCAAGGGTGGAGAAGTGGTATTCCTTTGAAAAGAGGAGGATCGCCAGAAGATATCGCAAATGCTTGTGTCTTCTTAGGGTCAGATTTATCCAATTACATCACCGGTCAGGTGTTGAATGTAGATGGAGGAATGTTAACTTAATTTTAAAATTATAATTATGCAAAAATTACCCAAAATTGGCCTGCCTGTAATCGCAGGTATTTTTATCTTATTTATTTTTATTTCAAAATCTTCAATCAACATTGGTTATGGTGAGGCTGGAGTTTTATTTAAAACCTTTGGTGGCGGAGTTGTAATTGACGAGCCAGTAATTGGCGAAGGATTTCACATCATTGCCCCATGGAATAAAGTTTATGTTTACAACGTAAAGCAACAGGAGGTATTTGAAAGTAAAATGCAGGTTCTTTCTTCTAATGGTCTTGAGATTTCATTAGACATTTCGGTGCTGTATCAGCCCCTAATATCAGAGCTTGGATTGTTACACAAAACAAAAGGTGAGAACTATTTGAACATCATCATCATTCCTCAAATACGCGCAGTAGCTCGTTCTATCGTGGGACGATACACTCCTGAGCAATTGTATTCAACTAAAAGAGATGCAATTCAGCAAGAGATTTTTGAAGAAACTAAAAAAGTTGTTGAAAATCAGCATGTACAACTCAACGCAGTTTTGGTACGTGATGTAACCTTACCAATCGCAATTCGTGAAGCTATTGAACGTAAGTTGAATCAAGAACAAGAAGCATTAGAATATGTATTTAGAATTGAAAAATCTAAGCAAGAAGCAGAACGTCAGCGTATTGATGCTGAAGGAAAAGCAACAGCCAACCGTATTTTAAGTGCATCGCTTACCGACAAAATTCTACAAGAAAAAGGAATTGAAGCTACGCTTAAATTATCAGAATCTCCTAATGCAAAAGTAATTGTAATTGGAAGTGGTGACGGTGGATTGCCGATTATTCTTGGAAACCAATAGATTAAAGTAAAAGTATTGGCAAAAGTAAGTAGTCGATTGTCAACTAATATTATAAAAAGCCGAACGCATATTAATGTGTTCGGCTTTTTTAGAATATTCATAATTTTGCCTTATAATAATTTGATTTATTTAACCCAACAGCTATTATTATTGAGAATAACAGATTGCTGCGTCTAAAACAATCAGATGCTTCTTGTTTTAAGATAAATTCAATATATTTACAATCTAATGCAATTAAACACAACACATAACCATCATCATTTTATGAACTCAAACGAGCTCTAAGATTGATGTATATACAACTCTCAGAACCCGTTTGATTTTTCAAACGGGTTTTTTTATTTAAAAAAATATGATACGCATAGCAATTCAAAAATCCGGACGCTTAAACATTGATTCCATGGCTTTACTAAAAAGTTGTGGTATCTCAATCGACAATGGAAAAGATCAACTCAAGGCAGCTGCTCGAAATTTCCCAATGGAAGTTTTCTTCCTTCGTAACGGCGATATTCCTCAGTATTTGCGGGATGGGGTAGTAGATCTAGCCATTGTGGGGAGCAACCTTTTGGTGGAAAAGGGAAATGACCTGGAGATTATTGAGCCCTTAGGCTTTTCGAAATGTAAGGTCTCGATTGCAATCCCAAAAGGAAATCCGTTTGCTGGCATTCACGATTTGGCAAATAAAAAGATAGCTACTTCCTATCCAAATACGGTAAATCAGTTTTTAGAGAAAAAAGGAATTCAAGCCGATATTCACGTCATTAGCGGATCAGTTGAAATTGCCCCAAACATTGGCTTAGCAGACGCTATTTGCGATATTGTTTCTAGTGGTAGCACCTTGTTTAAGAATAATTTGAAAGAGGTTATTGAGATTCTGAAATCTGAAGCTGTTTTGGTACAAGCACCCAATTTAACTTCAGAACAACAACTCTTAATTGATAAATTACGTTTTAGGATTCAAGCTGTGCTTAGAGCCAAACAATCACGCTATATTCTACTCAATGTACCAAACAGTCAAATAGAGGCCGTATCGGCTATCTTACCGGTTTTAAAAAGCCCAACGGTTTTACCACTGGCTCAAGAAGGGTGGAGTTCCATTCATTCGGTTATTAATTCCGATGATTTTTGGGAAGTAATCGACCAACTTAAAGCTGCTGGTGCTGAAGATATTCTGGTTTGTCCAATTGAAAAAATGGTACGCTAATGCAACAGTTCATTAATCCAGCTACGGCAGATTGGGAAACGATATTGAAACGCCCTACGGCTAGTTTCAAAGATTTAGAACCTTTGGTTGAAGAAGTTTTTCAGGAAGTTAAAGCCAAGGGAGATCAAGCTCTTGATGACTATACTCTTAAATTTGACAAAGTAAAACTAAACTCTTTTGCAGTAAGTGTTGAAGAATACTCTCGTGCTGAAAAGGCAGTATCTGACCCTTTAAAAGCAGCGATTCAGCTGGCACGAGAGAACATTAAAACCTTTCATACTGCGCAGCAAACCCAAACAGTTTCGGTTGAAACACAACCGGGTGTATTGTGTTGGCAAGAAAAACGTCCAATCGAAAAAGTTGGACTATACATTCCTGGAGGATCAGCGCCTTTATTTTCTTCCTTATTGATGCTTGCTGTTCCCGCTCAAATTGCAGGCTGTAAAGAAATTGTATTGTGCACACCACCCGATGCGAATGGGTCCATTCCAGATGTGATTTTGTATACTGCTCAGTTGTGTGGTGTAACGCAGATTTTTAAAGTAGGAGGGATCCAAGCAATTGCAGCTTTAACCTTTGGAACAGCAACTGTTCCCAAAGTATATAAGATTTTCGGCCCTGGCAATCAATATGTAACCGTAGCGAAACAGATGGCAACCCAGTATCATGTTGCTATTGATATGCCCGCAGGTCCAAGCGAATTACTGGTTGTTGCTGATCAATCGGCTAATCCCGCATACGTTGCTTCGGATTTGTTATCACAAGCAGAACATGGAGCAGACAGTCAGGTGATTTTAGTTACCACTTTTCCTGCTTTATTGGATCAAGTGCGAGCTGTTATAGCCACTCAAATTGAAGCACTTCCACGCAAAGACATTGCGAATCAGGCAATGGCAAATTCAAGGATGATTGCATTTGAAACTGATGCGGAAGCAATCGCTTTCATCAATCAATACGGCCCAGAGCATTATATTGTTTGCATGGAAAACGAATCTCTTTATTTGGATCAAATCACCAATGCAGGTTCTGTTTTTATAGGAAATTACACCCCGGAGAGCGCTGGTGATTATGCCTCGGGAACCAATCATACTTTGCCTACCAATGGTTATGCTAAACAATACAGTGGAGTGAATTTGGATAGTTTTTTAAAGCAAATGACGTTCCAAAAAATATCCGCTAAAGGAATACAAAATATTGGCCCAGCCATTGAACTTATGGCCGAGGCTGAAGGGCTTCAGGCACATAAAAATGCTGTAACACTGCGCTTAAACGATTTAGAGAAATGAAAAGATCAATCAACATCAATGCGCTTACTCGCCCTATAATTCAAAAAATGCAAGCCTATCGTTCTGCACGCTTAGAATTTGTAGAATCCGATCGGGAAATGATTCTTTTGGATGCTAACGAGAATCCTTTTGATACAGGATTGAATCGCTATCCTGATCCCATGCAAACAAAATTGAAAGAACGTCTGGGTATTGTTAAACATGTTGATCCATCCAATATATTCCTGGGTAACGGAAGTGATGAGCTTATAAGCCTAATGATGGTAGCCTTTTGTGAGCCAAAAGAAGAAGAAGTCTTATTGGTTCCACCGACTTTTGGTATGTATCAGGTTTCAGCCAATTTGAATGGAGTAGCTTGTATAGAGGTTCCTTTAATTTCTGGTTTTCAGTTGAATGTTATAGAAATACTAGCTCAAGCTTCAAATAGAACCAAGTTGATATTTATTCCAACGCCAAACAATCCTACTGGAAATCGCTTTCCTATGAAAGATCTCAAGGCAATTGTTGAGGGCTTTCCAGGCTTGGTAGTGATTGACGAGGCATATGCAGAGTTTTCGCCCGGCGAAACTGCAATTGATTGGTTAGAGGATTATCATAATGTAGTGGTTTTACAAACCTTTTCTAAGGCCCAAGGCCTTGCTGGTGCTCGTGTCGGAATGGCATTTGCGCATCAAGATATCATAGGCGTTTTAAATAAAATTAAAGCCCCATATAACCTCAATGTATTGTCTCAACAGGCGGTTTTTGATCGTTTGGATAATGCCGATGTTGTTGCAAATGAAGTTCAATTGATGCTTAAAGAAAAGCAGGTTTTAAGGTCTGAAATGAAACAACTTAGGTTTGTTGAGGAAATTTTTCCTTCCGATGCAAACTTTATTTTAATACGTGTAGATGATAGTCAATTTCGATACAAGCAACTCATCGACAAAGGCATTGTAGTTCGGAATCCTTCGAACCAATATGCATGTAAAAATACACTTCGAATTTCCATTGGAACGGCAACTCAAAACGAAGCTTTGATTACTGCTTTTAAAACGATGGATCAATAATATATACAAATGAAAAAAGTTCTCTTTATCGACCGCGACGGGACGCTAGCTTTGGAGCCAGCCGATTATCAGCTGGACGCACTTACCAAATTGGAGTTTTACCCCGAAGTGTTTACTTATCTAGGAAAAATAGTAAAAGAATTGGACTATGAATTGGTTATGGTTACGAATCAAGACGGTTTAGGAACCGATTCATTTCCTGAAGATACTTTTTGGCCTACCCAAAACTTTCTCATAAAAGCCTTTGAAAACGAAGGGATTACTTTTAATGAAATCTGTATTGATCGCAGTTTCCCAGCGGATAATGCGCCTACACGTAAGCCACGAACTGGTTTACTTACCGCTTATTTAGACGAAAAGCAATACGATATGCAGCAGTCTTTTGTAATTGGTGACCGAATGACGGATATCGAATTAGCGTATAATTTGAATGCAAAAGGTATCTTCATTGCAAATGATACTGCACTCGGTGCGGAAGAAGTAAATGAATCTGATTTGAGTAAGTCCATCGCTCTTACTACCACAAGCTGGAAAGATATTTATGAGTTTTTAAAATTAGAACAACGCATTGTAATTCAAAAGCGAACGACTAACGAAACGGATATTGCCCTTGAGTTGAATCTCGATGGTACAGGTAAAAGTCAAATTGATACGGGAATTGCCTTTTTCGATCATATGTTGGATCAAATTGCCCGTCACGGAAATATGGATTTGATATTGAATGTAAAAGGAGATTTAGAAGTAGACGAACACCATACCATTGAAGATACCGCTATTGTTCTTGGAGAAGCTTTTGCGCTTGCTTTGGGAAACAAACTAGGCATTGAGCGTTATGGCTTTTGTTTACCCATGGATGACTGTTTGGCGCAAGCGTCAATTGACTTTGGTGGAAGAAACTGGCTGGTTTGGGAAGCAGATTTTAAACGTGAAATGATTGGTCAAATGCCAACTGAAATGTTTTACCATTTCTTCAAATCCTTTACCGATGGTGCCAAAGCCAATTTGAACATCAAAGCCGAAGGAAGTAATGAGCATCATAAAATTGAATCCATTTTCAAGGTATTTGCCAAAGCAATTAAGGTTGCAGTAAAGCGCGATCCTGATAAAATGATTTTACCAAGTACTAAAGGAAGCCTTTAAGGAAACAACAAAACAAATGAAAGTAGTCCTTGTTAATTATGGTGCGGGAAACATTAAAAGCCTGCAATTTGCCTTAGAGCGTTTGGGAGTTGACGGGATATTGAGTTCTGATGTTGCTGAAATTCAAGAAGCAGATAAAGTAATCTTTCCTGGAGTAGGAGAGGCGAGTAGTGCTATGATGAAGCTCAAAGAATCTGGATTGGATTTGGTTATTCCAAAACTAAAACAACCTGTTTTGGGGATTTGCTTAGGCATGCAATTGATGTGTACCCATACCGAAGAAGGAAATACTCCTGGTTTAGGAATCTTTGACGTTGCCGTAAAACGTTTTGACAACAATTTAAAAGTCCCTCAAATGGGGTGGAATACCTTAGAAAAAATTGCATCACCTTTGTTCAATACCTTGGGTTCAGAAACCTATATGTACTCTGTCCACAGTTATTATGCTGGACTTTGCAAAGAAACCATAGCGCAGACAACCTATGGAATACCATATAGTTGTGCTCTACAAAAGGATAATTTTTATGGAGTACAATTTCACCCAGAAAAAAGCAGTAAGGCAGGGAGTCAATTGCTTTCAAATTTTTTAGCTTTATAATATGAGAATAATACCAGCCATAGATTTAATTGACGGTAAGTGTGTTCGTCTTTCTAAAGGGGATTACTCCACTCAGAAAATATATAATGAACATCCACTTGAAGTAGCAAAAGCATTTGAAGCCCATGGAATTCAGCATTTGCATTTAGTTGATCTAGACGGCGCTAAGTCCAAACACATAGTAAACCATAAGGTATTGGAGGATATTGCCGCTAAAACCAGTCTTAAAATTGATTTTGGTGGGGGATTGAAGTCTGATGAAGATTTAAAAATAGCATTTGAAAGTGGTGCGCACCAAATTACGGGTGGGAGTATCGCCGTAAAGGAACCCAAAACATTTGAACAGTGGATTACAACCTATGGAAGTGATAAAATTATTTTAGGCGCCGATATACAAGGCGATCGCATTGCAACCAATGGCTGGCTAGAAACTTCTGAACATCGTTTAGTTGATTTTGTAAAAGACTATCACGCCAAAGGAATCCATTATGTTATCTGTACAGACATTAGTAAAGATGGGATGTTAGAAGGTCCATCGTTTGACGTGTATCGCGATTTATTAGAACAACAACCCGGAATTAAACTCATTGCTTCTGGAGGTATTTCAACCTTTGACGAACTTCCAAAATTAGCAGCTATGGGCTGTGAAGGAACCATCATTGGGAAAGCGATTTATGAAAATAGAATCGCATTAAAAGAATTAGAAAACTTTATTTTGCAATCATGAATGATATCATTTTAAAAGAATTTAAAGAGAATGCAGTTTTCCGGCTTGAAGAAAGTTTGCGTATGATTACAATTGCTTTTTCAAAAATAACAGAAGACATGCTCTGGAAACGGCCAACGGAACAGGGTATGGCATTAGGAAATCAAATCTTGCACAGTTGTGGCAATATGACGCAGTACATTTGTACTTCTTTGGCAGTACGAGTAGATGAACGTAAACGCGATCTAGAGTTTTCTACAAATACTGGATTAACAAAAGAAGAACTACTAAAACAACTCGAAACTACGGTTCGAACAGCTCAAGACACGATACACAATGCCACTTCACTTCAATACGAAACCGTCCGTGAGGTTCAAGGTTTTCAATTTTCTGGCGTTGGAGTCGTATTGCATGCTGTAGAGCATTTTTCTTATCATACAGGACAAATCGCTTTTTGGGTAAAACAATTGACTCAAGAAGATCTCGGGTTTTATGCTGGGATGGATTTAACTCAAAACAATAAATAGTATGTTGACCAAACGCATCATTCCCTGTTTAGATATCAAAGACGGGCGAACTGTAAAAGGGGTGAATTTTGTAAACCTACGTGATGCCGGGGATCCAGTGGAATTGGCACGTCAGTATGCAGAGCAAAATGCAGATGAATTGATTTTTTTGGATATTTCTGCAACCGAACAAAAACGAAAGACATTAGCCGATTTGGTTCGTAAAGTAGCACAAGCAATAGACATTCCCTTTACCGTGGGTGGTGGCATTAGCTCTGTTGAGGATGTAGCAATACTACTGCAAAACGGAGCGGATAAGGTTTCCATCAATTCTGCTGCAGTTAAACGCCCAGAATTGATCAATGAATTAGCAGCTCAGTTTGGAAGCCAATGCATTGTTGTTGCTATGGATGCCAAGCAAATCGACAAGCAATGGAAAGTGCATTTGGTTGGTGGTAAAATCCCAACAGAAATTGATCTTTTCGATTGGGCAAAAGAAGTAGCTGATCGTGGCGCCGGAGAAATTCTTTTCACCTCAATGGATCATGATGGAACCAAAGCTGGTTTTGCAAACGAAGCATTAGCTCGAATTTCTGAGGAAGTCAATATTCCAATAATAGCTTCAGGTGGTGCAGGTAACACCCAGCACTTTATTGATACATTTACTCAGGGGAAAGCAGATGCTGCCTTGGCAGCTAGTATTTTCCATTTTGGAGAAGTAGCTGTACCCGATTTAAAACAAGAACTTAAGCAACAGCAGATTGCTGTTCGTATATAAAACGCACGTATGAAAATCGATTTCAATAAAAACGCCGACGGCCTTGTGCCAGCAATTATCCAAGATGCAACTACTCAAAAAGTATTGATGTTGGGTTATATGAATGCTGAGGCATTAGCATCAACTCAAACTTCTGGAAAAGTCACTTTTTTTAGTAGAACAAAAAACCGCTTGTGGACCAAAGGGGAGGAGAGTGGTAATTTCTTGGAGTTGGTCAGCATAAAAGAAGATTGTGATCAAGACACGCTTTTGATTCAGGTAAATCCGCAAGGACCAACCTGTCATAAGGGAACAGATACTTGCTGGGAAGAATCGAATACGTCTAGTTTTGGGTTTTTAAGTACGCTCGGTAATACGATTAAAGAGCGGAAAGAAAATAATGAAGACGATAGTTATGTCGCTTCTTTATTCCGATTGGGGATTAATAAAATAGCGCAGAAAGTAGGTGAGGAGGCAGTTGAAACCATTATTGAGGCAAAAGATTCTGATGATGAGTTGTTTTTAAGTGAAAGTGCTGACTTGCTGTTTCATTACCTTATTTTACTCGAAGCTAAAGGCTTTTCATTAAAAGACATTGAGCAACGTTTAGCTTCTAGAAGTAAATAATTTCTCTAAAAACAGGGAAATATGTACATTTGAATTCAATCAATATATAATTAAACCCACTGAAGTGAAAAAAATAATTCTTCTATTAGCAATTACTATATTCTCCTGTAGCCCAACTCCATCGAACAATAAAGCTACGGAATTTGAAAACGTTTTAGAGTCGTATTACCAAGAAAGCCTCTCGTTGTATAAGCTCAAAGCTACTTATCAGGGAGACACTCGATATAATGACACCTTACCAGATTATCTTTCTGACGCATTTACAACAAAAGCAAAAGCTTTATATACCAACTATTTAAATCAAGTAAACACCTTCGATGACATCAGCCTTACAGCTGAAGATTTGTTGAGTAAAAAAATTCTGATTTGGGAGTGCGAGATGAGTTTAAAGGGAATGGAATTTCAAAAAGATTTGATGCCTATAGACCAAATGTGGGGATTCCAATTGAATTTTGGACAGCTTGCAAGTGGTGCAGGTGCTCAACCGTTTAATTCAGTTCAAGATTATGAGAACTGGTTGGTTCGAATTGAAGGATATCTCGACTGGTTGCAAAGTGCACAATCCAATATGGAAAAAGGAATGAAAACCGGCTGGGTATTACCTCAAGCTTTAGTTAAAAAGGTATTGCCCCAGTTGATGGTTATGACAACGGTTGATTTGGACAAGCATCTTTTTTATAGTCCAGCACGAAACTTTCCAGCTTCGTTTACCGAAGAAGACAAAATCCGATTTAGCTCAGCTTACAAGACCATGGTTTTAGATCAAATTGTACCTGCATATACGGTCCTACACGATTTTATGGTGAATGAATATCTTGCTGCAGCTCGTACTTCTAGCGGATTCGATGCCTTGGAAGGAGGAAGTGCCTACTATGATTATGCAATTCAATACTTTACCACCACCACTTTAAGTGCTGATGAAATCCATCAGTTAGGCCTAAACGAAGTAGCTCGTATTGGCCAAGAAATGATGGCAGTTAAAGAGCAAGTAGGTTTTGAAGGAGATTTAAAATCCTTTTTCGACCACGTTCGAAATCGAAAAGAATTGATGCCTTTTACCGACCCACAGCAGGTTGTAGATAATTTCTATGCAATACAAAAGAAGATGCTGCCTCAGGTAAACAAACTCTTTGATTTACAACCCAAAACTCCTTTTGAAGTGCGTCGTACCGAGTCTTTTCGTGAGGCATCTGCTAGCGCAGAGTACAATTCAGGTTCTTTAGACGGAACACGACCGGGTATTTTTTATGTACCGATTCCGGATGTAGAAAAATATAATTTGTTTTCTGATGAAGATTTATTTTTACACGAAGCAATCCCAGGACATCACTTTCAAATCTCACTACAACAGGAAAATCAAGACCTACCATCTTTCCGAAAAGACTTGTGGTATAGCGCATATGGAGAAGGATGGGCGCTGTATACTGAATCACTTGGAAAAGAATTAGGCCTTTATGAAGACCCGTATCAGTACTTTGGAATGCTAGGAGCAGAGATGCATCGCGCCATCCGTTTGGTTGTAGATACAGGACTTCATTCTAAAGGTTGGTCTCGTGAAAAAGCAATACAATATTCGTTGGATAACGAAGCGGAATCTGAAGCCAGTATTACATCCGAGATTGAACGCTATATGGCTAACCCAGGACAAGCCTTATCGTATAAAATTGGACAGTTAAAAATCCGCGAATTACGTAAACGTGCCGAAACTACTTTAGGGGCGGCTTTTGATATCAAAACTTTTCATAAAATTGTTTTAGAATCAGGATGTATTCCATTAGAATATTTGGAAGAAAAAATTGATTCATGGATTCTGTTAAAAAAGGTTAATGGTTAAGCAATAGAACGTATGACTGCCATAAAGAAAGAGGTACTCTCATTTATTAAAAAATTAGAAAAGAACAACAACCGCGAATGGTTTGAGGTTAACAAACCTGAATTTAAGCGCATTGAAGCAGAAGTGAAGCACTTTGGTCAAAAACTCAAAGAAGCACTCGAAGCAACAGAGCATATTGATGGAGTGAAACTCTTTCGGGTGTATAGGGATGTACGTTTTTCTAAAGATAAAACACCCTATAAAACCCATTTCGGAATATCGATGCACAGAGAGAAACCGAGGCATCGCGGTGGGTATTTTGTCCAACTCAAACCCAATGAAAACTTTGCAGCAGTAGGTTTTTGGGACCCAAACAAAGAAGACCTTTTACGCATCCGCAAAGAATTGGAGCTGGACTCAAATGAATTTAGAGAACTAATGGAAGAATCAAATTTCAAGAAAACCTGGGGTAACCTTGAAGGAAATGAATTAAAAACTTCACCCAAAGGCTTTTCTAAAGAAGATCTGAATATCGATTTAATTCGTAAAAAAATGTTCGTATTTCGGAAGAAGTACAGTGATAAAGAGGTGCTTGGCCCTAATTTTTTAAAACAACTCGCCCAAGATTTTAGAACTGTTCGTCCTTTTTTGGATTATATGAGCAGTGTTTTAACCACAGATTTAAACGGAGTTTCGCTCCTCAACAATTAATATTATGACCCTACATCAACTCAAAGAACAACTACAACAACAAACTACACTAGCTTTTGAATTACCCGACGGGAGTCTAGTGCCAAACCATTTTCATGTAACGGAAGTTGGGAAAGTAACCAAACACTTTATCGATTGTGGTGGCGTGATCCGAAAAGAAGAAGTTGTGAACCTGCAACTGTGGGAGGCTGATGATTATGATCATCGCCTACACCCCAAGAAAATGCTACAGATTTTGACTCTTTCTGAAAAAGCTTTTAACCTACAAGACCTTGAAATTGAATTGGAATATCAAGGTACTACCATTCAGAAATTTGGATTAGACCTCAAAGGAAATAACTTCCTTTTAACTCAAAAACAAACAGCTTGTTTGGCGCAAGACGCTTGCGGGGTTCCTGAACTTAAAGCAGAAGCTGCAAGCAGCTGTGCTCCGGACTCCGGATGTTGCTAAGCACTAATAACTGCTTGCTTTTCTGACTTTTCAAAAAGTTGTACTTGATCTTTGATTCGTTTTACAACCATGGTCATTATCCGCTTGTTTAACGCAGATGCATTTGTTGTGTAGGCGTTGTATTCACTTATCGTAAAGTGCCCCACTACCATTCCTTTTATGGTGTTATTGAACTTTTGATCTTTGATCAAAGCGGCTTCGATATACTCTAGTTTTTTTGTAGCGCTTAGGCCGAAAAAAACTCCTTTACGCATTTCAATATAACGTTGAAAAACAGCAATCAATAAGGGATTCTGAAGTTTTAGGATCGGGCGGAGGGTTTCATTCTGAAACCGTTCTTCTGTACTCATGGAATCGAACTGCTTGGTTTTCTTTATTTCTGGGCGTATACGGAGCAGGTCGTTGGGTCGGTCGTTCATAAGAATAAGTTTCCATAAAGTTAATTTGATTTTGATTGCTACTAGTGGATTTTGCAGCTGTATTGTTCACAGGGTTGTTAACAGTTCTTGCTTTTCCTTAGATCATAAAACTCGGCATTGTGGGTAAAATTTGCTTACTTTGTCTTGGAATGAAAACACCTGACAGATTGCACAGGTTTTGAACACCAGAACTATGAATTGTAGAGCTATAATAGTGTTTTCATTCATTAATAAACAGATTAATAAACAGGTCATAATATGATTAAAATCATCGCTTTAGGCGGAAGTAATAGTAAAGATTCAATCAATAAAAAACTAGCTGTATATGCAGCAAATCAAATTGCAAATGCTGAAGTTACTGTGGTTGATTTGAATGAATTGGATTTGCCCATGTTCGGAATGGACGAAGAAATTACAAATGGAATTCCAGATAACGCACATAAACTCAACCGTCTTATTGCAGCTACAGATGGTTTGGTTATTTCCTTGGCAGAGCACAACGGCTGCTATTCTGTAGCTTTTAAGAACGCTTATGACTGGTTGTCAAGAATAGATGGGAAGGTTTGGCAAAGCAAACCCATGTTGCTTATGGGGACTTCTCCGGGTGCTCGCGGCGCGCAAACGGTACTTAGTATTGCTCTGGCTGGTTTTCCTCGCTTAGGCGCTAACATTGCAGCTGACTTTTCATTCCCATCGTTTGATGATAATTTTTCTGATCAAGATGGGATTGTTAACTCTGAATTAAAAGAAGTATTTGATTCTAAGGTTGAAATGTTTCAAGATGTCCTTTCCTAGGAATGAAACATCCCTGAGGTTTTTTTTCATTTTACTGTTATTTTTGCAATGCTAAGAAAGCGTTATTTGGTGAAGTTCTCCTAGACACGCGGGGACTTGGTTGTTATTCCTTGCGAAACTCAATAAAAACATTTCCGTTTACGAGCCTATTTTCATAATCAACACCAGAAAATACGCCTTTTACAATCTCGTTTTTTTCTTTCAAAAAATAGGTTTTGAAATAGATGTCTACTGTGTCTATACCTTGCATGTTTCAAGTACTATGATGTATTTCAGTTAACACACGTATATTTCCTTGATTCATTCGTTGTTGGCGCTGTTCTGTACTATTCATCAATAAAGATTAAGTTGAATTATAATTAATATTATGTAAAATAGATAATTCTAAACAAATCCAACCTCCACTTTACTTAGATTAATTATATTTGAAAATATTAAAACCCACCACAATGAAAATAGTTGCAAAAATTGCCCTCGGTCTGCTTGCTGTTATAATAGTAATAGCTTCATACTTATTATATGGAACCTTTATTAATCCGAAAAGTCCACGGGATACCGTAACAATAACTCAAGAAGATTTAACACTTGAAGTTGACTACAGTCAACCATTCAAGAAAGATCGTTTAATATTCGGAAATGATGCTGACGGTGCTTTAGTACCTTATGGTACATACTGGCGTTTAGGCGCAAATTTCGCTACTACCTTCGAAACCAATGAAGAAATCAGTTTTGCTGGTCGCCCATTGGCAGCTGGAAAATATAGAGTATATGCTGTTCCTGAAGAAGATCATTGGGTAATTTCTCTTAATTCTGAATTTGGAAGTTTTGGCTATACCGAACCAGACTATGAAAAAGACATCATGAGTGTGAACATCGCATCGGCACAACTGATGTCTGCTGTTGAGCAATTTACTATTGACTTTGTTGAAGGTGATGACAGTCTTTCGCTTCGTTTTCGTTGGGATACTACATCGGTTTCTTTACCCATAAATTAATGCGATTTTCTTTTAAAAATTTAATCAAAGCCCTTTTGTTTGTTGCAGTTTTGGGTGGAGCTACTTATTATACTATTGGAAAAATTCAGTATAAGAATCAGCTGATGGATATGGAGGAATACAGTCCAAAATCTACTTTAGTAGTTCCATCAAACGAGCTTACACGTTCCAAATTCCCTTTTGTAGACGTGCACAACCACCAATTTGATATGCCCGTTAAAGATTTATCGAAGCTTACCGCCGAGATGGATGGATTGAACATGGCCTTTATGGTAAACCTAAGTGGCTTTCGTGGTATGTATTTAACAAAATGCCTAGAGAATGTAAAAGAGAACGCTCCTACCCGCTTTGGTTTGTTTGTCAATCTCGATTGGGAACAAATCGATGCTCCGGATTTTCTGGAAAATAACCTGACTATTTTACGTGATGCCAAGCTTGCAGGCGCTATTGGACTTAAAGTTTATAAGGGTTTGGGACTTACAGATATGGATTCGAGTGGAAAACGCATTGCAGTGAATGATCCACGGTTAGATCCCATTTGGGCGGAATGTGGCGTTTTAGGATTTCCGGTATTGATTCATTCTGCAGAACCTGCTTCTTTTTGGAAACCCAAAGACAAATTCAACGAACGCTGGTTAGAATTGAAACAAAAACCCGGTCGCTATCGTGATCCTGCCAAAGTACCTTCGTTTGAATCCATCATCGCAGAACAACACGATATTTTCAGAAAAAACCCAGGAACAACCTTCATCAATGCACATATGGGTTGGATGGCTAACGATTTAAAACGCTTAGGAGCGCATTTAGATACTTATCCGAACGTGATGACCGAAATTGGCGCTGTATTGGCTGAGCTTGGTCGTCAGCCACGTAGAGCGCGTCGATTTTTTGAAGACTACCAAGACCGTATTCTTTTTGGAAAAGATAGTTATAACGTCAGTGAATACTATACCTACTTTCGTGTTTTGGAAACCCAAGATGAATATTTTGACTACTACCGAAAGCGACATGCTCATTGGAAAATGTATGGTCTAGGTCTTTCCGATTCTATTCTTAAAAAATTATATTACAAAAATGCCTTGCGGATTCTTCCTTCCATGGACGCTTCCCTATTTTCAGAAGACGAAATAAAATAATATTTAAAAAACCTCCAAATATAATTATGTCCCTAAAAAATATTAGAAAAGAAGTAATGCTGAGCCTAGAAAAGAACATTAATCTGTTCGTAGATAAATTCTTAATCCCAGCAGAAAAAATTTGGCAACCAACAGATTTTTTACCCAATTCTCAAAAAGATACTTTTATTGCTGAAGTTGAAGAAATCAGAGAACTCTCGAAAGAATTAGATGATGATTTTTGGGTGGTTTTAGTTGGAGACACTATTACTGAAGAGGCTTTGCCAACTTATGAATCTTGGTTATTGGATATAGATGGAATTCACCAAAATCCAGATAATGGCTGGGCAAAATGGGTTAGAACCTGGACAGCAGAAGAGAATAGACATGGTGACGTTTTAAACAAATATTTATATCTATCTGGCCGTGTAAATATGCGCGAAGTAGAAATTTCTACCCAGCATTTAATTACAGATGGATTTGACCTTGGAACATCGTCAGACCCCTATAAAAGCTTTGTTTACACAGTTTTCAAGAATTAGCCACCTATATTTCGCACAATAATGTAGCTAAAATTGCACGTAAAAAAGGGCATAATGCACTAGCAAAAATGTCTAGAATTATTGCAGGGGATGAAATGCGCCATCATCAAGCCTATTCCAAATTTGTAAAAGAGATTTTTACGATAGATCCCTCCGAAATGATGATAGCTTTTCAGCATATGATGCAATATAAAATTATAATGCCAGCTATGCATTTAAGAGAATCTTTTGGTGCAAAAGGTGATGTATTCGGTGATTTTTCTGCTGTTGCACAAAGAGTTGGAGTTTATACCGGCTTCGATTATGTCGATATTCTTAGGAAGTTAAACACAATGTGGGAAATTGACAAGATTACTAACCTTACAGCAGAAGCAGAAAAAGCGAGAGATTATTTAATGAATTTACCCGACAGAATGTATAGAATTACAGAAAGAATTGTAATCCCAAACACAAAGTTTGATTTTAAGTGGTTATTACCTGCATAGTTCTATTTGATCGATCATAATTCTTTTAAAATCTAACCCTATGTTTATTGTAAACACCCCCACAGTACCCAATAAAGAAATTAAAGAAGTCCATGGTCTAGCCCGCGGTAACGCAGTTAGGGCCCGAAATGTTGGGTGTGATATTTTCGCTGGTCTCAAAAATATTGTAGGTGGAGAAATCTCCGAATACACCAAGCTCCAAGCCGATTCAAGAGAGCAGGCTTTACAACGTTTAGTTAATGATGCAGAACATATGGGAGCTAATGCAGTTGTAAATCTTCGGTTTACCACAACAATGGTAATGCAAGGTTGTTCCGAAATGCTTGCATACGGTACAGCAGTAACAGTACAATGATTACATTATTAATTGCACTAATAAGTGTAGCGATTTTGATTTACCTTATTTACAATCGCATTCAAGAAAAAGAAAATGAGGATTTCGAAGATCGGAAAAACTAAACCCGTTCGCAGTACACAATATAATAGCGTGGCGTAAAGTAGCGTAACAGCGGGCGAAAGCCAATTTTATTAGGATCTGTAGAGGTCCACAGTTGTGCATCTACTATTTTCCAGCCTGTTTTTTCTAATAAAAAATCGAATTGTTTTTTTTCAAATTCATGGTAATGCTTGTCCCAGTCATCTTTTTCATTCCAATAGGCTTCTGCAAACCATAGTTTTAGTGGAACGGATGCAATTAGTTTATCAGCTTTCAACTCCTTCAATACATTATACGGGGCCAATAAATGTTCAAAAATCTCGAATGCAGTAACGCAATCACAAGCAGTTTCAGCAACCGCTTTATAAGCGTCATCTAAATTTTCGCCTTGTGTATTTTGTATAGAATATCCGGCATCTTTTAAGAAGGGTGTAAAAGGGTTTTCGGTACCTAAGTCCAGCAAGCGTGATCCTTTGGGAAGGTGTTTATCTAAAAAAGCTAACGTTTTTTGGTATCTCTTTTGGTGTGTTTTTGCTATGCTCATTACTCCTTTGTTCTGCCTGTAAACACATTTACGCCTTTGGGGAGTGGGTTTCCATTGGTACGTCTAAAACTAACGATTTGTCCGGTGTGGTACATAATGTCCGAAATCGGACCGTTGATCATGTTCCATAGTGGGAAAGTTGACTGCTTCCCTCCTCTTTCAAAAACGATTTCTAACGCTGCGAGCTCCTCGGGAGATTTATTTTTAAGATGTTTTGTAGCATCTTCAAGGTAGAGAAGGGTTTTCATTCGAAGTGTCGCCCAATCTGTTGGTGTATCTGCTGGTGGTCGAATGCTAACGGTATTCATTGAAGTGTTGCGAATGATATCTGACAAGCCATAAATATGCTCTAAAGTTACCCAAATCGATTGACCACTCTCAGAGGGCTTATACTTCAAATCGTCAGAGGTCAAGCCTTCTGTTGCCCAGTAAAATCGATATCCTGCACCCTCGATCATACGAACAAGGATATTACTCGCAACATAACTCGTTGCATCTTCTGGTATTGATTTGAAAGGAAGTTCAGAAGAAGTGTTTTCTTGTGCCATAGCAAAAGTATTAATAAGAAAGAAAAGTATAATTAGCGTGCGCATTTGTTGTGATTTTATTCCTCTAAAATAGTATTTTAGCATTAATAAAGCTTTTAAGATGCCAAAGAAATTAACCAGCCTTGCCGATTTAGCCAAAATGCAGTTTGAAAATTTGGCTCCAGATCCAGAACCACAGGAGCCAGAAGCGGCTGTCTTTGAAAAGCAACATCTAGAAGCGCACTTCAGTAATAAGGGACGAGCGGGGAAAACAGTTACCTTGATTAAGGGGTTTGATGGAGAAGTTCAAGACTTAAAAGCCTTGGCGAAAATTTTAAAAAATGCGGTCGGAGTTGGTGGTACAGTAAAAGATGGTGAAATCATCATTCAAGGGAATTATCGCGAACAACTTATAAAATTATTGTCTGCTATGGGACATCATGTAAAACGTGTTGGAGGATAGTTTACCAAACAATTGGCTTTTGACCGCTCTTTATTAGATATTCGTTGCATTGACTGAAGTGTTTGTTGCCAAACCAATACCCTCGATTAGCACTTAAAGGTGATGGATGCCCGCTACTTAATATCAGATGTTTAGATGAATCAATTAATTTTTGTTTTTTCTTGGCATATCCACCCCACAACAAGAAAACAACACCACTACATCTTGCAGAAATTTCCTTAATTACATCATCTGTAAACGTCTCCCATCCTTGTTTCTGATGACTACCGGCTTCGTGTGCACGAACAGAAAGCGTTGCATTGAGCAACAAAACGCCTTGCTTAGCCCAACGCTCTAAATTACCACTCATAGGGTATGAAATTTGAAGATCCGATTCAATTTCTTTGAATATATTGATCAATGATGGTGGGTGTTTCATTCCTTCTGGAACAGAAAAACTAAGCCCCTGTGCTTGTCCTGGTCCGTGGTAAGGATCTTGACCCAAAAGAACCACTTTTACTTCATTAAAAGGGCATAGATCAAACGCTGCAAATATGGCATCTGACTCAGGGTAACAGTACATTGACTTATATTCCTCTTCTATAAAAACAGTCAAGGCATCAAAATAGGGCGCTTGGGTAGTGTTTTTAATGATATTTTCCCAACTAGGGTGTATTCGATCTCGCATGAAATTATGTACTTTTGCTATGCAAAAATATGAAAATACAAGATAAAGCACTTAGTGACTTGGAATTTACTACGGTACTCCAACAACTTTCCCAATTAGCCATAACAGCTATGGGTAAAGAACGATGTTTAAGTTTAAAACCATTTGAAAAAGAAGTCGAGTTGATTCTTCAATTAGAATCAGTATCCGAGTTTACAGCTTCCTTTGCCAATGAAAATCGAATTCCAAACCACGGGTTTGACGATTTGACAGCAGAAATTCACTTATTGAAAATCGAAAATTCTGTTCTCGAGATTGATGGCTTCCGTAGGATTGCCGCTGCATCCGACATCATTAACATCTTACTTAAGTTTTTTAAAAAATTCAAAGAATATTACCCTAAGCTTTATGGGCAAGGAGCAAATATCGAAATTACAAAAGAGCTCATCCTGTCGATCAATAATGTAATTGATCGCTTTGGAGAAGTCCGCAACGATGCATCGCCAGAACTCTATCAAATCCGAAAAAAAATCCAATCCGTTCGTTCTAAAATCGGACAAAGCTTTCAACGCGCGCTCAGTCAGTACAGTAGTGCTGATTATTTGGATGACATAAAAGAATCCGTAGTGGATAACCGCAGGGTGTTGGCGGTGAAAGCCATGCATAGACGCAAAATCAAAGGGGCAATTATGGGAAGTTCCAAAACAGGGAGCATTGTCTATATAGAACCAGAAACTACCCTACAACATACCAGGGAACTCAATAACCTACAGTTTGAAGAAACCGATGAAATTAAGCGCATTCTTCTTGAACTGACTCAAAGCCTACAACCCTACCGTCCCCTTCTAATCGAATACCAACAGTATTTGATTCTAATGGATAGTTATTATGCACGTGCCAAGTATGCAGAGCTAACGTCAAGTATTTTACCTAAAATAAATCCCAAAAGAGAGTTGACCCTAGTTGACGCATATCACCCACTACTCTACTTGTCTAATAAAAAAGAAGGGAAAAAGACCTTTCCTCAAGACATCACACTTACAGAAGGACAACGCATCATTGTTATTTCGGGACCAAATGCAGGTGGAAAAAGTATTACCTTAAAAACGGTTGGCTTGCTACAACTGATGCTTCAAACAGGTATGTTAATTCCTGTACATGAGCAAAGTACAGTTTGTTTCTTTGATCAAATAATAACAGATATTGGTGATAATCAATCCATCGAAAATCACCTAAGCACCTATTCGTACCGCTTAAAAAACATGAAGTATTTCATTCGGAAGTGCAACAAGAATACGCTCTTTTTAATCGATGAGTTTGGAACTGGTTCCGATCCTGAATTAGGTGGTGCTCTAGCGGAAGCTTTTCTAGAAGAATTTTATAACAGAGAAGCCTACGGTATTATTACTACACACTATTCGAACCTAAAAGTATTGGCCAATGAACTCCCTTTTATGTCCAATGCCAATATGCAGTTTGACAATCATACCCTCGAACCCGTTTTTAATTTAATTCTGGGGGAAGCAGGAAGTTCATTTACTTTTGAAGTCGCTCAGAAAAACGGTATCCCATATAGCCTCATTAACCGAGCTAAGAAGAAGATTGAGCGTGGTAAAGTCCGTTTTGACGCTACGATCGCTAAATTGCAAAAAGAGCGCTCACAGATGACTAAAACAGGGGATTCTCTTAGGAGACAAGAAAGCAAAGCAATCGAAGAGAATGCGCGTTTGGAACTTTTAAATAAAAAAATCAAAGAAAAACTGATTGGTTATCAAGAACTTTTTGATCATAACCAACGCATGATTGTGCTGGGTAACAAAGTCAATGAGGTAGCCGACCGATTTTTTGAAAACAACAAGAAACGTCCTTTAGTAGCGGACCTCCTTCGTTTAGTTGACGGCGAAAACTCGAAACGCAAAAAGAAAACGGCTACCGAGAAGAAAATAGATAAAGAAGTAAAAGAAAAAGCCAATACAGAAGCAACCAAAGCTATGGTTGGTATTCGTAAAGAAAAAAAGAAAAAGAAAAAAGCTGCTCCTGTACCTGTAAAGGTTAAAGTTAACTTCAAACTTGGGGATCAAGTTCGCTTGTTTGACGGAAAAGCAGTTGGTACTATTGATTCTATTGAAAAAGAAAAAGCAATTGTAAATTACGGTATGTTTACCACTCAAGTTCGCTTAGAAGCTCTGGATTTGGTACAAGCTGCAAAAATCAAAAAGTAATATTGCTTTATTTTTTTGATCTTTGAAATATAAAAAAAACTATTACAATATATATTTGTTGAATAATTTGTAAGTTTAGCTTGTTGTCCCAAACACAACTACTTATGCGCAATTTATCTCTTTATTTATTTTTGCTTCTTGCATCCTGTTCAACTAATGAATCTCAAAATGAGCTAACAAAGGCAACTCATTTAGAGCGATTAAAAAAGTTCGATCAACTTAGTAATTCTCATGCCCTCCATCATCTTTCGGACAGTCTTATAAAAGCAACAGGCACCAACGACTCTGTGTTTTTAATGAAAGTGAATTACTACAAAGGGAAAGCACTATTAACTCAGCACAAAAACAAAGAAGTCGTAAGTCATTACGAAAGTATTCTTCCTTTTTTCAATAATCATGATCTACCAAAGTTCAGTGTTCGACTTAGGTTATACTTAGCGATGGCTTATGCAGATTTGGGCGAGTACTCTCAGGCAAACGCACTAGGAGTTCAAGCAAAAAACGATGCTCTAGATTTAGATGACCCTATTTTAATTTCGAGTACTCTAGAATCGCTTTCTTATTTGGTCTATAAAAATAAAGACTATAATAAGGCTTTGGGATATATGCACGAAGCTGAGGCATATCATCGAAAAAAAGCAAATAAAATAGCCCTTGCTCCCGTATTGAACAACCTCGGAATACTCTATCGTAATACTGGAAACAAAGAAAAGGCGAAATACTACCATGATGAAGCTTTAAGAATAAACATGGATAATGAAGATGTTTTTGGGGTCTCAAAATCTCATTCAAACAAGGGGCGCATAGCTGAAGATAAAGGCAATTATAACCAAGCAAAAGAACACTATTTAAAAGCCATTCAAATAAGTGAAGAGCATGGAATTGAAAATCCAATACCATTAGTCAACTTAGCTGGCTTGTTCATAAAAGCGAATGATATTGAGCAAGCAAAGTTTTATTATCAAACAGCTTTAAATCAATCCAATATAAAAGAAAATAAAGTAGAATTCCGGAACATACATACAGCACTTCTTGATATTGCATTTATTGAGAACGATGTATTCGAGATCAAAAAACATGCAACTATTCTGGGCAGATTAGATAGTAAAGCTGCACTTGATGAAGAAAAAGAACGGGTTAGAATGCTTGAGAAGCAAGAAGAACTTTTATATGATAAGTTGGAGTTAGAAACTAAACAAACCAGCGCAAAGGCTACACAATTTACACTCTTTGTGGTATTGATTTTGTTACTGATGATTTTGTTTTACTTTATACAACGTATCCGATCAATGCGATATCTTAACGAACGAAATGCCATTTCGCTTGAATTGAAAGTGTTGCGATCACAAATGAATCCGCATTTTATATTCAATGCTTTGACAACGATACAAAATCAAGTATTATCAAGTACTCCAATCGAATCAGCACATTCTATTTCACGGTTTGCAAAACTGATTCGTCAAAACTTTGAATTCACGGCTAAAAATGAAATTACTTTAGCCGAGGATTTAGACGCCCTTACAAACTATTTGCAAACACAGCAAATGCGATATGGGAATAAATTCGAATACGTTATTTCCATTGATGAAAACCTGACCCCTACTCAAGTGATAATTCCTCCGATGTTACTTCAACCTTTTGTAGAAAATGCTATTGAACACGGATTCAAGAACATCATTGAAAAAGGAGTATTGGAAGTTACTGTCACTAAACTAGAATCAGGATTGATCCAGTTTTCTATTAAAGATAATGGCATTGGTTATGACCCAATTGTGGACGAATCTTTGCATGCAACCGATATTTTCAAAAAAAGAATGCGACTCAACGAAACCGGAGAAGAAAACTCTTTTAGGGTTCATTCTTTTGGCAAAAATAAAGGCACCCAAGTCTTATTTAACCTATACAGCAAGCGTTATGAAAATTATACTAATTGAAGATGAAGTCCAAGCAAGGGAAAGTTTAAAGAAAATGCTGAATTTAGTAAATCCCGAAACTGAAGTTTTATTTGAATCTGGCCACATTACAAATTCTATTGAATTTTTGAAAACCAATACTGTTGATCTTGTTTTTTTAGATTTGCATCTTGAAGATGGGACAGGATTTGACCTTTTAAATTCTTTTCCAAACCGATCGTTTAAAGTAATAATCACAACTGCATATGATGATAAAGCAGTTGAAGCCTATCGATCAAATGCTGCGGATTATTTATTGAAACCAATAAACCCCTATGATCTAGAAGATGCGATTAAACGCGTAAAAAAGCAATTGAAACTAGAAGAATTGACAAAGAAGGTAGAAGAGCCACTTACCCTAAAAACAACGAACTCATTCATTCGAATCCTTCCAAGTGACATTATTCGCTTAGAGGCAGACGGTGCTTATACGTGCTTTATTACCCAAAAAGAAGACCTGCTTATATCCAAGAATCTTCAGTATTATCAAAACATGCTTGGAATGTGTTTTTTGCGTGTACATCAATCTCATTTAGTGCGTCAGGATCAAATTCAATCTGTTAAAGGAAAAGAACTTCATTTATCCAATGGAGATGTTGTTCCCGTTTCCATTCGGAAGAAGCAATTTGTAATCGAATCGTTGCAATAAATTAACGAATATGAATTGAAAGTCTACGCTTATCAATTCAATTTGGTATACAAAGAATAAACTCATAGTTTGGCTCTGAATCTTAAAAATAACCTAATTATGTTATCAGCAATTATTGCCATTTTAGGGGGATATTGGCAGCCTCCAGTTTAATTATTGCAAAAAAACCCAATGCAAAAGAACTCATTGACAAATTAACCCCATATCAGGGTTGGATCGGATTGATTCTCTCATTTTGGGGACTTTGGAGCACCATTCATTTGGTTTTGAACATCGGTTCAATTGGCCTTGTTTGGATCATTGCACTTGCAATTAGTGTTGTTGAATTTGTGGTTGGTTTTGTACTCGGTTACGGACTAATTTCAAAGTACTTTTTGGAAAAGAATGAAGCAGCCAAAGAGAAAGGTCAACAACTACGATTAAAACTTATTAAATATCAAGCACCAGGAGGGATTATCCTAATCATTTTAGGTGTTCTTGAAATAATTTTTTAATAAAACATACATCATGTCAAATTCTGAAAATAGTAAACCAGGCTTTTTTACCTGGATGAAGCAATCTCTGGGAGTTCGCCTTGTTACATTAGGCATACTTGCACTAATTCTCTTAATCCCATTAGAGTTTGCAAAAGACTTATTTCAGCAACGTGAGCGTTATCAGCGGGAATCTGTCAATGAAGTAGGCGGGAAATGGGGAGGAGAGCAAATCATTTCTGGTCCAATTTTGCGCATTCCATATACTTATGAAGTAAAAGAGTTTAGCGGTTGGATTCCCAACTTTTTATTTTAGCAATGTGGAGTCGCCCTTAACCAATCAAACAGGCCCATCAAATAATCCCACAGGATATGAAAACCTCTACGACCAAAACTCAAGACAAAGAAACTTTAATCTTGGGCAAAAATTAAGCGGTAACGCTATGGATTTTGTTGGTAATTATGAACCAATTGCGCTACCCGAGAACGCAAATCAAGAGGATTTATATTTTTTTAAAAAGCACAGCATTTCTGCTAAAAAGGGAAGCCGAATCGTTGTGCCAATTTTTGAAACTAAAATACAATATGATGATGTGTATAAAGTGACGCTTCAGCCTAATTTAGATGATTATGGCAATTTCAATCAACAAAAGGATCAGCTAAACTATGTGTATCACCACATCGAATTTAAGAATGACACTGGTTTTCCTTTCACTACTGGTTCTATCTTTTTTAGAAAAAAACAACAGAGCGCTATAAAGTTCTTAGCACAAGCAGAATTGAAGTATACAGCAGCAACTGCATAAGCTGACCCTAAAATGACTACATCTGCTGATGTTCGAGTGCTCGAAAAAGATAAAGAAATTTCGCGTAAAGAAATACGTGATCAACACAATCGTCTGTATTATCAAATTAAAGTGGAATGCACCATAGAAGTCTTCAATTTTAAACCCGAAGCTATTGCAATGAAAATTGATAAACTTGTGGGTGGAACTCTTGGCAAAAGTTCTAAAAAGTGGGATTTTAAATCAGAAATTACACAAGATAGTAATCCACAAAATAAAGTGACATGGAAATTTGACGCACCAGCAGGAAAAAGAACTACGATCGTTTACAGTTATCAATACTTATCGAATTAATAAAAACTAGTCATTACCATTTTTTAATGTTAGCAAAACCTTTTGATGTAAATCAAAAGGCTACGTTAATATTAGTGTCAAAAATAGAATATAGCTGCGATTAAAACTTTAATTTTGATCCATCATCATAATTAAAAAATGAAAACTGCTATAATCCTTTTCGATGGCCCTTGTGTGCTGTGTAATGCATGGATAAACCGTTTGTGTCAATGGGATCGAAAGGATCAACTACGTTTTGCTAGTTTAGACAGTAAAACAGGACAGCAATTTTTCAAAGAACGAAACCTAGACCCTAATGAATTAGAAAGTGTTGTCTTTTGGATTCCTAATGAGACCTATGCTTTGGAAGCACAGGCTACTTTTGAGTTATTCAAAACCTTGGGCGGTGGTTTTAAAGTGCTGACAATATTTAACATTTTCCCAAACTTTGTATCTCAGGGAGTTTATCGTTTAATTGCAAGAAACAGATACCGATGGTTTGGCAAACTGGATGCTTGTCCCCTACCCAATCCAAAGTATGCACACAAGTTTTTAAACTAAAACAAAAGTTATATGTTGTTTTATTTTGTATTTTCCCAACATGAAAAAGCTCATTTTACTCTTTATAATAACATGTATTACTTCTTCAATCATTGCACAAGACTGGGCAAATCTTGAACGTTTTAAGGAAGAAAACACCTCCATTATGCAAGAAGAAATTACTGGAAAAAGAATTGTATTCATGGGGAATAGCATTACAGAAGGCTGGTCCACTTTTGATTCTGTTTTCTTCAGTGAAAATCAATTCATTAATCGAGGTATTGGAGGTCAAACCACCCCACAAATGTTGCTGCGTTTCAAACAAGACGTAATAGACATTAAAGCAAATACTGTTATAGTTCTTGCTGGAATTAATGATATCGCAGAAAACACAGGGCCAATTAGTTTGAAGCAAATTCTTGGGAATATTATTTCTATGTGTGAATTAGCAAATCAAAATAATATTCGTGTAATCCTATGTAGCGTGCTTCCAGCAAATAAATTCCCATGGGAACCAAAAATCAATCCAACACAAAATGTAATAGATCTCAATGAGATGCTTCTTGACTATGCAAATTCAAAATCAATTACCTATGTTGACTATTACTCCAAAATGGTCGATGATAAACAAGAGCTTATTTCTGCATATGGATATGATCCAGTACATCCAAACATAGAGGGCTATGTTATTATGAAACATATTCTATCGGAGGTTCTGGAGATAAAGTAATGCTTATTTAATCCTTTTAGTTTCTTTATAACTAATAAATCATTCAATAAAATATATTTGTATAAATATTGATGTAGCATACCATTTAAAACATTGTTTTTAAATAACCCTAAAATCCCTATATGAAAAACTACTTATCCTTGGCACTAAGAATAATAGTTGCTGTAATTTTACTTCAAACCCTCCGCTTTAAATTTCTTGCACACCCAGATAGTATTTACATTTTTACGCAAGTTGGAATGGAACCTTGGGGAAGAATCGGAATTGGTGTTTTAGAATTGATTGCCAGTATCTTACTTTTTTTACCAAAAAAAATATGGATAGGAGCTGGACTCTCTGCTGGTTTAATGGCAGGAGCTGTAATGATGCATTTAACCATGATTGGAATTGAAGTTAAAGGCGATGGAGGTACTTTGTTTTATACTGCAATAGCAACGCTCATACTCAGCCTAATGATTCTATGGGGTAAAAAGAAAGATATTCCTTTCCTAAATCTATAACATTAAGCCTCACTTATGAAAACTGAATTGAAACCACCCCAATGGCTGCAAATATCTGTTATCCTACTATTCATTTGGAACCTTGTTGGGATCTTTGCTTTTGTTTATGATCTTATATTAGACCCAAATACCCTAGATGAGATTCGACAAAACTTTCGTACTAATTTTCCTTTATGGACTAAAATTGTTTATGGTCTAGCTGTTGGGCTTGGCTCACTCGGAACCTTTGGGTTGTTTCGACTTAAAAGCTGGTCGAAGGGTGTTTTGGCTATTTCTCTACTCTGTGTTATAATTCAGATGTATCACAGTATGTTCATAGCAGGAGCAATCGAAATTTTCGGAGCCTCTATAGCAATCTTACCTGCGGTTGTTGTAAATCTATCCTTAACCCTAGTATGGATTGCGCAACTATACGGTCGAAAAGGTTGGTTTATTTAAGCTTGCCAATCGATTTTGCTACAAACATGGAAACAGCTGCATCGCCTGTTACGTTAACAACGGTACGGCACATGTCCAAAGGTCTATCGATTGCAAATATCAGTGCAAGTCCAGCTTCAGGAATTCCAGCTTGAGCCAGTACAATAACCAACATCACAATCCCTGCACTAGGAACAGCTGCCGTTCCTATTGAGGCTAGTGTTGCTGTAAAAATAATACCTAATTGTGCGGCTAAACTTAAATCTAGACCAAAAGCTTGCGCAATAAAAACGGCTGCTACTCCTTGATATACACTCGTGCCATCCATGTTTATGGTAGCACCAATTGGAAGAACAAAACTCGTTACTTCTTTATCTACTCCCAAATTATCTTCAACACACTCCATTGTAACTGGAAGTGTTGCAGCGCTAGAACTTGTTGAAAAAGCAAGTAGTTGTGCCGGTGCAATTCCTTTAAAGAAAAAAGATGTACTTTTCTTAACCACCACACGCACGAATATGGCGTAGACTCCAATCATAGCAGCAAGACCTAACAATAAAGTAACAGCATAAAGCGCTAGAGCTTTAAAGAGTTCTAGGCTTGGCGCTTCAACCACCAAGGCAGCTAGAAGAGCAAATACTCCATAGGGAGCTGCAAGCATGATCAGATCAATGAGTTTTAAAATCACGGCATTGAAAGAGTCAAAAAAACTTTTTACGGATGTGGATTCATTTTCAGGAATAAGAATAATACCAATACCGAAGAACATGGCAAAAAATATGATTTGCAACATATTACGATTGTTGCTAGCAGCTGCAAAAATATTTGAAGGAACAATATCTACGAGTGCTTGTAACGGACCTGCACTACTCTGTTTAGCAGCAGCTTCTCTCTTCTGATTTGCATCAGATGCATAGGCTACCACCAGTTCTTTTCTTGTTTCAACGCTAATCGATTTCCCAGGTTGGATGGTGTTGACCAAAATCAAACCAATAACAACAGCGACCAAAGTGGTACTTATATAAGTCAAAATTGTTCTACCTCCCATTTGAGAGAGTTTTGAAATGTCTTTTAAATCGGAAACTCCTTTTATCAGCGATGCTAATATTAAAGGAATTGCAATTAGCTTTAATAGATTAATGAAAATAGTACCAAACGGTTTGATGTAGTCACCAACAAATTGAGATCCACCAACAACGTATGACATTACTAAACCAAAAACAACACCCAATGTCATCCCGATTAAAATTTTCCAGTGTAAAGCTAATTTTTTCATAAACTAAATTTTATTTGTACGACTAAGTAAGCTATAATCTGCAAGAACTAAAGCAGCCATTGCTTCTACAATAGGCACAGCTCTTGGTACAACACAAGGATCGTGCCTCCCTTTTCCTTCCATCACTACTTTCTGTCCTTTGTTATCTATGGTATCCTGCGCTTGCATTACAGTTGCAACAGGTTTGAATGCTACGTTAAAATATATATCCATTCCATTAGAAATACCACCCTGAATACCACCAGATCGATTCGATTGTGTAGTACCATCGGTATTGAACGGATCGTTGTGCTGGCTTCCTTTCATTTGAGAACCATCAAAACCGCTTCCATATTCAAAGCCTTTTACAGCATTTATCGATAACATCGCTTTTCCTAATTCGGCATGAAGTTTATCGAAGGCAGGTTCTCCTAAGCCAACGGGTACGTTTTGAATTACACAAGTAATAACGCCACCTACCGTGTCACCTTCTTTTCGGATTTGACGAATATAAGCTTCCATTTGTTCTGCCATTAATGGATCGGCACAACGTACCGGGTTCTCTTCTATAGTAGCGAAATTGAGCTCTTGATAGGGTGTTTCCATTTTAAGAGGGCCAACTGCCGACACAAATGCAGTAAACTTAATGTTCGATAAAAATTGTTTGGCAATGGCTCCAGCTACTACTCTACTTGCTGTTTCTCTAGCGGAACTTCTTCCACCACCTCGATAATCTCGAAACCCATATTTTTGATCGTACACATAATCAGCATGTGATGGGCGATAGCTGTCTTTTATATGACCGTAGTCTTTAGATTTTTGATTTGTATTGTGTATTGCAAAACCAATGGGAGTACCCGTAGTTTTACCTTTAAATATTCCAGAATAAAAAACAACTTCATCCGGTTCTTTTCGTTGTGTTACGATTGCAGATTGACCTGGTTTTCTCCGATTCAATTCGTCTTGAATTGCATTAATATCTAAAACAATTCCTGCGGGACACCCGTCAATTACTCCACCCAACGCTGGTCCGTGAGATTCTCCAAAGGTTGTTACATTGAATAATGTTCCAAAACTATTTCCTGCCATATTATATCTATAAGATTCACAAATATACTATATTAAATCACTATCAGAAATCATTCCATACACTCAATCACATTCTAACATTTGGAGATGAATTTTATCAACTGAATTCTTATATTTGTACATGAAAAAAATCAAATTCATTGCTGCTTGTTACATCGCAATCAGTTTCTCTATAAGCTCATGTACTTCGCTTGAACCCAATGCCTTTGTGATTTATGGAACAACAGACCATGCCGATGGTTCAAGTGTTTACCGCATCATATCAGGGCCAAATGGTCAACCCGTAACCATAGATTCTACTAAAGTAGTAAATGGATCTTTTGAACTTAAAGGGACATTAGATCAAATTGATATCAATTTTATTTTTCTGGAAGGAGTTAACGGAAATGTTCCAGTTATCCTAGAAGAAGGATCAATTGAAATGGAAATTTTCAAAGACAGTTTAGCATCTTCCATTACCGCGGGAACTCCTTCAAACAATAATTTAGCACAATACAGAGAATCGACGCAAGGTTTTGCAAAAGACATGAGAACTCTGGTTCAAGAAATAAATGAAGCCAATACACTTGGTGATAATATTCTAGCAGAAGATCTTACTGCAAAATACAAAGCTGTGGAAACCAATTTGAGTGTGTTTGAAAAAGATTTCATGAATTCCAATCCACAGTCGTACGTTGCTACTCTTATTTTAGAACGTCTGGTCACTACCAAGGCAATGCGTTCTTCTGAAGCCAAGCTTATATACAATGGCTTTGATCCAAAAATCAAAAGCAGTGTTTCTGGTAAAAAAGTCGAAGCAATCATTAACGTCCCCTCCAATCCAACGGCAATTGGTGAAGTTGCCCCAGCATTTGAAGGCCCTACTCCTACTGGCGAGCTTGTTTCCTTAGCTTCACTAAAAGGAAAAGTTACCATCATCGATTTTTGGGCCTCGTGGTGTCGTCCTTGTCGTATAGAAAATCCTAATTTAGTTCGCCTTTATAAGCGCATGCATGATAAAGGTCTTGAAATTGTAGGAGTTTCTTTAGATAAAAATCAATCGAGTTGGGCACGTGCTATTGAAGACGATGGACTTAGTTGGAATCACGTTTCTAATTTAAAATATTGGCAAGACCCAATTGCTTTATTGTACGGAGTAAGGAGTATACCTGCTGCCTTTGTTTTAAATAAAGAAGGTGTTATCGTTGCCAAAAACTTAAGAGGTGCTCAGCTAGACGCAAAAATTGAAGAGCTCCTCAGCGAATAAGTTACCCTTTAGAATAAGGCTTCCCCAAGTCTAAACCAGAACACTATGAATGAATTTGAGATTTTATTTGAGGCTCTTAAAATAACTGAGCCTATACTCCAAAAGGAAATCCTCACCCACGGTGTCTTAGAAAAATATCCCAAAGGAGTTTTTGTAGTTGAGCAAGATAAGTACATCAAATGGCTTGCAATTGTTATTCAAGGTTCTGTTCGAGTATGGCAAGAAGAGGAAGATCGCGAAATTTTATTGTACTATGTAAACTCCCTTGAAACCTGCTCTCTTTCGCTTGCAGCAACTTTCAAGGATTATAAAAGCCTAGTTCATGTACGAACAGAAAACAATACTACCTTTATAAAAATCCCAGTGCGCTTTGTAAAGCAATGGAGCTTTGAGTATCAATCTTGGTTTCGATTTACTACACAATCGTTCATTACGAGTTATGAAGATTTATTGGTGTCCTATAAAAGCTTGGCCTTTAAAAGGATTGGAGAGCGTTTGTACGATTACCTTATCTACTCAAAAGAACTTTCCGAAAACAAAATTCACATCTCTCATAAAGCACTAGCCAACGAATTAGGGACTACTCGAGAGGTTATATCACGTTTGTTAAAACAAATGGAAGAGGAAGGTCGCTTGAAATTGCATTTTAAAATGATTGAATTGATAAAAAGTTAGTCGGTTGTGACATTTAGCACAATTTACATGGTATGTACAGCTTTATATTTGTCACATAGCCTAAACAAGATATCATGAAAAAAATGTTCCAAATTTCAAGTTTAACCTTAGTCTTTCTTTTTTCGATGTTCATCCATGCGCATCCAACAGAAGCCCCATCAAAAAAATCAAAAACATATGTTCTTGTGCATTCTGCTTGGCTGGGAGCGTGGCAATGGCAGCAAGTCGCTAAAACTCTAGAAGCTGCAGGGCATACAGTAATTACACCCGACTTAGCCGGTCATGGAAGTGACAAAACTCCTGCAAGCGACATAACAATGGAAACCTATGTAAATCAACTTGTAGTTATTCTTGATAGTCAACAAGAGAAAGTAGTTTTAGTGGGTCATAGCTTCAATGGCATTACAATTAGTAGAGTAGCCGAATTACGTCCAAAAAAAATTAACCGATTAGTTTATCTTACCGCTTTTCTTTTGCCCAATGGCGCGTCATTTTATGATGCGGTGCAGGGAGTTCCAGACTCTAAAGCGGTTGAGCATTTTTTCCTTTCAGAAGACCAGACACAGGCCTTTGTAAAAGCAGAAGAAATGCAAAATGCGTTTGCTCATGATATTCCGGCTGAAGCTTTTAATCAAGCAAAAGTATATATTGTTCCAGAACCTGCTGCACCATTAGGATATAAACTTGAAGTGACCGATGCTGTCTTTGGTGAAATTCCTAAATACTATATTGAATGTACAGCCGATCGCGCTATTCCGATATCGGCACAGCGGAGCATGTATGAAGGTAAAGTGAAAAAAGTCTTTACACTAAACTCAAGTCATACGCCAAACTTTTCGCAACCCGATAAACTAGCAGCAATTCTGTTAGAAGTAATTCAATAGTTAAACTAAAAACATTCTTTAATCTAAGTGCTGGCGTATTGTCAGCACTTTTAGCTTTTCTTAAATAAGATAAAACCAGTAACCACAGTAACAACTACCAAAAGAACGAGTGTTGTAAATGAAGTCTCAATAACCGATGGGGCTAAAATAAGGGTTGTAAGTATACCCCCAATAGCACCACCAAAATGTGCAGTATGCCCAATATTATCTTGCTGCTTTTTCATTCCAAATAGAGTGTAAACTAAATATCCTATTCCAAAAACATAACCTGGAAGCGGAACTGGGAATATGAACAGTGCTAATTTCATTTCAGGATACATCAAAATAGTAGCATATAGAATACCCATAATGGCACCACTTGCTCCTACAGCACTATAATAGGGGTTGTCACGATGAAAATATAAGGCAAAAAGATTTCCAGCTATTAGGCAAGAAAAATACAGAATGAGAAAATTTAAAAAACCCAATCCTGCTAGTGCTTGTCCTCCAAAAAGGTACAATGCAAACATATTGAATCCTAAATGTGCCATGTCTACATGTAAAAAAGCAGAACTGACGATACGATACGACTGGCCTCCTTTTACAGCTGCAATACTGAATTTAAAGCGGTTGAAAAAGAATGTATCCTTGAAGCCTTTTAATGAAAAAAGAACATTAATAACAAGGATTGCCAAAATTAACGGTGGAAGTGATTGCATATAGCTTTATTATTGGATTCAAATATACTTATATTTGTTAAAAAAAATTGTGCAGTTATTTTTCTTCTTGATTGCCTATCCCATAATCATCGGGATTTCGCTTTTACCCCACTTCATATTATACCGTATTGCGGACATCCTGTATGTAATACTATATAAGCTAATTGGATACCGAACTAAAGTGGTTCGGAAGAATTTAAATCTGAGTTTTCCAGAGAAAAACCAAGAAGAACTAAAGGTAATCGAGCGTGCATTCTACCGACATTTGTGTGATATTTTTATAGAAATACTCAAAGCATTGACGGTTACAAAAAAACAAGTATTGATGCGTTACCAATTCAATAACCTCGAAGTAATTAATCAATACTTAAGAAAAAACAGAGGAGTTGTACTTGTATGTGGACATTATTCAAGCTGGGAAGCCATGCTCTCAATTGGCTATCATTTAGAAGGGAAAGGATACGCAGTTTATGCTCCATTATCCAATAAGTATTTTGAACGTATGATTGTGAAATCAAGAGCAAAACATCTCATCCATCTTGGATCGCGCTTCGATGTTTTACAAGATATCGAAATGCATCAAAAAAATAATATTAGTTATATTTATGGATTAGCGGCTGATCAGTCGCACAAACCAAAACCAAAAAGCTACTGGAGGTCTTTTATGGGTATAGAAGTTCCTGTTTTTACTGGAGCAGAGCGTATGGCAAGACAATTTGACTTACCCATTGTTTTTGCCGATATTAACCGTGCTAAGCGTGGGTATTATACGCTAGATATTAGCCTAATTACAGACAAACCCAAAGAAACAAAGGTTAATGAAATAACAGACATTTTCACAGAAACACTAGAGGCACAAATACGTAAAGACCCTTCGCAATACCTTTGGACGCACAACCGATTCAAGCATATGGACAAAAATCCTAAACTAGTTTCCCAAAGCGAGTAATTCTTCTTTAAAACGGTTCATCAATAAATCTGCCTCTTCCTGAGAAGGAGCTTCTGTATATACTCGAATAATCGGTTCCGTATTTGATTTTCTTAAATGTACCCAAGAAGTCTCAAAATCAATTTTAACTCCATCAATAGTATTGGGTTTGTTATTAGCATATTTCTTTTCAATAGCCAGCAACAAAGCATCAACATCCATTGTAGGTTCTAATTGAATTTTCCCTTTCCCCATAAAATATTCTGGATAGGTTTTCTTCAATTCAGAAACAGAAAGTTTACAAGCGCTAAGAAGAGATAGAAATAAAGCAGTTCCTATTAAAGAATCTCTTCCATAATGTAACTGAGGATCGATAATTCCACCATTTCCTTCACCTCCAATTACTGCGTTTACGGCTTTCATTTTTGTAACTACATTTACCTCTCCAACAGCACTACTATAGTATGTGCCGCCGTGTTTTTCGGTTACATCACGCAAGGCACGTGTCGAAGACATATTGGAAACTGTATTTCCAGGCGTTTTTGAAAGCACATAATCTGCACAGGCAACTAAGGTATATTCTTCACCAAACATGGCTCCGTTTTCATCCATAAAAGCCAATCGATCTACATCGGGATCAACAACTAGTCCAAAATCAGCCCCCGATTCAATTACTTGAGCAGAAAGGTCTCCTAAGTGTTCTTTTAGAGGTTCTGGGTTGTGTGGAAAATGACCATTAGGCTCACAAAACAATTCAATCACCTCAATGTTTAATTCTTTTAATAAAGCAGGGATTGCAACTCCCCCAATTGAATTCACGCCATCCACAACCACTTTAAGTCCATTTTTCCGAATAGACTCAACGTCTACTAATGGATGGTTTAAAACGGCTTGTATGTGCATATCAAGACTTGTGTTGTCATGTGTTACGATTCCCAGATCATCCACTGAAGCAAAATTAAAGTCTTCGTTTTCAGCTAAAGCTAGGATTTGAGCTCCTGCTTCGGCACTCAAAAACTCACCATTTGCATCCAATAATTTCAAAGCATTCCATTGTTTTGGATTGTGACTTGCGGTCAATATAATTCCTCCCTGGGCGTTGGCCCTTGGCACAACCATTTCAACAGTTGGCGTTGTTGCCATAGCCAAATCAATTACGTCTATTCCCATTCCCACTAAAGTATTGGATACTAAAGCCTGAACCATTGCTCCTGATATTCGTGCATCTCGACCAATAACAATACTACATTTTGAAACGTCAGTATGTGATAAAATGTATTGTCCATAGGCAGCAGCAAAACGAACAATGTCAATTGGAGTTAGGTTATCGGAGGGCTTACCTCCTATTGTACCACGAATTCCAGAAATGGATTTGATTAATGTCATAAACGTATTTTCGTCAAAGATAATCTAGTTCTAAAAAAAACGAAGTTGTTTTTGAATTAAATAAGGCACTTCTGAAAAAAGAAAACTAGTTTTAATGGATGAATTATTTAGCACATATTTATTTATCAGGAACACATACAGAGCTTCGGTTTGGTAATTTTATTGCAGATGCTGTTCCAGGTAAACAATATGAGATTTATACCAAAGGAATTCAGGACGGTATTCTATTGCATCGAGCTATTGATACCTTTACCGACCAGCATCCCATTTTCAGGAAGCATAGCAAGCTTTTATTTCCAGGCTTTGGACATTACAGTAGGGTTATCGTCGATATGTTTTACGACCACTTTCTGGCTTCTCTTTGGAACAACTATCACCCGCAAACGCTTGAAATGTTTGCTGAAGATTTTTATAATGAAATTGTGCAAAACGAAGAGCTTTTACCCGATAAAATGAAAAGAGCATTCCCTTATATGAAAGAACAAAATTGGTTAATTCAATATAGATCTGTTGCGGGTTTGGAAACAATTCTAGGTCAAATGGAGCGGCGTACAAAATTTGAATCTAATTTGAGTGCTTCGGTAAAAAATTTAGAAACCCACTACTCCGTTTTTAAAAACGATTTTGAAGTTTTTTTTGAACAGATACAAATATTTGTATCTTCAAGAATTAATAGCAGCATAAATACAATAATATGAAACCTACATTCCCTTTTTTAAAGTTATTCCTTTTTACTTTAATACTAATCAGTTGTACTAAAGCTCCCCAAGTAAAAGGGGGCGTTGTATCTGCCATGCCTTATGCGTCTCAAGTAGGAGTTGATATTCTTAAAAAAGGCGGCAATGCCTACGATGCAATGGTTGCAACTAATTTTGCATTAGCTGTAGTTTACCCAGTAGCGGGAAATATTACTGGGGGTGGTTTCTTTGTATATCGAAATGCAGACGGTAGTTCTGGAACTTTAGATTATCGTGAACAAGCACCGAATGCAGCTCACCGTGATTTATATTTAGACGAAGCGGGAAATGTGATACCCAATAAAAGTACAATCGGTGGTTTAGCCGTTGGTGTCCCGGGGACAGTTGCCGGAACCCTCGAAATTCATAAAAAGATGGGATCACTTCCATTGATTGACTTAATACAGCCTGCTATAGATTTAGCCGAAAAAGGGTATGCTGTTACAGAAAAGCAGGCACGTAGTTTTAAGAAATACCGTGACTTATTCATAGAGATCAACGGCCCAGACACTTTTTATGGGCAAACTTTTGAAACTGGTGATATTTTAAAAAATCCTGCTCTAGGGAAGGTATTAAGAGCCATTGCATCTGAAGGTGTTAAAGGTTTTAATTCTGGATGGGTGGCAGATGCACTAGTTCGTCGAGTTCAAGAAGCTGGTGGAATCATCACCCAACAAGATTTAGTGCAGTATGAAGCTAAGTGGAGAGACCCGCTTACTTTTAACTACAAAGATTTAAAGGTTATCTCTATGGGATTACCATCTAGTGGTGGTGTATGTTTGAATCAAATGATGAAAATGATCGAGCCCTATGACATTAAAACTATGGGGCATAATACCCAAAAAAGCATTCAACTGATGGTTGAAGCCGAAAGACGCTCCTATGCAGATCGCAGTGAATTTTTAGGTGATCCAGACTTTGTTGATGTTCCTTTGAATATTGTACTCGACTCTCTCTATATCAATAAAAAGATGAGCAGTTTTGATTGGAATAGAGCTACTCCTTCCTCAGAAATTAAACCGGGAGATTCTTATTATTTTGAAAGCGATGAAACAACTCACTTTTCGATTGTAGATGATCAAGGAAATGCTGTTGCAGTTACCACAACCCTCAATGGTGGTTATGGATCTAAAGTCTTTGTAGAAGAACTAGGTGTTTTTATGAATAATGAAATGGATGATTTCAGTAGTAAACCTGGTGTACCTAATATGTTTGGTTTAGTGGGTAATGAAGCCAATGCCATTGAGCCAAGGAAGCGAATGTTAAGCTCAATGACACCTACAATTGTTGAAAAGGATGGCAAACTCTATTTAGTAATTGGATCTCCAGGAGGATCTACAATTATAACCTCTGTTTTCCAAACGATTCTCAATGTTTATGAACACAACCTACCCATTCAAGATGCAGTCAATGCAGCGCGTTTTCATCATCAATGGCTCCCCGATTTCATTACATTCGAACCCAATCAATTTGATTCATCTTTACTTAAAAGCCTGAATGAACTAGGGTATGCAGGCGAAGAAAAAAAATCAAGAATCATCGGTAAGGTTGATGCCATTTTGGTAGATGATTCTGGACAAATTTCTCTCGGAGCTGATCGTCGTGGAGACGACACTGCCGTTAGCTATTAAAATTACTTTTATTTTTAAGCATTTAAAATTTAGTACGGTCTAAAGTTGTATTTTTAGAGCTTAATTTTGCTATGAAAAACAATTCAAATGTAATTGATGTACAAGGAGCTCGAGTACATAACTTAAAAAATATAGATGTTCAAATTCCAAGAGACAAACTGGTAGTAATTACAGGCCTTTCTGGGAGTGGGAAATCATCACTTGCATTCGACACTATATACGCTGAAGGTCAGCGCCGCTACATGGAAACCTTCTCTGCCTATGTGCGACAGTTTTTAGGAAACTTAGAGCGACCAGAAGTAGACAAAATCGATGGCCTCTCCCCTGTTATTGCTATTGAACAAAAAACAACTTCTAAAAGTCCACGGTCTACAGTTGGAACGATTACAGAAGTTTATGATTTTTTGCGTTTGATGTTTGCACGTGTAGGAACGGCCTATAGTCATCAGACTCAAGAAAAGATGATTAGTTATACCGATGACCAAATCATAGAGCTCATTCAACGGGACTATGCCAACCAAAGCGTGATGATCTTAGCACCAATCGTTAAATCGAGAAAAGGTCACTACAGAGACCTCTTTGAGAATTTAGCCCGTCAAGGGTTCCTTAAAGTTCGGGTAGATGGTGTTATTGTTGAGCTTTCTCCTGGAATGAAATTGGATCGTTACAAAACTCATGATATTGAATTGGTAATCGATAGACTTCGTATCAGTAATAGTATTGCAGGTTTAAAACGTTTCCAAGAATCCCTGATTACAGCAATGTATCAAGGGGGTGATACGCTGTTGATTTATGATGAAGAAAGCCGAAAAGTGCGTTATTTCAGTAGGAACTTAATGTGTCCATCTTCTGGTATTGCATATCCAAATCCAGAGCCGAATAGTTTTTCATTTAACTCGCCCAAGGGGATGTGCAAAGACTGTAAAGGCCTCGGTACTCAGCAAATAGTAAACCGACAAAAAATAATTCCAGATACTTCCCTTTCTATCAAAGCTGGAGGAATTATCCCTTTGGGCTTTCAAAAGAGTTCGTGGAGTTTTAAACAGATGGACATCATCGCCCAGCGCTATGATTTTAATTTATCCGATCCTATAGATCAAATTCCAGCTGCTGCACTTGAAGTTATATTAAAAGGAGGCGCAGAAACATTTACCGTAGAATCTAAAACCTTGGGGATTACTCGAAATTATAAAATTGATTACGAAGGGATTGAGAATTTTATCAAAAACCAATACGAACAGGCCACTTCTACGAATATAAAACGATGGGCAAGTGACTTTATGGATCAAAACGAATGTTTGTCTTGTAAGGGTTCACGTTTAAAAAAAGAAGCACGCTTCTTTAAAATAAACGAGTTGAATATTGCTGATTTGGCACAAATGGATCTTGATGAACTCTACACTTGGTTCGATCATTTGCCCCAATTCCTTTCTGAAAATGAGATGAAAATTGGCGAAGATGTAATTAAAGAAATAAAAACGCGTCTTCAATTTTTATTGAATGTAGGGCTCAATTATTTATCGCTTAATCGTTCCTCAAAGTCTTTGTCTGGTGGAGAAGCACAACGAATCCGTTTAGCCACTCAAATTGGATCACAGTTGGTTGGTGTACTTTACATCTTAGATGAACCCAGTATTGGGTTGCATCAACGCGATAACGAGCGATTAATTCAATCCTTATTTGCCCTTCGAGACATTGGAAATTCAGTCATAGTTGTGGAACATGATAAGGACATGATTGTCCAAGCAGATCATGTAATTGACATTGGGCCTTTTGCTGGAAAAAATGGAGGAGAAATCATCTCGGAAGGAAGACCAGACGAGATTCTAAGCATGAATTCGTTAACTGCCCAATATTTAACAGGTAAGAAAAAAATTGAAATTCCCAAAAAAAGAAGAATTGGTAATGGGAAGTCTGTGGTACTATCCAATTGTACTGGAAATAACTTAAAAGATGTAACACTTACCCTTCCTTTAGGGAAAATGGTAGGAATTACAGGAGTTTCCGGGAGTGGAAAATCTTCTCTAATCAACGGTACTCTTTATCCAATACTTAATGCTCATTTCTTTAATGGGGTTGCAAAACCATTACCCCACAAAGGAATTACTGGTTTGGAACACTTAGATAAAGTTGTAGACGTAAATCAAAGTCCTATTGGGCGAACTCCACGAAGTAACCCGGCTACTTATACGGGCGTTTTTAGTGAAATAAGAACCTTATTTACTCGAACACCTGAAGCACAAATTAGAGGGTATAAACCTGGGCGGTTTAGCTTTAATGTCTCTGGTGGACGTTGCGAAACCTGTATGGGCGGTGGGATGAAAGTAATTGAGATGAACTTCTTGCCTGACGTATTGGTTGAATGTGAAACTTGTCAAGGGAAACGTTTCAACAGAGAAACCCTTGAAATACGTTTTAAAGGGAAATCAATTGCTGATGTGTTGAACATGACCATCGATCAAGCTTGTGCCTTTTTTGAACTTATTCCAAAAATTTACCGAAAACTAAAAACACTACAAGATGTTGGCTTAGGCTATGTATCACTTGGTCAATCTTCAACAACATTATCTGGTGGAGAAGCGCAACGGATAAAATTAGCTACCGAATTATCCAAACGCGATACAGGAAATACACTATTCATTTTAGATGAGCCAACTACCGGTTTGCATTTTGAAGATATTAGAGTACTTTTAGAAGTATTGAATCATTTGGCAAATAAAGGAAATACCGTAGTGATAATTGAACACAATATGGATGTGATCAAACAGGTAGACCACATCATTGACATTGGATATGAAGGTGGTAAAAATGGTGGTCAGATTATTGTAGAAGGTAGTCCAGAAGAAGTCATCAAGAATTCAAAAAGTCATACGGCACATTATTTAGCCAAAGAAATGTAATACCCTAACCCATGAGCCCCAAATCGAAAAACAAAAGCTGGAATACTACTAAAACCAACGACTCTTGGTCGTTATTTAAAATCATGGGCGAATTTGTTCATGGATATGAAAAAATGGATAGCATTGGTCCTTGCGTGTCTATTTTTGGTTCTGCAAGAACACAACCCGATCATCCCTATTATAAATTAGCTACTGATATTGCTGCTGCCGTTGCAAAAGCTGGTTATGGAGTTATTACAGGTGGAGGACCAGGTATTATGGAAGCCGCAAATAAAGGTGCACAAGATGCAGATGGTCCTTCTGTAGGTCTTAACATAGCCCTTCCTTTTGAACAAAGCTCTAATCCCTATATCGATAAGGATAAGAACCTTTCGTTCGAATACTTTTTCATTCGTAAGGTTATGTTTGTTAAATATGCGCAGGCATTTGTTGTCTTGCCTGGTGGATTTGGGACTCTAGACGAATTATTTGAATCCTTAACGCTAATACAAACTAAAAAAATCACTCGAGTTCCTATTATTCTTGTAGGGACTAAATTCTGGGGTGGTTTAATCGATTGGATTAAGAATATTTTGATTGAAGACAAGTTGATCAGTCCAGAAGACCTAGATTTATTCTCCATTGTTGATACCCAAGAAGAAGTATTGGCTTGTCTGGATAATTTTCATACCAAAGGGATTTTCAACCCTAACTTTTAAATCTTGTGAAATATATATTTAGGATTATTATATTGTTATTCGTTACCACATCCCCACACGTTTATGGTCAGGAAGCAATACCTCAATATAATCTTAAAGTAAAGCTTATTGAAGCAAAGAAATCACTTGAAGTTTCACAAACAATACAGTTCCAGAACAATACCAAAACGCCAATACAAACCTTATTTTTTAATGACTGGTCACATTCTTATAGCTCGTCAAAGTCACCCTTAGCACAACGATTTGCAGAAGAATATGATCGGAGATTTTATCTGGGATCTAAAACCAAAAGAGGACGAACTACCGATTTAAAAATCACTATAAAAAATAAAAAAACAGATTGGTCCCGAGCTGGTAATCAGATCGACATTATCAGAATTGCTCTGGATGAAGTATTAGAAGCCGGGGATCAAATTACTATTTCGTTGACCTATAGCATCGAACTTCCTGATGCTAGCTATACTGGCTATGGTAAAATATCCGATGATGAATATTTTTTAAAAAACTGTTTTATACAACTGGCTCCTCATATTTCTGGGAATTGGATAACAAATAGTAATTTGGATTTAGAGGAAATAAGCACCTTGCCTTCAAACTTTTCTATAGAATGGAATATTCCAAACCGGTTGCTTATAAATTCTAATTTAACGCAATGGAAAGAAAATCTAGACAACGATCGTAAAATCATTACTCAGTCAATTAGTAAAGCCAAAGAAATTCAGTTTCACATCAGCAAAAAAGAATACGCTAGTTATAACATCAATGGCATAGCAATTAGTACCGATTTGAAAGAGGTTTCAGAGAAAATGTTGGATCCAACACTGAGTCTTATTCAAATTGAAGCATTTGTAAGTCAACATCTAGGAGTATTTCCCCATAGTAAAATGTTACTTTCTCAAATGGATTATCAAAAACGATCCTATTTTGGTTTATCTGCAATCCCTTCAGTTTTTCACCCATTTTCTGATCGATTTGAATTTGAAATAAAAGCATTGAGTGTTTATTTAAACCATTATTTAACAGAGGCTTTTCTAGTTGATCCTAGAGAAAACTCTTGGCTAACAGATGGCTTGCACACGCTTCTTCTAATGGAATATGTCGATCAATACTATCCTGATCAAAAGCTCTTAGGAGCAATCCCAAAACAACCATTACTCCGTCCTTTTATTAAAAGTTACAGTCTAAGCAAGGCTTCGTTCAATTATGGCTTTCTTTATTTCAATGAATATGTCCTTAAAAACAACATTCAACAAAGTCCTTTTACTTCAAAAAGTGATTTAATTAAATTCAACGAACGGATCGCAATACCCAGTCATGTTGCCCATGGCTTTCGATATGCCTATGAATATTGCGGTAAAGAAAAAATAAATAATGCTATCCGAAGTCAAATCGGAAAAACACAATCCAAAGAGGAATTACTGGAATCATTAGAAAATCAACTTGATATTCCTTGGTTGTTTCAAGATTATTTAGGCAAGCGAAACTCAATTGACTTAAAATTCAAATCCGTTCGAAGGAATTCAGATTCCCTTAATGTACGGATTACACAAAATTACAAAAACCCAATTCCTTATACTCTGGCACAAGTCAAGGGTAACCGTATTATTCAATCATTGCATGTTACAAGCCCTAAAAGAAATGATGAAATTAAGTTGAAAAGACACGATGCTGACTATCTTGTTATCAATCCTAAGCTTAAAATCCCTGAGTTTAATCACCAAAACAATTACAGGAAATTAAATGGGACAACGCTAAAACCATTCAAATACACTTTTATAAAAGATATTGAAGACCCCAAAAAGAGTCAAGTGTTTTTTAATCCAAAAATTGATTTTAATGCATACGATGGTGTTACACTAGGAACTAAACTGTCTAATAAAGCATTTCAAAGAAAACCTTTCAGTTACGATATCAACCCAAACTACAGTACTCGTCTTAATGAGCTCGTCGGTTCGTTTTCAATGAATTATCGTCTGTACGACGAAGATTCTTCATTATACCTATATCAATTAGGTTTTTCAGGCAGTAGTTTTCACTACAATGAAAACTTACGATACAGAATTTTCACTCCTTCGTTAACCGTTGTAAAACGTCCTGATGATTTTAGATCCAATAAACGAGAAGTGTTTTCTCTATCACTAACAAGTGTCAATAGGGAATTTGGCACCACGCCCATTCTAACACCGAATTATACTATTGGGAACATTGGCTATACCTATTCGAATAAAGAGGCCATAAGGCTATTGAAAGTAGCAGCTAATCTCGAAATATCAGATAACTTTGGAAAATTCAATGTTGATGCAGAATTCAGGCACCTTTTCCACGATGGAAGAACATTATCCATACGTTTTTTTGGGGGTAAGCTCATATGGGACAATACTCAGGACACAACTTATTTTGATTACAGTCTCAACCGTACTACAGATTATCTTTTTCGCTATGGCTATTTAGGGCGTTCTGATGATGATGGAATCTATAGTCAACAATTTATCTTATCAGAAGGTGGTTTTAAATCTCGATTTGAAAGCCCCAAGGCCAATGATTATATACTTGCAACCAATTTAGGCTTCAGCTTATGGAAATGGGTTGAAGTATACGCTGATTTTGGAATAACCAAAAATAAAAACACAAGGGCACGATCGTTTTATGATTCTGGAATCCGAATTAATTTAGTCCCCGATTATTTAGAATTCTATTTCCCTATTCAGAACTCCGAAAACTATGTGTTAAATGATTCCAATTATTTATCAAATATGCGGTTTGTACTGACAGTAGATATTAATAATCTAAAAAGGCTATTTACGCGTAGATGGTTTTAGAGGATTGTTGTTTAGCATATTGTACACAGAAACACTAGATTCTTCTGTTCTCTGTAAATTTTGTAAATTTGCAAAGTTAAAATCCATCTATGTCTAACAAAAATCTTGCTGCAGAAGCCCCTATTTCTTTCAAAGGTTTCAGAGAACAAGTACTTGAAGATTACAGATTACTTTCCCTTAGTAGAGAATGCTCTATTCTAGGAAGAAGGGAAGTTATGACTGGAAAAGCTAAATTTGGCATTTTCGGAGATGGAAAAGAATTGCCACAATTAATCCTTAGTAAGTTTTTTAAAGATGGAGATTTTCGATCGGGTTATTACCGCGATCAAACCATATTGATGGAACAAGGCCACTTAACACCGCAGCACTTGTTTTCCGCACTTTATGCCCATCCTGACAAGGATATTGAACCCATGTCTGGAGGTCGACAAATGGGCGGTCATTTCGTTACAGAAAGTAATGAACCCAATGGTGCATGGAAAAACCTAACAAAACAAAAAAATCACAGTTCCGACATATCGCCAACAGCTGGTCAAATGCCTCGTCTTGTAGGTTTAGCTCAGGCATCAAAAGTTTACCGAGCACTTAATATCAAAGGTAGTGAGCGTTTTTCTAATGATGGAAACGAAATTGCTTGGGGAACAATTGGTAATGCAAGCACAAGCGAAGGCTTATTTTTAGAAGCAATGAATGCTGCTGGTGTTATGCAAATCCCAATGGTGATGAGTGTTTGGGATGATGATTATGGAATATCTGTTCACAATGATGAACAAACAACCAAAGGAAGTATTTCTAAGGCACTCGAAGGATTGCAGCGTAACGACACAGAAATTGGTTTTGAAATATTAACAGTCAAAGGTTGGGATTATACCGCTCTCATTGACACCTATCAGTACGCCGAAAAGCTTGCTCGAAATGAACATGTACCTGTTTTAATTCACGTACAGGAACTAACGCAACCCCAAGGACACTCTACTTCAGGATCACATCAACGCTATAAGTCAGAAGAACGTTTAACATGGGAAAAAGAGAACGATTGTAATCTTAAAACCAGGGAATGGATTCTCAGTAATGGTTTTGCAAATGACGAAGAGCTTGATGCAATTGAAGAGAGTAACAAGAAAATTGTTCGTCAAGCTAAGGTTGATGCTTGGAAGGCCTACCAAAATCCTATTCTTGAGCATAGAAGCGACTTAGTAAAACTCATAGAAAAAGCAGCTCAGGCAACAAACAACGATACAAATTTTCAAATGATTCGCTCGGAGCTAATGAATATTGCCGAGCCAACATATAAAGATCTTCTACACGCAGCTAGAAAAGGACTTCGAATTTTAACACAATATGAACATCCAATAAAGGCTGAAATACGAACTTGGAAAGATCAGCTTACTGAGCAACTCAATCCAAAATTCAGTTCTCATCTATACAGTCAGTCAGATAATCGTTTAGAAAATATAAAATCCGTTTCCGCACAATATGCTGAAAAAGAAGAATGGGTAGATGGGCGTATCATCATCCGAGACAATTTTGATGCCCTCCTTGAAAGTAACGACAAACTTTTACTTTTTGGTGAGGACGTTGGTAAAATTGGTGATGTAAACCAAGGCTTGGAAGGTATGCAGGCCAAGTACGGCGCCATACGTGTTGCAGATACTGGGATTCGTGAAGCTACCATTATGGGACAAGGAATTGGAATGGCCTTAAGGGGTTTACGTCCAATTGCCGAAATACAATATTTAGATTATATTCTGTACTGCTTGCCAACGCTTAGTGACGATCTTGCTTCATATCATTACCGAACTGTTGGAAAGCAAGCTATTCCACTAATCATTCGTACCCGAGGCCATCGTTTAGAAGGAATTTGGCACAGTGGTTCGCCCATGGGTGGAATCGTAAACCTTTTAAGAGGAATTAATATTGCCGTGCCTCGAAACATGACTCAGGCTGCTGGAATGTACAATACGTTATTAGAAGGAGATGAACCTGCAATTGTTGTAGAGTCTCTTAATGGATATCGCCTAAAAGAAAGAAAACCCTTAAACCTTGGAGAATTTAGAATACCATTAGGTAAAATTGAAATTCTAAAGGAAGGTGCAGATATAACCCTAGTTTCTTACGGGTCTACTTTACGCATGGTCGAAGCTGTAGCTAAAGAGTTGATGCATTTTGACATTGATGCGGAGGTAATTGACATTCAAACCCTACTTCCGTTTGATTTGAAACACGGGATTCAAAAAAGTTTAGCAAAGACAAACCGCCTTTTGATTATTGATGAAGATGTACCCGGTGGTGCTGGAGCCTATATTCTACAGCAGTTAATCGACGTTCAAAATATTTTCCCGTTGTTGGATAGTACTCCGCAAACGTTGAGTGCAAAATCGCATAGGCCTGCTTATGGAAGCGATGGCGATTATTTCTCAAAACCGTCTGAAGATGATATTTTTGAAAAAGTATACGCTATCATGCACGAATCCAATCCAGAAGCTTTTCCTGAAATTTAGCTCGAAACAATTTTAAGAATCAATTCTTTTAAAAGCTCTTCTGTTGGAAGATTTTGAGCACCAACACCCTTACTCTTTAGGTCTGCATCCTTTATATGTCCAATTACTTTGGCAATCTGCTTCATTGAATAAAAACGAGATGCTGCTTCATAATCTTTAACAAAATAAGGCGAAACACCTAGAACTGTAGGAGCCTTTGATGGTGATGATAGGCCTTGAAAAAGCAATAGCTTTTGGAAAAAATTAAAAAGAACCGTTATGGTTAAAGTGATTGGATGCTTCTTTGCATTAGATGCCATGTAGCGAATGATCCGAAAAGAGTGTTCCAAGTCACGTTTACCCAGAGACTTTTGAAGTTCAAATCCATTAAAATCTTTACTGTATCCAATGTGCTTTTCAATGATAGCAGGAGTTATTTCTTCCCCCTCTTCTACCCGATTACTTAACTTTTCGAGCTCTTTATCAATTTTACTTAAATCAGTTCCTAAAAAAGAAACCAGTAAAGGGGGAGCGTGAGGATGGAAATTAAATCCATAACGCAAGCCACGATCTTTAATCCAATCGGCTACCTGATTGTCGTAAAGAGGTTTGGTTTCCAAAACAACACCCGACTTTGCAATAGCCTTGTATGACTTTTTACGTTTATCCAGTTTTTTGTGCTTATAACAGAGAACCAAAACCGTTTGACTCTGAGGATTTTCTAGATACGGAACTAAAAAGTCAATTGTTTTATCTAAATATTGTGCTTCGCGAACAACCACCAATTGATGAGACCCCATCATTGGAAAACGTTTTGCCGTTTCAATGATTTGTTCGGGTAGTATTTCTTTTCCGTAAAAAATTGTGGAGTCAAAATCTCGAGCATGTTCTTCAACAACATGAGACGACAAGACCTTTGTTACCTGATCTATAAAGAAAGGTTCTGTCCCCATTAAGAGATACACAGGAGCATAATCTCCCTTTTTTATCGAACTCAGTATTTGATTTATGTCTTTCAAAGCTAAAAAATGCTCACTTTTGTAGTATGGAACAACTAAATTTCCCCAACTATACGTTTACCCTCAAAAATAGGGAAAATAAGATGTATATCTTAGATTTGATCCGTAAAAAGAATTTACTATTGACTCCCGAAGAATGGGTGCGTCAACACTGCCTTCAATTCTTAATTACTGAATTAGGGTATCCCAAGAGTCTGATCAATGTAGAGAAACAAATTAAAATCAACGGGCAGCTCAAACGCTATGATATTGTAGTCTATACTCCCCAAGGTAATGTTCACATCTTGGTTGAATGCAAAGCCCCATCAATAGCAATTTCTCAAAGCACCTTCGACCAAATAGCACAATACAATATGACGCTAAAGAGTCAGTTTTTGATGCTATCTAACGGGAAAGAACACTATTTTTGTATTATGGATTTTGAGAAGAAGTCGTATAACTTCATCAAAGAATTACCAAAATATAGGATATGACAGTTGCATTAGTAGTATTGAATTGGAATGGGAAAGAAATTCTTAAACGTTTTTTACCGGAAATGATTCAATATAGTAAAGAAGCGACAATCTATGTCATTGACAACAACTCTACAGACGATTCGATCGATTTTCTTACAACTGAATTTCCAGATGTAAGCCGTATTATTAATAAGGAAAACCTGGGCTATGCTGGAGGATATAATGCGGGCTTAAAAGAAATTAAAGAAGAAATTATTTGTCTTGTAAATAATGATATTCGAGTAACAAAAAACTGGCTACTACCGATAATCAATTTCTTTAAAAATAATTCCAATACAGGGATTGTGCAACCGCATATTTTAGACGAGAAAGATCCAAGTTTATTTGAATATGCTGGTGCTGGTGGCGGATATATTGACCGATTGGGTTACCCCTTTTGTCGGGGTCGCATTTTTGACCAAATTGAAAAAGATGATGGTCAATACAATGGAAATCAAAATGTATTCTGGGCCTCAGGCGCTTGTTTGTTTATTCGGAATACACTTTTTCAAAAACTTGGCGGTTTTGATGAAGATTTTTTTATGCATCAAGAAGAAATTGATCTCTGCTGGAGGGCAAAGAACTTAGGAAGTGAGGTTTTCTGTATTGGAGATTCCAAAGTGTATCACCTGGGTGGCGCAAGTCTTCCAGAATCACCTTTAAAAGTTTTTTATAATTATCGAAACTCAACTTATATGCTTTTAAAGAATGTTCCAGCATTACAATTACCGTTTATTCTGTCTAGTCGGTTATTGTTAGATGGAGTGGCAGGGATTCGATTTTTACTAAAAGGAGAACTTCGAAACTGCATAAGCATACTCAAGGCTCATGCCTATATGTATTTCAATTTCTTTAAAATGCTAGGAAAACGATCGAGTAAAAAGCCTCAAAACAGTTATTACAAGCTTAATAGTATCGTTTATCAATATTTTATCTTAAAAAAAACTAAATTTTTCAACTTAAGATTTTCTAAGTCTTAAATTATAGTAACTTTAACCATCAAAAATAATATCATTAATATTTTCCCATGAAAAAATCGTATTTCTACATTCCATTAGTAACAATCTTATTGGCATCTTGTGTGTCGCAAAAGAAGTTTACCGAACTTCAAACGCTACAGGACACAACAAAAGATTTACTAAACAGTACAACAGTTAAATTAAACACATGTGATGAAGACAAAGCTGCTGCAATGGCATCTGTTGCTTCTTTGCAAGAACAAATTCGTTTCTTAAAAGAAAATAACTCTGACCTTATCGATAACCTCGGTAACTTGACTACGCTTTCTCAAAAAGGAGCTGAAAACCTTGAAAAATCTTTAGAGAGTTTAAAAGAAAAAGATACAAGAATCACTAGCCTTAGAGATGCAGTAACTAAAAAGGATTCAGTTACGCTTGCACTAGTAACTAGTCTTAAAGGTGTCTTAGGAAATCTTGGAGATGAAGATATTGAAATCAACGTTGAAAAAGGTGTTGTATTTATATCGATATCGGATAAATTATTATTCAACAGTGGAAGCTCAACAGTTTCTAAAAGAGCTAAAGAAGTTCTTGGGAAAGTAGCTAAAGTTGTTATGGACAAGCCAGAACTTGAGTTTATGGTAGAAGGTCATACAGACAATGTGCCAATCAGTAACGATTGTGTAGTTGACAACTGGGATCTTAGTGTAAAGAGAGCAACTTCTGTAGTTCGTGTACTTGAAAAAGACTTTGGTGTACCACCACAACGAATGACTGCAGCAGGAAGAAGTTCTTATGCTCCACTATTAGAAAATGATTCTCCATCAAACAGAGCTAAAAACAGAAGAACACGGATTGTTGTACTTCCAAAATTAGATCAGTTTTATGACTTAATCAACAAAGGAATGGAAGCAGCTCAATAAGCTTTTACCACTTCATATTACATCAAACGCCCTTTTTAAAAAGGGCGTTTTTTTTTACAAAAAATCTACAGGACCCTTCCCTATCCGAATAACAACCGGATCCCCATCAGTCAAATCTATAACCGTGGAAGGTTGGTTCCCTCCTGCTCCGGTTTCAATCATGACATCAACAACATCAGACCATTCTTCGAAAATAACTTCTGGATCGGTTGTATAATCTATGATTTGATCTTTATCGTGCAGCGATGTTGTTATTAATGGTGCAGGTAAAAGTGGAAGTAATATTTTTAAAATGGGATCGTCTGAGATTCGAATCCCGATGGATTTTCTTTTATCAAAGGGTTTGGGCAGTTTGCGAGTACCCGGCATAATATAGGTGTACGGACCAGGTAATGTGCGTTTCAGTAACCGGAAGGTTGGCGAATCGAATTGTTGAACATAACTCGATAACTCACTCATATCACTGAACAGAAAACTAAAGGGGGCTTGTTCTACCTTTACTTTTTTAAGCTTTGCCAAACGACCCAAGGCCTTATAATTGGAGCTTAAGCATCCTAAAGCATAAACGGTATCTGTAGGGTAAATCACTAAAGCGCCAGCAATTAATGCTTTAGCTACATCCTTAATGACCTTAACGTTGGGACTAGACGGATATAAGGAATGTAGAACTGCCATTAGTCTATGATTTTGAGTTTAGCAAAACGCAACAAGAGTTTTTTATCTCCAGTTCCATTGAACTTAATTGTAGCCTTTTTATCATTCCCAGATCCTTCCAGCAAGGTAACAACCCCTTTTCCAAAACGTTGATGTTCTACTTTAGTACCTAATGGTAATGCAATTAAATCTTCAGAAGCAGCAACGATCGGTTGGTCATTTGATTGAATCTTTCTAAGCTTTTTTAGCTGAGAAGGATTTGGAATTGTATTGGGTTTACCTTCCCAAGCTGCTGGTTTTTTGATTTGCCTTTTGGGTGCATCTGCATTTCCAAAAATGTTATTATTGATTAACGGTTTAAATTCATAATCCGATTTTGGTATCTGATAATCGACATACTGTTCGTCTATTTCGTCAATAAAACGACTGGGTTCAGCACTGTTCAATTTCCCCCAGCGGTATCGCGATTGCGTATAGGATAAAAAGGCGCGTTCTTCTGCTCGTGTAAGCGCTACATAAAACAGACGACGTTCTTCTTCTAAACCACTTCGAGAATCTAAATTCATCGGAGATGGGAACAGATCTTCCTCCATCCCAACAACATAGACAAAGGGATATTCCAAGCCTTTGGCCAAGTGAATCGTCATTAACGAAACTCGATCGGTATCTTCTTTTTCATTCTCACTATCGAAATCTGTAGCTAAAGCCACATCCTCAAGAAACTCCGTAAGAGCGCCTGTAGAATCGGCAAGCTCTTCTTGTCCTTCTGTGAAATCTTTGATTCCATTCAACAGCTCTTCAATATTCTCTATTTTACTTACTCCTTCTGGTGTTCCTTCTTTCTTTAGATCAGAAACAATTTGTGTTTTTTTAGTTACTTCATCTGCAATTTCAAATGCATTCGCCGTTTCATTGAAAATCTGAAAACTCTTGATAAGCGTCACAAATTGCTCCAATTTAGTTGCTGTACCTGCATTAATGCCAATCCCTAAACTCCCAGCTTTTTCTGCTGTTTGAAATAAAGTAAGTCCATGCTGTTTAGCTCCAACAACCAGTTTATCGATGGTCGTCTGCCCTATTCCACGTGTAGGGTAATTGATAACACGTTTTAAACTTTCCTCATCCTTGGGATTGATAATTATCCTTAAATAAGCAAGGGTATCTTTGATTTCCTTTCGTTGATAAAACGAGAGACCTCCAAATATCTTATAAGGTATGTTTCTTTTCCTCAATGCATCTTCCATTGCCCGTGACTGGGCATTGGTTCTATACAAGATGGCAAAATCATTATACTTACGCTGTTCTGTAAGATTAAAATCATAAACACTTCCTGCTACATAACGCCCTTCATCGGCATCTGTTGGACAACGTTGTATTTTGATTTTATTACCCGTATCGTTGGCTGTCCAAACATTCTTGTCCAGCTTGGTTTCGTTATGATTGATAATTGAATTTGCAGCATTTACAATATTCTGTGTAGAACGATAATTCTGTTCCAAACGATACATGGCAACGTTGTCATAATCCTTTTGAAAATTCAATATATTATTGATGTTCGCACCACGAAAGGCATAAATACTTTGGGCGTCATCTCCTACAACGCAAATGTTTTGAAATTTATCAGAAAGTGCACGCACAATAAGATATTGCGAATGGTTGGTATCTTGATACTCATCGACCAAGATGTATCGGAAACGATCTTGATATTTAGCTAAGACATCAGGAAAACGATTGAGAAGCTCATTGGTTCTTAGGAGAAGATCATCAAAATCCATGGCACCCGCCTTGAAACAACGATCTACATACTCTTTATATATTTCGCCCATCTTGGGTCTTCTAGCCATCGCATCTGACTCTTGCAAGTCGCCGTCATTGTAATACGCACGAACAGTGATCAAACTATTTTTGTAGGAAGAAATTCTGCTACGAACCTGTTTGGTTTTATACACATCTTTTTCAAGCCCCATTTCTTTAATTATAGCGGATAATAGGCGGTCAGAATCTTGCGTATCGTATATCGTAAAATTTGATGGATACCCCAGTTTATCGGCTTCACTTCTGAGAATTCGAGCAAAAACAGAATGGAATGTTCCCATCCACAAATTCTTTGCTTCACCATCCCCTACTAAATCGGCAATACGCCCTTTCATTTCTCGAGCTGCCTTGTTGGTGAAAGTCAATGCTAAAATCGAAAATGAATCTACACCCTGACTCATCAAATAGGCAATTCTATAAGTCAATACACGGGTCTTGCCAGAGCCTGCACCAGCAATAACAATTAGCGGTCCATCCTTGTGAAGCGTTGGTCCTCTCTGCGCTTCATTGAGCGTATTTATATGGGCTGTCAAATCTTGTTTCATGAAATACTAAAATAATACATTGAAAACTTAATGCTGCATAATTATTTCATTTTATATGATTAATTATGAACTAAAAAATGAACAAAATTGATTGATCAAAGACAATTAATCTATTGCAAGTCGAAACTGTCGAATATTTGATTACATTTAAAAATTGAATGATATAATTCAACTATAAATACTCAAAACATGAAACAATATTTTACACGCTTTAGTTTGCTTTTGGTTCTAATAAGCTTCTCGGCTGTGGCACAAATTAGCGACTCAACAATTAATTCTATCGAATCTAAAGTAATTCAATGGCGTCACGAGATTCATCAGAATCCTGAATTATCAAATCGTGAGTTCAATACGGCCAAAAAAGTAGCAGCTCACCTAGAATCCTTAGGAATAGAAGTTTCAACTGAAATTGCCTACACTGGAGTTGTCGGAGTATTGAAAGGTAATAAGCCCGGGAAAGTGGTTGCATTGCGTGCCGATATGGATGCGCTACCTGTAACTGAGCGCAACTCATTGCCCTATAAGTCTAAAGTAACTACCGTTTTTAATAACCAGCAAACTGGTGTAATGCATGCTTGTGGGCACGATACTCATGTTGCAATCCTGATGGGAGTTGCAGAAATACTGGCTAAAAATCGAGATTTTGCAGGTACTGTAAAATTTATTTTCCAACCAGCAGAAGAAGGACCGCCAGCAGGTGAAAAAGGAGGTGCACTTTTAATGGTTCAAGAAGGTGTCCTTAAAAACCCAGATGTAGATGCTATTTTTGGTTTACACATCAGTTCAGAAACTCCAGTAGGTCATATTAATTATAAAACCAAAGGAATTATGGCTGCAGCTGATGCATTTAAAATTGTTGTTGGGGGAAAGCAATCCCACGGATCTACTCCATGGAAAAGTGTCGACCCCATTATGATTTCTTCTCAAATCATCAATGGAATTCAAACCATCATAAGTAGAAACTCTGAGCTTACTAAAGAAGGTGCTGTAGTTTCTGTAGGCGCAATACATGCAGGGATTCGTTCCAATATCATTCCAGAATCTGCCGAAATGATCGGTACAATCAGAACCCTAGACGAAGACATGCAAAATGTAATTCACGAGCGTCTACATGCAATGGTTCCTCAGATTGCTGCTGCCTATGGCGGTACAGCAACAATAACAATTAATAAATCAACAGCTTTAACCTACAACAATGAAGCATTGACAAAAATGATGGTGCCAACCTTAGAACGTGCAGTTGGGGATGCTAATGTTCACGTAATTAAAGCAATTACAGGCGCTGAAGATTTTTCATACTTCCAACAACAAGTTCCTGGTCTATTCTTTTTCTTAGGCGGAATGGATCCAGCAATGAATCCTGATAACGCTCCTTCACATCATACACCCGATTTTGTTGTGCAAGACGAAGGAATGATCCATGGAGTTAAAGTAATGGTAGATTTGACACTTGACTATTTAAATCAATAGAATTAAAATACCAAAGGTGTAGCAACTGATTTCTTGATGCTACACCTTATTTTTTAAAGTTTGCTGAGCGTGTAGCCACCCTTCTTGCCACCACCCAGACATTTTGTTTTTTTCAAACACCAGAGAATTCGATGTCAATACCCTAGGGGTATAAAACAACCGCAGTTTAACATTCTTTTCATGGGCAACTAAGGCGCCTATTTTTAGATTTTGATATTCAATTCGATCAGAAATAAATCCAAAAATACTGCCCAATGCATCAAAAGCATTTCGAGAATGTACCCGATTGGTTTGCTGAAATTCGGTGTTCAATACAATGGCATCAACATGAGTAGCTCCACGTCGAATTGCTTCTTCAATTGCAATGATACAGCCGAGGCCACCATCAGCATATTCACAGCCATTCTTAGTCACCAAAGTCATGAATGGCACATAGTTACACGAAATCCATACCCAATCGATAAAGTCCTCATAAGTAGACTCATATAATGACTTATATTCAACTTTATTCGAAGATAAGTTTGAAACGCAAATAACAACTTCCTGAGACTCTTTTTGAATTTTCTCGAAATAAGAAAGCGTAATTTCTCGTGAGATTAAGTTTCTTAAATTATTACTTTCACCAAATGTTTTCTTCCCTCTCAAGAAGTTTTTTAAAACATTAAAATGATTGATTTTAATTCGCGTTAAAACACCTTTTTTACGAATCAAAAAAGGGCAATTATCAAACACATCGTCTTGTGTAACAGAAATAAAAGCCTTTTTAATCTCCTCAATTTTATTTAATGCTAAATGAGACACCAACAAGCTCCCAGTTGAAGTCCCGAGAAAGAGGTCGTAATGATGTTTGGTTTCTTCAATAAGGTATTGAGCAACTCCGCCAGCAAAAGCGCCTTTGCTTCCTCCTCCAGAAATTACTAGTGCAGATTTTGACATGTATTTAATTTAAAACTTGGTTACTTAAATTTACAATGTTTTTAATTAAAATGAATCTTTATAAATCTTAAAAACAAGTAACTTCGTAAGATCGTATGGATTTACTACAAACTCCCATAGAATATCTTAAAGGTATTGGTCCCAACCGAGCAAGTTTGCTCAAAGAAGAGCTGGGAATCAAGACTTATCAAGACTTGTTGCACTTTTTCCCCAACCGATATATTGATCGAACAACTTTTTATGCGATAAGCAAATTGCCGCAGAACACTTCAGAGGTTCAGATTAGAGGAACCATACTGTCCCATAAAATCATTCCGCAGGCAAAAGGAAAACGCTTGGCTGCTGTTTTTTCAGATGGCTCGTCAACCATAGAATTGGTTTGGTTTAGGGGGTATAAGTGGATTCAAGAAAGTCTAAAAAAAAACACAACCTATATTGTCTTTGGGCGTCTAAATTGGTACGGTAGTAAGGCATCCATTGCCCATCCAGAGCTTACTCCAGAAACCGAATACAAACAAAGTAATTTAGATGCATTTCACCCCGTTTACCCGTCAACAGAGAAACTCATAAACAAGGGTATTAGTCAGCGTGTGATGAAACAATCCATGGAACATCTGTTTCGTCAGGTTCATAAAGAGTTTCACGAAACACTCCCTACCTATATTAGAGAAGAACTTAAGCTGATTTCAAGAAAAGAAGCAACCATCCAAATTCATTTTCCAGCAAATCAAAATCAATTAAGCCGTGCGCAATTTCGATTGAAATTTGAAGAACTTTTTTATATTCAAATGCAACTTTTACAGAAAAATCGTTTGCAAAAACAAAAAGTAAAAGGGTATATATTTGAAAATGTAGGAGCCAATTTCAACGAGTTTTACACCAAGCATATCCCTTTTCAACTCACCAATGCACAGCAACGTGTTGTCCGAGAAATCAGAAATGATATGGGTACGGGCAAACAAATGAATCGCTTGTTACAAGGGGATGTCGGTTCTGGTAAGACCATGGTTGCCTTATTGAGTATGCTCATTGGTTTAGATAATGGCTTTCAGGCCTGTATGATGGCACCTACAGAAATACTAGCACAGCAACATTACAAGTCATTACAAGAAAGCTTAGGCGGAATGCCCTTGAACATAGCCCTTTTAACTGGGTCTTCAAAAACTGCTCAACGCAAAGAAATATACCAAGCATTAGAAGATGGCAGCCTCCATATACTAATTGGAACCCATGCACTCATCGAAGAGAAAGTACGTTTTAAAAACTTAGGAATCGCTATTGTTGATGAACAACATCGATTTGGCGTGGCGCAACGAGCTAAGCTTTGGCGCAAGAACACGCTGCCTCCTCATGTTCTAGTAATGACAGCTACTCCAATTCCACGAACCTTAGCAATGAGTGTTTACGGGGATCTGGATATTTCTGTAATTGATGAGCTTCCACCGGGGAGAAAATCCATCAAAACCGTTTTAAGAAGTGATGCCAATCGACTTCAGGTTTTCCAATTCATTCGGGAAGAAATAAAATTAGGAAAGCAAATCTATGTTGTGTATCCTTTGATTCAAGAATCTGAAAAAATGGATTACAAAGACCTAATGGATGGGTATGAAAGTTTGGCTCGAGAATTTCCTTTACCTGACTATCGCATCAGTATCGTTCATGGGAAAATGAAGCCAAAAGATAAAGATTTTGAGATGCAACGTTTTGTGGAAGGGAAAACCCAACTTATGGTTGCAACTACTGTAATAGAAGTTGGGGTAAACGTTCCCAATGCATCAGTTATGATTATTGAAAGTGCCGAGCGCTTCGGGTTGTCACAATTACATCAGTTACGTGGGCGTGTTGGACGAGGAAACGATCAGAGTTACTGTATACTAATGAGTGGGCATAAAAAATCTAAAGTTGCCAGTACCCGATTACAAACAATGGTTCAAACAAACGATGGCTTTGAGATAGCAGAAGTTGATTTGCGTTTACGCGGACCTGGTGATCTTATGGGAACCCAACAAAGTGGGATTTTAGAGCTCAAAATCGCAGATCTTTTAAAAGATCAAGAACTTCTTAAAACTGCTCGTTATTATGCCAAAAAAATAATAACGGACGATCCTGAACTTGTGGATAAAACACATAGAGAAGTTCGAATTACATATTCTAAAATCACAGCACACAAAAACATTTGGAATTACATTAGCTAGTACTTTTTTTTAGGTCACAGATGCTTATATTTGTAGCTTATTGAGGATTAAAAAACACCCTTTTGATTTACTTTTGAGGTTCTCAAAGACAAAACATTAAACGTATGAAAGTTTCCCATAATTGGCTCCAACAATATCTAAAAATAGATATCCCCTTAGAAAAGCAACTTGAATTACTCATAGATTTAGGCTTGGAAGTAGAAGGGACTACTCCTTTCGAATCGGTTAAGGGAAGTTTGAAAGGTGTTGTTGTTGGAGAAGTAATCTCATGTGTACCGCATCCCAATGCAGACCGTTTACGAGTTACACAAATCAATCTTGGATCAGAAGAGCCCGTACAAATTGTATGTGGAGCACCCAACGTTGCAGCCGGACAGAAAGTCCCAGTTGCAACTGTCGGCACCCTACTCTATGATGCAGACGGCAACGCTTTTGAAATTAAGAAAAGTAAAATACGGGGCGAAGTAAGCTTGGGAATGATTTGTGCAGAAGATGAATTGGGACTAGGCACATCTCACGATGGTATTATGGTTTTAGAGGAAGCCTTAGTTCCTGGGACTCCTTGTTCTGAAATTTTTAATATTGAGACCGATACCGTAATTGAAATCGGATTAACACCGAACCGATCGGATGCTATGAGTCATATGGGTGTTGCCCGAGACTTAAAAGCAGGTTGTAACCAAATCGGAGTAAGTTCGGAATGGAAAACACCAAACACTGATAATTTTAAAATTACAGATACAAGCAATGTAATTGCTGTTGAAGTAGACGATACCGAACGAGCACCTCAGTACTATGGATTGACCCTATCGGAGATTGAAGTTAAGCCATCACCGGAGTGGCTACAAAATCGATTGAAAGCCATTGGAATTGCTCCCAAAAACAATGTAGTAGACGCTACAAATTATATCCTACACGATTTAGGTCAGCCTTTACACGCTTTTGATGCAGAAAAAATTGTAGGTAAAATTCGAGTAAAGACTTTGCCATCCGGAACAAAATTCACCACATTAGACGGAATTGAGCGTGAACTTCACCAAGATGATCTAATGATTTGTGATGACAAAAAACCCTTGTGTTTAGCAGGAGTTTTTGGAGGTCAAAATTCTGGAGTTTCCGCTAGCACAACGAGTATCTTCCTTGAAAGTGCATATTTCAATCCTGTGAGTATTCGTAAGTCAGCCAAAAGGCACAGTCTGAATACAGATGCTTCTTTTCGATTTGAACGAGGAATTGACCCAGAAATAGGGATTTATGCCCTAAAAACAGCTGCAATTTTAATTCAAAATATTGCAGGTGGTAAAATCAGCAGTGATATTCAAGAGCATGCACAACCACTTACCGAAAAAGTGAACCTTTTTATAAGTTATGCTAAAATCACTCAAGTAATTGGAAGTGAAATTCCTAAAGACACATTGATTAAAATATTAAACTCATTAGAAATTGAAGTTTATAATGTAAACGAAGATGGCTTTGCAATGATCATTCCGCGCTACCGAGTTGATGTTACCCGGGAAGCAGATATAATTGAAGAAATTTTACGAGTATATGGCTACAATAATATTGAAGTAAGTTCAAGCCTAAATACTGTTTTTCCATCTTTTGACTTAAAAAGTCCACACAAAGTAGAGCAAACTGCTGCACAACTATTGGTTGGTCATGGTTTTTCTGAGGTTATGAATAACTCCTTGACAAACCCAGCCTATGCAGGTTTGAGTAAGCAATTAGATGATGTGGCAAAGGTAAACTTACTGAATCCGTTAGGTCAGGACTTATCGCAAATGCGCTCTAGCCTTTTATTTTCGATGCTAGAAGTTGTTCAGTTTAACAGCAATCGTCAGCAAAAGGATTTGAATATTTATGAGTTTGGAAAAACATACAGCACGTTTGAAAAAACATATAAAGAATCGAAAAGGCTCGGAATTTGTATCACCGGAAACAAACATTCCGAACTTTGGAACAGTCCATTTACCAAGTCCAGTTTCTTTGATTTAAAGGCCATTGTAATAAATGTATTAACGCGCCTTGGGATTAACTCAATTACAGAGGAAGCTACTACAAATGATGTGTTCTCTGAAGGCCTTTCATTGACTATGCACAACAACGTATTGGTTGACTTTGGAATTGTACAATCGAAAATAACCAAAAGTTTTTCTGTAGATGCTCAAGTATTGTATGCCGATTTTGATTGGGATACCATTTACAAATATGCTTTCAAGAAAGAGATTCTAATTGAGGAAATTTCGAAATTCCCAACTTCAAGAAGAGATTTTGCTTTGCTAATTAATAGCGACATACGTTTTGCAGATTTAGAAGCAGCTGCCTACAAGACCGATCGGAAACTCTTAAAAAGAGTATCTCTTTTTGATGTTTATGAAGGGAAAAACCTTCCTGATGGAAAGAAATCCTACGGAATGAGCTTTTATTTTGGTGATCCACACAAAACTCTAACCGATAAAAACGTTGATCGCATCATGCAAAAACTTCAAAAAGAATTTGAAGATAGTTTTGGAGCTACTCTGCGTTAGTATGATCGTTCATATTTAAAATTCTGATGCGGATCTTTAATAATTAATGTTTAATTTTGACTTGATAAATGACGTAGATTATGAAGTTAAACCTATTTTCGAATACCAACATTAAAGAAGAATTAATTCGAACCAGCACTACTCCTACTGAGCTAGTTTTCGCAGGCAATGGTATCATTATAAGTGACCAAATTGCAGAAGAAAATTTAAACCAGTTTGATGTTGATCATTTGGAACGCGATCGCATTTTTCATATTGATGACATTAAAAAAACCTGTATCGACTTTCGTCTTCGCTTTTTAGATTCGAAGTATTTTAAGAATACAATTCCACAAGCTGCCTTTGATGAAATTAATCATCTCAATACACTTCATAATACCAGATTAGGGAATTATAAAATTATGGCACCCTCCAAGCTTTTCAAACTTGAAAACACAGATGACCCATTACTTTTTGCACCCATAGGAAATGGATATTATTATTTAATTCATAAATGGGGGAATGATTTACATCCGTTTAGGAAAGTGATGATGTGGCCTTTTAAATCAATTCCAAATTTATTTGCACTGATTTTACTGCTGAGTTGGTTTGCTACCCAATTGATACCTGTTGGCTTGTTTTCAAAAACAAACGACTGGGGTGTATATTGGATGACCTATTTCTTTATGTTTAAAGGAATAGCAGCCATCGTAATCTTTTATGGGTTTGCGCTTGGAAAAAATTTCAATCCTGCGATTTGGAATAGTAAATACAATAAATCTTAATCTACATACCCATGAATCAATCCCAAGACTTTATTAAAATTTTTACTGGTAATACTCTTGATGTACTTGCCCTTAGAAATGCGTTAGAAGAAAAAAGCATTGTAGCGGTGATCAAAGATGATTCAGAATCAGCACGTTTAGCTGGATTTGGAATGGTAGCTCCTGGCCTGCAAGAAGTATTTGTTCATGAAGACGAACTAGACCAAGCCGTCCGTATAGTAGAGTCACTAAAATAATATCATACCACACCATTCACTTTAAAAATACTTTGGTTATATTGAAGGTTCAAATCATTTAAACCAAATTATGCATTTCTTTATTTTTATCGCCTTTACGGCATTAGTAGGTATCATAGCTTATTTAGCAACGAGAAACACTGACGAAACTTCATCTGATGGATATTTCCTTGGAGGCAGAAGTCTTACTGGCGTTGTAATTGCTGGATCTCTTTTACTTACAAACCTATCTACCGAACAATTAGTTGGACTTAATGGTGCAGCTTATAAAGAAGGGATACTGGTCATGGCTTGGGAAACTCTTGCAGCATTGACCATGGTTGTAACTGCAATCGTCTTGCTACCTCGTTATCTTAAAGGAGGAATAACAACAATCCCACAGTTTTTAGAAAAAAGATACGACACCATGACCAAAACCATTACATCTGGTTTGTTTTTGAGTGGCTATATGGTAGTGTTACTCCCAATCGTTTTATATTCTGGATCATTAGCACTAAACGGAATGTTTGACGTTCCAACCGTTCTTGGTGTATCGGATGAAACCGCACTAACCATAACCGTTTGGTCCATTGGAATAGTTGGCTCTTTGTATGCTATTTTTGGAGGCCTAAAAGCAGTTGCTGTCTCTGATACTGTAAATGCTGTTGGACTTTTAATTGGTGGTACCCTTGTGCCCGTATTTGGTTTAATGTATATCGGTGATGGAAGTATAATGAACGGTATTGAAGCCTTAGTAGCATCCAATCCTGAAAAACTTGAAGTAATGGGAGCATCGGATTCTTCTATTCCTTTTTCAACCCTCTTCACTGGGATGATGCTTGTTCAGTTATTTTATTGGGGAACCAATCAGGCAATTATTCAGCGAGCCCTTGGAGCTAAAAATTTAGTTGAAGGTCAAAAAGGACTTATATATGCTGGTTTTGTTAAAATTCTAGGCCCAATCATCGTTGTACTTCCAGGAATCATTGCTTATCATATTTTTGGAAATGAACTGGATGTATCTCAAGGAGATCAATCGTACGGAATGTTGGTTGCCAAAGTATTACCGGCATCCTTAGTTGGCTTTTTTGCAGCTGTACTTTTTGGTGCAATTTTAAGTTCTTTTAATTCAGCACTAAACAGTTCAGTAACCTTATTTGGACTAGACATCTACAAACAATATTTCAAAAAAGACGCAACAGAAAAAGAAGTTGTAAAAGCAGGGAAAACCTTTGGAATTGGATTAGCCTTATTTTCTATGCTGATTGCACCAACCATTGCCAATGCACCCGATGGGCTCTTTGGCTACTTACAGGAAGTTAACGGATGTTATAGCATACCAATTTTAACCATTATCATCGTAGGATATTTAACTAAAAGAGTACCAGCAGTTGCCGCAAAAGTAGCCATGCTTTCGGGTGTTGTTCTCTACTGTTTTAGTCAGTTTTACCTTAAAGGCGAAGTCGAAGCTGCTGGCGGAACCTACCCACACTACTTGCACGTGATGGCAATCTTATTCTCGTTCAATGTATTGTTGATGCTTGCGATTGGGTATTTCAAACCAAGAACAGAAGAATTTGAATTAGAATATACAAAGCAAGTCGATATTACTCCATGGAAGCTTGTAAAGCCTATGGGAATTGTTATTGCATCAATAGTGATTTTGATTTATATCGCTTTTGCATAAAGCATAAATTAACGAAACCAGAGATGTTATCGAGGGAAAAGACCCCAAAACCTACTCTCTGTATAGACCCTCAACATCTCTGGCAGATCGTTAATTAATTTCTTTCTTATCAATTAAAACCATTCAATGGAAGGTTGGTGAAAATTGAAAAGTGCCGAAAATTTAAGTACAAAAAGGGATTTATTTCAATAAGAAACGGAAGCGTGTTGTAGGAGGTCGTTTTTTAAAACAAAAATTTAAGGCGCCTCAAATGTAGTATTTTATTGTTGCTATCCAAAAAAATAACCCTAAAAATATGCCTAACTAATTGATTGGCAGTTATGCGTACATTTTCAGTCGCATTTCCTTCAATTTTGGATCCGTCATATATTCATCAAAAGTCATGAAACGGTCAATAACCCCTTTGGGAGTGAGCTCAATAATTCGTGTACCAACGGTTTGTGCAAAAGCATGATCGTGTGTAGTAAACAATAGGGTTCCTTTGAAATTTGTAAGGGCGTTATTCAATGCAGTAATGGATTCTAAATCCAAATGATTCGTTGGTTCGTCCATTAAAAGTACATTGGATCTACTCATCATCATTTTCGATAACATACAGCGAACTTTTTCGCCTCCAGATAAAACATCAGATTTTTTCAATGCTTCTTCTCCACTAAAAATCATCTTCCCTAAGAAACCTCGGATATACACTTCTTCTCGTTCTTCTTCAGTAAGCGCAAATTGACGTAGCCAATCTACTAAATTGAGTTCTCCATCGTCAAAATAAGAATCATGATCAAGGGGAAGATAGGTTTGTCCAGTAGTAACTCCCCATTGGAATTTTCCAGAAGCTGCATCTTTTTCTCCATTTAAGATTTCATAAAAAGCAGTAACAGCTCTCGAATCTTTCGAATAGACTACTACTTTGTCCGCTTTTCCAAGGTTGACGTTAATCTTACTAAATAAGGTTTCTCCTTCCTGAACATAAGAAAGGTTTTCTATATTAAGAATTTGATCTCCAGCTTCTCGATCTTGTTCGAATATGATGGCGGGGTATCTTCTAGATGAAGGTTTGATTTCTTCGATATTCAATTTCTCAATCATCTTTTTACGAGATGTTGCCTGTTTAGACTTAGCAACGTTTGCAGAAAATCGAGCAATAAACTCTTGTAATTCTTTCTTCTTCTCTTCTCCTTTCTTGTTCTGTTGGGCACGCTGACGTGCAGCCAATTGACTCGATTCGTACCAAAAAGTATAGTTCCCAGAAAAATGATTTATTTTTCCAAAATCAATATCCGAAATATGGGTACAAACCGCATCCAAGAAATGTCGATCATGCGATACAACAATTACAGTATGATCATAATTTGCAAGAAACTGTTCCAACCAAGCGATGGTTTCATAATCCAAGTCATTGGTAGGCTCATCCATGATCAGAACATCAGGATTTCCAAATAATGCCTGGGCTAGCAAAACACGTACTTTTTGAACTCCATCCAAATCAACCATCTTGTTGTAATGAAGCGCAGGAGGAATTTCGAGATAAGAAAGCAAGGTTGCTGCCTCACTGTCGGCATTCCATCCATTCATTTCTTCAAAAACAATTTGCAAAGCTCCTACTCGATCGCCATCTGCATCCGAAAAATCTTCTTTAGCATAGATCGCATCCATTTCAGCTTTTACCTTAAAAAGCTCCTTGTTACCGCGTAAGACCGTATCTAAAACCGTATGATCATCAAAAGCGTTGTGATTTTGTTCTAGAACCGATAAGCGTTTTCCAGATTCTAAATGAACAGTTCCTGAATTGGCTTCTTGTTGACCAGAAATAATTTTCAAAAAAGTTGATTTACCTGCCCCGTTGGCACCAATGATTCCATAACAATTTGCGCCAGAAAAAGTGACGTTTACATCGTCAAAGAGAACACGTTTACCAAATTGAACCGAAAGATTAGAAACAGATAACATAAATCATTTTTTTTTAATAGCGCAAAAGTAAGCAAATAGATAGCGTAATCAATATTTTTTTTAACTTGTGGTATCAAATATGGTGGTTTATTTGTCTATCTAAACGAAGGGAATAAATGAAAAAGGGATTTTATATTGGTTTGTTGTTTTGCATATGCTCTTGTACTTCAAATTCTACTCCTGACGGTGTCTTCTTAGGCGGTCAAATAATCAATCCATCTTCCGAAAAAGTATCGCTTTACAAAAACAATAAACTACTAGATACCCTTGTTTTAGACGAAAAAAATCGTTTTTCAAGAAGTTATGATTCCCTTAAATATGGGATTTATAAATTTGAACATTTTCCTGAAAGTCAAAATCTAATTTTAGAAAATGGCGATAGCCTTTGGTTTAGAATCAATACTACTGATTTCGATTCCTCCCTTGTTTTTTCTGGGCGGGGTTCTGCAAAAAATAATTTCTTAATGGAAATCTATTTATCATTGCAGCGCGAAACTAGTTTTTTATCCTCGCAATACGCTCAAAACAGTTTCAAATTTGGAAAAGTAATTGATTCTTTACTGGAAGAAAAAAAAACAAATTGGATTCGTTTTGACTCTTTAAACCAACTTACTCCTAGGGCAAAGGTTATGTCACAGGCTGCATATGTATACCCCTATGCAAACAGAAAAGAACGCTATGCCCTAATTAGAGGGAAAGAGAAAATAAAAGAACAAGACAGTTCCTATTTTAATTTCAGGAAATACCTAAATTATGGAGAACGAGATTTAGCCTTCTTCGATCCCTACATAACCTATATGCTTAACTTTTTGAATCAAGAAGCACTCTTAGCTGGAGAAAGTTTTTTTCAGGCAAAGAACAGTACAGATTTTAATATTAGACGTTTGGCCATTATCGATAATTTGGTTGCTACCGAAGACTTGAGAAACAATCTTGCCCGTTCTGTAGCTTACGAAGAGCTAATCAATTTTAAAAACTTCAAGGAGCACGATCGCTTTTTGAAATATTTCATAACGGTAAATACATCTCCAGAATATGTAATTGAGATTATGAGTCTTCAAGCTTCGTTGCAGAAAATGCAAATAAATAAGGTATTACCCGAAATTACACTTGAAGACACAACCTTTCAAATAAAATCGAGTCTTTCGGCCTTAAAAGGAAAACCAACCGTTCTTTATTTTTGGTCGCAAACTCAAATGAATCATTATAAAAAAACACAAGATCGTGTAAAGCGATATGAGGAAGAATTTCCAGGATACCGCTATGTTGGAATTTGCATTCAACCCTACAACAAGCTTGTGCAAGATTACCAGAAGGTAATGGAAATAGATCCGTCGAATCAATATGCGTTTGTAGATTTTGAAGATGCCAGTAAAAAATGGGTGTTAACTCTACTCAACAAAGGAATTGTAATTGATGCAAATGGAATAATTCTTGAAGGGTTTGGAAATTTTTACGCCCCAAACTTTAAAGAAATTTTACAAAAAAACAATCCCTAATGGAAGTAGTAAACTCCTATTGTACTTCAGCTGTTAATGGAACTTTGTCTAGTCTACACAAGGCATATCACGATACTCAATACGGTTTTAAAGCTAGAAACGACAACGAACTTTTTGGGAGTTTGATCCTCGAAATCAATCAGGCAGGTTTGTCTTGGGACACCATTTTAAATAAAAAAGACTCAATCCGAAAAGCCTATGCAGACTTCAATATAGAAGTAATTGCTACTTTTACAGATGATGACATTGAAACCCTTATGGGCGATCCTGGGATTATCCGGATGCGAGGTAAAATCACAGCTATCATTCACAATGCAAATCAAATTATCGCCCTCCAAAAAACGGCAGGATCTTTTGAAAATTGGTTGAATGAAAACCATCCTCTTGCTGTTGACGAGTGGATTAAGCTTTTTAAAAAGAATTTTAAATTCACTGGAAAAGAAATCACCAAAGAATTTTTGATGGGGAACGGCTATTTAGAAGGAGCGCACGAAAAAGGGTGCCCTATCTATGAAAAAGCCATAGCAGCGCACCCTAAATGGTATATAGAAAAGTCTTAGTTTCCTTTTTGGTGATCGGCTAAGAATTGAGCCAATCCACTGTCTGTAAGTGGGTGTTTCATTAACCCTTTGATAGAACTTAGAGGTCCCGTCATTACATCAGCGCCAATCTTTGCGCAATCGATGATGTGCATAGTGTGGCGAATTGAAGCTGCAAGAATTTCAGTTCCAAAGTCATAGTTATCATAAATATCTCTAATTTCTTGAATCAAATTTAAACCATCAGTAGAAATATCATCTAAACGGCCGATAAATGGAGAAACATATGATGCACCCGCTTTAGCAGCTAATAAGGCTTGCCCAGCAGAAAAAATCAAGGTACAGTTGGTACGGATTCCTTGGTCAGAAAAATATTTTAAAGCTTTGATTCCGTCTTCAATCATAGGGATTTTTACAACAATCTGAGGGTGTAAAGAAGCAAGCTCCTCTCCTTCTCTTATCATTCCTTCGATATCGGTTGCAATTACTTCAGCAGACACGTCACCTTCAACGGCTTCACAAATAGCAACATAATGCTTTAAGATGTTATCACGTCCTGTGATTCCTTCTTTAGCCATAAGCGATGGATTGGTGGTTACACCATCTAAAACCCCTAGGGCTTCGGCTTCTTTGATTTGATCGAGGTTGGCAGTGTCAATAAAAAATTTCATAAATTAGAGTTTAGTGCAAAATTAGAGTTTATAATGATTCTTTAGGAGTTTTTCGTATGCTTTTTGAGGGAGGATTTTTTTTAGGGTTATCGAAAATTTCTGTAAAAAGGAACCAACGACATAATGTGGTTTAGGGTTTTTCTTATGAAGTAAAGCTGCAATTTTTAATGCAATTTCCACTGGGTCATTTCCAGAATCGACATGAGCGTCCATAGTATCCAAGCTTTCTTGATAGGTGTTTTGATAAGGAGAGTTTTCTATTACTGCCTCATGATAACGTCTCGATGCAATATCCGTTGCATAATCTCCTGGAGCTAAAGTCATGACACGAATTCCTTGAGCAGCAATTTCCAAGCGCAGTGCCTCCGAGATAATATTGAGTGCCCCTTTGGAAGCAGAATATGCCCCTCGAAAAGGGAGTCCCATAGATCCTGCAATAGAAGTAATGTTGATGATGGTACCATCGGTATGCTTTCGCATGATGGGTAGAATCGCTTGAATCATAGCCAAGGGGCCAAAGAAATTGGTTTCGAAATTGGCACGCATGGCATCCAAAGAAGTTTCTTCTACAGGGCCAGTAATTCCAACGCCTGCATTATTTATTAGTACATCAATGCGGTGTTCTTTTTCTTCCAATGTTTGAATCAATTGAGCAATCGAATCTTTTTCGGTAACGTCGAGTTGAACTAAAGTAAAAGGGAATGTTTTGGAATATTGTTCTGGGTTTCTACTTGTTCCGTAGACTGTATATCCGAGATTGTGTAAGTGAAAAGCTATCGATTTTCCTAAACCTGAAGAAGCGCCTGTAACTAATACGACTTGATTCATAAGTGTTTGTAAAGAAAAAAAGGGCAAGCGACCTACATCACACCGCTACGACCATCTACCCTTGCTGCGTTCCCGCCCTGGGGGATTCAACAGGAGCTGGTTGTATAGAACTTGCCCGTTGCAAATATACAGTGCAAACTCTTTTTGCACAATCATTTTGTGGTCTAAATTTCATAAACTATTTTTAACCAAAATATTATCTATGAAATGGATTACTATGCTCCTGACTATCATTGCCCTCAAAGGCTGTGGAAATGAAAACAATGCTCCCAAATTTAAAATAAAAGCCAATCAGAAGACTTTTGTAACAGGAGACACTCTACACTTGACCATTCAAAACAGAAAAAATACTGCTTATGACTCCATTAAGTTTTCTTTGAGAGGAGTACGAATAGAACCAACCTATGTTTTTCCTGAAGATGCTTTACTTGGCGATATTCCAACCGAGGCTAACGTTTTTATTGAAGGAAAAGAATTCCAAACAACAACCAATGTGCGTTTATTAAATAAAACGGCACCGAACCTCTATACCTACACCCTACTCAATGAATTTCCACACGACAAACAAGCCTATACCCAAGGTCTTGAATTTGACGGAGAGCGTTTGTATGAGAGTACAGGGCTTAGAGGTAAATCGAGCCTGAGAAGGGTGAACTACAAAACTGGAGCAATTGAAAAACAAATTGATTTGGATGCTACTTATTTCGGGGAGGGTCTCACGCTGATCAATGGGAAAATCATACAACTTACTTGGCAAGAAAATACCGGCTTTATCTACGATCAAGAAAGCATGGCAATGGAACGTAGTTTTACCTTTGGACAAAGCAAAGAAGGCTGGGGCTTGTGCAATGACGGAACTGTGCTTTATAAGTCCGATGGAACTGCAAAAATATGGACCCTAGATGCAGCAACACAACAAGAGATTTCTTATATAGAAGCGACTACCAGTAAAACCATTATTACTAAAATCAATGAACTCGAATGGGTAAACGGAGCGCTATATGCTAACACGTATCAGACGCAAAAGGATGTGGTTTTAATCATCAACCCAAAGAACGGTGCGGTTGACGGAATCATTGATTTTGATGGTCTACGAAGCAAAGTAGAACAAATACAAGGCCTAGACGTACTCAACGGCATTGCCTATCATCCCGGGCGAAAAACCTTTTTTGTTACCGGTAAAAACTGGAGCAAAATGTTTGAAGTAACCTTGCAAAAGAAATAAATGGAGCCCTTTGAACAAACCATTGAGGTTACCGAAGCACACTTAGACGAGCTACAGCATGTAAACAACGTCCAGTACTTGCAATGGGTACAAGACATTGCTGGTGCACATTGGCAATCGCTGATTGCAGAAAAAACAGAAGCCTTTGGCCTTTGGGTGGTTCGCTCCCATCACATCGAATACAAACGACAAGCAAAATTGGGTGATAGCCTGCGTGTGGCTACTCATGTGGAACTTACTGCTGGCTTTATGAGCAAACGTAAGGTTCGTTTTTATTTAGCCGATAGCACTACCCTAGTTGCCCAGTGTAGTACGAAATGGTGCTACCTCGATCCTACTACACAGAAATTACTCCGGATTCCAGAGGCTATACACCGCTTGTTTGCCTGAAAGGTATTATCTACTATCCTAATACAACTTGAATTTATTTAAAGCATTCTATTCGAGTGCTTTAAATTTTTTATTACATTTGAAATAACAGCACCCAAATCTGTTTCTTTTCATGAATAACCTGCGGCTTATATCAAACCTATATCAACTACCCACTGTCAAAGCTAGTATCGCCTTTGATAGGGCATTTCCTTTGTCTGCAAAAACATCTATTTGGAAAAAGAACTGACCTGAGATACATTCAAAACTTCCGGGGAATGGGAACTCTAAAACTAAAGCGATCTATACACATCTAAATAAAATCTCTTGCAAACACCAAAGGCCCTTTAGATCGATTTATTGGAAAGTAAAATACTGTTAATAAGGAATTCACAAACGCAATAGTGCGAATATATACACCTTAGCAAATATTAAAAATGAATAAAATAATTATTTATAGTCTTCTTATATTTTTTTTAAGTTCATCTAAACAAAATGTCAGTGGCGAATACAATTCAAATTCAATAGCATCAAAATTTGACGAAAATAAAAGGAAAGAATGCCGCTCAAGTGAGATATCAGTATATTTAAATGACCCTGATAAATCTGGAACTAATATTCGTAGAACTCCAAAAGGTGAAATAATTACAAAATTAATTGTAGATGAGCATAACCTTGAATATTCCATACTTGTTACAGAAGCAAAAAATGGATGGCTTAAAAGTTAAAAGCCCAATAAATGGTATGGAGAGTGATATTGAAATACCTAATGGAGAAGGCTGGATTCACGGTTCGGTAGTATCTGTAGACATAAGAAATTATAGCGGTCAACATTTAAATCTTTTAGAAAAACCAATTGATGGGAAAATTGTTAAAGTCATAAAGAAAGAACTGATTGAGCTAAGAGTAAAAGATATTTGTGGAGACTGGGTTAAAATTGAATACGATAAAACAGCTGGATGGATTGAAAGCAAGTGGTTATGTGGAAACCCTTTAACCAATTGTTCATAAGCAGCATTTGAAAATAAGGGTTATAATTAATACAGGTTTTAGGGCTTAACCCAATGTTTAGAGATTTAACTAACTCCACCTAATCTTTAAACTTGTCTAAATAATAAACCAAAACGAAAGTGCCTATCTCCTGCCCTGCGATTTCTAATACTTAACGATGTCAAACTTATGAAAATCAAATATCTTATTATATTTCTATTTCTTTTAACAAATTGTTCTAGTGATCTAGAATATTTAGAAAAATTTAAAGGTTATAACTCTAATCCAAGAGTTGTAGAAACTAAAACGTTTATACTCGAAAAAGGTGGCAATATTGAAAAAGAAAGAAATAATGCACCAAAAAATATATGTATGCCATATTTCCCTACAAATAATCGTTACGTAATAATGAAACCTCTTTTTAAGAAAGATGGAAAATCCTACTTGTTAGATTTGAAAACAAAAGAAGTCATTGATGCTATAAAAATGCCAAGAGGTTTTTCAAAATTCGAAATTTTTGATGTTACAAAAAACCATCTTTGGGCATCGCATCACATCCAAAATAAAAATCAAGAGGAAGTTCAAATAATTAAATTAGAAATAGAAAATTAGTGTAAAACGAATGCCAATAAAGGTGTATGAAACGAATATGGATTAAGTATTATATCTAAAAGTAAGTGTCTTTATAATCCCTTACTATTCTTATACTAACGGTTAACAGCAATTAGAATGAAAGAATTTGAAAGAAAAATTGAAACAGATTTAATTGAATATATTAAAATTCAATGTGAAGATTGTTGCCCTGACTTTTTAGCTAATTATTTGATTGATTGGTTAGATGAGTACATCTCTTCTGGAGTTACCATAAAAAATGATGAAACATTACAATTTGGATTTTCATTATTAAAATTTAGTGTTTCAAACACAACACTTTACGAAGATGGCCCAGACTATAAATCCATACCATTTGAATGGACAAGAAATTTAACATAAACACTGCTTGCCTTTAAAGAGCAAAAATATACTGTTGAAAGCTTTGACTTAATTTCCGAATATGCAAAACTTCAAAGTACAGTATTAGTTGGAAAAGAATTTGAGAAAGAACCTGTTATACTGAGGAGAGATGAACCATCAAAGAATAACTCAAACGATTCAGGATGGTTTATTGGAAGTTTGAAAGAAGAAATTGATAATAATGACCCAAAGAATTTATCAGTAAAGTCTTTGTATGAGGTTGTTTTAAAACAACCCAAAGCACTACCATATTTATTCTTCCCAAAAAATAGTGTAATTATTTTCGAAAATGAAACTATTGAAATTATAAAAGATGACTATACTCTTGAGCCTAAAAAGAATAGTTATGCAGAGCAAATCGCAAAAAACAATGGCTATAAATAATACCAAAAATCCTACAGACATTGAAAAATCAATTAATAAGAAAAGCTATTTCGGAAATAGAAAACCCAACTTTCGGAACGACTAAACAACTTTTTGAAGTTCATAATGTCGAAACAGAAAAAGGAAAACCAAAAGTTGAGCGAATCGACTTTGAAACATTTAATGAAACCAACGTTGTTTATTTCCCAATAAAAGACGAACCCTTTTTTTTGAGTATATATTTCTCAAAAGAAAACAATGAAATAACCAATGTTGGAACTGAAAATGGAACTCAAGTTTATCTGACTGCAACTTCTGATAACATAACTTTTGAGCAACTATCTGAATTGACAAAATTGAACGGGCTTACTGGTTGGAGTGTAAATGATAATATGAAAATTGGAAAAGGAAAATATAGCTTTAGTAGTTTATCATTTGAGCCAATTAAAAGTAGAGCTTATGTTTTAGATACTAAACTAAAACTACTCTTAACAGATTTGGAAAAAGACTTGGACGGAATAAGGAAATTAATTGAAATTGCTAATGTTAGAATTTCAATTCATCAACAACAATATATTGACGGAAATAAAGGCCTAAATTTCGATAGTGAAACCATTAATCAATTGAGCAAATTGAATTTAGGAATTGATATTGACCAATATGTTTACGGAAAAGAATTAAAACCTGTACTCTGAAAAAAGTACTACTTACACCAAAGAACGGAACTAAAAAACAATTCTTTTCTCAATAAAAAAGCCCTTTATCCAATCAGATAAAAGGCTTTTAAATAATATCAAGATTGATCTAATCGTTAAACAGGTTTCGTCCAGCCATTAACTGATGTACTTCCTTCCCAATAGCTTTCAATGCAGCTTCATCTTCTGGAGCTTGCATCACGCGATCAATAAGGTCAACAATCGTTTCCATATCGGCTTCTTCCAACCCACGGGTTGTAATTGCAGCAGTACCCATACGAATCCCAGAGGTTACAAAGGGAGACTTATCGTCAAACGGTACCATATTCTTATTGGTTGTAATTTCAGCTTTCACTAGTGCTAGTTCAGCATCTTTTCCAGTAATATTCTTGTTTCGTAGGTCAATCAACATCATATGATTGTCTGTACCTTCAGAAATCAGTTTGTAACCCCGAGAAACAAATGCTGCTGCCATAGCCGCTGCATTCTTCTTCACACGGTGCATATAGTCTTTAAACGAAGGTTGTAGACATTCTCCAAAGGCAATGGCTTTAGCCGCGATTACGTGCTCTAAAGGTCCCCCTTGGTTTCCTGGAAAAACAGCCATGTCCAATAGATGCGACATTTTACGAACCGTTCCGTTTTTGAGGGTAATTCCAAATGGGTTATCAAAATCTTGACCCATCAAAATCAGTCCTCCACGAGGCCCACGAAGGGTTTTGTGCGTTGTAGTAGTAACTACGTGACAATGTGGCATTGGGTTGCTTAAAATACCTGTAGCAATCATTCCTGAAGGGTGTGATATATCAGCTAAAAGAAAAGCACCAACCTCATCGGCAATGGCTCTGAATTTAGCGAAATCAATATCCCGAGAATAAGCCGATGCACCAGCAATAATCATTTTGGGTTGTACTTTTTTAGCGATCGCTAAAATGTTGTCATAATCTAAACGACCGGTTTCTTCTTGAACTCCATAAAAATGGGCTTCATACAAACGCCCAGAAAAGTTAACAGGTGATCCGTGTGTAAGGTGACCACCATGAGAAAGATCAAAACCTAAAATTTTATCTCCAGGCTTTATAAATGCGTGAAAAACTGCTGTATTGGCCTGAGAGCCCGAGTGAGGCTGTACGTTGGCATAAGCAGCTCCAAAAAGTTCTTTAGCACGATCGATTGCAAGTTGTTCAATTTTATCTACTACTTCACATCCACCGTAATAACGCTTCCCAGGATATCCCTCTGCGTATTTGTTGGTCAAGATAGATCCAGTTGCCTCCATAACAGATGGGCTAGTGAAATTTTCTGATGCAATTAGCTCAATTCCATTCAACTGTCTTGCTTCTTCTTCTTTAATCAAATCAAAAATAATAGTGTCTCTCTGCATAGTATAAAATTAAGGCACAAAAATACACATTTGACTTGTTATTATATACCCAAAAAGCACTTTTCAAAAAAACTTATTAAGGATGCAATGAACAATGGTTGAAAGTATTAGAATTCCTCCCAAAAATTAGTTGTGAACTCCTTGTGATATTTGGGCAGTACATCGTTCGTTTCTTCAATAGTTTGGAAAGCTTCTTCCGTGAGAGACTCATGATCGAAAACACGCAATTCATATTGATCTATTGAACGCATGACCAAGTCCAAACGAAAAGAGATTTCATTCTGTTTTCTTCTTCCTTTCACAAATTTATTTTTTTCAATGAATTTCAGCGGACGATCTACTCCTATTTCAGTGCCCGAAGTCATTTGCAAATAAGACAAGGCATACTTATTAGTTGAGTTTTTTGAAAATATCATCCGTCCAGACTTTAGGTTTTCATTGAAAGAAACGCCTAAAAGCTTTAATTTAAAAAGGGATTTTATATTGTTAAAATCGAGTCGGGTAACCGCAAAATCTTGAGCATTGATGTACAAGGTACCTTCAAAATCCTCTCCTCCTTTGGGTTTGTAGTTAATGACATAGGTCAAATTACTGCCTTCAAAAGTTAGCTCGGGTTCCGAAAACAGATAACGACTCGGTTTTTGAATGCAGTTTAACTCCGCCTTTTTAGTGAAAAATAATTCCGAGTACAACGAAGCAATCTCTTTTTTTTGAGATTTAGAAAAATTCTTTTGTCGCTTCAGTTTTTTCTCACTTTTTTTCTTTTCGAATTCTTGCAGTGCCTTTAAATTTGTACTATCTACCTTTTCAAATCCACTTATATCCAAATCTAAACCTCCGCCAAAAATCCCAGAACGAATTTTAAAATAAGAATCTGGTTTTATATTATCGTGAAGTGTTTTCCACAACCTATTCCTCACCGAATTCAAAAGATCATCGCCCTTATCAAAGGTCTTCCTCGCCTTAATTAAATTTATTTTTTGGTTATCTTCTTCAAAGTTACCTGAGAAATGGCATAGCGTTTCGCTCGTATATTCGCTGGCTCCAGGCATCTGAAACAAAAAACTATCCAATAGCGAGCGATTCAGCTCTTGAATTGAGGATTTAAATTTATTAATCTCTAGTTTTTTAATACTCTGAGTATAATACTCTTTATAAAACAAGCGCTTTTTACTATAATCGGTTGAATAATTCCTTTCCAATCGTTCTTGAACAAGGTCAATAATTTTTTCTGAGGTATAGCTTTTATTGGTTAGAATCACATTGTCAAGCGCAATTGC
>Ga0115005_10000041_pt1 | contig 81999 bp, 79 predicted proteins | sample ArcOceMetagenome_FD_87163 | JGI IMG/M metagenome (GOLD analysis project Ga0115005, IMG submission 87163) | Marine eukaryotic phytoplankton communities from Arctic Ocean - Arctic Ocean - Greenland ARC118M Metagenome | ecosystem: Environmental > Aquatic > Marine > Oceanic | place: Arctic Ocean... | reverse complement strand
AATTACCTTACTTGAACCCATCGCGCCGCATATCGCAGCTCAGCGTATTCAAAAACCCTTAAGCGCACAGCGCATTGTGGGTTTGTTACGCGGCGTGCTTATGATTAATAAGGCCGATTTTATTTGTGTTGAGGGAGCTGGGGGCTGGCGTGTACCGCTTAATTTAAATGAAACCTTCGCGGATGTCGCTAAAGAGTTGAAAACGCCCGTGATATTAGTCGTGGGGATGAAATTGGGTTGTATTAACCATGCTCTTTTAACTTACGAAGCCATTTTGCGTGATGGGTTAGAAATTGCTGGCTGGATCGCTAACTGTGTTGATGGCGATATGTTGGCTTATGAAGAAAACTTAGAAACCCTTAAGGCGATGATCAAAGCACCTTGTTTAGGTGAGGTGCCCTTCATTGAAACCTTAAAGGTTGAGCAGGTTGCTGAGCATTTAACCCTGCCTGTTTAACGCTTTTTAATAAAAGAATACCCAGTCTAGCTTGGTATTCTTTTATTTTCTTTATTCAAGTCTCTCCTTTCTCTCCTTAGATCGCGTCACACTGCGTAAACGTATCATTAAGCCAAAGCTGGCTAATATAAAGATTAACCCTAGGGTTAATAGAATGAGTATGTCCCGATTAAAGCGTCCAGTGATTGGCGTCAACATATTCCATTTATGCAAAAACGAAAAGCTATAACCCTCTAAGCGCCCTAAAGCATTATTTTTGTCAACTAATATATGAGTGACAGGGTCAATAAATAAATGCTCGTCGTTAGAGCCTTCTACACGCCAAACCGGTAAACGTTTATTTCTAAAGTCATAACCTAAGCCAAAGTGTGTAATGAGTTTCATGGGTAGAGAAGAAGACGTTGACTCACCCAACAAGTTTCTTGCTTGTTGCTCAACTAAGCTTTTGTCGAGATTGCCTAATTTGGAGCCATTGTTGGCATTAATATAGAGTGCCGATTTTTCCTTGCTTTGACCTATAAATCTTTTTTGACGAGTATTAATCGTTTGTATTGGCGAAATACTTAATCGATATAAATTATTTAGTGGAGCGGCTTGATTTACTTTAGCTTGAATTAAGCTGACTTGATTAATCTTTACATCATTAGGCAAGTTAATGTATTCAGCGCTGGGCCATTGAGTTAAATCTAGCGTTTGTGTGAGTTGAAGTCCTGTTGGCGGTGTTACCAAGCTGGACTGCCACAGGTGGTATGCACCACTGACACAAAACAAAAGAAAAGGTATGACAAGAAACCAACTTAAGCGTCGATGCCAGCGACGTTGGCTGCTAAGTAAGGAACCTTTGCGTTTAAGTTTTATCAAAAAAAGTAAGCCTGTAACCCCCATGATAATCAATGAACTGAGCAGAATGGTGATGACTAAAAGGCGAATTGGCTCGTAATCGTCTAGCCAATTGAATGTATGGAATGTCTGGAATATGAAGCGTAATGAGCGCTTCCAGTCATTTTCAATATCAGCTAATGCTTGGGTGTCGGTGTGAATATAGACACTTAAATTATCTGGAGTATCAAAGTTGATCTTATATACGGGCAGTAGTCGATTCACAGACGGATAATCTTGATCGAATGTTGTTTTTAATTCAATGCTGTTAACTGGGTAGCTCCGCTTTAGATAATGACTAGCCAGCCAAACAGCTTGAGTTTCATCATGATATTGCAATTCTTTGGTGGATATTAATGAGAAATATCGTCGAGCTGAGGTTTGTGTTTCAGTTACCTGTAATAAAACTGCATCTCTATAGGGTACCAGTTTAGCTATTTTAGCTGACTGTAATTTGTTGGCTGCCAGCGTGACCGAAATGCTTTCAAACTGGGACTTCTCCAAAGTCAATGAAGGTGGGAACATAACCCTAGCTTGAGGTCCGGTCCAAGCCATAAGCGGGTGAGAAAATGCTGAGATAACATAAAGTATGCATGCAATAAATGCAGGCCAAAGTATGAAGAGATGCCATTTTTTAACGGTTTTTATTTTCATTATGAATTCATTTATATTGGATCGTGTCTAAAATATCGCACTGACTATGCAGTGCGATAATGTTGAATTAAAAATTGAATCGAATGCCTGTATAAATCGTGAAGGGTAAGCCAGGTCGATATTCAACTTCATCAGAGCCAACTTGATTTGAGGTGTAGGTGCTATAGCGTTTATCTGTTAAATTCTGAATTCGTCCATACACTTCAAAGTCCGTGTCAACTTGATAACGAGTACGCAGGTTGAATAGTTCGTGTCCATCATATTCATTTGTATTGGTTTCGTCAGTGTAATACCGGCCCACATGTTCAAGCTCAAGTTCAAGCATCAATCCATGTATATTGATAGGTTCATAGCTCAGTGCAATATTGCCAAGTGTATTAGGGGCTTTACCAATGTCATTACCATCAAAATTGAGGACTTGATTGATAATAGGAGGGGTACAGCTGAAGCATGAATATAAATATTCGAATTGTCCGTAGGTCTGTTCAGAATAACTAAACGATGTATTTATATTCAGCTCAGGTGTGATGCTTGCTTGTAGGCCAAGCTCAATGCCTTTGTGAATACTTTCTCCAGCATTTAGCGATACGCGATCACTCTCACTGTTTATCACACTAACAATGTCATCTGTTTTTTCCATGTAATACATTGCTAGTTCATAACTGATATTATCCAGTGCATAACCACGATACCCCAACTCAATACTGTCTGTTTTAACGGGTTTTAGCTCGGTTGTATTGATACTTTTTCCCGAACGAAATAGTGTACCTACTGAAGGGGCACGAAAAGCATTACGATAATTAACATAGACCTGATGTAAATCATCAAGATGATAAATCAGACCTGCTTTCGGGCTCAAATGGCTGTAGTCAATCTTTTGTGAATCAGGCGTTCTATGACTGTTATCTACTTGATCTGTGAGATTGTTATCGTAATTCACATTGAACATGTCATAACGTAAACCTGCGCTTAAAGTGAGTTTTTGAGTAGGTTTATGTTCCAGATGTAGATATGGGCTGATACTGGTTTGGGTGGCATCATAGTCATAATTAACAATGCCATTTTTTTCAAAATCAGTGTAATAAGTTTGACCATTTATAAGCACATCATTGACGGTGACATCATACTCTTGATAGCTTGACGGCGTGTGATCAATATCGACTCCCGTGATTACGAAGCTATTTTGGTTAAAGTAATGACGCCACTTGGTCAATAAACCGAAGGATTCGAATTGTGTTTCACGATAGTTGGGGTCATAACTTACCATCCAGCTCGGCATCATACTCGATTCATTTTGTCGGTAGAATGGCGTAACGGTTAACAATGATTGATCCGACAGCATGTATCTAATGACACTAGAAAGTCTTAAGGCTTTGACCTCTCTTGCTCCGACTTCGCCTCGATAAAGGTTTTTGTTGATATCATTTTTGTAGTCGTTTTCTTCAAGGCTTGAAATACCACTTTGATCAACTTGGGAAAGGGATAGGCTGCTGCTGATATTTACGTTGTTAGAAAGTTGATAATTATACCGTCCATTTAAGCTGCCTCGAGAGTAGTCACCATTATCACGAAAACCTTCATTTTCGGTATAATTAAGGCTTAAGGCGGCACCGCTATAGGAATTAATCGGCGCACCTGCACTAATTAAAACCCGTTGCCAGGCTTTATCGCCTATTTCAAGGTCAAGCTTTTCTTGTCTTTGTTCGGGTACCTTTGCACTAATGCTATTAATGACTCCCCCAATCGCATCACTGCCATATAATGCTGAGCTGGGTCCCTTGGTGACCTCTAAGCGTTCACTTTGTGGGATGTTTACTTCATATAAGCCGTTGTGGTTGAAAAAACCAGTCGGACGAGTAGGGATGCCATCTTCTAAAAATAAATAAACAGCACTGGTGGTGATAGGCTGTCGTATGGCAGTCATATGGCCTTCACCGCCAAGATTGTTAATATACACCCCTGCAGTTCGATTCAATATTTCACTTGGGTGTGATGGGCTGATGTTGAGAATGTCTTCTTTGGATAGTACGCCTACAGACTCAGCTAAATTATAAATGCTGGTCTCTTCTTGTGTGGACGTGACAACAACTTTTTCAAGATTGGTGTCAGCAATGCTTAATTCAGAAAGTGAATATAATAGTGGTAATATGAGGGCGGGCTTCATGGGCTATCCTTTTTTTGAAGCCCATATTTTATTTTTATTTTTGGTTAAATCCGATGCGGCATATTGTCGCACCCGATCTTAACACTCATGCTTATAACTTATTCAATACTGATTTTATTTCATTTCCAGTTTTGAATAATCCATTTAATTTAACCAAGAAATTCTTATTAATAATAATAGTGGAAGCCATGGTGCCATTAAAATAAGCCTCTAATTCATTATTAGTATCCGCTATTACGTTAAAATCGGTATAGCCAGAAGATCGTTGAACGTTCATTGTTTCAACCACACTGCCTGAAATATAATCCACAAAAATAAAATCCACATTACTGTATTGCGGTTGTATTTGGCTACGAATATGAGTCATGTGCGCGTCACAAATTGGGCACCACATTGTAAAATACAGAACCACTGCATCATGTGTGCTAAGTCGTTCACTGATAGAGCTACTGCTACCGTCACTAAAAGTAAACAGTAAATCATCGATGACTTCGCCCTCACGGCTCACTGAGGTTGATTCAATGGGGTCATTACTGGGCATTAAATCTTCTTGGCAGCCGGTTATAAAAAAAACAATAATCAATAATGCAATGTATTTTACGTTAATAAACATGGCTAACACCCATTGTAATGATCTGTGTTTTTGGGATGTTATTCCCTTCATTAGCTTGATTGATGGCGACTTTATAAATCCAATCACGAATCGCATTGGAATAAGCGAATGACAAACCTAACGTGGTTTTTTCTAAACCACTACTGGTATCTTTAATGCCATCATAACGAGCGGATTTTTCTTCAAGCTCGCTATGACTGGCGGTCATTGTGAGCATTGAAAGATTCGGTAAAAACCAGGTGTAAGCCGCACTGAAAGTACTGGCATTTCGATTGCCAAGTTGTTTGTTGTAAGGCGAAACACCTTGACCATATTCTTGATTCACAGGTCGCTCAAATGCATAACCGTATTGGCCTTGCCAACTAAGACTGTAAGGATAGACCGTTTTTTCAATAATGATGTTAGCGTCTAACCTGTAAAAGCCGAGACCAGTAATATCAAAGCTGCTATCCACTCGATCACTATAAGGGCTGATGCCAGTGGGCAGCGTCAAACTGGTGCCTAAATATATACTGGGCTTTAAACTTTCCCAGCCATTAATTCTGTAAACGCAGGTCACTTTTTCAAACGCTTCGTACCATAGACTTAAAGACATGTCCCCCAAACCCTGGACCGAACTTTGTTCACCACTGTAGGTATTTTGGTTGTCCACTAATGGCATGCCCACGCTAAGTTGCCATTGATCCGCTAAGCGATATGCGTATGAAACATTGAGGCGTCGTTGCAATAAATTACTGCCTTTAGGATCATCTTTATATTGGCCTGTGTTTGTCCAAAAACCATTATAGGTTTCATTGGAAAATCCCATATCGATCATAGCGTCATTAAATTTTGGCAAAATAATACCCGAGCTGGCGCCGCCCCCACAACAAGATGCTGCATTGGAGGCGGGAGAAAAACCGAATATAAATAGAACGAGTGTGAAAAAAAGTCCAATCCCATACCCGTGATTAGCGGGTACTTCAGGGATTGGCATATCCACTTGCTGAGTAGGATTCATGATATAGCTTATATAAAAATTTAATTTCGTTATTGGTGGAGTGTTTACATATTCATTGGCATAGCTTTACTGTCATCAAAGCTGAATGTTGCATTATTGCCTTCTTGTTTGCCGTCACTGGTTTTACGCTCCCCAGCAACGGTTAATCGAACTTCAACGGAGTCATTATTATCATTGTTGAGGTTCAATTGATCAGCCGTGTACTCACCGGGTCTCTCGCTATTAGCCATAGCCGTTTTCCAGTTACCTTCGCTGTTACAATTGTCGCTGCACATCTCGACAACCACACTGGCGGTATTTAATTCATAAGTGGTACCAGCATTGAGTACTACGCTGTCAGAGATGCTTTTGTAATCCATTAAGGTTTCGCGTGCTGCAATGTACACAGTGAAGGTATTCATAGTTGATGAAACATGGCGGCCTAGGTCATAAAGATAATAAGGTCGAGCAACGGCCATTTCCATTTGGCTAATCTGATCGCTAATGCCACCTTTAAGTTGCTGCCTATCTGCCATGGACATATCAACCATGATGTCATGACGAGTTGTCTTATTTGCAAAGGTTACATCCACATACCAAGACCCCATTTGACCAGAAGGCATTAAAAAATAAGCCGTGCTTGAGAACTGACCTTCGCTGTTTAGCGCGCCAGACGTTTGTGCAACAGGCGTGCTGTGTACCATGCCAGAAGTCATTTCCATGATAGGGGTAATGATCACATCGCCTTCAGCGGCTGTGCCATCTCCAGAGGTTATAGTGATATTAATATCAGCGACCCCTTTTGTGATATCGCCAAGTGAAAGGGATACGTTGTAATCCGTATCGTCATCCGCAGAGCCACAAGCGGTTATGAATAAAGGTAAGAGCAGGGTAATAAGTAAACGTGACATGGGCTTTCCTTTTATAAGTCCATGTATTTTAAGTGGCTTTTAGTTGATTGCCGATGCGACAAATTGTCGCACCTAATGGTGTAACTCTTGTGTGCACTCATCATTATGCGTGATGCGCTTGTGTTTTGTATTTGTCTCCATATAGGACACATATAGAACAAATTTATCTAATAGATGGGGCGTTTTCTGCTTACACATGGGTTTCTTACATTTGGTTATTAGCTGTATAATTAATAGTCAAAATCCATATTAAAGTATTGCCGTATTCGATTGTGCTCTGGCACCGGTCTGTTTAAATTATGAACAGGTGGAAATACTTTAGGAGAATCATATGCAAGTGGGTGGATTAGGCGGTGCATTAAGCGCAGGCCTTGCAGGCATTCAAAAGGGCGAGCAACAAGTAACACAAGCGGCGCAACAAGTGGCTTCCGCTAGTACTGACCGACCGGTGTCACCCAACCAAGATGTGGCGAAGGCTTTGATCGAAGAGAAAGAAGGCCAGCGCCAAGTAGAAATGTCCGCCAATGTGGTCAAAACCGCTGATGAAACCCTCGGCAGTTTAGTCGATATTAAGGTGTGATTAATTAATGAGGAATAATCGTGAACGTGCAATTTGGTACAGGCTATACCATTAGTCAAAACAACACCGGCGCACAAGGCAGTGATGCTCGCGTGGGTGTGGCTGTGCCGATGGAGTCTGAAAACCAAAGCACGACTAGTTTCACTGCACTTGAGCAAGCCAGTGAGTCTTCACGTTCACAACAAGGCGGGGCTGAGCAAAATGCATCTGAGCGTCAAGCGAACGAGGCTCGTCAAGCACGTCAACAACAAGATGCTCAACAAGAACAGCAACGTATTGAGCGTAATCTCAACGATGATCGCCGAGAAGCGCGTTCTGAAGAAGCTGCACAACGTAATGATGATCAACAACAGAGCCGAAGAGGTGATGAAGTAAACGATCGCGCCCAAGAGGAAGACCGTGCGCAAGCTCGTCGTCAACAAGACGAACAAGAGCAGCGCCAGCTAGAAGTCGAGCAACGACAAATCCAACAACTTGCGGAACGGGATCGAGAAGTGAAAGCCCACGAACAGGCCCACCAAGCAGTGGGGGGCCAGTACGCCGGTGCAATGAGCTTGACCTATGAGCGGGGCCCTGATGGAAAAAATTATGCGATAGGTGGCGAAGTCTCTATCGACACAGGCAGAGTTGCCAATGATCCTCAGGCCACACTCGACAAAGCAGAAACCGTGCGTAGAGCTGCACTGGCCCCGGCTGAACCATCCAGCCAAGATCGTCGAGTGGCCGCACAGGCAAGTCAAATTGCATTGGAAGCTAGGGCTGAAATTCAGCAACAGCAACAAGAAGAGTTAACCAGTGATGATGTTGGTGAAGAGCAAGCTGAAACACAAGCGTTGAGTGAAGAAGAGCGCCTCGATGCCGAACAAAAGGCGCAGCAAAAACAGCAAGAACAGGAAGAGTCAACGAATTCTGTGATTGCTGATTTACAAGAACTTAACGAGCGTATGGCTCGTATTCAATCTCAGTTGGTGGAAGCGAGTCAAATAGACGATAAGATAAACTCCAAGGTGAATCTCTTGGATGTGACCACCTAAATTTAAACCCAGTGTTTAGATTAAGCTGACTGAAACAAGCCATGGCAGCAATGCCATGGCTTTTCTTTATATGCCTTAACGATTTTCTAGTCGGTTGTAGTCTAGTAAGCCTGCATTAAGTGGGTCATCTTGACGGTACCACTGATGAATTTTATCGCTAAACGCCCAAAAGTCTTTGTCCGTTCGGCGCACGCCATATTCATCCAGAAATTCCTCATAGTCTTTGTCAGAGCGAATGGCTTTCATTTTGTTGGTAAATGATTGCGCGCTTTGCGTTGTTGTAATTTGATAATAAGCAGATGGATATGCGCCAATAATCCCTGGTATTAAGGTTAGATAATCTTCTTCGGGTAAGCGATTTTCTTCTTCGTATAGTAAACCAGTTAAATTGCTGTGACCGCTGTTACGAATCAAGGTAAACACCTGATCATGATGGGCGTCATACAGTAGGCTGATTTCTGGCATGATGTTAGCGGCTTTGCCCCTAATCGAATTAATCTCACTTAATTCAGGAAACTGCTTTTGATTGAATAAGTACTTTTTATTCATGGCTTTGGCTAGGTGCTTGTTCAATATACCGTAAAGCTCTAACTTAGGTTTGGCGGTTGTATAACGAATATTGGGCTCTGCTAAGGTATGCTTTTCTTCATTATACAGGTGGGCCTTTACATCTTCGCCGGCGTCACGATACCAATAGTTGGTTAAGCGTTTGCGCTCTTTTTCAGGCAGCAGTGTCAGAAAATTTGCTTCACCCTCCATACGCAAAAAGTCCATGTATAAACGCGTCATAAGTTGATGCCCAATGTTGCCGTAGACATCAAATTCGGCCACCAATAAATAGTGTATCCGTTCGAGTAGTGGATAACTAATGAGCCAAGAGGTTTTAGGCGCTTGTCCCGCGAACCCTTGAATAACCGTAGAAGAGTCGAAGTGTCTAAAGATCGTTAATGCCGCATTTGGATTTTTACCATTGCCCTGCCAGATTAAGCTGGTATCTAATTTGGTTTTAGACAGTAACTTCTCTTTTATGGCTTTGTTTTTGGATTTTAAAAAATCATTGTGTAAAGACGAATATTTTAGCCAGTTGGTTGCAATCCCTGAGTTGCTTTCATCTTCGCCAGGAAGGCGTAGGTTATTGCTTTGCTCGAATAAAAATTCAGACAACCCTTCGCTTTTTTGTAATTCGGGGTTCACAAAGGCGACCCAAAAATGATCATCGATCACATTTAATGCCACCTGCCCACGACATACCGGCCCTTTGATAAACCCTTGAATAATAAACTGAGCTTCCTCAAGCATGAAGCGGTAACGAGCGCCAACGGGTAAGTCTTTAAACGTAATGAAAGGGTTAGACGCAACTTCTGGCGTGTAATCAGGCAGTTGTTTGACGGTATATTTTGGTTCAATGAATAAATCTTTAATCCATTGCATGCGCTGTTCATTTAAACGATATGGCATGTGAACCTTAGCTACCACACTTGCGTTGTTTCGCATCAGACGATAATAGAAGGATTTCACTTCTGGGGCGCCATAAGGTCGACGGGTTTTAATGGCAGAAATAGGTAAGCCTGGAGGGGTTGTCGATCTTACCAGTTTAAAATAATACTCAGGTGCAGACTCAGGTTGCTTGCCTTCAAATAGCGGTGTGTCATCAAAATATAGGTTAGCGAGATATATGTGTTCATAAATATAGCGGCTGGTTAATTTTTGTTTATTGGTGCTGGTATTTAAAAAGGTTTCCCAAGCTTCCACTTGCTTCTCTATTTGCTTTGGCAAAGGTTTAGGATTTGCCATGATCGCACCACTGGCTACCCAGTTCTCAATGGCATTAAATTCTTGTTGACTCATACCTGGTAATGCATAGGGCATTCCCCATAACGGGTTGCCCTGTGCATAGTCTTGAAATTCGTTAGGCGTTGGACAAACCTGCGGGCGATTTAGGCCCAAGGAAAAACGTGAATCTAAAATCTTCTGATCAGGAAGTGGATGATTTTGTTTCTGTTGAATCACCTTAAATAATAAGCTGTTATTTAAGTTAATATGAGTAGATTGGTTTTGTTCATTAAGAACTGGAAAAAAGCCTTTATTTCGCCATTGCTCAGTGGTGCTGGCATCAATATCTAAGCGGCTTGGTTCGCTTGCAAGAATACGGGTGCCGTCATATACCAACTCTTTGCTTGCACCTCGCATAATCCCTTGGGGAGAAGACAATTTAAGTTGGCAAGGAGCATCATAACAGCCATGGCAAACCACACAGCGGTTTTCTAAAATAGGCGCAATGGTGTTGGTATAATATTGTGCTTTATCCAGATGAGCTTCAACACGACGTTCTGTCATTGTTGAAGCGCCATATTCCTTAATAAGAGGGGATTGATATAGGCCGACACTGGCGCAACCAACAAGCAGAAGTGGAACCCAAAAGAATTTAAACATGTTGTGATGTCTGACCATAAAACTTTTAAGTTTAACGTTTTATATTAATAGGGACAAATATAGGTGTGGTTATTCAGTTTAATCAGGGTAAAGGTCTCGGATTCTGAGTACTTCATCGATGTTTTCGTGCAGAATTTCCACCAGTTTAGGGTCAAACTGTTTACCTTTTTGCTTATCGATTTCCGCTAAAATATCTTCTAACGCCCACGCTTCTTTGTAATAACGCTTACAGCCTAGTGCATCAAAAACATCGGCTAATGCAGTAATCCGCCCAGCAATGTGGATGTCTTCTTTTTTTAACTGTTTAGGGTAGCCGGTTCCATCCCACCGTTCATGGTGCTGGCCTGCGATGATGCTGCCCATCTTAACCACTTCATTATCATTGCTATGGAGTAAATCAGCTCCCATTTGCGCATGGGTTTGCATGATGGCCCACTCTTGATCATCAAGTTTGCCGGGTTTTTTGAGTATGCTATCCGGAATGGCTATTTTGCCTACGTCGTGCAAAGGGCTTGCAAGCTTGATTAGCTCAGCAAGTTGAGGTTCTAGGCCATACTTAGTGGCAAATAAATGTGAGTAAAGTGCAACTCGTCGTACGTGTGAGCCGGTTTCTTTTGATCGTTGCTCAACCGCTTCACCTAGTATGTAAGCTAACTCTCTTTGAGTATCGAGAATTTCGTCTCTCAGCAAAAGGTTTTCATAAGTGACGGCCACATTACTGGCATAGATATCCAGTAATTGTTTATCCATATCATCCAGTTCTCGTTCCATGGAAACATACAGTAAATTCTCACTGCCTAAACTGGTAGAAAAATAGCCAGTATAAATATCGCCATTAATGTAAGATCCTTTTTTCTTTAGTGCGTACTCGAAGGCATTGAGTACTTCGTCTGGTAAATCCGACTTATGCTTGGTTTCGAATTCCTCCATTTTTCCACTCACGGCCAGGACTCGGTAATCATCCGATTCATCGACGTCCTCGTTTAAACTGGTGCAATAAAAAATAGCGCCATCGAGATTCAATAAATTACATATCTGCTTTAACACCGCTGACGCGAAGGTTTTTAGAGAACTGGCTTCAAAAATTTCAGTGGAGGCTAAAATCACTTGCTCTAATGAACGGCGATGCGAATCAATTACGCAAATATCGCGATATGAGCGCAAAGACGCATACATGAGAGTCAGAAGTTTATTGCTGGTGAGCTCTGTTTTGTCTTTGTAGTCATCAATGTCGTAACTGGTGATCACGTCTTCTTCTGGAGCTTGGCCTGGTTGGCCGGTACGAAGCACTAAGCGGGTGTAATTGTTATGCAGGTCTTCGCGAATGCGTTGAACCAGCTCTAAGCCAGCATGATCGCTTTCCATGACGACATCAACAATGGCCAGTGCGATGTCACTGCGACTGGCCATGATGTCATAACCCTCGCGGCCACTATAAGCACTAATCAGATTCAGCGAGCGATTGTCGAACTTAAAATCTCTAAGCACCATTTGCGTGACTTGATGAACACCGGGTTCATCATCCACCAGTAATATGTTCCAAGGTGCCTGCTCAGCTGTCACGAGCTTGTCTGTATTCTCATCAGCAAAGATTAAATCAGTCATATTATGCCTAGATACCCACACTTTTTTTTAGTATAGATACAAAACACCAGCTTGTTATGGGTTGGCGCGATTTCTTCCCTCAACGATGTGCGCACTGACAGAGGGCCAAGAACACAGAAGGGGTGGTCAATTCGTGTGTTTTTAGGTTTACGGGGAAGCGACTTGGAATCCAGGTGCTTGGATCAAGTTTGTCGAGACAATCAGATTAAGGCGGCGCACCAACCCTCTGATAGGCATATGACACTGTGTTTCTTAGGCGAATGCTCTAAGGAGCAGCGGGGACAGCTTATTGAGGCATTGGACGAACGCTTTGTGCAATCACCCGCGCAGGCTGTTGTGTGGCATGGTGAGCGTTTAGGACGCTTTCCCGATGATTGCCATAATACCGGTCTACACCCTGCCTCGTGGGCTTGGCAGGGAGCCATAAGTGAAAGCTTGCAATTGTTGATTAATCGGTTGCAAGGTATTCCTTGGCTGAGCCATTACAGGTGTTTTGAGGGTTTTCAGCCCCATATCTCTTTGGCCTACCTTGTCCAGGATCACTATGACTGCTTGCCATTTTCTCGGGCGATTACCCTGACACAACTGGTTTTATATGGGTCATTGAGTAACGAGCTGCGTGATTCAAGTCAAATTGAGGGTGACTGGGCTGCGCCTAGGTATCAGCAATTAAACGTTTGGGAATTGGAAAGCAAGGAAAAAGAGGGGGAGACTGGGCTGCCGTAGCAGCCACAAATCAGTCTAGTCGGCTTCTTTACGTGAAGGCAGGGTGGCGGCTTTACGCGCACCAAATACCACCATGGTCTTACCTTTAACGCCTACCAAGCCTTGATCTTCAAGGGCTTTTAATACGCGGCCAACCATTTCTCGGGAGCAACCCACAATACGGCCAATTTCTTGGCGAGTGATTTTGATTTGCATGCCATCTGGATGCGTCATGGCATCTGGCTCTTGGCTTAAATCAAGTAGTGTTCTTGCAACTCGACCCGTTACATCTAAGAAGGCCAAGTCGCCTACCTTACGGGTGGTTTTGCGTAAGCGAGTCGCCATCTGCTCGCCAATAAAGTACATGATGCGAGGATCTTGATTACTGATTTCACGGAATTTGCTGTAGCTGATCTCAGCCACTTCACATTCTACTTTTGCTTTGATCCAAGCAGAACGAGGGCTAACCTCGTCAAACAAGCCCATTTCACCGAAGAAGTCGCCTTCGTTTAAATACGCCATGATCATTTCGCGGCCATCGTCATCTTCGATGATAACGGTGACGGACCCCTTCATGATATAGAATAAGGAGTCACTTTTATCCCCCGCATAGATAATAGTGCTGCGAGCGGGATAGCGACGACGGTGGCATTGAGACAAAAAGTAATCTAAATGCTTATGCCGATCAGCTCTTAACCCTTTATTCATATTGAGACCTAAACCATCAAACCTTGATTGCATTATTATTTATAGCAGTAAAGCTAAGCAATTATGCACTTATTACACCAAATAGGTGAATACTTCCGTACTACAAAGTGCTAATAACCACTAGGCAATCTGTAATTTTGGGAACTGTGTCCTACTTGGTCTGAGTAAAAAGTAACCCAGCTTTCGTAATCTCTGCTATGTCTTCTGCCAAGGGCATAGCTTATGTTAATCTTGGCGTTTTTTATAGGGTGAAGTTTTCATGAAAGCACGTATTAAGTGGGTACAGGATGTCATGTTCTTAGGTGAATCTGGCAGCGGTCACAGTGTGGTGATGGATGGCCCGGAAGACCATGGCGGTCGTAATATGGGCGTTCGCCCAATGGAAATGCTGCTGATGGGCCTAGGCGGTTGCACGAGCTTTGATGTGATGAGTATCCTGAAGAAGTCTCGCCAAGATGTGGTGTATTGTGTTGCGGAGCTGGATGCTGAGCGCGCGGATGCGGTACCCAGTGTGTTTACCAAGATACATGTTCACTTCACAGTGACAGGTCGTAACCTAAAAGATGCTCAGGTGAAGCGCGCCGTTGCGTTGTCCGCAGAAAAATACTGTTCGGCCAGTATTATGTTGGAGCAAGGGGGGGTTGAAATTACCCATGATTATAAGATTGTTGAATTAAACGAATAATGGCCATACACAGCAGCACTAGTCTAAGTGCTGCTTAACCCAGTCTAGCGCCTCATCTTTATCAAAAAAGTATTGAAAAGGAATCGGAAAGAAGAGCTTTTGCGATTCGGCCTGTTTGGCAGATCGCTCATCGGGTACCAATACCCCTAGGGCTTTGATCTGTTTGAACTCAGCGATCATCATAATGAATTCTAATGAGCTGGAATAAGGCTTGGATCGATCCACTAAAATACCCAAAGGCCTATCCAACTGTGTATAAAGAGCCAAGCATTCGTTTGCTTGATCTATATCCAGCGTTGCCCCTTCATCGGCACAAAACAGCACGATGTGATGATCAAGTATTTGGTATTCAGCAAAACTGAGTCTTGGCATGTAGGGGCTCGCACAGACGTTAATCATTGTTAACTATAGTGCAAGCCCATTCGTTTGCATCACAGGCGATAAGTGGTCTTTGTCATGACTTTAGACATCTGAGTCATGCCAGCTTGAAACCAAGAAGGGAATACAGCACCGCCGGCATCTAAGGCGGAGGTGGCGTGTTTTCGCTCATCTTCTAGCATGACGTTTAAAATGGCTCGACTGCGCTCATCGTTTGCGGGCAAGGTTTCGAGGTGCTCAACTAGGTGTTTGCATACTTGGTTTTCGGTGGCGGCCACAAAACCAAGGCTCCACTTATCTCCAGCCGCACCGGCAAGAGCGCCGATTGAGTAAGATAAACCATAAAAAATAGGGTTGAGATAACTGGTGTGACTGTTCAGCTCTGTTAGACGTTCTTCACACCAAACAAGATGATCCACTTCCTCTTCGGCGGCTTCTTCCATGGCTTCACGTATTTCAGGTAAACGGGCCGTTAGGCTTTGCCCTTGATAGAGAGCTTGCGCGCAAACTTCTCCGGTATGATTAATACGCATCAAGCCAGCGGCATGACGCTGGGAGGCCTCATCAAATTCGCTGTGAGCCGCTTGCTTGGCTGGATTAGGGCGGTGGCTGGTGGATGCGGTTGGCACCAGTGTTTTTAAAGCGTTATCCACATGGCAAATAAACCGGTCGAATACAGAAAGAGAGCGCATATTCAGCCTCATAAAATAGGAATGGTCCCTATTTTACGTAAAACCAAGCCGTGATGCATGCGCTAGGTCAGGATTAACGGTGTTTACTGAGCTTTTGGCGCTTAACCATGTGCTTAGCCAGTGCTTGTTTTAGGCTTTGTGCCGATACAGGCTTCGTAATTACTTGGTCGATACCGAACTGGATGACTTCTTTTTGTGTGCTGCTGATGGACATTCCGGTGAGCATGATTTTGACGATGGACTGATCAACATCAGGGTCTTCTTGAATGCGTTTAGCAAGTTGGAAACCATCCATGATCGGCATGTCCTGATCAATTAAGATGGCGTCATAAGGGGTTCCCAGGTTACTTTGGCTGCGCAATAACGCCAATGCCTCTTTGCCATTGTAAGTGTGATCCGATTGCATGCCCCAGCTATTGGCATACCGCTGTATGACTTTTCTAAGAGTGCTATTGTCATCGACAATTAAAATAGAAAGCCCTTGTAGGATGTGAGTGACATCTTGAATCTGTGACTGAGCCTCTACCATGGGCTCGTTGGGCAGTGTAAAGCTGAAGGTACTGCCTTTATCAACACGGCTCTCAATGAATAAGTGGCCGCCCATCAGTTCCACAAGGTGCTTGCATAAACTTAGGCCAAAACCATGTTTACTTGAATCCAAATTACTCATGGTATCTTGGTTTTCAATCAGCTGTTTAATGAGGGATTTATCGGCGCCCGTGCCTGTGTCTCTCACAGCAAAACATAACATATTGCCGTCATTTTGCAGTGCAATACGCAGCTCAACCTCACCATACTCTGTGTGACGCACTGCATTCTCAAGTAAATTGTCGAGTAAGCTTTCCAAGCGACGTTCATCACTTGCAATATTGACGGGCAAATCTTCATCCATATTTAATACCAGCTCCACTCCTTTTTGATTGGCGCTGTATTGGAATTTACTTAAGCAGCGCTGGGCAACGTCAGTGAGTTGAACATTGTTTTTTTCAAAATGAATTAGGCCAGATTGAATTTTTGCAAAGTCGCCAATGCGATTGACCATGCGCAGCATGTCGTGGCCTGAAAAAATAATGGTATCCACATAATCACGTTGATTGGCACTTAATGGGGTTTCATTTAACAGCTCTGACATCCCCAAAACCCCATTCATGGGGGTGCGTAACTCATGGCTGAGGCTTTCTAGAAATTGACCTTGTATCCCCACGCTGCGTGATTGTTGACGTTTGATCTGTCGTTCAAAGTAAGGGGTGATCATACTTAAGCTGGCAAATAGCACGCTTAGCGCTAGAGCATAAACATGCCAGATGCCCTCAGGTGCATAGACCATTTCAGGAATTAAAATATAGCAGCACTGCCAAAACGCAGACACAAACAAAATGGCATTGGCCAAACTTAAGTTGATACTGATGCGTTTCACTTTCGTGGCCACAATGCAAACCGGGATCAGTGTACTGAAAAGAACAATCAAGTAAGGGAAATTGGTAATCACCAGCGTGGTTAAAAGCAGTGTGAGCAAGGTGAATGCTGTGCGGTTACTCTTTAATAATATTCGGTACTGCTCGGTGGTGAAGCTGGAGAGAAAAATACCACAGGCTATCAACCAAGGGCTGAGCTTGGAAAAATCAAAAAACCACTGCGGCCACTCATACAATTGAGTATGAGATAGACCATAACACAAACCAATAAAGGCTAAGTAAATGGCAAGATAGTGGCGAATATGATTATGAAAGCGAATGGCGATTAAGTGTAAAAAGCTGATAAACAGCATTAACGAAACTAGTGCCCCTAAGATCTGTTGTAAAACAGTGAAACCTTTGGCGTATTGGCTTAGGTCTTGAAGTCGAGGTTCTAGGCGGCTGGTTTGGATGGGCTTAATGCGAAAATACAACCACTGCTCAGATAGCGCTTCAATATTTAAAATCAGGGCGGTGTTACTGCTTAGCTGTTGCTGGTTTGATACGCTGGAGATACGTTGCCATTGATTGTTTTTTTGCTCATAGGCGCCGTCAATATTAATACTGCTGCTACTTAGACGTAATGCCAGAGGAATATTTTCATTGATGGGGTTGATCACATGAAAGCGAATCCAATAAATCTCATTGGCTTCGATAACAGCTTTATCGGTTAATAATTTGAAATTGGAATCCTCTTTGAGTAGCAACTGCGCGAGGCTTAATGTGGTGTGATCGGCTTTAAGCCATTGCATGGTGTCATGCAATTGCACTTCAATTGGGCCGTCAGCCAAAATCATACTATTGATATCACGGCCATGGCTGAAACTGCTGAGTAAGCACGATACGATTAAGACAAAACGTATGAGAAAAAACGACATGGCGGCACATAGTTAAAAAATGAGCACCCATTATAGAGAAAAGTATTGGAAAAGCTAAAGACTGTGAACATTAAACACAAAGGAGGTAAACCTCAGGCAGACGCCTGAGGTTTGAGGGGGATTACTTCGCTTGTTCACGCGCAATAGCGCGGTAAGCGATGTCGTTACGGTAGAAGCTACCGTTCCAACTGATGGTTTTTGTTAACGCATATGCACGTTGTTGCGCTTGGGTGACGGTATTACCAAGGGCCGTTGCACATAAAACGCGACCGCCATTGGTGGTCACTTCGCCTTTTTCGTTTAGTTTAGTACCGGCATGGAAAACCTTTTCGCCTGCGGTTTCGCTTTCTGGCAAGCCAGAGATCACATCGCCTTTGTTGTACGCTTCCGGATAACCACCTGCGGCTAACACAATACCAATGGCAGCTCGAGGATCCCATTGCGCGGTTTTACCCGCAAGGCCATTGTCTTCAAATGCAGCTAAGCACAATTCAACAAGATCAGATTGCATACGTAACATGATTGGCTGGGTTTCTGGGTCACCAAAACGGCAGTTATATTCGATGACTTTTGGCGTACCGGCTTCGTCGATCATAAGGCCTGCATACAAGAAACCCGTGTAGTCATTGCCTTCTTTGGCCATGCCTTCAACGGTTGGCACAATCACTTCTTTCATGATGCGATCGTGAATTTCTTGAGTAACAACTGGCGCTGGCGAGTATGCACCCATGCCGCCCGTGTTAGGGCCCGTATCACCGTCACCAACCCGTTTGTGATCTTGGCTAGTGGCCATAGGTAAAATATTTTTACCGTCTACCATGACAATAAAGCTGGCTTCTTCGCCTGCTAAGAATTCTTCAATCACCACACGACAGCCCGCATCACCAAACGCGTTGCCAGAGAGCATGTCTTTTACCGCGTCTTTGGCTTGCTCAACGGTTTCAGCCACGATTACGCCTTTACCTGCAGCAAGGCCGTCCGCTTTCACCACAATCGGCGCACCGATTTTATCGATGTAAGCCAGAGCCGGTTCTACCTCAGTAAAGTTTTGGTAAAACGCCGTTGGAATATCGTGGCGAGCTAAAAAGTCTTTCGTGAAGGCTTTTGAGCCTTCCAATTGCGCGGCACCTTTAGATGGGCCAAAGGCTTTTAGGCCTTTTTCTGCAAAAAAGTTAACAACCCCTTCAACCAGTGGTGCTTCAGGACCAACAATAGTCAGCTCACAGTTGTTGTCTTGTGCAAATGCAGCCAGTTTTTCAAATTCTAAAACGTCGATGTCGACATTTTTTACTTTGTTTTCGATGGCGCTACCAGCATTTCCTGGTGCAACAAAAACGGTTTCAACATTTGGGTTTTGTGCAGCTTTCCATGCCAAGGCATGTTCACGGCCGCCAGAGCCAATTACCAATACATTCATAAATATGTGAGACGTGAGGCGTGAGATGTAAGATGGGCTTACTTTAATCGCTTCACGCTTTTCCTCTTAAATTAAATGGTTTAATGAAATTGAAAATGAAGTGAGAAACGTAAATACCGTTCACGTCTCTCATCTCACATCTTTCGTTTAATGACGGAAGTGACGCATCCCCGTGAACACCATGGCCATACCTGCTTCATCAGCAGCGGCAATGACTTCTTCATCACGAATCGAACCACCAGGCTGAATCACTGCGGCAATACCGGCTTTCGCAGCGTTATCAATACCATCACGGAACGGGAAGAACGCATCACTTGCCATAACTGAACCTTTAACTTCAAGGCCAGCGTGTTCTGCTTTAATAGCAGCAATACGAGCGGAGTTTACGCGGCTCATTTGGCCAGCGCCCACGCCGATGGTTTGACGATTATTGGCGTAAACAATGGCGTTTGATTTAACAAACTTAGCCACTTTCCATGCAAAAATTAAATCGTGCATTTCTTTTTCAGTTGGTTGACGCTTAGTCACAACCGTTAAATCTTCTGCTTTAATCATGCCGTTGTCGCGTTCTTGTACTAACAAACCGCCGTTAACGCGCTTGTAGTCAAATGCGTTAGCACGCTCAGCTGGCCACTCGCCTGTTTCTAAAACACGCACGTTTTTCTTAGCAGCTAGAACCAGTTTTGCATCCGCACTGACAGAAGGTGCGATGATCACTTCAACAAACTGACGCTCAGCAATGGAGGCTGCGGTGTCGCCATCTAGCTCGCGGTTAAACGCGATGATGCCGCCAAATGCCGATTCAGTGTCGGTTGCAAATGCAAGGTCGTACGCTTCTTGAATGCCGTTTTCACTTACCGCAACACCACATGGGTTAGCGTGTTTTACGATGACACAAGCCGGTTTAACAAATGACTTCACACACTCCAGTGCGGCATCAGTATCAGCAACATTGTTGAATGAAAGTTCTTTACCTTGCACCTGGGTGGCCGTGGCAATAGAGGCTTCTTGTGGATTAGCTTCAACATAAAACGCGGCGTTTTGATGCGGGTTTTCGCCATAGCGCATGTCTTGTGCTTTGATAAATTGTGAATTAAAGGTACGAGGGAATTGACCTTTATTATCCGTGCTTAAGATATCAGCGCTTTGATCAATACGACCAAGGTAGTTGGCGATCATGCCGTCATAGGCCGCTGTGTGCTCAAACGCTTTAAGCGCAAGATCAAAACGCAGCTTAGGGCTTAAACCGTTTTGACTGTCTAGCTCCGCTAGTACGGCTTGATAATCAGATGCGTTAACTACAATGCCAACATAAGCGTTGTTTTTTGCCGCTGAACGAACCATGGTTGGACCACCGATGTCGATGTTTTCGATGGCATCTTCAAGGGTACAGTCAGGGTTGGCCGTGGTGGCTTCGAATGGGTATAGGTTAACAACCACTAAGTCGATTGGGTTGATACCGTGTTCAGCCATGATGGCGTCATCTTGACCGCGACGACCTAGTACACCACCGTGAATTTTCGGGTGTAATGTTTTTACACGTCCGTCCATCATTTCAGCAAAACCTGTGTAGTCAGAAACTTCCACAGCGTTGATGCCTTTTTCACAAAGTAATTTATAGGTGCCGCCAGTTGATAAAATTTCTACATTTTTATCAGCCAGTGCTTGAGCGAATTCTACGATGCCAGTTTTATCAGAAACACTAATAAGGGCGCGACGAACAGGAGTAATGGTCATAGTTGATCAGTCGGTCAGTTTTTTAAGTCTATAAAAAATAAACGCTGCAAAGGCAGCGTTCGTTTCTAAACAGTTTCGGTTATAGCATACCGAATTGCTTTAATTTTTTACGCAGGGTTCCGCGATTCAAACCAAGCAATACAGCGGCCTTGGTTTGATTGTCTTTGGTATAGCGCATTACTACTTCTAATAAAGGCGCTTCTACTTCTGACAATACCATTTCGTAAACATCGCTAACTGGCTGACCGTCTAATTGTGCGAAGTAGCTTTCTAAGGCTTTTTCAACACTGTCACGCAAGGTTTGTGTGTTTTCAGCTGGTAGTTGAGTGTTGTTGCTGGTTTCCATAGGGTTATTTACCACAGGTGCTTCATGGGTACTCATGCCGCTATTTCCTTCCCCAAAAGTTGATCGAAAAATGTGTTTATTAATTCTATTTGTTCTTCCGGGCTTTCAAGCTGATTAAAGCGACGACGAACATCGCGACTATCATCTTGTGCCTGGAGGTACCAACCCACGTGTTTACGTGCGATTCGAACACCTAGGTATGTGCCGTAAAATTCATATAACCCCTGCATGTGATCCAGCAGGATGGTTTTGATTTCCAGTATCCCTGGTGCCGCTAAATGCTGGCCGGTTTTCAAAAAGTGATCGATTTCTCGAAAAATCCAAGGGCGTCCTTGAGCCGCGCGGCCCAACATAACGCCATCGGCTTCCGTAAAATCAAGCACCGCTTTAGCCTGCTCTGGAGTGGTTATATCTCCGTTGGCTAAAACTGGAATGGATACCATTTGCTTAATGCGCTTAATGGTGTCGTATTCCACTTGTCCTTTGTAGCCACAGCTGCGTGTTCGACCATGAATGGCCAGTGCACGAATACCGGTCTGTTCAGCTAGTAATGCAAGATCGGGGGCATTTTTATGTTCAGGTGCCCAGCCGGTTCGCATTTTTAACGTGACCGGAACGTCTACCGCCTCAACCACGGCCTGTAGAATATCCTTCACAAGGGCTTCGTCTTTCATCAAGGCACTGCCAGCGGCTTTGTTGCACACTTTTTTGGCAGGGCATCCCATATTGATGTCAACGATTTGAGCACCATGTAACACGGCCATTTTGGCCGCATTGGCCATCATGTCTGGGTCACCACCGGCAATTTGTACCGATATGGGCTCAACTTCTCCTGTGTGATCCAAGCGTGTTTTGGATTTACGGCTGTTCCATAAATTCACATCGCTTGTGACCATTTCACTCACAACTAATCCCGCGCCGAGTTTTCGACAAAGCTGTCGAAACGGTCGATCTGTGACGCCTGCCATGGGGGCAAGGACCACGGGCGACTCAATTTGGTAAGGGCCAATTTGGAACATGGGAGATAGTTGGTTGTTTTTTGCTCGTTTAAGGGCGGCTATCATACTCGTAAACGCACAGCGGTTAAAGGCTTGACAGGGCATGTTTCGAGCAATTTGTTGATTAAATTTTCCACAGAAATTGAGATAAAATTGTCAAGTCCTAACATGTGGATTTTGACAAGTTTTTCAGGGATTTCTTAGGTTGTTTGCTCAGATATGCCCTCGCATACGCTTATGGCAAGGGGTACAATTCGCGCCTTTATTTCCTGCGACTCAAGGATGACAGGGTTACAGCTCCAAAAGGGCTGGTTAATCTTTATCAAGGACTGCCCATCCGGCAGATGACAAAACCGCAGTAATGGTTTGTCTTACGTCAATTATCACGAGTAATCATCATGACGATTAAATCCCCTTGGGCGTTATTGCCCATGCTTTTATTTATGGCCTTGTTTATTGGCAGTGGCCTGTATTATCAAGCGGCGGGCGTTGAGTTTGCCTTTTATAAAATATCCGCTCCCGTGGCAATCTTGCCTGCGATTATTTTGGCCCTGTTGATGGCGAAAGGCTCCATTAACCAGCGGGTTGAGCATTTCATTCAGGGTTGTGCCAACCCGACGATTGTAACCATGATGCTTATTTTCTTATTGGCCGGTGGGTTTGCCAGTGTGGCGAAAGCCATTGGCGGCGTAGATGCGGTCGTTAATTTAAGTCTGGACATTATTCCGGCTTCTTTTGTATTGCCTGGTTTATTTATCATGACGGCATTTATGGCCACGGCCATGGGGACGTCCATGGGCTCCATTGCCGCGGTTGCGCCTATTGCGGTTGGAGTAGCTGAAGCGTCTGATCTATCTATGGTGCTAACCGTGGGTACGGTTATGGGCGGTGCCATGTTTGGTGACAATTTATCGATTATCTCTGATACGACTATTGCCGCCACCCGGACCCAGGGTTGTAACATGCGCGATAAGTTTCGCTTGAATTTCAAAATAGCCATTCCTGCGGCGCTACTGACGATCATTTGGCTTTATTTTCAAGGGGATGCCGCGCAGGTGGACGTGGACCCCAATACTTCGGCGATAAAAATGCTGCCCTATCTACTGGTGCTGGTGTTGGCGGTATCTGGTATGAATGTATTAGTCGTGTTACTCACCGGGATCGTAGTGGCGGGCTTGATTGGCTTATGGCAGGTGCCGGATTATTCGTTGGCGGTGTGGTCTAGCGACATCTATAAAGGTTACAGCAATATGCAGGAAATTTTGATCCTGTCCCTGTTTATTGGTGGCTTGGGTGCCATGATGAAAGTGGGCGGTGGGCTGGATTGGTTGGCTGCTCAATTAGATCGCCTTACCCGTGAACAAGCTGAACCCAAGGCGCATCGTCGTATGGGGGAATTGAGCATTGCGGCTGGGGTGGCCATGGTGAATGCCTGTACGGCTAACAATACGGTGGCGATTTTGATTTCCGGCAGTTTGGCAAAAGACATTGCTGGCCGCTATGGCGTGGATGCAAAACGCAGCGCCAGCATCATGGATATCAGCTCCTGTGTGGTGCAAGGTATCTTACCTTATGGCGCTCAGATGTTATTGGCCGCCTCACTTTCAGGTTTATCGCCTTTGGCGTTGGTAAGTGCGGTTGTTTATTGCTGGTGTCTGGGCTTGGTGATGATTGGCTCGATTATCTTAGGTCGCCCAAGTGGGCAAGCAAAAACGGCTTAGAGCCCACCACACTAGAAATAAAAATGGCCCGTTAAGGGCCATTTTTATGGGTGAGACGAATTAAGGTGCAATGAAGCGAACCTGATAATTATTGGCATTAGGGCCGGGGTCTTTAATTTCCAGCGCAATGTGAATCGGTGTATCCGTTGGCATCATGGACAAGCCAGAGGCTTCACCTGCTAAGTATTCCCGTGGTAAGAACAAGCGGTGTGCCATGACTTTTTCATTTTTATCGGTGAAGGTCAGTTCCAGTTTTGGGAATGCTTGCTCGTAGGTGGCATGATTCATAAATAACACATCCACAGACAAGGCATCTTTATACTTCGGATGAGAGCTCACTTGTGGGCTCGCTGTTGTGCGGATTTGGCTCACATCATAGCTGGAGGGTAAGCGGCAGTTTAGCTGCTCGCAGGCCATGGCGTAATAAGGGCGATACTGGTCCATGCGTGCCCATTGATCAAAATTGAAATAGGCCATCTGCGCAAATAAGCCCACTATTAAGAGCATGCTGGCGCTGGCCAGTAGCCAAAACTGTCGGCGACTGGCTTTCTTTGGCAGGCTTAAATCCAGTGGATCCACTTCGATGTAGCTGAAATTGGGGCCGGTTGGTGCAGGTTTGAGCACTTTTTTCTCTTCTGCAACTTCGGCGGCTTCTGAATCATTGAGTAGGGATTCGGCCCAGGATTCATCGTCGCTCTTATCTTCGGATTCCACCTTATCTATGAGCTTATCGCTTTCAGTGAAAAACGGATCGCGAATGTCTTGTGTATTGAGCGATAAGAAGACTTCATTTAAATCATTGATGATAGGACGTTTGCGCCCAAAATCATCATCGATTAAGGCATCGTCATCAAAGCCGTTATCATCATCGATCAGGCCATTGTCGTCATCAATTAAAAAATCGTCATCGTCATTATCATTGTTCTGGTTGATAGGCTGACGGGTGCCGAAATCATCGTTTGTGTTGACGGAAGCGGGCTTGATGGTGGCAACCGGTTTGGGTGGTACAGGTGCGGCTTGAGTCAGAGGTTGAGCCTGGTCGCCGAACATATCTTCGGTTCGGTCATCTTGAATAACCGGCTCAGGTTTTTTGCTGACTTGGAAATGATCAGACGCGCGAAACACATGTAAGCACGCCCCGCAGCGCACAGCCCCTTTAGCAACTTGAAGCTGAGCTGGGCTGACACGAAACGTCGTATCGCATTTTGGGCACTTAGTGATCTGTGTCTGATTCATGGTCGTGTATTAAATATTCCAATAATAGACGTCGCGGCTTTTGCTGCTTATTCAGCGAACTTGGTGGCGTCGATGCGCACCCAACCGTCTTCTTCTTTAATTAAATCAATTTTACAATTTTGCGCATAAGCATCGGCCACTTCTTGTGCCTGACTGGCCAGAATACCTGACAATACCAGTTGTCCGCCTGGTAATAGGTAAGACAAAATGGCGTCTTTAAGTTCCACTAGCGGACCCGCTAAAATATTGGCTAGCACCATATCCGCTTTGTAATCCGGCGCATCTTCTGGCAAATAAAATTCAACCTTGTCCATGCTCACGTCATTGCGTTCGGTATTTTCGTGACTGGCCAAAATCGCTTGTGGGTCAATGTCGATTCCCACTAGGTGTTTGGCTCCCAGAATCATGGCCGCCACCCCTAAGATGCCAGAGCCACAACCAAAGTCCACCACGGTTTTGTCTGTGACATCTTGGCCATCTAACCATTTCAAGCACAAGGAGGTGGTTGGATGGGTGCCGGTACCAAACGCTAAGCCCGGGTCCAGTTTCAAATTGACGGCATCAGGGTCGGTGGGTTCTAGCCAGCTTGGGCAAATCCATAAACGTTTACCAAATGGCATGGGCTTGAAGGTGTCCATCCATTCACGCACCCAGTCTTTATCTTCCACTAACTCTAACTTGTAACTCGGAAAAGGCTTTTCATATTCTGCTTGATAGATATCGGCTAACTGTTTCATTTGAGCATCAACCGGTTGTTCGGCATCAAATAGTGCCCACAAATTGACGTTATCCCATAGCGGTGTGGTGCCCAAAGGTGGCTCATAGATAGGCTGATTCGCGCCATCGCGCATGGTCACGGCTTGGGCGCCAATGGCCATTAACAGGTCTTCGATCTCTGCGCTTTGTTCGGCAGTAATGTCTACGATGGCTTGTATCCAGGGCATGGGTTCTTTCTTTAAGTGGTTGTATTGGCCAGTTTATTGGTCAGGAAGTGGATATCGACACTGCCTTGTTGAAACTGGGAGCTGCGGATGAGTTCTTGCTGTAATGGAATGTTGCTGCGGATTCCATTGATGACGATTTCATCCAGTGCATTGCGCATGCGTAAGCGCGCACTCTCTCTATCAGGCCCGAAACTAATGACTTTCGCCACCAGTGAGTCGTAATAGGGCGGCACACTATAGCCATTATAAAGGTGAGAATCTACTCTAATCCCAAGCCCGCCTGGGGCGTGGAAAAGGTTGACCTTGCCTGGGCTTGGGGTGAAGGTTTTAGGGTCTTCGGCATTGATTCGACATTCAATGGCGTGGCCGGTGATCTCAATTTCACTTTGTTTAAATGACAAACCCATGCCAGAGGCGATCAGTAACTGCTCTTTAATGATATCCACGCCGGTGACCATTTCACTCACTGGGTGCTCCACTTGTACGCGGGTATTCATTTCGATAAAGAAAAACTCGCCATCTTGATACAAAAACTCAAACGTCCCTGCACCTTCATAACCAATATCAATACACGCTTGCACGCAGCGCTTGGCAATCTTGTTACGTAATTTGTCAGGAATATTGGGGGCAGGGGCTTCTTCGATGATTTTCTGGTTGCGACGCTGAATGGAGCAATCTCGATCCCCAAGATGAATCGCGTGGCCATTTCCATCGGCCAACACCTGAATTTCAATGTGGCGAGGGGTTTCTAGGAATTTCTCCAAGTACACCTTGTCGCTGCCAAACGCCGCTTTCGCTTCACTTTGAGTAAGGTAAACCCCATTAGATAATGCCGCTTCGCTGTGAATGACTTTCATGCCGCGACCACCGCCACCGGCGGCGGCTTTGATGATCACAGGGTAGCCGATCTCTTCGGCGATTTTTTTCAAATCGGTTTTGGCATCGATGGCGCCGGTGCCGGGCACCGTTGGAATACCGGCTTTTTTCATGGCATCACGGGCGGCCACTTTGTCGCCCATGATGCGAATGACTTTAGCGCTTGGGCCAATGAATTTAAAGCCCGAGTTTTCAACTTGCTCGGCAAAGTCAGCGCTTTCCGCTAAAAAACCGTAGCCTGGGTGAATGGCCGTGGCATCGGTGACTTCGGCGGCACTGATGATGGCGGCGGCGTTCAAGTAGCTGTCTTTGGAGTCGTTTGGCCCAATGCACACGCTTTCATCGGCTAGGCGTACATGCATAAGGTCGCGATCGACGCTGGAATGCACCGCCACGGTTTTGATTCCCATTTCTTTGCAGGCACGAAGAATTCGCAGGGCGATTTCACCGCGATTGGCGATGACGATTTTTTTTAACAAAGCAGCCATGGTGTGAGCCTTTTTAGACGATGGTGAATAAGGCTTGGTCGAATTCAACCGGTTGGCCGTCTTCCGTTAGGATGGCTTCGATAACGCCGGACTTATCGGCTTCGATTTGATTCATCATTTTCATGGCTTCAATGATGCAAATCACATCGCCTTTCTTCACTGACTGACCCACTTCCACAAAGGCTGGGGAACTTGGGCTTGGGCTGCGATATAAGGTGCCCACCATGGGAGACTTGACAATATGGCCAGAGTGCTTAGGTTTTTTCTCGCTTTTATTGTCGCTAACTGCGGCGGGAGTGGCTTGAGCCACCTGCACAGGTGCCGTCGCCACTTGAGCTTGAGTAAGCTGGCGCTTAAGTACAATGCGACTGTCTTTCTCGCTAATGTCTAACTCAGATAAAGAGGAGGCTTCCATTAGGGTGATAATTTGTTCGAGCTGTTTAATATCCATGGTGCCTGCTTATTTCTTGGTATTTAGTATGTGCATGGCGCTTTGCAGTGCTAGCTGGTAGCCCTGAATGCCAAGGCCACAAATGACGCCCACTGCCACATCACTGAAAAAGCTGTGATGGCGGAATGCTTCACGGGTATGGACATTGGAAATGTGCACTTCAATAAAAGGAATGTTCACACCCATGATGGCATCACGAATGGCCACACTAGTGTGGGTGAATGCCGCTGGGTTAATAATAATGAAGTCGATGCCTTCGTTGCGCGCTTCATGAATGCGCTCAATGATTTCGTATTCAGCGTTGCTTTGAAGGCTTAATAGGTGATGGCCGTTTTCTTTTGCTGTTTGCATGAGGCCTTCGTTGACGTCTTCTAATGTGTCAGCGCCATAAATCTCTGGCTCACGTGTGCCAAGCAAATTTAAGTTAGGGCCATGCAGTACCAGAATCGACGCCATTTTGTGAGCTCATGAAGAAGTAGAAAGAATTCACTTTAGTTTGCCTAATGGTGTGTGTGCTGTCTAGGGTCGTAAGGCAAAAGCCTTAAAGGGTTCACAGCTTTTTACAGGTTTGGCCGCTTTGTATTATTCAATATAAACCTGCACGTTGTTTCGGCCCTGTTTTTTGGCCTCATAAAGCGCTTGGTCGGCATGTTCGATAATGTTGTCAGCGTTCGTGCCATTGAAACTACAAATACCGCAGGAAAAGCTCACTTGGAATTCTTTATCGTCCGCGCTGTGGTCAAGTTGACTGAACACTTGGCGAATATTATTCATTACGGTCATGGCTTGTTCGGCAGTGGTATTGGGTAAAATCACCGCGAATTCTTCACCACCGTAGCGGCCAATGCTGTCAGAACTGCGCAGGCGCTGTTTTAAAAATAGCGATAATGCGAGGATGACTTTATCCCCCACTGGGTGGCCGTAGTTATCATTAATTTTCTTAAAAAAGTCGATGTCGACCATGGCAAAGCTCAAAGGCTGCTGTTTATCCTTCGCTTGGCGGCAGGCTTGTTTGAGCTTGTCCAAAATGTAGGTGTGGTTGAATAAGCCAGTGAGGCTGTCGCGAGCGATCAGGTTGTTGAGCACCCGAGCCCGTCGCGCTCGGTTTTGGACCGTAATCACTAAATGGTTTGGGTTGATGGGCTTGGTTAGGAAGTCGTCGCCACCTTGGCTCATGGCATCAAGCTGGATATCAATATTGTCTTCACCGGATAAGAACAAGATTGGCACCCCGATATACTGGGCTTGCTGGCGAATCACCCCTGCCACCTCGGTGCCTGTGCAACCTGGCATGTACATGTCCATTACGATGATTTCCGGTTGAAAGTCATCCAGCGCCGACAAAATTAACAGTGGATCGGTAATGACATGGGTTTCCATGCCGGCTTTATTGAGCGTTTTTTCACAAAACAGCGCTTGGCTTTTTGAGTCGTCGACGATCAAGACTTTGTGCGGCTCTTCTGGCTTGGGTGAATAGTATTTTTCAACGGAGCGAATCAGTTGGCCCACGGAGGGCTTCACAAAAAAGCGCAAGCCGCCGGCTCGATTGGCCTCTAAGCGCTGCTGAATGCTGGCGTTTTCTTCATTGGTAATAAAGATCATTGGGGCGCTGGGTTGCTTGAGCTTGGCAAAATGGCTCATTAACTCAAGGCCATTGTGGTCCCTGACAAAATGAATATCGGTGATATAGGCACTGGCCTCAAATTCTTCTTGGAGGCGGTAGAAGTGCTCATTGTCCGTGGCCACTTCACTGTGTATGCCAAAGTGTTTCAGCTGGCTGGTGAGCTTGTCGGCGTATTCCGCTGATACGGCCAGCATTACTGGGCGAAGTGCAGGGATATTATTGACGTCGTTTCCATCACTTCGTCTTAAGGCGCTTTGTCCTAGCTTGTCTATGGCGTGCTGTAAGGCTTGCTGCTGCATTTGTGTGATGGCGCAGGCCGCTTGGGATTCGCTAAGTAGCTCCAAGATTAATAACGCGTGGTCGTGCTGGTGGTGAATATTAAAGCGCAGACTGTGGCGCACCAGTTTTTCACATTCACTGATGAGCCTTGGTAGATGTTCGACCGTCAAGCCATGCTCACAGCTTGCGCGCCACAGGTTTAACAGTACTCGAATCTGGTTGCTTACCCGGCTGGCAAAATGTCGCTTGAGGGCATTGGACGCGGATTCTTTTTCGATATGGCTCATATGGGCCCTAAATTAGTCTGCATCCTTTCACTTTAGCAAGGATTCACGCCATTGATGAACCAACTGATGATAATGATAACTCGTAGGCCAAATAGTCCCACGAATAGAAAACCTCACCTATAGTTAAAGATTATTAACCATGTTTTGAGACAATGTAGTCATGGTGCCACAAGGAATTAACCGCCAGTTTGTGTGTGTGATGGCGCTCTCGCTGGCTTTGGTCTGCATGGTGGCAGCCCAAGGGAATCAGCGGTTATTAGGGGAAGCTATGGAGAAGCAGGCCCAAGAATTATTTGGTGAGCCAGGCAAGCAGGCCCTCGTGCAGTGGGCTCGCTTTGTGGTGGATCAAGGTGATGCTTATCAGGTAGACAAAGAAAGACAAACACTGGAAAAAGTAAACGCCTACTTCAATACTCGATTGGAGTTTGTCAGTGATGCCAGTCATTGGCAAAAAGAGGATTACTGGGCCACACCCCTTGAGTCATTAACCACTCAGGCTGGTGACTGCGAAGACTACGTCATTGCCAAGTACTTCTCACTGATCCAAGCCGGTGTTGAGCAAAACAAGCTGCGCATTACTTATGTAAAGGCCTTGAAGTTAAACCAGGCTCATATGGTGCTGGCCTATTACGCAGATCCCAGCAGCGACCCCCTCATTTTAGATAACATTAATCCACGTATTTTACCGGCATCCAAGCGACGGGATTTAGCCCCTGTGTATAGTTTTAACGGCATGGGTATGTGGATAGAACGCCAACAAGGGCGCAGCATAAAAGTGGGCAGTGCCAGTCGCTTAAGTATGTGGATGGATGTATTGTTACGCATGGAGCAGCAAGGCTTGCAACCTTGGCTTGATCTACCTGACCGTCAATTAACACAATAACAATAAGGCCGATCATTATGAGTATTCGTCGACAGCTCGCCCTCTATATTGGATTGCTTATGGTGATTATTTTATCGGGTAATCTGGCGGTTAATATTCACAATTTAAAAAACCACTTTGAGCAACAACTGCAAGCGCGTGCCGATGAAACCGCCACCACGCTAGCATTGACGTTATCGCAGCGGGCCCAGCAGAATGATGATGCCTCATTACGTTCCATGATTGATGTCATGTTTGACCGAGGGCATTTCTCGCTGGTGCGCTTTGAATACGCGCAATCGAATACCGTTATTGAACGCGGCGGCAGTGAAAATATCGCGGTGCCAGCTTGGTTTAAAAGCACCATGCGGCTAAATCCAGGCTTTGCACAAGCTGAGGTGCTCAGTGGTTGGAACCAGTTAGGCCAGCTCAGTGTTGCCATGCACCAAGGGCCCAGTTATGAGCAGCTTTGGCAATTGGTGAAAGCGGAGTGCGCGTGGTTTTTACTGATGACCTTCATTGTTGTTTACGGCATGCGAATATTGCTCATTTGGCTACTTAAACCGTTAAAGCAAATTGAAGGCTTAGCGCAAAAATTATCGCAAAATCAGTTTGTGCACATTCATGAAAAGCCCACCTCAAAAGAAGTGCACAGCCTAGTGCAGGCTATGAATCATTTAAGTGATCGTTTGCACGCGAGCTTTTTAGCCCATGGCCAAACGGTGCGCAAACTTCAGCAAGAAACGTTCAATGATGGACTCACCCAGGTTCTCAATAATAAAGGTTGGGATCAGTACCTTTATGACCGCATGAAGCACGAGCAGTTTGCCCCAGGTTGGATGGCATTACTGCAAGTGGATAACTTAGTTCAGCTGAATGAAACCCTGGGTAAAGCCGTGGTGGATGAGCTGTTGGTGCAACTGGCATTGCAGCTGAAAACAGAATCCTCGTTGAACCATGAGCATGTGGGGATTGCCAGAACGGGCGGGGCAGACTTTTGGTTGTTCAGTCCTGACCCACTGGATACTCAATACAAGGTGCGCATTGAAGCCATTCACGACAGCCTAATGCGTTTGTCCTTAGTGCAGCAGCATGGGGCACAGCTTTTCTTTGTGGCCATGCCCGTGCATGAACCTCAAGACCCCGCCAGCTTAAAACACCAATTGGATTTACTCCTGCAGCGCAGTAAGAGTCAGCATGAGAGTTTGCTGATTGGTGAAACAGAGCATCACCCACTGACCAACTGGGTTGAATGGCAACAACGGCTTAAAATCGCCCTACGTGATGAGCGCATTCAGCTGTATTCGCAACCCTTGTTTGATGAAACACAAAACATGATTCAGCAAGAGATCCATTGTCGCTTAGTTGAAGACGATGAAGAGCCGTTAATGGCAGGGTACTTTTGGCCCATGGTGGACAAGTTGAACCTATCCCAAGAATTCGATCGTTTAGTGATTCGTCAATGGCAGCGCTTGTTCGAGCAGCAAAAAGATAGCCAAGTATTTAATGGTAAATGGGTGCTCAATATTGCGGGTAAAAGTTTAAATGAGCCAAGCTTTAGGCAGTGGTTTATGGAAGCGGTGACCCGCGACCAGTTACAAAGCTTAATTATTGAGTGCAGTGAGTACACCTTGGCCCATGTCACCGTGAAAACCCAAATGTGGTTGCATGACATGGTTGATAAAGGCTTACGCTTAAGTGTGGATCATGTGGGCACATCGGGCAAAAGCTTTGGCTTTTTAGCCCGTTTTCCCATTTACCAAGGCAAGATAGAGCGTCGCTATATTCGTGATATTCATGAGCACAAAGATAATGCGTTTTTTGTCAGCGGTATGATTCAGGTATTCCAAACCCAAAGCGCATTATGCTTTGCAGAAGGGGTAGAGAAACAAGACGAAATCGATGCGCTGCTTAAACTGGGTGTGGACGGTGTAATGGGGTTTGCTCTAGGTCGACCTGAGGCGCTGGATATCCCCTTACCTAACACCGACCCAGAGCCGTCAAGCGATAGCGAAGCGTAATCAATGAAAGTTGATATAAGCGTGATATGACAACCACACTGCGTGGAAAATCTTTGCTATAGTAGCCCCGCACCGTATTCACTGCACCGATTAGGGAGATATCATGGGGCGCTTTATATTATCTGCGTTACTTTTAACCGCGCTAAATGCACAAGCTGAATTAATCATGCTTGATGGCCATGTTCGTGCGATGCCACCTGGGCAACCCAATACCGCCGCCTTTATGCAGCTTAAAAACACAGGCAAGCAAACCGTCACTCTCGTGACCGCTCAAACTCCCGCCGCCAAGAAAAGCGAATATCATACTCATACCATGAATGACAAAGGTGTCATGTCCATGAGTCAGGTACCCAGTATTCAAATTCAGCCTGATGAAGTGTTTCAATTTAAAAGCGGTGCCCATCACGTCATGCTAATGGGCTTGGTAAAACCGTTAAAGCCAGGCGAGAAAATCAACCTGTCACTACAAGATAACCAAGGACAGACCTATACTTACCAAGTGCCTGTGGTATCGATATTGGATAAAAAGCCAATGAATCATGATCACCACCATCACCATGGTCAGGAGTAATTATGTCTAAGTACAATGAGCGCCTTGATCGATTTTTAGAAGCCGGCTGGATGATGCGTGTGTTGGTGGGCGGTTTGTCCGTTTATCTGGTCATCGCGTTAATCATGGGCATGGTCTTTAGTTCAGAACCAGAACCGTTTGTGGTCACAGAAGTGGCTTCCCAGCACGCCATGGAACACGACCGCCACCTGGCCACCGGTTACACCACCACCGTTACCTTGATGGAAGTGGCCAGTACCTTATTGGATAAACCGGGCGGTTATTTAAGCAATGATGTATTACCTCCAGGCTTATGGCTGGATAACATTCCAAACTGGGAATTTGGCGTACTGGTTCAGGTGCGAGACTTGAGCCGCGCGTTACGTAAAGATTTTAGCCGCAGTCAAAGCCAGTCCACAGAAGACGTAGATCTCGTCATCGCAGAGCCGCAATTTCACTTTGATAACTTGTCATGGGCTCTCCCCGATACAGAAGGTGAGTACCGTCGTGGTATTGAAAAATTAAACAGCTATGCGCTGCGTTTGGCGGATAAGCAACAGGCTCAAGCCCAGTTTTTTGCCCGAGCAGATAACCTGCGTCAGTGGTTAAAAGATGTGGAAACCCGCCTCGGCTCTTTAAGTCAGCGTTTAAGTGCCAGTGTTGGGCAAAAACGTATCAATGTAGACTTAGCGGGCGATAACGCCTCTAGCCAAAGCACTGAGAACGAAGACGAATTTGAAGTGAAGACCCCATGGACTGAAATCGACGATGTGTTTTATGAAGCTCGCGGCAGTGCGTGGGCGTTGATCCACATCTTTAAGGCTTTGGAAGTGGATTTCGCCGATGTTCTGCATAAGAAGAATGCACTTGTCAGCGTTAGACAAATCGTACGTGAACTCGAAGCGACCCAAGACACTGTTTGGTCTCCTATTATTCTTAATGGTGGTGGCTTTGGATTAACCGCTAACCACTCCTTGGTCATGGCTTCTTATATGTCTCGTGCCAATGCGGGCATCATCGACTTACGCGCGTTGCTGTCACAAGGCTAACGTCACTGCATCCTGAGGTTTTGAATCTCAGGATGCACACTTCTATGCATTATTCCCTGCTTGAACATTGAAATTTCACAAATGGAAATATTCTCATCTACACTCTAAAAAGGATGCTAATTCTTTAAGATGATGGAGTACAAATGGACGTAGCGGAATACCACGCATTTGTTGCTGACTTAGAGCAACGTTTACAGTCTTTGCAAAGTGAGTATATTGCGGATCGAAATGACGCGGCTCAACTAGTGGGGCCGTTACTGGCCATTACGATGTTGGTGAAAAGTGACTTACTACCTTTTGCCCGAGACCGTTACCAAGTGATCGTGAAAGGGCCACAGTGGAAAATCGCAGAAGATCATATTTTAGGATTGCGCCAAGATGTGGAAAACATGTTGGCAGGCCCCGTCGCCTTTAAGCCCCGCAAACAAGGTTAGAGGCTTTTAGCTGTTTGCGTTAAGATGCCCTCTCTTAAAAAGGGTACAGCGATGCGGCTTGATAAATACATTTGCGACAACACGTCACTGACGCGCTCGTTAGCGACAAAGGCAATTAAATCCGGCCGAATTAAGGTTAATCATAAAAAAGCAAAAAGTGGGTCGGATAAAATTCAGCCGGATACCGACACGGTTTTCTTTGATGGCCAGTTAATCCAATCACAACCTGAAAACCGTTATTACATGATGCATAAACCTGAAGGGGTTGTGTGTGCCAATAGTGACGGTGACCATGGGTTAGTATTTGATTTGATGTCGGGTGAAATCAATCTTAGCAAATTGCACACCGTTGGCCGTTTAGATAAAGATACCACAGGGTTATTACTCATCACGGATGATGGGCAATGGTCGCACCAGATTACCTCTCCCAAGCACCACCAAGAAAAAGTCTATCGCGCCTTTTTAGCTGAGCCATTAATTGCAGATGCCGAGCAAAGGGTTGAGCAGGGCATCTTGTTAAAAGATGAAATTAAACCAACGTTGCCGGCCAAGCTTGAACGCATTACCGATTCAGAAGTGCTCATTCGCATTAACGAAGGGCGCTATCATCAAGTGAAGCGTATGTTTGCCGCCATGGGGAATCGAGTGGTAAAACTTCATCGAGAGTCCATTGGTGATGTCATCCTTGATCCGCAGCTTACACCGGGCGAGTACCGCTTGCTGAGCCACGAAGAAGTGCAGTCTCTTAGCAAAACATAGGACGCTGAATGTTAGATTTACAATCGATGTTACTGCTTACCGCGTTAGCTGGCTTGGCCATGCCCGCTGGGGCGCTTTTGGCAAAGGTTGAACGCCTTCAATCAGACTGGCTAGAGACCGAGTTACGTCACAGCATTATGGCCTTTGCCGCGGGCGCATTGTTATCGGCCATCGCATTGGTGCTGGTGCCAGAGGGCATTGAACACCTTTCGGCGTCTTGGGTGTGCGTCATGTTCATTGCGGGCGGTTTGGGGTTCATGCTGGTGGATATGGCACTAGAGAAGTGGAACACCCCTGGTAGCCAGTTAGCGGCTATGTTGGCGGACTTTATTCCGGAGTCATTAGCCCTTGGCGCTTTGTTTAGCTTGGGAGGCAGCAATGCAGTACTACTGGCTCTTCTCATTGGTTTGCAAAACCTGCCAGAAGGCTTTAACGCTTATCGTGAAATGATGGATAAAGGCCAGTTTGCTGCGAATAAGCTGATCATCCTGTTTGTGGCGCTGGCCCTACTTGGCCCGTTATCGGGCTTTATTGGCTACCAGTGGTTGGCTCAGCAGCCTCAAGTCTTATCCTCCATTATGCTGTTTGCTGCCGGAGGGATTATGTACTCCATCTTTCAAGACATTGCGCCAAAAGTGCCTCTCAAAAAGCATCGTTTCCCACCTATGGGGGCTGTACTTGGGTTTGTGTTGGGTTTATTAGGCCACATGCTCAATGCCTAATTGTATTGAGCAGTGATCTAAATCCTGGGTTGATGCGTAAATTGGTACTTAAGTAATAGAAAGTAGCAATTATGCAGCCAATATAACGACTTGTTTACGCAAGTGAAGCGAACATTAATCTTGGAACAACCGGCATTAATCCCGAGGTGAGCCGTATTTTGCTTAAATCAAAAAGCAACAATGCGAAGCGCATGATCGGTGGCGTCCTATATTACGCCGATGGCTATTTCTTCCAAGTGTTGGAAGGCGAAGAGGCCATGGTGTCTGACTTGTATAAAAAAATCTCACAAGACGACCGACATTCGAATGTGAAAGTGTTGATAGAAGGCCATATTGATAAACCGCAGTTCTCTAATTGGTCTATGCACTTTGTGGCGGCCGATAGCAGCATTCGTCAATTATTAGCCGATCATCAATTTGCGGCATTTAAACCCTTTGAAATTCCAGTCGCTGTGATTGAAAAAATGATCACTGTATTAAGCAACAATGGGGCTTATGAACGCACGGCTAACCTTGAAAGCAAAGAGGGTTTGGTGAGTAAAGTGAAATCCTTCTTTATGAAAAATAAAACCGCTTAAAGCGGTTTTATTTTTTCCCTGTTGATTTTTCGTTATTTTTTCTCTGGCCCACAGGACTGATTCTTTTTAAGCGCATTGATAATGATGAGTTTCAGTTCTTCAAGGCTATTGAGTTTTTCAGGCATGCTGCTTGATACTTCATTAATGATTAGCTCTTGATTCTTCGGCACGTCACAGTCAGCTTGACGTTGGTCTAAGCTGGTGGTGCCTAGTCGGCTGTCATAGGCACGTTTGAAAAATTCAGAATTATTTTTATCAATGCTCGATTCGAGCGGCACACCCGTCAGAGAAGAGGCAGCCATGAAGCCCTTGATGAAATAGCGGCACGACAGTGCCTCATTAGATTGAGTATTGTTTTTTAGCGCTAGGCAGGAGTCAAACAATGGCTGGTAGTCGTTGGCAAATACTGACCCGCTGAATATCAGGCTGGCTAATAAAACGAACCGTTTCATACGTAATTCCTTATATCAATTTGAATACCAGGCCAACTGATTGGCTATCCTCAGATTGAAGTAGCTGAACCGAATAGTCAATCACCTGCGTTGTACTGAGTTTAGACCGGCATGCTTGATGAGATAAATCAGTTTGGTTCTGATTTTATGCATGTTAAATTGGCCAATATCATCTAATTGTGTGCGTTATGTCTGCCAATACCATTGAAGTGAATCAGTCCCGCCAATCCCTCAGTGACTATGAGGAAATCTGGTTATTTGGCTATGGCTCATTGATCTATAAGGTGGATTTTCCATATTTAGAAAAAGCGCCTGCTTATATACTAGGTTGGTCTCGCCGCTTTTGGCAAGGTAGCCATGATCATCGCGGTACGCCAGATCAGCCCGGTCGTGTTGTCACCTTAATCAAAGACTTAGGCGCCCGATGCGACGGCATGGCCTATCGAGTCACCGCCGAAGAGTTTGAGCATTTGGATTACCGCGAGAAAAATGGCTATCTGCGCCATGAAGTGCCCATGACGTTGCTACAGCAAAGCGGCTGTGAAATAAAAAAGCGTGGTCTGATCTATATCGCTGATGAACACAATGAGGCGTTTTTGGGCGAGGCCAGTGAGCGGCAAATTGCCAAGCAGATCGCCATGAGTCGAGGCCCAAGTGGCGAAAACAGCGAATACTTATTGAAGCTAGACAGTGCGTTGACCCAACTGGGCGCACATGACCCTCATGTGAGTACGATTAAGGCTCATTTGACGGAGATACTGGATCCAAAGTAAGACTGGCCGCTCTTTGAGTAAACCTCCACTTGGCCTGTGCCTGACTGAAAACAGGCTATACTTTCTCTATAATTGATCACCTATGCCGTGCCTCATATGCTTATTAAGAGTGTCAGCTCAACATGCCTATTCGTGCTTGCGGTTAATGCTCAGGTCTATGGTGATGGTCTATTTGATCTTAGTCTGCGCCAGTTGATGAATCTGCCGATCACCGGTACCACGCTAACCCAAGAAACCCTCAGCAGCAGTCCTGCGGCGATTACCGTTTTCAATTCCGACTTTATTCAGTCTTTGGGGGTGGAGTATCTTCATGAATTACTCGACTTCGTCCCAGGTGTGCAAACCCAACGTACGGCCGATTCTAACTTCAGTTATGGCTTTAGTTTTCGCGGGCGACGCAATGGCGGGCAATCGAAAGAAGTCTTGCTGTTACTAGATGGACAAGTGCTGAATGACCCCAGAAGTGGTGCCGCTAACGGCTCGGTACGTTTGATGACGTTAGATAATATTGACAGGCTAGAAGTAATACGAGGCCCTGGGTCTGCACTTTACGGCACGGGGGCTTTTTCTGGCGTGATTAATATTATTTCTAAACACGATGTGAATGCCGTTAGTTTAAAACTGGGTAACTTTAATAAGCAAGCTGTCTCCATTAATTCGACATTGAAATCGGACATTCTCAAGCTGGATACCTACTTGAATTATCAACAAGACCAGGGAGATGAATACTGGTTAGAGCGTTCCTTTGAGTCTGGTAATGAGAGCACCCAAGACCCTCGTGCGTTACTTGAATTCAGAACGATGTTATCAAGGGGACAAACCCGAGTATCATTCTATGCCCAGCAAGCTTCCGGCGATGACTTCTACTCATTAGGTACGATCTCAAATGATTTTAACGCAAATGTCTATCAACACTATGGCACACATATAAAACAAGATTTTAAATTAACAGAAAACAGCGCCTCTTATTTTGAGCTGGGTTATCGATATGTCACGGCCGATATTGATTCCCAAATAACCGCACCTGGTGATTTATTTGCTATCAGTAACCCGCAAAGCAATGCGCCTGTATTCATAAAAGCAAAAATTCGAAGTGAAGGGTATCGAGCAAAGTTTCACAATGATTTTCAGCTTAAAGAAAATATAAGCTTGCAATGGGGATTTGATTGGCACCGAAACAGTGAGCTCACCTCAGAGGCTCAGAATAATTACAACACTGGCCAGCTATATGATGGCGTCATACCGGTTGAATACTATGGTGATTTTAATCGGAAAACGGTTTCTGATGTTGTCAGTGGTAAAGACATGCTGGGTATATACGCACAAAATATTTGGAAAATATCGTCCCGGCATCAACTCAATTTTGGTCTTCGTTATGACTCGAGTGATTCAGTGGCCTCCCACTGGAGCCCAAGACTGGGCTGGGTCATATCCGTTGATGAGAACAATTTTATTAAGGCCCTTTATGGCGAAGCATTCAGAGCGGCATCATTGAACGAGATGGCCAACCCAGAAAGTCCAATTATTAAAGGGGACCCTGATTTAAAACATGAAACGATTAAAACCTATGACTTGATTTATCAACATGTACAGTCGCGTTTTAATCTACAAGTGGGTGGCTATTATAATGAGTACAGTGACCCTATTAATATTGCTCTCAATGAGAACAGTATCCGAGAATATACCAGTGGTAATGATTCTGATGGCCATGGTATCGAATTTGAAGGTAACTGGAATGCCGCCACTGATAGCTGGATTAGACTGACCTATAGCGAGCTTCTTTCTGCTCCTGATAACTTCTTTATACAAAGTAAAACCACCGCTAGCTTAATGTTCAGTTATGTATACCAAACAGCCAGTTTTAATTTATCTACGGTGTATCATGGTGAGCGAGAAACGCAAATTAATACCAATGAATTTGAAAGCATACCATCCAGCTGGAGTACAAACTTCAAGTTTAATTATCAAGTGAGTAAAAATTTATCAAATCAATTTTCAATCAAAAATCTTAGCGATAACCAATATGCATCCGCTTCACAAGAAGGTGACTTGTCTGATGGGGTACCAGCTAGAGGCCGTGAAATGATGTACAGTATAAAATATGTTTTTTAACCGTCATGAAAATGTATATTGATCTACGGGTTAAAATTCCCCCAAACATAAAAAAGCCCGCTAAATAGCGGGCTTTTACGTTTTGCTTGCTTTGATTATTTTGCTGCGTTATAGGCGGCAATAGAATCAACGATGGCTTTCTTAGCGTCAGCTGCGTCACCCCAGCCTTCCACTTTTACCCATTTGCCTTCTTCAAGATCTTTGTAGTTCTCAAAGAAATGGGCGATTTGATCACGAAGCAACTTAGGAACATCGTTAATGTCGTTAATGTCATCATACATCTTGGTGATTTTGCTGTGTGGAACGGCAAGTAATTTCGCATCGCCACCGGCTTCGTCCGTCATGTTTAGCACGCCAACTGGACGACAACGAATCACTGAGCCCGCTTGCACTGGGTAAGGGGTGATCACCAATACGTCCAAAGCATCCCCATCGTCCGCTAGGGTGTGGTTGATGAAACCATAGTTAGCAGGGTAAAACATAGGGGTTGCCATGAAGCGGTCAACTAATAACGCACCACCCATATCCTTGTCGATTTCGTACTTGATAGGACTAGAGTTTGCTGGGATCTCGATCGCAACATAGATATCTTCAGGAGCGTCTTTGCCTGCTGGAATTTGATCGAAGTTCATTATGGCGTCCTATTAACAATAAGAATGACTAAAAGTATTAGGAAATTATACAACCCTATATGAGTGAGGGCTAGTTATGAAAATTGAGTGAGATCACGCTGTGATTATAAAACAAGAAACAGGCTCCCATTGAATGGAGCCTTTGTTGGTTATATTTGCGCAATAATTTCCTTAATCTCAGGCACGCAGCTGCCACAGTTAGTCCCCGCCTTTAGTTGTTCACCGACCATACTGGGTGTTTTACAGCCCGCTTTTACTGCGCTTTGGATGGTTTTCTCTCCGACACTAAAACAAGCGCACACAATGGGGCCAATATCTTCACCGGCAGGAGCATAGCCGCTCAATAGGGCTGCACGTGCTCGATTATCTAATGTCTCTTTTGCAAATTGGCTGGCCAGCCAAGTACGTTCTGGCAGCTGCATGTTAGGAGCGACCATGGCAACGGCTTCTAGTTGACCGTTTTGGTTAATTAACGCCAGACGGTACAAGCCAGAGTTTTCGTCTTCGTAGCTGAGGATTTCCAATGCTTGTGCTTGCATTTGCGCAACACTGTTAAAACCCAGCCAAGCCAGCATGGTTTGAATGGGCGCTTCAAGTTTGTCACTGTCGGCAAGTTCCAGACGTGTATGCTGGCTACCTTTTGCAGACACTACATATTCACTGTTAGGCCAATCGATAGGGTGACGGCTTAATACAAAACCAAACCAATGGGCGTTAAATGCACTCACTTGAACCGGGGTGTGCTTGCTTTCAGGCTGCTTACTAAAAGCATCCACTTCTGGATTGACCACAGGGTTAACTCGGCCAGTTTTAGATAGCTGTGCCGTCCAGTGCATGGGGACAAAAATATCACCGGATTTTGGATTTTGATTAATACTAACCGGTGCCATCATCTTGCCCCATTGACTGGTGACACAAACTAATTGCCCATTAGATAAATCTCGTTTTTTTGCATCGCTGGCATGCATTTCTACATATGGTTGACTGATGTGTTGGTTTAATTGTGGCGCCAACGCAGTACGGGTCATGGTGTGCCATTGATCACGAATACGACCGGTGTTTAAACGCAGAGGATAGTCATTAGTTGGCGGATTAATGGGAAGTTTAGGCGTGATAGGGAGCAGTTTTCCTTTGCGGTTAGGTGTAAAAAAATCACCTTGTGCAAAAAATCGCTCACGACCGTTTGGGTGTTCTGCATTCACGGGCCATTGAATCGGTTCAAGGTTTTCATACTCATCATTGCTGATGTTGGCTAAACCACTAATATCAAAATCACGGCGTCTATGCTCAGCAGCGTCTGAATTTTCAAAGCCAGAAAGGGCAGCATGTTCACGGAAAATCTCTGCTTGGTGATGATAATTAAAGCCTTCGTTAAAGCCCATACGTTTAGCCACTTCACAAATAATTTGCCAATCATGCATGGCATTGCCAGCAGGTTGAAATAATCCCCGTTGGCGAGAAATGCGACGTTCACTATTGGTGACGGTGCCGTCTTTTTCGCTCCAGCCGGTGGCGGGTAGTTTTACATGGGCTAAATCACCTGTATCGGTTAGATCAATACAATCGCTGATCACCACAAGATCGCATTTTTTTAAAGCGTGTTTCACTTTGTCGGCATTAGGTAGGCTGACCACAGGGTTGGTGGCCATTATCCAAACCGCTTTGATTTTGCCTTCGTCAATGGCGTCGAACATGTCTACCGCCATTAAGCCACTTTGTGTGGCCATTGTTGGGGATTGCCAAAACGTTTTCACACGGGCAATACTGTCTTCGGTAAAATCCATATGTGCAGCCAGTGTATTGGCCAGCCCACCCACTTCACGGCCACCCATGGCATTGGGTTGGCCTGTCATTGAAAACGGGCCCATGCCCGGTTTACCAATCCGTCCAGTGGCAAGGTGACAATTTAAAATACTGTTCACTTTATCGGTACCCGAACTGGATTGATTCACGCCTTGACTATATAGCGTGACGCTTTTTTCAGTATTGCAAAACCAATTATAAAATTGTTTTAAGTCGTCTTCATTTACACCCAGTGTGTCTGCTAATGATTTGATGTCACCTGCACTTTGTTGTGCGCTAATGATCGCTTCATTTAAACCATCGCAATGCTGCTGCACGTAATCAGAGTTGATTTTATTTTGTTGGTTAATGCTATTGAGCAAGCCATTAAATAACCAAACATCGGTGCCTAGATTAAGTGGCAAATGGAGGTCGGCAATATCACAGGTTTGTGTGCGACGAGGGTCAATCACCACCACTTTAACATTGGGGTTGGCTTCTTTAAGTTTTTTGATGCGTTGAAATAACACAGGGTGGCACCAAGCGGTGTTACTGCCCACCAACGTAATTAATTCGGCTTGTTCAAAGTCATCGTAACAACCCGGTACGGTATCGGTGCCAAAGGCACGCTTGTGACCCACAACAGAGGAGGACATGCATAAACGAGAATTGGTATCGATGTTGCCACTGCCTATGTAACCTTTCATTAGCTTGTTGGCCACATAGTAATCTTCAGTTAACAATTGGCCTGAAACATAAAATGCCACCGCATCTGGGCCGTGTTGTTTGGTGATCTCACTCAAACCAGTGGCCACTTTATCAAGCGCTTCATCCCAAGAGACCACTTGGTTGTTGATCTTTGGTTCTAATAAGCGCCCATCAAGTGAAACGGTTTGGTCTAAGGCGCTGCCTTTAGAACACAAACGACCTAAGTTCGCAGGGTGATGGTCAAGACCGCTAACCCGAATGGTGCGTTCGGTTGTATTTACGGTGGCCTTAATACCACAGCCAACGCCGCAATAAGCACAGGTTGTGTCCTTACTCGATTGGTTTGGATGTGTGTTGGTTTGAGTTGAGGTGATGATACTCATGAGGTCACCTCATAACGATGAATGTGTTGATTCAGACTGTCACTTTTAGATTCACATAGTGCTTTGCCAAACATCAAATATGGGCGGATAGATTGAATATCGGTCTGGGCATCCAGCAACTCATGATAGAAAGGCCCTTCCTGAGTGTCGCCATATAGTACGGCACCAATGATTTTGTTGCTCTCAATAACGATCTTTTTATAAATACCTTGCTGAGTATGGCGGTAGAAAATGTATTCGCTATGGGGCGTGCCTAAAAAGTTACCTACAGAAAATAAATGGATTCCCGTTACCTTAAGTTTTGTTGCGGTGGGCAAGGTCTGAAACTGTGCAACACCGTGTTCGCTCAAGTGATTGGCCAATACTTTTGCTTGATCATATAGTGGAGCGACTAAACCGAATGTCTGGCCGCGATGTTCGATGCATTCGCCCAATGCATAAATGCTAGGGTCATAGGTTTGTAGTGTGTCACTGACGATAATGCCTTTTTTACAGTATAAACCGCAGTCTTGTGCGAGCTTGATATTAGGTCGAATACCGATAGCCATAATCACAAGATCGGCTTCTAATTGACTGCCATCGGAAAACTGTATTTTTTCAACACGAAGCTGACCTTGAATCGATTGAGTGACGGCTTCCATTTTAAAATTCAACCCACGAGTTTCTAAAGCTTGTTTGAGCAGTTGACCGGCTTCTTGGTCCAGTTGACGATTTAAAGGTAGTTTACTGTTATGTACAACGGTGACATGCATACCGCGTCCACATAACGCCATAGCGGCTTCTAAGCCTAATAAACCGGCACCAATAACCACCGCTTTTTTGTACTGTTTTGCAACGCTGATCATATTATCCACGTCACGAATATCACGAAAACTCATGACGCCATCTAGATCGGTGCCTTCAATAGGTAGCATGAAAGGGCTGGAACCGGTGGCAATGACAAGTCGGTCATAAAAGGTATGCTCGCCGTCTTTGGTCGTCACACATTTATTGAGTCGGTCGATTCTTACGATCGCTTTTTCTGCACCAGTATAAAGGGTAATGTCATTCGCATCATACCAAGGGCGATCAAAGACCATGATCTCTTGGAGAGTCTTTTCGCCCGCTAATAAAGGGGAGAGCATGATGCGGTTATAGTTACCATAAGGCTCATTTCCAAACACCGTGATGTCGTAGGCGTGCTCAGAGCTGTTTAATTCTTCTAATAATTTAGCACCGGCCATACCGTTGCCAATGATCACTAATTTGGCTGTCATGCATTGCTCTTGTTTTAATTAATGGCATAAGGTGAGAAAAAGGGGCCATCTAATTTGCCATTAGACGGCCCAAAGGGGATCTCTACCTTAAGCGATGCTATTTTTACGGCCTCCGTTGGGATTAGTAAACGTCACATTGTTTAAGTCTTTTCGTTGTAACGGGTGCGTTAAATCGCCACCAATACACGTTCGTTTTCTATTTTGGTTTGATAGGTTGTAATACTGATGGTTTCATCCTCTAAGCATTCACCTGTGGTTAGGGAGTAATGCTGTTTATATAAAGGGCTTGCTACTGTGAGCATCCCTTTTACATCGCAGATTAAACCGCGGCTAAGCACGTTGGCCTTACCGATGGGGTCAAAATTATTAATAGCAAATACATCATTACTAGCGGCGGGGCGAAAAATCGCCACCTGTTGCTCGTTTACTAATGCACATACGCCAGTATCTAGATTGATATCATTTAATGCGCATACATCGATAAAATTACTCATGATCAATCCTTAGCTTATGGCGATTAAGTTGTCTTTATTCATACGTTCTTTTTCATTAGCGGGACGAATTTGTCCGCGCTCTTTGACAAACTGGACATTTTCATCAGGTTTATCTGCATTGATAAAGTGGCTAAATCGCTTCAGTTTATCAGGGGATTCAATGGTGGTTTTCCATTCACATTGATAGCTCTCAACCACGGCGCCCATTTGGCGTTCAAACTCTTCTGCCATGCCAAGGCAGTCGTCTATGACCACTTGTTTTAAGTAGTCCAGCCCGCCTTCAAGGTTGTCCATCCAGACACTGGTACGCTGTAAGCGGTCAGCGGTTTTGACATAAAATAGTAAGAAGCGATCAATGTATTTGATTAAGGTTTCTTTATCTAAACCTTGCGCTAATAAATCCGTGTGGCGGGGTTTCATACCACCATTGCCACACACGTATAAATTCCAGCCATTTTCAGTTGCAATGACACCCACATCTTTTGATTGAGCCTCGGCACACTCACGGGTACAACCAGAAACCGCGAACTTGATTTTGTGTGGTGAGCGTAATCCCTTATATCGGTTTTCTAATTCGATACTAAGTGCCATTGAGTCATCCACACCGAAGCGACACCAGGTCGAGCCGACACAGGATTTGACCGTACGCAGAGATTTGCCATAGGCGTGGCCTGTTTCAAAGCCGGCGTCCACGAGTCGTTGCCAAATCTGAGGAAGCTCGTGCAGTTGCGCCCCAAATAAATCAATTCGCTGCCCCCCTGTGATTTTAGTGTATAAGCCAAAATCCTTTGCAACTTGACCAATGACCAGCAAACCATCAGGTGTGATTTCACCACCAGGAATGCGCGGTACAACAGAGTATGTGCCGTCTTTTTGCATGTTGCCGAGGTAGATGTCATTGGTATCTTGTAGGCCAATGTGTTTGTCATCTAACACATATTCATTCCAGCAAGAGGCTAAAACAGAGCCCACGAGGGGCTTACAAATTTCACAGCCGTGGCCTTTGCCGTATTTGGAAATTAACTCAGAAAAAGTGCGGATGCCTTCGATCCGTACAATGTTATAAATATCCTGGCGGGTGTATGCAAAGTGCTCGCAGATATCAGTGTTCACTTCGACACCCAGTTTGGTTAATTCTGCATTCATAACTTGTGTGACAAGTGCCGTACAGCCACCACAAGCCGTTGCAGCGCTGGTATCGGCTTTTATGTCTCCAAGTGTTTGAGCGCCATTTTGAACACTGCAACAAATAGCGCCTTTACTGACATCATTACAGGAACAAATTTGGGCGGTCTCAGGGAGCGCATCGGTGCCTAATACGGGTTTAGCGGCCCCATCTAATGACGGTAGGATTAAAGCCTCAGGCATGGCAGGTAGTTCGATGTTATTCAGTGCCATTTGCAAAAGGTTGCCGTAATCTTCTGCATCACCAATCATAACGGCGCCGAGCAATAATTTTTTATCCGCGCTGACCACAATCTTTTTATAAACTTGATTCACTTCGTCTGTGTAGGCATAACTCAAAGCCCCTTCAGTGCGAGCATGGCAGTCACCAATGGATGCCACATCGACACCCATTAATTTTAGTTTCGTGCTCATATCCGCACCCTCGAAGCTTGCGTCGCCACTGTTAGTCAGATGCTGCGCCGCCACTTTAGCCATGTTGTAACCTGGTGCCACCAAACCATAAATCATGCCGCCCCAAAGCGCGCATTCACCAATGGCGTAAATATCATCATCCGATGTTTGGCAGTGATTATTGATGAGAATGCCACCACGAGGCCCGAGTTCTAAGTCGCAACGGCGTGCAATCGCATCTTGTGGGCGAATACCGGCACTGAACAAAATAAGGTCCGTTTCAAGACTTTCGCCATCTGCAAATTCCATTTTATGTTTGCAGGTATCACCGTCGGTGATATTTTGTGTGTTTTTATTGGTATGAACTCGAACGCCTAGCTCTTGTATTTTATTTTTCAGTAACGTGCCACCCGCATCATCCACTTGAACGGCCATTAGGCGCGGTGCAAATTCCACCACGTGTGTTTCTAGGCCCAAATCTTTTAATGCGTTTGCAGCTTCAAGTCCTAAAAGCCCGCCACCAACGACAACACCTACCTTAGAGTTTTTTGCGCCAGCGGTTATGGCTTCTAAGTCTTCTATGGTGCGATAGACCAAGCAATTTTCACGTTCATGTCCAGGGACGGGCGGTACAAATGGATAAGAGCCTGTGGCCAGCACCAATTTGTCATAACTGAGTATTTCACCATTTTGTGTGGTGACGGTTTTGCCTTGTCGGTCAATCTGTTCTGCAGTGGTGTTAAGTTTCAAATGAATTTGGTGGTTTTCAAAAAAACCATCGCTGACCAAGCTCAGGTCCTGCGCCGTCTTTCCAGAGAAGTAAGATGACAAATAAACGCGGTCATAAGCTGGACGCGGCTCTTCACATAAAACTGTGATATTGAAGTGCTCTGCCTGCTCTAAATTGACGAGGCTTTCTAGAAATTTATGGCCCACCATACCGTTACCAATCACGATGAGGTTTTGTTTTTTTGTCATGTCTCTCTCCATGCCGAAATGAACGGGCGGACTAAAGTTGGATTCTGCGGGTTATTTAGCAATGCCTGTGCCATGTATTTAAGTTATTGTTTTAAAAGGGTTTTATGGTTTTTGCATGGTTTTTATTGCACATAAACTGAGACTTAAACTCAAGGGTGTTCAATGCTGGTGCGAAGGTGTTTGTATGGTCTGTTTTATTTTGGTGCGCTTATTTGAGTCGCTGTGGCGTTCACTTCGATGTTCAAATACGGAAAGCTTGATTTTGATGGCAAGCTTTTAGGTTGGGCGGGGGGTGAGTGAGATAGGTCGGTTCATTATTTGGGATGCGTTTAACCGATAGAGGTGTTAAACGCATCTCATCTTAGGTTGACCTGTCAGGCCTTAAGTTGGAAAAATTAAAATTTAGCGCTGGCCGTGAACCAAATTTTAGTGGTGTCGGCTTTTGATAAATTATTCTCAGCGTAGTCTGATGCTAGGTATTGGGCCACTTTTAAGTTTGCACTGTAATTGCTGAAGTTTTTATTCATCATGAACCCAAGTTCGTTACCAAGTGCATCACCGTTTTCAGCGGTGCTGAAGTTATGGAATTGGGCAACGAGTTTAATACCAGAGATCATGCTGACGCCGCTGGCGTAAAAGTCTTGGATACCATCATTGTCGCCACCAGTCAGGAAGGCATCGCTCCAACCAAGAAACTTATGGTTTGTACCAAGTGGTGTGGCAAATGCAGCCTCACCGTTATCACTGCCAAAGGCTTCATATCCCAGCGTAGCCTTTACCGCACCTAATTTTGTACCCGCATTAATATGGTAATAAAGTGAATCAAAGTCGCCGCCTGCAGCCGTGGTTTTATTTTGTGTGGCCAATTCTGCTTCAAATCTGATTCCTTCAATGGCACCACTTGAACGAATGCCAAAGGTGTCAAAGTCAGTCCCGGAGTCTGGCTGGCCGACATCTTTGATGCCGTAATAAAATACGCTAGCCGATACGTCTTGATCGATAGAGTACTTAACATTTAGTAAATTAATGCTTTCTTCCGTGTTGTCATTGGTGATGGTGTTTCGATTGTTCGCGATAGCTGCAAAAATAGTCAAATTGTCGAATGCCTTCGATGAAATAGAAACAGCATCAAACGTGGCTTCATCTTGACGAAAGGCCACGCCGCCTACATGACGCTGGTTGTCCAGCAGTATGCGTTGGTTACCGGCTTTTATGGTGGAGTCGAAACCGACAAACTGCGCATAGGCCTGGTTAAGCTGAGTTGTTTCTTGATCGAGCACTAAATTATATTCAGTGTTGCCATTTTCTTTGTCGTTAAAGTCGTCATTGATATGAAAAACATTATCTCCCTCTATCAATACAGATAAACCTGCAATGTCAGCGCTCTTAAAGGTTAATCGTGATTTTAGTGTGTTGGCCAGTGCTGTTTCCTTTGTTGAGTCGGTGTCCACGGATTCCGTTCTGAATCGAAAGTTTAAATCCACTGCGCTGCCTTTCACAAAGTCATCAAACGTTTGGGCTTGGACACTCATGCTACTGCTTAGAACGATAGCGGCGATGCTGCTGGTGAGGAGTGATTTTTTCATGTGACATCCTTTTTTATATGGGAAGGTTTCAATGTTTTTCGATTTTAATTAAGCCGATCATTTTTATTTATAACCTGTTAGAGCAACCCATATGCCAAGCATGATATTTTTTGGAAATATAATTAAATAACCAAAAATTGCACAATACTGACCCACAAAAAGGATAAAAATGATGGCACCTGAGTAATATGGTGCACATGGATTGAGACATTATTGGGCGGGTTAAGAATTGATCATGAGTTTTTGGTGCGCGCTGGGTGCACCAATTTAACTCGGCAAGTAATTTAATTGGTGCTCATAGATGGTGTTAAATGTGCTTTTCACTTTAATGCTTCTAGTGCAGTGTGCACACATATGGTGAATGACGTCTTTTAGACGAGATTGTATCTTTTGTGAAACGCAGGTTGTGCTGATTTGAAAACGAGCTAGGGGTTAAGCGTATAATTTGATTACTTCAATAATTTTAGCGCTCTTAAAACCACAGACAAAAAAAAAACCAGGCAATGCCTGGTTTTTTACCCGCAAGGTCAATTAAGGCTTATAAACCACCTTCACTGAGCCATCCACCGCGGATTCATCGATGTAGCCAATGATGTTCGGGTTAGTGGCCACCATGTTTTTCACTTCAGCGTCACCGCCCACGACTTGAGGGGCTTGGCCTTTACCAGTGAAAATCAAGCGAGACCAATAAGACTTCAGCTGAGCCTCTGATTTTTTCACCACATTGGCATAAAAATCATTGCGCGCTGCATTGCCTTCGCCTTGGTCAATGGGTACCACTGATACGCCACCGAGATCTTTCTTTTTACCCAAAAAGGCTTTAACGACATCACTTTCATTGGATGCGCCGATTGGACTACTTTTACCTACCACCACCACTGGGCCAGCTTGAGCCATTGAAAAACAGCTTGCTAGGGTTAGAGCTGTTAGAAGTTTAAATGTTGAATTTTTCATAATCATCTCCTCCCTTAAAAGACTGTATCGATTGTGATGGTTAGGATATTGGTACTGTCTGGGGCGCTGGAGCCAGCCGCCGCATATGGACGGGACTCAAACATACCGGCTTTATCACCTGTATCTATGATGTCGTACTGTACTTTTAATGCTGTGCCGGGTGACATGTCATACCGTAAACCTAAGCCAATACGCGTGGTATCGCGGTCGCTTTCCGATTGGAAGGCTCGACCTGCAAGGTTTAAGGAAGGGTTTTCAAAAGGATCTGAGTCGTTATCTGTTGGGGATGTGCCTCCAGATACATCTGCAGCCGAAAGAGCAGCTAAATTACCGCCTGTCAGTCTATCAGCAATGACTTGTAAATCGCGTTCCTCATCATCTTCAGATGTGGTCATGGCGTATGTGATAAGAGGCATGAACTGCCCCATGCGATAGCCAAGAGTAGCGTATGCCGAATCGGCATCTACAACGGCACCATCCACTTCAAGACGGGCATATTCAGTTGTGAAATAGATGTCACCAGGGTCATAGGTGAAACCGATACTGGTGAAAGTGCCTTTAATTTTCTCTACATCACTACCATATAGGCTGCCCACAACCGCTTGGATATCTTCATCAACGATATTTACATCGTTGGAAAGGGAATAAGCAATTCGCGCTGTCCAAGTATCGCCTTGTAACGTTGCATTGCTGGCTAAGATATCTTTTAAGTCATACTGACTATCTTTTGAACGCCCATAAGCTAGTTGGAAGGTGGCGCTCATATCGCCAATATCAGTGTTATAAGTGATATCCACACCATCCATATTTGAGAATGGCGTAAGGGAGTTGTATGTTTCGTTAGGCATTTTTGCCCATGGTACCGCATAGCCTACATCTAAAAATTCACTAAGCATGAATGCCGGTAAGCGGATGCGGCCAATTTTACCACTCAAGCCGCTTCCAAAATTGTGTTTGAAGTAAGCCCATTCAGCTTCAGTGTTCCATTCGTTTTCACCACGACTTACTAACTGAGTTACAACACTATTGTTAGCATCCATATTAAAGGACATCTGAACGCCAACTTTGCTAAAACGGCTAAAATTCACCTCATCATTGACGCCGTTATATTCAATTTCTTCATCGCCAAGTGATAGACCAAAGCTTGCAAAACCATTAACTCGAAATTTCTGATCTTGCTCTGCAATGCGTTTGTTCATTTACTGAACTTGCTGATTGAGCTGCTCTACAGTAACCGCTTGTGTTGGCAATGCTGCCATCAATAAGGGAACCGCCGCGCAGGCAATATGTTTCATCGCCATAATTCATCCTATTTATATTGATTTATGAACAGCCCTGTAAGGCTGGGGCCATACATTAGGTGTAGCACATATATGCAAAAGCGCTAAAAAAGGGCATATAAAGGGAAAAAAATAATAGGTGCATCACGTATTGGTGCGATCGATGATAAAGTTGGACTGGTTATTGGTACTAGGGTCTTGCTCTGAGAGCGTTCTGCGGTCATGAGCGCCTACCATTTCATTGGTCTTTAGTTTTAAATAGGCGCCACAAGAATAAGGTTTTATTGAGAAAACATGCATATTCATATTTTAGGTATTTGCGGCACCTTCATGGGTTCCTTGGCTCAGTTAGCCGTGGCACAGGGTCATCGTGTGACAGGTTCGGATCAAAACGTTTACCCGCCCATGAGTACCCAGTTAGAACAGGCAGGCATTGAGATCATGCAAGGTTTTGATGAAGCTCACTTGCAACCCAAACCAGATTTAGTGGTGATCGGCAATGCCATGAGTCGCGGCAATGTGGCGGTGGAGTATGTGCTGAACAAACAAATCCCATACACATCAGGCCCTGCTTATTTGGCCGATCATATTTTGAAAGACAAGTGGGTGATGGCCGTGGCCGGTACTCACGGTAAAACCACCACCACGAGCATGCTCACCTGGGTCTTAGAAGACTGCGGATTTGAGCCGGGTTTTTTAATCGGCGGGGTGCCTAAAAACTTCGGTGTGTCTGCACGTATGGGCAAGAGCGACTTTTTTGTGGTGGAAGCAGATGAATATGACAGTGCGTTTTTTGATAAGCGTTCAAAGTTTGTTCACTATCACGGACGAACCGTGATCCTTAATAATTTGGAATTTGATCACGCGGATATTTTTAATGACATTGAGGCCATCAAAACTCAGTTTCATCACTTGGTGCGCACGATTCCGGGTGATGGCCAGATTATTTATCCAGCCGATGAAATGCATCTGCAAGCTACCTTAGAAAAAGGCTGCTGGACGCCTAAGGTGCAAATTGGGGTGGACTGGCAGTATGAATTAATCGATGCCTCTGGATCGCACTTTAAAGTGTTACAAAAAGACCAGCTGGTTGGAGAGGTGAACTGGAGCCAAACCGGGATTCATAACGTGAAGAACGCCTTGGTCTGTATTGCGGCTGCTTATCATGTGGGGATTCTCCCCAAAGACGCCATTGATGCGCTTAATCGCTTTGAAGGGGTAAAGCGTCGTATGGAGCTGGTGTGCACGGTAAATGACATTGAGGTGTACGATGACTTTGCCCATCACCCAACGGCCATCGAAAGCACGCTTGCGGGTGTGAAAAACAGTGGTCGCTTTCATCATATTTGGGCGGTGATTGAACCGAGGTCCAATACCATGCGTATGGGAATACACAAACAAGCACTGCCTCAGTCCGTCACCCATGCCGATACCAGTATCTGGTTTCAGCCCAAAGGGCTCGACTGGGAAATGCAGCCTGTTATTGACGGTTGCGGCGAATTAGGCCAATCCGCACTATTAATGGATGACGTAGACGCTATAATCGCCCACCTTGTTGAGCATGCTAAGGCGGGTGATGCCATTGTTTTGATGAGTAACGGTGGCTTTGCGGGTATTCATCAACAGCTTGCCCAAGCCCTAAAGGACCACTATGGCGTTTGAATATGAACAACATGCACCAATTACATTAGCCATTACCGGGGCCTCCGGTGCGCCCTATGCGCTGCGGTTACTGCAGTGTTTAGTGGCGGCGAATCGCCCAGTTTATGTGATGGTGAGTAAAGCGGCGCAAGTGGTGTTTGCTACTGAAAGCCAGGTTAAGCTGCCTGGCACTGCTGAAAAAATGCAGGCCCATTTAAGTGATTACTGCCAAGCTCAAGTGGGACAAATCAAGGTGTTTGGCCGTGAACAATGGTTTGCGCCAGTGGCCAGCGGCTCAGGCCGAAAAGGGCCTATGATTGTTTGCCCTTGTTCAACGGGCACGCTCAGCGCCATTGCCACAGGTGCCAGTAACAATTTAATTGAACGGGCAGCCGATGTGGCCATCAAAGAAAAGCGCACGCTTATTTTGGTGCCGCGAGAAACCCCCTTTAGCCCGATACACCTAGAAAACATGCTTAAGCTTGCCAATATGGGGGTCACTATTATGCCCGCCAGCCCAGGCTTTTATCATAACCCTCAGTCTATCGAAGACTTGGTGGACTTTATGGTGGCCAGAATGCTGAACCATCTTGGTATCGAGCAAGACTTAATGCCCTTATGGGGCGAGCAATGACTTTAAATCGTCATTCACTTTAAATGCAAGCGCAACAATGGGTGCGCATACTTAACCAAAGCAGTAGCGGATTAGGAGTCCAAATGAAATTCACTGAACGAGATATAAAAGTAGCCATCGTTGCAGCCATCGTAGCGTTTGCAGTGGCTGTGATTATGCTTGATATGAAAGGTTACATTAAACATGTGACGGAAGACGATGCCAATGTCATTGAGAACTTCAAGCTACTATCAGTGGATGTAAAAAGCACAACTAAGGTGTCTCCTAAGTCGTCAAATAAAGAAGCCTTCTGTGTGGATGGTTACTTACTTGTACGTCCACAGAAAAATAAATCAGGTACGGCTGTGGCGGGGATCTTAGTCGATGATAAAAATCGCGCCATTGCTTGCTCAACCGATTTACCGGCGCCAGGCAAATAAAGAAAGTGAGGGCTGGCCAAGGATGGCCAACCTAGTTGATTAATGCGTGCATAGCCATACAATGCATACGCTAATGGAAGTAACGAAGATTCAGCTTATGAATAACAATAATAATGATGAGCAGATCCATAAATTAGAGCGTGAAATCTGGCTGTTTGAGCAATGGCTCACCAGCATACAAGGGCAGGAAGGGGAGACCCAAACCCGTATCCGCCATGCTTACAAAGAATGCATTACCTCGCGTAAATTAGAGCTTGCCAAACTGCAGGCCGCCCAAGCAAGCGAACCACAGGGTAAAGCATCTGCATCGCGCTAATCTAAGCCTGTTCAGGCCTTTGAGCCATGGATGACATTCCGCTGGCATATGGTAGACTGGCGAAAAATAATAATTAAAAAAAGCATATTCCCATGGGTAAATTCGCCTTATTACTGGTGTGTTTTGGCACATTAGGCTTAATCAGTTCGTATTCTCAAGCAAAAGACGTGGACAGTGACGGCGATGGTATTGCCGACCGCTATGAACGTCTGTTAAAAACCGATCCAAAAGACCCAAGCAGTAAGCCCGCTGACTTAGACGGCGATGGCATTCCGGATGGCTATGATCTCGATATCGATGGCGATGGGGTGAACAACTGGCAAGACCCATTTCCGCGTAACGCTCAAGAAAGTGCCGATGTCGATGGTGACGGTGTGGGCGATACGCAAGATGATGACAGCGATGGCGACGGTTTCAGTAACGCTGAAGAGTTACAAGCTGGCACAAATCCGAATAACAAAAACAGTTTTCCAGACCAATCCGGCCCAGTGCTGGAGGTGATCGAAATGCCTGCAACGGTGAATCAGCGCATTGTCGATATTCGAGGCATGGCGTTTGATATGGGTATGGGGGTTAAGAAAATACAAGTGGTGAATGCGGATGGGGATATCTTGCCAGGCCACTTTGAATACACCACGCACTTTAATGTAAAAGTGCGCTTAAATCGTGGTGAGAACCAGTTGCAAGTGGCCGCATACGACAGTGCCAATAATGTTAGCCGTCAGTTTGTGACCCTGAACTATAATCCATAATGAATGCTGTGAAGTCTTTGTTAAGCGAACTTAATCTAAAGGGTTGCGGCTGATCAGCTAGTATTACCATTAGTACATTAGCAGTGCCCTAGGTAAAAAGGCCGTGAAGGATTCATGGCCTTTTTTTATGGCTTTTGTTCTTGGGATTGACTGTGTTTTAAACGGTAGCTCACTATTAAGGCAACCGCGGACACAACTACTAATATGGCGATGCCTTGCCAGCTGAACAGCCACTTAATATCAAGTTGCTCGCCTAAGTAATAACCCGGCAGTAAATAAGCCAAGCCCCAAGCAATCGCGGATAAGCCATTTAAGAGTAAAAAGCGTTTGATAGGCATGGCCATCATACCGGCCACCATGGGAATAAAAGGTCTGATAGGACCAATGAAACGCCCAAAGAAGATACTTTTACCACCGTGGCGCATAAAAAAATCATGACCATTATTAATCCATTGGGGATTTTGTTTGAATGGCCAAATGTTAGGTAAAAAGGGCTGAAAAATACGCCCAAAGTAAAAGCTAATTAAATCTCCCAAGAATGCACCACTTATGGCGCATAATAATAAAACCCATACGTTAAGCTGAAGGTTCCCAGCCATCATGCTGGCCGCCGTGATTAAGCCAACCCCCGGCACGATGATTCCCACCACCGCAAGAGATTCACATAAGGCCACACAAAAAACCGCTAGAAAAATGTATTCAGGGTGTAATGATAAAAAAGAGAGAAGGTTATCGATCATATTAATGGTTGAACGACATCAGTCGTAAGGCCGTTTGTTGTTGTTTGTGTACGAAGCCACTGGCGCGATGCAAGAAACTTTCGGCATTTTCCTTGTGGTTTAAACTGGCGAGGCCTACATTAAGCTGTAAATCCCCCACGTCACCCCAATGTTCTTCTTCCATCTCCTTGAGTAGGCGCTCTTTTAAGACGACGCCCCCTTCCATAGAACAATTCGGCAATAGAATATAAAACGTGCCTTTACCATTGTGAAAAATATCATCGCCAGCCCTTAATAATGAGATCAGTTTATAGCGAAATATCTTTAGTAAGCGAGCCGCCACATTTTTGCCGTGTATATCTTGAATTTGTTGATAGTCATCAATGGTAATGGCGAGCATGGATAACGTGCGGCTGGTGGTTTCGCTGCGCGCAATTTCTTGATGTAACTTGTGTAACAAAAAGCGACTATTATAGGCGCCTGATTGATAATCAGTTACCGCTAGTTTTAATAAGTTCGACTGTTTTAAGTTGTTCACATAGGCATAGCACAAAGCGCACATGCCTAAGAGCAGATAAATAAACATAAATTTTATGGCTTTATTCAACTCTACCAAAAAGTACATTTGTGAAAATGTGCTCAACATAACCGCAAGATTAAGCAAAAATGCCCAGCGCAAAGGCAAGGCAAAATAACTGATGACGGGGAAGACATAAATCCAGTGCATGGTGATTTCAGGGTTGAAATTTAATTGATACTGCATCAATAAAGCAATGGATGAGAGGGTCATTAGGTTTATGTATAAGCTGATGGCACGGTTGCGATTTAAAAATAAAAAGACCGCCGTAAAGATTAAAATCGCAATGGTCATGAGTTGAATCAATAAAATGTCGAAGTGCCCTAAGAAATAATGGCTCACGCATAATAACGTCATGGCACCGGCAATTAATGCGTACAGCAAGCTGAGCGCTGGCTCTTTTTCCATGCTGATCTCAAACATGTTTTAGCTCCTGCTGTGCTTGCTGAAGTAGGGTGTCTTCCGTATCGCCTACATTCAGGCTCGCGAATCCCACTTGCATATGACTTTGTATGGCCTCTGGCATTTCATTTACCATTTTTTTTACATTAATCAGGGCGTCCTGAGAGTTGGTGTGAGGCATGATGATCGCGAAATGATCTTTTTGTAGGCGGTAGTATTGATCAAAGGGGCGTAAAAAATGAGCGATGGCTTGGGCGCATTGCTTGACCAATTGAACGGACTTCTCGCCTTTTTGGTTTTGTGCGGTGTGGGATAGATAGACCAATAAAAGCCCCGTGCCCTCACGCTCAGCACGATTGATTTCGGTGCTCAGAGCAGGGCGCAGGAATTTTTCTAGTTGTGCCCCTGTTTGTGCATCACTGCTTATTAAGGGTTCAAGTAATTGATTGGTCCGAGATTTTACCATGGCTAAAAATAAGGCAATGGTGCTGATGGCGGCATAGCTGAATAAGGTTTGCGCCTGAATTAAAGGAGGGCTGTATTCGATGAGGATATAAAACGCCAGCGGCGTATATGCCAACACACACCAAATGGCGGTCCGCAGTGAGAGTAAAAAGAAAGCGGCTATGGGGAAAAAATAGGACCAATAACTGTGTTGTGCTTGAGAGTCCGCTGCAAATAAGGAAAACGCCGATAAGGTAATCAAAAACAAGGCGTCAACCTGGTGCCCTGTTTGATCTTCTTTGCCTAAAAGGATGTAAAGGCCGTTAATGGCCAACACCAAGCCTAAGCTTAAGGTGATTAATGCGACAATATTGTCCCCAGAGAGATAATCCATGTACGCGATTAAGCTTAATATCACCGTACCAATGGCACAGAACACGACGCGAATGTGATCAACCGTTAACGCAGGCATGAAAAGGCGGTCCTTATGGTTAGCAAACACGCCGAGTAAGAGATTTTGCGGCGCGATTGTCGGGCTATCTTACCCAGAGTCACTGGTTTAATACTAGCACGGGCGAATCATAGTTTGGGTACGCCCCTTGATGGGGTATAATCTCGCCACTTTTCTTACGATTTGCCCCCAAGGCCAAGGCCATATATAAGCGGGAGGCAGCGATTGGGTAATTAAGATGGATGTAAAAGATTACATGCTGCAGCTGGGTCAGCAAGCCCGAGCGGCTAGCTCCGCCATTGCGAAGGCAGATAGCGGTGAAAAAAACCAAGCACTATATGCGATCGCTCACGCCATAGAACTGGCCCGTGATGAACTGATCAGTGCAAACCAAAAAGACATGGCTCGCGGACAAGCAAATGGCTTAGACGCCGCTTTATTGGATCGCTTAGAGCTAACCCCAGCCCGTATTGACGGCATGATTGAAGGGTTAAATCAGGTTGCAGCGTTGCCAGACCCTGTCGGTGGCATGACGGATTTAGATTACCGCCCATCTGGTATTCAAGTGGGCAAAATGCGTGTGCCACTGGGTGTGATTGGCATCATTTATGAGTCTCGCCCTAATGTGACCATTGAAGCAGCTAGCTTGTGTTTGAAGTCGGGTAATGCAGCCATTCTTCGCGGTGGCAGTGAAGCCATTGAATCTAACCAAGCCTTAGCAAAATGCATTCGCGAAGGCTTGGCCGTATCGGGCTTGCCTGAGCACGTGGTACAAGTGGTTGAAACCACCGACCGTGCCGCAGTGGGTGAGCTGATTACCATGCAAGAGCATGTGGATGTGGTTGTGCCGCGTGGTGGTAAGAGTTTGATTGAGCGCATCAGTAAAGATGCCAAGGTCACGGTGATCAAACACCTTGATGGTATTTGTCATGTGTATATCGATAGCGATGCCGATTTAACCAAAGCGGTGAACGTTGCCATTAATGCCAAAACACACCGTTATGGGACATGTAACACCATGGAGACCTTATTGTTGAATGAAGCGGTTGCACCCAAAGTGCTTCCCCAGTTGGCAGCGGCATATGGCGAACTTGAGGTGGAATTACGCGGTTGTGAGAAAAGCCGTGAAATCGTAGCCAGTATGAAAGAGGCCACTGAAGAAGACTGGTCCACTGAATACCTAGCACCGATCTTAGCGGTTAAGATTGTCAGCGATATGGCCCAAGCCATTGTGCATATTAATCAGTATGGCTCTCATCATACCGATAGCATCATTACTGAAAACTACACCAAGGCTCGCCAATTCTTGCGTCAAGTGGACTCAAGTTCGGTGATGGTGAACGCATCAACCCGTTTTGCGGATGGCTTTGAATACGGTCTGGGCGCTGAAATTGGCATTAGCACAGATAAAATTCACGCTCGCGGGCCTGTGGGTCTGGATGGTTTAACCTCGCAAAAATGGGTTGTACTCGGTGATGGCCATATCCGTCACTGATCCAAAAGCGGAATATGTGGTCATGGGCGGGACGTTTGATCCTGTCCATAATGGTCATATCAATACCGCCAATGCGCTGGCTGAGGCAATGGGATACGCCTGCGTACACATGATGCCTTGTGGGGATGCTTACCATAAACAAGGGTCTTCTTCGGCAGCACATAGGTTAGCTATGCTCACCCTAGCGCTGGAAAATCAGCCTAGACTCAAGGTCGATGCAAGAGAAACACAGCGAGAGGGCGCCACCTATACGGTTGAAACCCTCAAGCAATTGCGCCAAGTATTAGGCAAGCATGCTCATATTAGTTGGGTGCTTGGTACCGATGCGGCCATTGGATTGAGTCAATGGCGAGACTGGCAGCAGGTATTTGAACTGGCCAACATTATTGTGGTGAACCGCGGTCAAGATGTATTGCCAGAAGAAACCAGTGACCGCTGGCCGGCCCAGCGAGTATGCGAAAAAGAACATTTTAAACAGCAAGCAAGTGGCTGTTTTATGCAACTGGCACTTGAGCCTGTTGTGGTGTCGTCGACCCAGATTCGACAGGCTCTACACAAACAAGAAACTGTGGGTCACCATGTGCCACAGCCTGTTATGAACTATATTGAGCTACATGGGCTCTACGAAGGTAAAAACTGAAATCAATGGATGCAGCAAATCTAACTAAAGTGGTCGTTGACGCGCTTGAAGACTTAAAAGCGCAAGACATAATCACAATTGATGTGGCTGATCGTACGTCGGTAACCGACATGATGATCATCGCAACCGGTACTTCAAGTCGTCATGTACAAGCCGTGGCGGATAACGTGTCTGAAAAATCAAAAGCAGCAGGCTTAATGCCGTTAGGCTCTGAAGGTCGTGGTAATAGCGATTGGGTACTAATCGACCTGGGTGATGTCATTGTTCATGTGATGACAAGCCAAGCTCGTGAGCACTACGATCTTGAGCGTTTATGGAGTGAGCCGCGCGTCGCGCAGTAATTTCCATGAAGATTAGAATACTCGCCGTTGGGGGCAAGATGCCCTCATGGGTAGAGCAAGGCTTTAATGAATATGCCAAGCGTCTGCCAAATGATTGCCGTCTGGAGTTGGTGGAGCTTCCACTGGGACCAAGAGGGAAAAACCAACCCACTGCAAAGGCCATCGAAAAAGAAGGCCAAGCCATGCTCGCGGCCATGAAACCGCAAAATACCTGCGTGGCGTTAGAGGTGTTGGGTAAACCTTGGAGCACTGAGGTGCTTTCAGAGCAACTGACGGACTGGCGCATGATTGGCCAAGATGTGGATCTGCTCATCGGTGGCCCAGACGGCTTAAGCAAAGAGTGCTCGGCGAAAGCGAAATACAAGTGGTCTTTATCACCATTAACCCTGCCTCATCCACTGGTACGCATACTATTGGCTGAGCAGTTATACCGAGCTTGGACGATTTTGAACAATCATCCTTACCATAAGTAACCACTTGTTTTTTAATAATAAAAAAGCCTAAATGGTACACAATCTATTATCTGCTCCAGTAAGTGATGACTAAATGAGTTTTGCCTCAAAGGACGCACGGGTTGAAAAAGAGATATTTGCAAAGCGCGCTTATTTAGCGGGCTTTTTTGTCTTTGTTCTATTGTGTGTCTTGGCTGGGCGTATGGTGTTTTTACAAATTACCCAATACGAACTGTATGCCAGTAAGTCAGAAAACAACCGTGTACAACTTAAAACAGTTGAGCCTATTCGCGGTCTCATTTTTGATCGAAATGGCGTGTTACTGGCCGAAAATCTCCCAAGCCATAGCTTAACCATCGTACCTGAGCGTGTGAAAGACATGCAAAAAACCCTGGGCTTGATCCAGGCGCTCATTGGCATCTCTGATGATGAGCGTGAAAGCTTTGAAAAACGTGTGAAATCATACCGCCGCCCTTACGAAGCCATTCCATTAAAATATCAACTTGAAGAAGATGAAATCGCCAAAATCATGGTGAATGACTTCTTCCTGCCTGGCGTACAAGTGGAAGCGGAACTGGTTCGCCACTACCCAATGGGCAAAGACTTTGCCCATGTGCTGGGTTATGTGGGGCAAATGAATGAAGCAGAGAAAAAACGTCTCGACCCGATTCAATATAAGGTCACCCGACGCATTGGTAAAATCGGCATTGAACGTTACTACGAAAAAGAGCTTCACGGGCAGGTGGGCTACCAAAAAGTCGAAACCAATGCCCAAGGGCGCATATTAAAAGTGCTAGAAAAACAAAACTCAATACCGGGCAAAAACTTGATACTGAATTTAGATGCGCGTCTTCAGCGCACCGCCATGGAAGCGTTCGAAGGCCGTCGAGGCTCTTTAGTGGCCATGGACCCAAACACAGGGGGGGTGTTGGCCATGGTATCGACCCCTTCGTTTGATCCTAATTTATTCGTGAATGGCATTAGCTACAAAGACTACAACGCGTTAAGAGATTCCTTGGATATGCCGCTTTTTGATCGCTCCACACGGGGTCAGTATCCACCTGGCTCGACCATGAAGCCCTTTATCGGCTTGGGCTTTCTTGAAAGTGGTGTGACCAGCTGGCAAGAAGAAATTAAAGACCCAGGCTGGTACATGCTTGAAAATGATGAGCGTGTTTACCGTGACTGGAAACGCACCGGCCACGGTGAACACATACATTTACGCGATGCCATTATTCAAAGTTGCGATACCTACTTCTACGAAATGTCCTTTCGAGCGGGGATCGACAGGCTTCATCCTTTTCTCGCCCAATTTGGTTTTGGTCAAAACACCGGATTGGATATCGGTAATGCGCTACCTGCGTTGCTGCCCGATAGAGAATGGAAAAAAGCATACCGTGGACGTTCATGGTACGCAGGTGACACGCTTAACTTAGCACTTGGTCAAGGTTTTATGTTGGCCACGCCTCTTCAGCTCGCGACTGCCACCAGTGTGTATGCCGCAAGAGGCGAGTGGCATCGCGCTAAGTTAGTTCAGTTCATCGATGGCGTACCGGTTCAAGAAACAACCAAGCCCGATAATATTGTGCTAAAAAATCCAGCCAATTGGGATGAGATGGACCGCGCAATGGAGGGTGTAATCACCCACTATCAAGGCACCGCGAGAGGCTTGAAGCATAATTTAAATTACAGTATGGCCGCTAAAACCGGCACGGCTCAGGTGGTGGGCATTAAGCAAAACGAAGAGTATGACTCGGAGGCGTTACTTGAGCGTCAGCGTGATCATGCGTTATTTGTGAGCTTTGCTCCAGTCGATAACACGCAGATTGCGGTGGCGGCCGTTGTTGAAAATGGTGAGTCAGCGGGCAAAGCCGCTGGGCCAATTGCGAAAAAAGTCACGGATCGTTATTTAAATGATGATCGACCTAAAGGCATTGCTTATGATTTTTGAACGATTGATCGCCCATGATTGCTCCACACTCTTCAGTGAGGTGAAACATGGCCGGTGATTTTATTCGTCAGCTTGATGATGCCAGTATGCAGCGTGGTCGCAGCATCTGGAATCGTTTGAACATAGACATCACGTTGTTGTTTTTATTATTGGTGTTGTGCGCCGGCGGTTTGTTTATTTTGTACAGCGCCAGCGGCCAGAATATGGGGATGGTGAACCGTCAAATGGTTTATCTAGGTCTGGGCTTTTTCATCATGTTAGTGGTGGCTCAGGTGGACCCAAGGTGGTTTCAAATGGCGGCCCCTTGGATGTATGGGGCTGGCATTATCGCGTTGATATTAGTCCTGCTTGTGGGGGTTGGTGCAAAAGGCGCGCAGCGTTGGTTGAGTGTGTTTGGCATGTTCCGCTTTCAGCCTTCAGAAATCATGAAGCTCATCACCCCCATGATGGTGGCTTGGTATTTGTCATCTAAGTTGTTGCCGCCACGTTTGAAAGTGATTTCCACAGTATTGATGCTGGTATTTTTCCCAGCCTTGCTCATTTTTAAACAGCCCGACTTAGGTACTGCATTGCTCGTATCCGCTGCGGGTATTTTTGTATTGTTGTTTGCAGGTTTAAGCAGCAAATGGATCGCCATTGCCATGGTGACGGTGTTAGCCGTGGCACCGATCATGTGGTACGGGGTGATGCATGACTACCAAAAGCAGCGGGTACTGACGTTTTTAGACCCTGAAAGTGACCCGTTGGGCTCTGGCTGGAATATCATTCAAAGTAAGACGGCGATCGGCTCCGGCGGCTTAGAAGGCAAAGGTTGGATGCAGGGGACACAGTCCCAGCTGGAGTTTTTGCCTGAGCGTCATACCGACTTTATTATTGCTGTTTACGCGGAAGAGCAAGGCTTGATCGGCGTACTGATTTTGCTCATGCTGTATATGTTAATCGTCATGCGGGGAATTTATATGGCATCTCGTGGTCGAGATACATTCGCACGTCTTTTTGCGGGTGCGTTGATCGTCACGTTTTTCATCTATGTGTTTGTTAACATAGGTATGGTGAGCGGGATCTTACCGGTTGTAGGTGTGCCGTTACCGTTAATCAGTTATGGTGGAACATCCATTGTGACGTTAATGGCGGCATTTGGGGTTATTATGTCGGTTTATATGCACCGAAGGATTTAAATATTGTGATGAGGTTTGATGTGTTAGCGGCCAGTTTTGTTTTTTTGTTAAGTAGTATTTCAGTATCAGCGGATAATTATACCGATCATCCAAAGTACGAACCCTTTATTGCCGAAATGGTAAAAGAGCACAATTACGATGAAAAAGTCCTCAGGGAAATCTTATCCCAAGCTGAGCGCAAAGACGCCATATTAGAAGCGATTGCGCGTCCAGCCGAAAAGGTAAAACCCTGGCATGAGTATCGCGATATTTTCTTAACAGAAAAGCGCGTAAAGGCAGGTAAAGCATTCTTAAAAGAGCATAAAGCCACATTTGATGCCGTAGAAGAAAAGTACGGCGTGCCTCGTGAAATCATTGCAGCCATCATCGGCGTTGAAACCTTCTATGGTCGCATTACGGGCAGCTATCGTGTGATTGATGCCTTGGCCACGCTAGGGTTTGATTACCCTAAGCGCTCTTTATTTTACCGTGAGCTTAAAAACTACTTTTTAATGGTGCGTGACAACAACCTTGATGCACTGGAAATCAAAGGGTCATATGCAGGCGCCATGGGCTTGGGTCAGTTTATTCCATCGAGCTACATCAGTTATGCCGTGGACTACGATGGCGATGGTAAAAAAGATTTATGGAATAACGTCGATGACGCCATAGCCAGTGTGGCCTACTACTTCAAGCGTTATGGCTGGGAAGCCGGTGAACCCATTGCCAGCTCCGTCTCTTTATATAATGCTGACGCCGATAAGTTAGCCAGTACTGGTTTATCGTTAACGGCGACGGTTTCCGAATGGAAAAAGCGCGGCGTGAATGTGCCAAAAGACATGGATGATCGCGACGCGGCACTGTTTCGTTATGAGTTAGAAGACGGTACCGAATACTGGCTAGCCTATAAAAACTTTTATGTCATTACTCGTTATAATCGAAGCAGCATGTATGCCCGTGTGGTATCTGATTTCAGCGAGATACTGAAACAGCCATGAAACTGATACAAGCTTGCAGCCTAATTATAATCATGATTTTGGTGCAGGCTTGTTCCACCCCTTCGCGCTATCACCAAGCCCACGATAGCACGCCTATTTTTCAGCAAAGCATCCTCAATCTTCCTGAACCCAAACCCATACGTGAGCCTATGTCTCGTCGAGGCAATCCGGACCGCTATGAAGTTTGGGGAAAGTCCTATGAAGTAAATAAAGGCTTAACCGAATATTCGCAGCAAGGCATTGCCTCTTGGTACGGTGAGAAATTTCACGGTCACGACACCAGCAATGGTGAGCGGTTTGATGTTTATCAATTCAGTGCCGCGCACAAGTCACTGCCGTTGCCTAGTTATGTACGCGTCACCAATCTGGATAACAACAAGAGTCTAGTGGTGCGCGTTAATGATCGGGGCCCGTTCCACGATGATCGCTTAATTGATTTATCCTATGCGGCAGCGGTGCGATTGGATTTTGCCAAGCAAGGCACCGCCAATGTAAAAGTGGACTTGCTCGCGGCACCTTTAACCGAGAGTGATTACCTGTTTTTGCAAGTGGCGGCATTTGAGGCAGAACCTTCAGCGCTTCGTATGAAACAAAAGCTAGCGGTTGTGGTCGAAGAACCGGTGTATATCACCAAGGATGCACACGATGGCAAATGGCTGCATAAAGTGCGCATTGGACCGCTGAGCCCAGATAAGGTCGAAGTGGTACAGAGCACATTACAGGCACAAGATATTCATTCTACCTTGATCGGCCCGTAGGCATCCTTAACAAACCCAATAAGCGTGCTACAATGCGCCCAACTTTTATTAATAGTTAAATACGGTCATATGCGTTTACTTACTTTTTGTTTGGTCTTTGTTTTTTCATCGTTGGCGCTCGCTGCGCCAAGTATCATTCCTAAGCCACCGGTTTTGGCTGCCAGCTCCTATATTTTAATCGACGCCAACAGCGGCGAAGTGTTGGTTGAACATAACGCCGACGAAGTTCTGCCTCCGGCCAGTTTAACCAAGATGATGACCACGTTTGTTGTCTATGAAGAGCTGGGCTATGGCAACATCAAAGAAGATGACCTAACCCGTATTAGCGTAAAAGCGTGGAAATCAGAAGGCTCACGGATGTTTATTCGTGAGGGCACTTATGTGCCTGTTATTGACCTGTTAAAAGGCGTGATTATTCAATCGGGTAATGATGCAAGTATCGCATTGGCTGAGTATGTGAGCGGCACAGAAGAAGCGTTTGTAGATATTATGAATCAGTATGCTGTGTCGTTAGGCATGAGTAACACAACGTTTAAAAACGCCACTGGCTTACCAGCCAAAGGCCATGCGTCCACCGCTCGTGACTTATCTAAATTGGCGAACCGAATCATCAGTGATCACGGTAAGTACTACCCTTTATACAAAGAGAAGAAGTTCAAATACAACAATATTGAGCAGTCAAACCGTAACCTTCTGTTGTTTTGGGACCCAAGAGTGGATGGTCTTAAAACCGGTCACACAGAAGAAGCCGGTTTCTGTTTGGTTTCCAGCGCCACTGAAGACGGTATGCGTTTGATCTCAGTGGTTATGGGCGCTAAATCGGAACGTGCCCGTGCTCGTGAATCGCAAAAACTACTGACTTACGGTTTCCGCTATTACGAAAGCCATAAACTTTATGATGCACAAGAGACCCTTCAAACTCAGCGTGTTTGGATGGGCCAAGAAGATGATATCGAGCTAGGCGTAAAAGACGGCGCTTATATCACCATTCCTCGTGGTCAAAAAGGCAATCTTGATGTGCAATACAGCATCGATGATGTGATCAAAGCCCCAATCATCAAAGGCATGGAATATGGTCATATGACCGTATCTTTAGGTGACAAAGTATTAATGGATAAGCCTTTGATCGCCTTAAATGACATAGACGAGGCCGGTTTCTTCTCTCGTATATTGGATTATATTAAGCTCTTCTTTTACTCCTTATTTAGTTAAGCCCTTGCATTTGCCTGTTTTGCAACCATATTGGGGTAAAGCAGGCTAACATCAGACGTACTATGGCTCAGAAAACACAACCCCCTAAAATTGAATTCCCGTGTCCGAACTACCCAGTGAAAGTGCTGGGTCAGGCAGGGGATGATTACGAATCCTTTGTGATTGATATCATGCGTGTGCATGCGCCCGATTTTGATGTGGAACGCATCAAAGTTAATCACAGTAGCAACGGTCGCTTCACCTCAATTACCTTTTTTATAACCGCCACGTCGCCACAGCAGTTAGAACAGTTGCATGCGGACTTTATTCAACATGACCGCATTAAGATGGTCATGTAATGCAGCTGGGTGTTCGTTTTTTAGTTGGTGAGCAAGCGTATGAGCCGGTTTGGCAGGCCATGAAGGCGTTTACCGAATCGAGAGATGAGAATACCCAAGACGAGGTATGGATCCTTGAGCATCAAAAGGTGTTTACTCAAGGACAAGCAGGAAAGCCTCAACACCTGCTATTTACCGGAGATATTCCTGTGGTACAAGCTGACCGAGGCGGTCAGGTAACGTATCATGGGCCCGGTCAAATTACGGCTTACCTTATGGTCGACTTAAAGCGTCTAGACTTAGGTCCAAGGACGTTAGTCGATGCCATCGAAAATACCCTGGTTCAATTACTGAGCCAATACGAGATTCAAGCCTACCCCAAAGCGGATGCACCAGGTGTCTATGTTGGCGAAAGTAAAATCGCTTCACTTGGGTTAAGAATTCGCAAAGGCTTTAGTTTTCATGGCTTAGCGTTAAACGTCGATATGGATCTAGAGCCTTTTTCGCGCATCAACCCTTGCGGTTATGCGGGGATGAACATGACACACATGGCTGAGTTTACACCCAAGCCCGATATTAAGGTCGTTGGCCAAAAGCTGGTCGATCAACTTGCAACCTGTTTGCCTTATACAGGCACCCAAGATTTAGGTAGTCACTTACCATGAGTACAGAAAAAAAAGCCAAAGTGGTCCAAGGGGAAAAAAAGCGTGGCGCTGATAAGGTTGCTCGCATCCCAATAAAAGTGATTCCAACCGAAACCATGCCGCGCAAGCCTGACTGGATCCGCGTCCGCATTCCAGCTAGCCCAAAGATCAATGATGTGAAGCAAAAGCTGCGCAAACACGGCCTGCATACTGTATGTGAAGAAGCATCGTGCCCGAATATTGGTGAATGCTTTGGTGGTGGTACCGCTACCTTTATGATCATGGGTGATATTTGCACCCGTCGTTGTCCGTTTTGTGATGTGGGCCATGGTCGCCCAAATCCACTGAATGAAGATGAGCCAAAAGAACTGGCCACAGCCATCGCCGACATGGGATTAAAGTATGTGGTCATCACCTCCGTAGACCGTGATGATTTACGTGATGGCGGTGCTCAGCACTTTGCTGACTGTATTCGCTATACCCGTGAGTTAAGCCCATCCCTTGAAATGGAAATCCTAGTACCGGATTTTCGTGGTCGCATGGATATCGCCATCGACATTCTGGCGCAAACACCACCGGATGTGTTTAATCACAATTTAGAAACCGTGCCTTCCTTATATAAAAAGGTGCGCCCAGGCTCTGATTATCAGTGGTCATTGGACTTATTAAAGAAATATAAAGAAAAATGCCCTAATGTGATGACCAAATCGGGTTTAATGCTGGGCATTGGCGAAACCAAGGAAGAAGTCATCCAAGTGATGCAAGACATGCGTGATCATGACATAGACATGATTACCCTTGGTCAATATTTACAGCCTAGTAAACATCACTTGGCTGTAGAGCGCTTTGTACACCCAGATGAGTTCGATGAATTGGGTGAGCTTGCGAAGCAAATGGGATTCAAGCGTGTGGCCAGCGGCCCAATGGTGCGATCCTCCTACCATGCAGACCAGCAAATGAAAGGTGAACCGCTGCTGTAATAAATTAGCAGCTGTTCATAAAATGGTCTTTAATTAACCTTAATGTCTCGTTTTTGAGTGGTTTTTGTCAGGCAATCTTCCAATTTATAGGGCGGTTGCCGACATAAAAGCCTCAAAAGGGTGAGTAATTACATTTTTAACTGTATTAGTTTTGGCCTATTGGGTGAAGATGCGTATAATACGCGCGACTAGATATACCGCCCTCAAAACTACCTCAGGAGTGAGCAACTGATTCATGGCTAAACCTGGCAAGCGTTCAAAAGTATCACAGAAACGCCCTTCCTATAAAAAAATCATCAAACAGCAAGAAAGCCAACCAGAGAACATTGTCGATCAAATCGCGGCATTGGAAGCTCTACTAGGTGGCGGCAGCGATGATTCTAAGGAAGTGGTTAAAGCCAAAGCTGAGCCTCAAGTTGATGCAGAGGAACAAAAGCGCTTGGAAGAAGAGCGTGCAGCACGTAAGGCAGAAATTGAAGCACTTGAAGCAGAACGTGCTGAAGAGCGCGCGGCTCGCGAAGAAGAGCGCCGCAAACTTCAGCAAGAGCTGATCAAGCAGCAAGAAGAGCGTGAAGCACGCTATAAAGAAGAGCAAGAAAAGCTTAAGCAAGAACAGCAAGACAAGAAAGAACTGAAAAAACAGATCGCCGAAGCGAAAAAAGAGCTTAAGCGTCTGCAAAACCTTGATCGAATCGGCAAGCTAGATGCAGCGCAGAAAAAGCGCATGGCTGAAACCGCTGAATTCGTGAAAAGTGGTGTGAAGCCTCAGGCTGCCAAAGCTGAAGAGAAAGCAGAACCTGCAAAAGCCCCTAAGAAAACAGCGGCTAAAGCAACCACTGCGAAGAAGACCACGGCTAAAAAGACAACTGCAAAGAAAACCACTGCTAAAAAAGCAGCAGTGAAAGCAGAAGACGAAACCGCTGAGAAGAAAACCACAGCGAAGAAAACAACTGCTAAGAAGTCTACAGCGAAGAAAACCACTGCTAAAAAGACGACCGCCAAGAAAACCACGGCTAAGTCTACAGCGAAGAAAACCACCGCTAAAAAGACAACTGCAAAGAAAACAACAGCGAAGAAAACCACCGCTAAAAAGACAACCGCTAAGAAAACCACAGCGAAAAAGTCTACTGCGAAGAAAACCACCGCAAAGAAAGCTAAATAATCTTTACGGTCTTTTCGTTGTAATAAAAAACCCAGCTTATGCTGGGTTTTTTTATGGATGCTGATTTGGTATGGATTGTTTGGAAATGCTAATAAGACCCGAGCTAGGGGTCAAATTGATGCAGGTGGTTAATGAATTTTTCCTTACCGATCTCACCCAGAATACTGGCATCGCTAATTAAGTTACCGTCTAGCCCATAAAACAGCAGGGCAGGCGGGCCGAATAAGTTGTTTTGCTCTAAATACGTTTTATGAAACTCATCAAATGCAGTGATATCAAACTTGATGCGCACAAAGTTTTCCAGTTGTGCTTGCACTTCAGGGTCTTTAAATAAGGTGTTGCTCATGATTTTGCATTCAATGCACCAGTCGGCATACACATCTAAGAAGACAATTTTTTCATCTTGCTTAGCTTGGTTTAAGGTGGATTCCAGAGTGCTTTGGTCCTTTATGGTTAGAAAAAAGCCCTTATCATTCGTTATATTGGCGCGACCTGGGTTCTCGCTCTGATTGCTAATGCTTGATTGATTCGCAGCAAGATTGTCACCTAATACCAGTTTAAGCATTAGTGCGCTGGCAAATACAAAACCCAGTAGAGCCACTGCTTTAAGCAAGCGTTTCGCAATGGAAGGCGCTGGCTCGAATGCCCCCAGAACCACCGCATATACAGCGATTAAAATAATCCAGCCTGTCATATAAATGGTTTCAGGAATGAAGCGGCCTAGCAACCAAAGGGCAACACCAAGTAGCAATACACCAAAGAAATGTTTAACGCCGTCCATCCAAGCGCCTGCTTTAGGTAAAACATAAGCGCCACTGGTGCCAATGATAATAAGTGGAAGCCCCATGCCTAAACCCAGTGCAAATAAAGCCATGCCGCCCAAAGCGGCATCGCCCGTGGTACTGATATACAAAAGGGCACCCGCAAGTGGTGCGCTCACACAAGGGCTTACCACAATGGCACTTAATGCACCCATCAACAGAACGCCAGCTAAACTGCCGCCCTTTTGTTTTTGGTTCAGTCGGTCCAGTGGCTCTTGAATAAAGCGCGGCAAGCGCAATTCAAACACCCCAAACATGGCTAGCGCCAACATCACAAACAATGCAGCAAAAATACTCAGCACCCAGGGTTGCTGCATATAAATTTGAATATTAAAGCGCGCGCCTAGAGAACCAACTAATACGCCAGCCAAGGCAAATGTCAGGGCCATCCCCAGTACATACACGCCCGACAACACAAAACCTTGTTTGGGAGTGAGGGATCTTTGCCCAGCAATAATGCTCGAGATAATTGGCATCATAGGCAGTACACAGGGGGTAAACGTTAACCCCATGCCGAGCAATAAAAATGTCGCGAGAATTAAAACGATGCCGGCATTTTGTAAGAAGCCTAAGATGCCGCTGGCTTTATCAAGGTCGCTAGGGTCATTTGAGATATTAGCGCTTGGTGCGGTAGCCGATTGAGTAGAAGAATTAGCATCAAAAGGCTGGATATCAATCACAGCGGTTTGCGGCGGATAACACAAACCAATGGCTTGGTCGCAGCCCATGTAGCGCATTTTAATTTGCTGGGTGTTGCTGGGAAGTTTTGAGAGGTCCACAGCAGCGGTTGCTGAATTAAAAAAAACCGCCACTTCACCAAAACTAGGGTCACTGATTACTTGGGCGGTTTGTAAAAATTGCGCATGGGGATATGGGGTTTTATCTGTCAGGCTGAGCTTTAACTTGTCTCGGTAAAGATAGATGTTATCAGCCAGTGTAAATTCAATCGTGAGCTGCGAAGCATCTTGTTCATAGCTGAACTGCATGGCTTCGTTGGCCGGCAAAGGCCCAGAAGACTGCGATGAAAATAAGTCAGCCCAGCTGGTTTGGCTAATGAAAACAGACAATAGAAAAGAGAGTAAAACGCGCATCAGCATCTTAGGTTCCAGAATTTTTTATTCAGACCATGATGCTGTAAATAAGTGCCATTGCCCAGAGGCAATGGCGGCTTTTAATGCAAGATGTTAACTGTTACGCGAAAGGGCCAGTTCAGCCAATGCGCTAAGGGCTTGCTTGGCTGGGGTGTCGGGCAGAACGCTGATAGCAGCTTTTGCCGCGTCCACATGTTCACGAGCTTTTTGGTTGGTGTAATCAATGGCACCACAGGATTGAACGACGCCAATGATTTCCGCTAGGTTTTCGGTGCCGCCCTTACGGATGGCTTGGCGAATCATTTGCACTTGCTCGTCACTGCCATTTTGCATGGTGTAAATAAGCGGCAGAGTCGGCTTGCCTTCGGCAAGATCGTCACCCACATTTTTGCCTAGCTCTTCAGCCTTGCCCACATAGTCGAGCACGTCATCCACTAGCTGGAATGCCATGCCGGTGTGATGGCCATATAGACGTAATGCTTCTTCTTGTTCGCTTGATGCGCCCGCTAAAATAGCGCCGGACTGGGAACTGGCTTCAAATAACATGGTGGTTTTCCCTTGGATAACCTCCATGTATTGGGCTTCGCTGACATTAGGGTTTTTTACGTTCATCAGCTGCATCACTTCGCCTTCGGCGATGACGCGGGTGGATTTAGACAGAATATCCATGATTTTAAGTGAGCCCAGCTCCACCATCATCTCGAAGGCACGGCTGTATAAGAAGTCCCCTACCAGTACGCTGGGTGCATTGCCCCACTTAGCGTTGGCAGTGGCTTTGCCGCGGCGCAAGTCAGAGGTGTCCACAACGTCGTCGTGTAATAGGGTCGCGGTGTGTAAAAACTCGATAATGGCCGCCAGTAAGGCGTGGTCTTGCTTCTCATAGGAAAGGGACTTGCTCGCCAATAACACTAATAAAGGGCGCATGCGCTTGCCGCCACTTTCAATGATGTGTTGACCGATTTTGACGACTAAGGGGACATCACTGCTGAGTTGCTTTAAGATCAGCTCGTTAACCTGCTGAAAATCCTGTTCTACAACTTGATATATGTCTTTTACTAGCATGGGTGAATCACTTTCCTCAAGGAGTCGCTATCCTAATGAGTGAGGCCAAAAGAGGCAAGAAAAGTGGCCAAATTCAGCAGTTTTTTGCCCTTAAAACCCCCATTTTCCGCCCATTACACGGGTTTTGTTTAATCTTTGCTTATCCTGTGGCTTTACTATATAATCCGCGGCCGACTTGTAGTGCATTAATTGCACTGGTCCGCTCCCTACCATAGAGCTTCAAAGCGAGGTTCATAGAAGTAGGTGCCATCAGCCCGAAAGGGCGGCAGCCAAGCAGCAACCGAGAGACAAGCGATATAGATAGGCTCAGGCCTCAAGCTCTTTGGAGAGAAACATGTACGCAGTTATCGTAACTGGCGGTAAGCAATACCGCGTTGAAGAGGGTCAAACCCTTAAAGTTGAAAAAATTGAAACTGCAACTGGTGAAGCTGTTCAATTGGACAAAGTTTTACTAGTTGGCAACGGCGACGACGTTAAAATCGGTCAGCCTGTTGTTGAAGGCGCTAAAGTGACTGCAGAAGTCGTAGCTCATGGTCGTCACAAGAAAGTGAAAATCATCAAGTTCCGTCGTCGTAAGCACTCTATGAAGCAAATGGGCCACCGTCAGTGGTTCACTGAACTGAAAATTACTGGCATTTCTGCTTAATATTTTCAAAGAATTGAACGGCTTTGATCTATTATTGGATGAAAGCGAACACTAAATAAAAGCTCGATATATTGTTGGTGACGGTGATATATCAGTGAAGGAGAAAAGGCATGGCTCACAAAAAAGCCGGTGGTTCTACCCGTAACGGTCGTGATTCCCAGAGTAAACGCTTAGGTGTAAAAGCCTTCGGTGGTCAGTTTGTTAAAGCTGGTTCTATCATCATTCGTCAGCGTGGCACTAAAGTGCACCCAGGTGACAATGTTGGTTGTGGTAAAGACCACACTTTATTCGCGAAAGCCGATGGTTTCGTGAAGTTTGAACAAAAAGGTCGCATTTTCCGTAAGCAAGTTAGCATTGTAGCTTCTAACTAATACGGCCTTATAGCTGGTTTCAGGCTATTGTTTGAAAGCAGTCAAAAAGCTCTGTTGCTTAGGCACAGGGCTTTTTTTAATTGCGATAGGGCACTTTTATCCGTGTCGTCGCAACTGTAACTGGTCAAGCCCAAGCCAGTGATGATCGTGTATCAAAATATGTGGGCAATGATTAGATGTATGGGTTGCCCAGAGGAATAATATGAAATTCGTTGATGAAGCTTCTATCAGTGTTGAAGCAGGAAATGGCGGCAACGGTTGCTTAAGCTTTCGTCGTGAAAAATATATTCCTAAGGGCGGTCCAGATGGTGGTGATGGCGGCCATGGCGGCAGTGTTTATTTAATTGCTGAAGAGGCCGTTAACACACTAGTCGATTATCGCTATGTGCGTCGCTACAAGGCCGAAAACGGCGAAGGCGGCATGGGCCGTGAAATGAGTGGCAAGCAGGGCGAAGACACCTACCTTAAAGTACCGGTAGGCACTACGGTCATCGACGAAGACACCTTAGAGGTATTGGGTGACTTAACTGAACCCGGTGCCACACTCAAAGTCGCCGAAGGCGGCGTGCGTGGTTTAGGTAATATTCACTTTAAAAGCTCAGTGAATCGTGCCCCGCGTCAAACCACTAAAGGTACACCCGGCGAAAGTCGTAACCTTAAATTAGAAATGAAAGTACTGGCCGATGTTGGTTTGCTCGGTTTACCTAATGCCGGTAAATCCACGTTTATTCGTGCGGTTTCTGCGGCGAAGCCAAAAGTGGCCGACTATCCTTTTACCACCATGGTGCCCAACCTAGGTGTGGTGAGTGTGGCGAAACACAAAAGCTTTGTGGTGGCCGATATTCCTGGCTTGATTGAAGGCGCATCTGAAGGCGCTGGCCTAGGTATTCGTTTTCTTAAGCACTTGGTGCGTACTCGTATCTTACTGCACATTGTGGATATGAACCCGTTTGATGAATCCACGCCCGCTGAAAACGCAAAAGTGATCGTCAACGAGCTTGAAAAATTCTCGCCAGAACTGGTGAATCGTGAGCGCTGGTTGCTACTAAACAAATTAGATCTAGTGCCAGAAGATGAGCGCGAACAGCGCTGCCAAGATGTGATTGACGCTCTAAACTGGACAGGTCCGGTTTATAAAATCAGCGCCATCAGTAAAGAAGGCACACAGCAAATTAGCTTCGACATCATGAGCTTCTTAGATGAACGCGCCGAAGCGGCCATTGAAAACCCAGAACTAGTGGTTGAAGAAGCCGAGCACCGTAAATTGGTTGAAGATGAAGCCCGCGAACGTATGGAAGAATTGTCTGAGCGTCGTAACGAACACCGTGCTGCGCGTAAAGCTGCCAAGCTTGCCGCCAAAGAAGGTGACCTAGATGACGATGACGACGAAAACGGCGACGGCCCAGAGTTCATTTACACCTACGAATAAATCGAGCCTAACGGCTAGAGTCGGTCGCGGGGCATGCAGTACCGCGACCGATAAGAAAAAATCCATTTATAGCCCGCCTCTAATGAATTAAGATTAGCCCCACTTAATATCAGATAAAAACTAAACACATGTCCAGACAAGCACTAACCAGCGCCAAACGCATCGTCATTAAAATCGGCAGTGCATTGCTCACCAATGATGGCGCTGGTCTAGACAAACAAGGCATCGCAAACTGGGTTGACCAAATCGCCGCCCTTAAGCAACAAGGTGTCGAAGTGATCCTTGTATCATCAGGCTCCGTAGCTGAAGGCATTACTCGTTTAGGCTGGAAAAAACGCCCAAGTGCATTGCATGAACTACAAGCCGCCGCTGCCGTTGGCCAAATGGGTTTGGTGCAATGTTATGAAAGCAATTTTGCACGCCATGAATATCTCACAGCCCAAGTGCTATTAACCCACGCCGACTTAAGTAACCGTAATCGTTACCTAAACGCGCGCTCGGCCATTCGCACGTTAATTGATTTAGGCGTGGTGCCCATCATCAATGAAAACGACACTGTCATCACAGATGAAATTCGCTTTGGTGACAACGACACCCTAGGTGCCTTAGTTGCCAATTTAATAGAGGCCGATGCGTTAATTATACTCACCGATCAAGACGGCCTATTCACCGCCGATCCACGCATTGATAAAAACGCCACCTTAATTGAAAGCGCCCGCGCTGAAGACCCAATGATACAAGCCATGGCCGGTGACGGCGGCGCATTAGGGCGAGGCGGTATGATCACCAAGGTACGCGCTGGTCGACTAGCCGCACGCAGCGGCGCATGTTCCGTGATAGTGGGTGGGCGAATTGAAAACGTTCTAACTCGGCTTTACCAAGGAGAAAGCCTAGGTACGTTATTAATCAGCGACCAAGAGCCCATGGCCGCTCGCAAGCAATGGATAGCTGGCCATTTACAAACCCGTGGTGAAATCACCATAGACGATGGCGCGGTAAAAGCGTTACGCGAAGGTGGTAAAAGCCTATTGCCTGTCGGCGCCATTGCCGTAAACGGCCACTTTGGCCGCGGTGAAGTAGTCGCGTGTATCAATCAAGCCGGGCAAATCATCGCCAAAGGTTTGAGTAATTACAGCGCACTAGAAACCCAAAAAATCCTTAAAAAAGACAGCAAGGATATCGAAAAAATACTGGGTTACATGGACGAGCCAGAGCTGATTCACCGCGATAATTTAGTGTTGGTTTGAGATGGGGTTAAGCTCTTACCTAAAGCGTAACTTTAAGTAAGAGTAGCCTTTTGATTTTATATAGTTGCTTGATTGTTTATTATTTAGAAGCGATCACTACAAATAAATTGTGCCTTAACGTGGCAGTCGCCACCGTTCTTGTCGTGTTCTTTGCAAGACATTGATACAGCAGTCTTCCCAATAGGCGATGATATTGAGTGTGAGCCAGCATATTTTTCGCGGTCAGTTTCAACTCTACAAAAACTAGCTCTTGTATTTGTATCTGTTTGTCTAAGGATGTTCATTTTCCCCCACCGAACTGAGTTCATTTGAGAGTCTGTAACTGTTCCCCATTCAAGATTGCACCCAACCTTTACTGCTGTTATTGCTTGGTTTTGTGGGCATATAAAGTTAGTTGTACAGCCATTACTATTGCCCGTAATTTTACACTCAGCTTCCAGAATGGGTGCGTTATACATCATAGACATTTTTTCAGTTTCAGACGACTCAATGGATAATCCAGTTTGATTGTTTGAAATGTCGTCAATAAAGTATTGATTATTGGAGGTGCTTTCCATTGAAAAAAAAGCGATAGGTAGTGCTATATATAGAAGAATATTTCTTTTCATAATTAATTCCTTTTAATGTAATTATGGGTCCTGTGAGGAGGAGCGAGTATAGTTATTAGTAGTTTTTAAATGCAAAGATTTTTTTAATATCAATATGTTTTTTTGACTTTGTTAGGATTAAAGTATTAATTCAAATCAGGCTTTTGTGATAATGTTTTTTTATTTCTGAAGTAGGCTTTGGATGATTCCATTGTGCATTCTTAAGTTGTAAAGCATAAAATTAGAATTTAAAGTCGTGATGATTTGCGTGGCATTGTAGTTGTTCGGCGGTGCATACCATTGAATACAAAAAAAGGTATACTTCTGTATCTGTCAGAATTCTTGATGAAGTTTAATGTGCTTGCTAGAGAAGCTTGGGGAAATAAATGATTAATAATATTAAAGTCGGGCAGTATTTGGTTGATAATACAAAGCCTTTCACACTATTCGGCGGTATTAATGTGCTTGAAAGCCGTGACCTTGCTATGAAGACCTGCGAGAAGTATGTGGAAGTGACCCAAAAGTTGGGTATTCCTTACGTATTTAAGGCGTCTTTTGATAAGGCCAATCGTTCTTCAATTAACTCCTACCGTGGCCCAGGTATGGAAGAAGGCTTGAAGATCCTTAAAGAGATTAAAGATACCTTTGGTGTGCCGATCATTACTGACGTGCATGAGCCTTTCCAGGCAGCCCCTGTGGCTGAAGTAGTAGATGTCATTCAGTTGCCAGCGTTCTTGGCTCGTCAGACGGATTTAGTGGTGGCTATGGCCAAAACCGGTGCGGCCATTAATATTAAAAAACCCCAGTTTTTAGCCCCACATGAAATGCGCCATATTATTACTAAATTCAAAGAAGCCGGTAACGAGCGCATTATGTTGTGTGAGCGCGGTTCATCGTTTGGTTATAACAACCTAGTAGTTGATATGTTGGGAATGGATGACATGAAGCCCATGGCACCTGTGATTTTTGATGCCACCCACGCATTACAGCGCCCAGGAGGTCGTACGGATAGTGCCGGTGGTCGTCGTGCGCAGGCCTTTGAGTTGGCGCGCTCGGGTATGGCCTTGGGTATTGCTGGCCTGTTTTTAGAAGCGCATCCTAATCCAGACGAAGCAAAATGTGATGGTCCATGTGCGCTTCCTCTGGATAAGCTCGAGCCATATTTGGCCCAAATGAAAGCGGTGGATGATTTGGTTAAGTCGTTCGAGCCTATGATTATTAAGTAGCCCCAGTTAATGATCTTTAAATTCATTAGAAAGTAGTTGGGTCGCAATTAAAGGCTTTATTTTGACTGATATGCTGGCAGACCTTCATAGATATCGTATGCATAATCCTCTGTAAACGCAGGTTTTTTTGTTCATTACCTAAAACGCCACGCCAAGCTTCACCGCTGATTGTCCGCCGCGCTCTTGGGTGATGAGCATTTGGGTGTAAAGGAATGGGGTGATTTGCTGGTGCATGCCCACCCCTAGTGTGTGGCTAATCGATTCGTTGGTGTTGTCTAAATGTTGATGGGTGCGTGTGATTTGCGTAAACCCGATTATCTGAGGCTTGCCCTGTTGCCCAATCAGCCAGGTCGGTTGCACGGTGTGTAGGCTGAACTGATTAAACGTCTGAGATTGCTTAAAAACGTTGACTTGGTAATCCTCTGCGCAAGCGGCTTGAGCGTACGCGGCGAGGGTTATGATTAAGCTGGCGAGTATCGTTTTCATGGAGAGTTCTGCCAAGGTTGGGGTCTATTGTTAACGATAGTCCATGGCTGGCAAATTATAGCTAAGAATCTGTTTTAGGTGAAAAATAGGCTAATAAGCCATTTGCAAATAGCGTGTGGTTCTTTCATTAGGCAGGGCTGTGAGAATGGAGCAGACATAAAAAAAGCCAGCAATGCTGGCTTTTTTTACTGGGCTATAAATAGCCCGCGCAGGGCGATTAACCTTTAAGGGCAACAACCGCAGCGTTTAGACGGCTTTTAACACGAGCCGCTTTGTTCTTGTGCATGATGCCTTTAGTCACCATCTTGTCTACGAAAGGCGCAGCAGCAGTAAGAGCTGCTTGAGCGTCGTCGTAGTTTTTAGTATCGATGGCTGCACGTACTTTTTTGATATAAGTACGAACCATTGAACGTAGGCTAGCGTTTTGAGAGCGACGGTTAACCGCCTGACGAGCGCGTTTACGTGATCCAGCTGAATTTGCCACTATCAGGCTCCTTCGAAAAAGTGTATTTACATTAGATTTAAGGGTGCCGAATTATCCGGAGTAGCGGCCTTTTTGTCAAACCCTTTGTCGGTTTAAGCCTAAATCTTATTTAAGGCTCGTGCCAATGGCAGGCGCAGATTACAATGGCGCCCATCTTTTAATAAAAACAACGGCTTAAGTCTGCTTGCATGAGTAATTCTGAACAACCGGCTAATCCTCAGCCAACCCCAGTAAAGTCGGGCCTGTTACGCTCATCGTCCATTGTCAGTGCCATGACATTGTTGTCCCGCGTGCTGGGTTTGGCCCGAGATATCTTGGTGGCGTCGTACTTTGGTGCCCGCGCCGATGCCTTCTTTGTTGCGTTTAAAATCCCTAACTTTTTTCGCCGTTTATTTGCCGAAGGGGCATTTAGTGTCGCGTTTGTGCCGGTTTTGTCTGAATACAAGGTGCAAGAGAAGGATGTAAAAGCTTTAGTTAAAGCGGTTTCGGGCACGCTTTTGGCCATTATTGGCCCTTTCACCATTTTGGCAGTGGCCGCCGCCCCTTTGCTGACTTGGGTATTTGCACCTGGTTTTGCTTCGAACCCTGAAAAGTTTGTACTCACTAGCGAATTGCTGCGTATTACCTTCCCATATTTATTGTTGATTAGTTTAACGGCCTTTTATGGCAGTGTGCTTAATACCTATGGCAATTTTGCGATACCGGCCGTGACGCCAGTATTGTTGAATCTGTGTTTGATTTTGGCCACTTATTATTTCACCCCTTGGTTTGATGAGCCTTTAATGGCCCTTGCATGGGGGGTGATGCTGGCAGGCATAACGCAGTTAGGCTTTCAACTGCCATTTGTGATGAAGCTGGGTTTGTTGGCCATGCCGAAGCCGGCCTTTGCGGACTCCGGGGTGAAGCGTATTTTGGTGCTCATGGTGCCTGCGCTCTTTGGGGTATCGGTAAGCCAAATCAATCTGTTACTGGATGTGTTGTTGGCCTCGTTTTTAGAAAGTGGCTCAGTGAGCTGGCTGTACTATTCCGACCGCTTGGCTCAGTTGCCATTGGGTATTTTTGCCATCGCCATTGCGGTGGTGATTTTACCCAGTTTGTCGCAAAAGCATGCAGGTAAGAACCAACAGCAATTTAGCGAGACCCTTGATTGGGGATTGCGCATGGTCTTGCTGATTGGCCTACCATCCGCTTTGGCTTTGGTGCTATTGGCCACGCCCTTAATGGCGACGATTTTTTATCGCGGTGAAATCACCGCCTATGATGTGCAAAACATGTCATACAGCTTGATGGCCTACGGTGCGGGCTTGCTCGCGTTTATGTTGATTAAGGTGCTGGCTCCTGGGTTTTACGCCCGCCAAGATACCAAGACACCAGTAAAAATTGGCATTCGGGCCATGGTGGCCAATATGATCTTTAATTTGCCTTTGGTTTTGCTATTGGCCCACACCGGCTTGGCATTGGCGACCACCTTGTCGGCCTATTTGAATGCCTTGTGGTTGTTTTTTGGCTTGCGCAAAGCGGGCTTTTATCAGGCTCAAGCGGGGTGGGGTAAGTGGATTGCTCGCATTGTGATCGCCAATAGCGTCATGGTGGCGGTGATTTTAGCGATTAATCCTGCTATTGGGCAGTGGATGGTGTTCAGTGAGTGGCAGCGGGCCATGTGGATGCTGGCGTTGGTGTCTGCGGGTGCAGGCAGTTATGGGCTGAGCCTCATTTTGATGGGGGTCCGTTTGAAGGATTTATCCGCCAAAACCGGTGCTTAGTTTTCCCTAAGCGCCTTGAATCACACTTTTGCCTGTCGAATTAATCCCATAAAGCCTTGCTGGGCCCTTAATGGCTATTCACTGGGCCTTGCCTCCTCTATAATGCGGGCTTTTATTTTGCAGTTGCACTATGCAGTTTTTCCGCGCATTACATAATATTCAAACCTT
>Ga0115005_10000038_pt1 | contig 84013 bp, 84 predicted proteins | sample ArcOceMetagenome_FD_87163 | JGI IMG/M metagenome (GOLD analysis project Ga0115005, IMG submission 87163) | Marine eukaryotic phytoplankton communities from Arctic Ocean - Arctic Ocean - Greenland ARC118M Metagenome | ecosystem: Environmental > Aquatic > Marine > Oceanic | place: Arctic Ocean... | reverse complement strand
AATAAAAGTCCAAGTGTTGCATATTTAAACTTCATAGACATTTCATTTTCATCAGTATTGGCAAAAAAGTTTTTCTGTAAAATAAGCGCTGTAACAGTCATTGCAGCCGGCTCAGTAATAAAGGAACCAAGAAGAGGTCCAAAAACTAAGGCTGAAATAAAGAAAGCCATTCTCCCTTTTAGAGGAATTAGTTTAGAGAGAAAAACAATCATTTGTTCAGCAAGCTTGATAACAGGTCTTGTTCCCGCCATTGCCATAATAACAAAAACAAATGCTGGTTCAGTAAAATTGAGGGACTCTAAATATGTAATAGGTCCTGCTCCACCAAAAGTTCCAAGTAAAAATAAAATTAAAACTAGTGCCCACATTCCAAAAACTGCTTCAACCTCTCCTAAAAAATGAAAGAATTCACCTGCTGGAGATCCTTTTGGATACTTGTGAGCAATATGTTCAAATTTTTTAACTAAAAATGTGTGAACAACTGCAATAACAAAAAGTGCAGTTCCCACAATTTGTACGGTATGGTTACCCGTAATTGACTCGATAGGTAGATCGATCATGTTAATACCCCTGATAAAATTAATAGATATTAATAGTTTAGATCAATCTTATAAAAATTCCATGAAAATAATGATGATTTGCGAAAAAAATTTTACTGCTCAGTGTCACCAATTGAACACACAGGACATGCTTCAAGTTGTTCAACACATAATTCAATCTCTTCAGGTGTTGTAGGCTGCTTCATAACATAAGCATTTCCATCGTCATCTTCTGCAAAAAAATCAGGAGCACCATTATAGCAAACGTTACATGCGATGCATCCTTCTCCATTATCATCATCTGGATCAGTACAGAAAAATCTTCCTGGCACATTGCTAGCATGTTTCATATTTAAATTCGCCATAACACTCCTTAAACATTTAAAAAATCGGGGAAACTTCCCCTTTCATAGAATTTTTATTAATATGTGCAGACTATAACTCAAAAAGGAAAAAAAGTATATGAAAGAAACAGCATTGGAGCTAGCAAAAATTTGGGCCAATAATAATTACTTCGATGAAAATGATCGTGCTGATTTGAATAATCTCCTTTCCGACTATGAAAATAATGAGTCCGAAATTACTGAGAGCTTTTACCAAGATCTTGAGTTTGGAACTGGGGGCCTTAGAAGTGTTATTGGCTTCGGCTCTAACCGAATGAATAAATATAATATTAGAAAAGCTACTCAGGCCATGTGTAATATTGCAAATAAAGATAAAGAACAAAATTTAGTTTCTTGTGTCTCTTATGATAATAGACGATTTTCAAAAGAATTTGCTTTTGAAGTTGCTAGTGTTTTTGCAGCGAATGGAATTAAATGTTTTATTTATAATGACTTAACTCCGACACCGATGCTCTCATATGCTGTAAGGTATTTTAACGCAAAATGTGGAGTTATGGTCACTGCAAGTCATAACCCAAAACAGTACAATGGTTTTAAGGCCTATTGGAGTGATGGAGCTCAAGTCGTTCCTCCTGAAGATCAAATTATTATTGATGAATATTTATCCTTAAAAGACTGGAACCAAATCAAACATATGGATTTCGATATTGCTTTAAAAGAAAATATGATTGAGTTTATAGGTGATAATTGTATTGATTCTTTTTTCCAAATAACGAGAGACCAAGTCATTAATAGAGATATGTGCAAAGAACATGGGGATAAAGTTCATTTTATCTACACTCCACTTCACGGTACTGGATACCATCCATGTGAGAGAATTTCAAAAGAGCTTGGTTTTTCAAACTTTGAAATCGTTCAATCTCAGGCTGTCTTTGATTCTGAGTTTTCGACAATTAAATCGACTCCAAATCCAGAAGATCCGATTGCCCTAGAACTGGCCGTTGCATTAATGCAAGAAAGTAATGCTGATATTGCCTACGGAACTGATCCTGATTGCGACCGGCTTGGTGTCGTTGTAAATCATAAAGGAATGGTTCATTACTTAAACGGTAATCAAATTGCCATTCTTATGCTGGATTATATCCTGACACAAAAGTCAGAAAAAAATATTCTTCCTAAAAATCCACTTATTTTAAAAAGTATTGTGACGAGTCCACTACAAAAAACTATCGCAGATCAATTTAATGCGACAGTAATTGATACACTCACAGGTTTTAAATGGATGGCAAAAAAATGGAGAGAACTAGAAGAGAATCAAACAAAATATAATTTTCTATTTGCAAGTGAAGAATCTTTTGGATACATGCCACACGATAAAGTAAGAGATAAGGATGCAATTGCATCAATAGCAATTATGAATGAGATTTCTCTTTTCAATAAGCTTGAAGGAAAAACACTCATTGATGCTCTTGATAGTATTTACGAGAGATATGGTTATGCAGAAGAGAGTTTAATCGCTCTTAATTTTGAAGGAATAGCTGGAAAAACAAAAATACAGAATATTATGGAATACTTTCGCGCCCATAAAAATCAAAGTATAGCTGATAATAAAATTGTTCAATTCTCAGACTACAGCACTCTTATTCAAATGGATTTCATTCATCATAAAGAAAATAAAATTGATATGACTGCGAGTAATGTTCTTCAATTTTTATTTGAAAATGGTAACCGTTTATTTGTGAGACCATCTGGGACTGAACCTAAGATAAAATTTTACACGATGGTTCAAGTAAGTGACGGTGATTTAAATTCTAAAAAAGAAAAAGCAAAAGAGCAGATTCAATTCATTGAAGCTTTTATTCATAAAATAGTTGAAGGTTTATAAATGTCTAGTTCTGATAATTTAGCCATTGTTCTTTTAAGTGGTGGTATGGATTCTGTAGCAACCGCTGCCATTGCAAAAGATAATCATACAGATATTGCCTTTCTTCATCTCAATTATGGTCAAAAAACAAATAAGAAAGAATTAGAATGTTTTCATCATATTAGTAATTTTTATAAAATTCCTATTTACTATAGAAAAATTGTTGATATGAATTTTCTTCAATCTATTGGAGGAAGCTCTTTAACAGATTCTAATATTGAAGTTTCAAAATATATTGGCGACTCAGATTTAATCCCAAGCTCTTATGTCCCCTTTAGAAATACACATATCCTTGCCACTGCTGTTTCGTGGGCAGAAGTCATTGGGGCAAAAAAAATATACATAGGGGCTAATTTTGAAGATTCTCCTGGCTATCCGGACTGTAGACCTGAGTACTATGAAGCCTATAATGAACTTATTAAAAAAGGCACAAAAAATGGAGATATTGAGATTTTAACTCCTATTATTTTTTTGAAGAAATCAGAAATTATTAAAACAGCAATGGATAAAAAAGCACCACTTCATTTAAGTTGGTCTTGTTATGCAAGAGAGGATAAGGCCTGTGGCGTATGTGATTCCTGTGCCCTTCGCCTTAGAGGATTCAAAAATCTAAATTTAAAAGATCCAATCGAGTATGTAAAATAACCATTTCGCTCAGTTAAAAAATATCTTATAAAATTCTCTCGCTAAAAAATATAAAATCATTTCTAATAGTTATATGTTTTCAAGGAGAATAAACATGAAAAATTTATTAATTTTAGTTGTATTTTTAATGAGTGCTTATGCATTCGCAGAGGGTAAAAATTTTGAAACAAAAAAATCAATGGCCTTAAAAAATGTTGAAAAAAGAATTTCTTCTCTTCAAGCAATGAAGTCTTGTATGAGTGCAGCTACAGATAACAAATCAATGATGGCATGTAGAAAAAAGCACAAAGAGTTAATGAAAGATATGAAAGATGAGAGAATGGCCCATAAAGAAGAAAGAAAAGCGAAAAAAGCTGCTAAAAAAACAAATTAATAAAGTTGAACAAAATCACCTTCAGTTACCGAGCCCCCAGAATGGAGTAAGGTAACTGAACCATCAGGTCCAAAATAATCCACAACCTCTAAAGTTCCTTTAACTTGTCCATCACTCACACCAAGAAGTGCCCCTGATTCAGGATCAAAAATCTCCTCACCTTCAGTCATGACTTTTAAGATATCACCGACATTTAAACCAGATTTTCGACCTGCATTTATGTAGACTTTTGAACCTATAATTCTTGCTACTCGTCCTGTCCAATCTAATTTCTCACCTAGCTTAATAAGCTTTGGAATGATTCTTCTGATGGCAACCTTCACAGAATATCTAAGAAGACCTCTTCTATATTCAATATGCGCGTCTCTCTCACTCATGAAAAATCTGAATGATGAATCATTAATATTTCCATCCACTTTATCTGTAAAAATTTCTTTATTTGCAACGACATCGAAAACTCTTATCTCAATAATTGATTCAGCATAGGACTTTGTTTTTCTAACAAATCCTATTTCATCTGCGTTTTGTCTAACCCTTGCATTTGTAATTCGTCCGAAAACGACAAGATTCACTCCTGAGAGTTTGGCCTTACGAGAGAGTTGAGCTAGTTTTAAGCCTCCTCCCGAATAAATCTCTTTAGAATTTCCAAAAAGTGCACTTGCTTCAGGATCAATAACAAAGTCTTTTGTTTTCGCGAGCTCTAACCTTAAATGCTCTGTCGCATGAATAGCAAGATCATCTTTTCCAAATGGAGATTCATTAAAAAGAGGTAGCAACGCTATTTTCTTCTTTATAGGACTAAAGATTCTCTGGTCATTATTTGCTCTTCCATATGGATTCACAGGCTGTCCACTATAACCAGTCCCTCTTCTACGAACAGGTTGATTTGTACACGCACTCAGAATAAATAATAAAACTGTGAATAATGAAAAAAGCCTCAATGACAAAACAAATCCTTCTTTTAGAGTTTTTCTGTAACTCTATTAAATTTTATACCAAGGTTGTTATCTGTATCAATCAGCTCAAATGAAAGGTCTTTTTTTGCCGATTGAAGTCCAATTAAAAGACTCTTTAGGTCTGTTATCTCCCCGTCATAATACATAATAAGGTCTGAATGCATAATTCCAATAGATTCTATTTTTGATTGAAGGGACAATTTTACACCTCTTGATTGAACAAGTGACATAAATGAGTTTAATTCATTAATATTTTCATAATTAGATAACACAACTCTTTGAATAGAAGAAATTGGAGTTAATTCTTTAATGACATTTTGAATATTAGGAAATTGTTCCTTTGCTAAACGATAAACTTGGTTGGCCAAAAATTTTGCTAAACTCATCTCTTTAGTCATTTGATAAGACTTCACGACTTGATTAAATGAATATGTTTGTAGAACGAGATTTGTTTGGAGGTCACGAAGATAAGCCTCACCTTGGTAACTAAACGTATATTCATTTGTCGACTCATTAAAACTTGTTTTTTCCATAGAAACTTCAATATCTAGAAGTAGAGAGTTTACAAATATCTCAGGGATATTAGTCATCATGCTCTCAGATGGAAGTTTTAAATAATCATCTAATTTTGATAAATTACTTGAACTCAAAACTTCTACATTTGCAATATTTTGTGATTTATTTTTTACAAACCAGTCTAGCCAATTTTTTGTCACGACACCTTCGAAATCATTCTCATTTTCAATTCCAATATCTCCGTAAGTAAATTTCGATAAATTGTATTTTACATTTAAATACAAAGTCCCATATTCAGACTGTTTTTTCCCTTTTACATAGGAATAATAAAGCTTTGTTAATTGTTGAGTATTTACTTCTCCTTCAATTTTTATATAACGGTACTGACCATTTTTACTTGAACGGGACATTTTCTTAACAACATACTTTGGAACAACATTATAGAGTTTACCAAATTTGCTTTTTGCAATGAGCTTCTTTTTTCTCAAAGCTCTTTCAAATTCTGCCTTGTCTCTATTTGATGATTCATCAGTAATTTTCATTTGAGTTTTTAATTGTTGTTCAATTTGAGAATATTTCTCTTCAAGCATATCATTATATTTTTTCCAAAATACATCGTTATTTAGGCCTAGCTTAGAAATCTCTTTCGTAATAATACTTTTGAAACCTTCATTAATCAGTTGAGTTTTTACAAATTCATGTCCATCATCATCTGTGGCAACAAAGCTTCCATCACCTTTTGTAAATTCAGCTAAAGCTAGCTGAGATAAGCTCAATGACATAAAAGCAAAAAACAAAATCCTTTTCATTAAAAATCCTTTTAATTAAGTGTAGGGCTAGCCAATTTCCCATCAACAATAAAGCTAACAGAGTTATCATTTAATAACTCATTTACTCGCGCCGCCATTTGCGGAGTTGGATTAACGAGATAATTATCATTTAAATTTATTCTAGCACGACCTTCTTCAGACTCAAATATAATATGTGCTGGAACTGAACCTCTATAACTGAGTAAAACTTGTTTTAATCTTGGAAGTGTATGATCATTCAATTTCTCAGTCGTAATATTAATTCTCACTGCAGAAACACGATCTTCTGATTCATCAGTAAGATCCCTACAACTATTTACGTAAAAACTTCTTCTATCATCTGAGAGTCTTACATAACCCGTGAGGACAATCGGCTCATCAGTTTCAATAGCTTCAAAACATTCTGCATAGGTCTTAGGAAATAAAATACACTCAATTTTTCCGGATAAATCTTCAATTGTCATAAAGGCCATTTTATCGCCTTTTTTAGTATTGATAATTTTCTTCTCACTAATCATACCTGCAATCGTTAGATTTCTTTTACTCGGATCATTTTTATTTGCTTCTTTATTTTTGAAATCGTATTCAATTTTTGGCATTTGAGGAAGTTCATGAATATCAGAGATAGGCATCGAAACGAGTTCAGCTAAGATATCTCCAAAATTATCCAGAGGGTGACCTGAAACATAAATTCCAAGTAACTCTTGTTCATAGTTAAGTTTTTCTTTATCCACAAAATCAGCGATTTCTGTAATATTTAGCATCTCCTCTTTTGATTCTTGGGCATCCCCCATATCAAAAAAGTTTGCCTGACCAAGAGATTTCTCTTCTTGTTTCTTACCAGCATAAGCAACAATCAATTCTAAATTTTCTAAAAGAGTTGCTCTGTTTAGTTTTTCACAATCATCAAATGCCCCGACTTTAATCAAAGATTCAATAACTCTTTTATTACACGACTTCATATTCACTCGCTCACAAAAATCGATAAAGCTAGTAAATTTTCCGTTCTCTTCTCTCTCTGCAATAATCGCATTAACAGGACCAAGTCCAACATTTTTAACAGCACCCATTCCAAATCTAATTTTATCATCTAGAACATTAAATAAATAAAGTGATTCATTTACATCTGGTGGAAGTATCTCGATGCCAATTTCTCTTGCATCATTAATATACATGGTAATTTTATCCATATTATTAATCTCAGTCCCAAGTAGAGCTGCGAAAAAACAAGCAGGATAATAATTTTTTAAGAAAGCCGTTTGATAAGCAATAACGGCATAGGCAACGGCATGGGATTTATTAAATCCATACTTTGCAAATTCGGCCATAAGATCATAGATCTCTTCAGCTTTTTTAACATCGTACCCTCGCTCAGAGGCCCCTTTAAGAAAGATTTCTCGATGTCTCATCATCTCGCTTTCTTTCTTTTTCCCCATAGCACGTCTAAGCATATCTGCTTCACCGAGAGAGTATCCTCCTACAGTACGTGCAATATTCATAACCTGTTCTTGATAAACGATAATTCCGTAGGTATCACGAAGAACTGGTTCTAAACTTTTTTCACCCTCAAAGAAATAATCGACTTCTTTTCTTCCAAATTTTCTTTCAATAAATTCATCATGCATTCCAAGCCCCATAGGACCTGGTCTATAAAGAGCATTGATTGCGGTAATATCATCAATTGATCCAGGCTGAAGACGAGAACATAAATCTTTCATTCCAGAGGATTCTAATTGGAAAACCCCTGTTGTTTTTCCTTTTGAGATTAATGCATAGACATTTTCATCTTCCATATCAATTGATTCAATATCGAAATTTGGATCAAAATCTCTTTTAATAAAATTCGATGCATTTTGAATAACTGTCAGAGTTTTAAGACCTAAAAAGTCAAACTTAACAAGACCAATTTGTTCAGAGAAATCTTTATCGAATTGAACAACTTGTTCTCCTTCACGTCCTTTGTAGAGTGGACAATATTTAACAAGAGGCTCATTTGTAATGATAACTCCCGCAGCATGAATGGAGGCATGTCTTAGAAGACCCTCAAGTCTTCTTGATATTTGAATAATTCTTCTAATCTTTGGATCTTTTTCAGCGAGCTCATTTAAGCGAGGCTCCATCTCGAGAGCTTTCTCTAGATTAATCCCTAATTCATCAGGAATGAGTTTTGCGAGAGCATCAATCTCAGAATATGGTAATCCATAAACACGAGAAACATCTCGTATAACTGCTTTAGCTTGAAGTTTTCCAAACGTAATAATTTGTCCAACTTTATCCGTTCCATATTTCTGGGTAACGTATTGAATAACTTCAGGCCTTCTATCTTGACAAAAATCAACATCAAAATCTGGCATAGAAATTCTTTCTAAATTAATAAATCTCTCAAAGAGAAGATTGTATGGAAGTGGATCAATATTTGTAATATCGAGTGAATAAGCAACTAATGACCCTGCTCCAGATCCCCTACCAGGGCCTACAGGTATATTATTTTCTTTTGACCACTGAATAAAGTCAGAGACGATACAAAAATAACCAGGGAATCCCATTTGTAAAATGGTATCAATTTCGATTTGTAGTCTTTCATAGTATTGAGGTTTTAGGTCACTCTCCCAATTTGGCTCTTTTATAAGTTTTCTAAAGTGGGGACCTTTAAATCGTTTTTCTAAACCTTCAATAGAGGTTCTTCGGAAATACTCTTCTGTATTTTCACCAGTGGGTATATGCCTATCAAAATCTGGTAGATGATATATTTGTTTTCCATTTTCATCTTCCCAAGTAATTTCAAGGTTACATTTATCAGCAATTTCTAATGTATGATCACAGGCATCTGGAAGATCTTGAAAAGCTTCTCTCATTTGCTCCGATGATTTAAAATAAAATTCATCAGTTGTGAGTTTCATTCTTTTTTCATCGAGAAAGGTTTTTTGTGTTTGAATACAAAGAAGAACTTCTTGGGCGGCAGCATCGTCTTTAGTTAAATAATGACAATCGTTAGTTGCCACCAGTTTTATATTATGAATTTTTGCATAATCAATAATTTTGTCATAGACGGCCTCTTCTTCAAGACCATGCCTTTGTATTTCAAGATAAAAATCCTCTCCAAAGATTCCGTTTAATTTTTGGATTGCTTGATGAGCTTTATCATCTTGTCCTGAAAAAAAATTATAAGCTGCTTCACCCTTTAAACACGCCGTTGTTGCAATTAAGCCCTCTGAGTATTCTTTCAATAAATCAAGATCAACTCTGGGTTTATAATAAAATCCTTCAAGGTAAGCTATGGATAATAACTTACAAAGATTTTCATACCCCTTATTATTTTTACATAAAAGAACTAAGTGATGTATTTGATGCTTACCTTCAACCTCATCTTGTGAAGAAACTGTTTTAGCATTTTTTGGAGCTTTACGGTCAAAACGTGAACCAGGAGTAAAATAAACTTCTGATCCAAGAATTGGTTTAATACCATTTTGAATGGCCTTCGTATAAAAATCAATCGCCCCAAACATATTTCCATGATCAGTCATAGCGATTGCAGGCATATTATATTCTTTAGCTTTCTCGAACAAATCTTTTAATCTAAGAGCACCGTCGAGAAGTGAATATTGTGTGTGTAAATGAAGATGAACAAAACTATCTTTGTGTTTTTCGACAAGATTCAATTCAGGATACTGATATGGATTTTTCATAGGCCTCTCAACTCAAAGTGTGTAACTACTTTATGCCATTTTTCACACACTTTTTAAAGCTCCTAAAGGTGCCAGGACCTTTTTGGTGGCGATATTGCGTCAAAAAAAAACGCACCACATTAAGCGGAGCGTTTTAACCTATTGCGCATTCTCTTATTCAAGAGAATTACGCAGCTAGTCCATAAGATAAATCATCATAAATGTCGGGAGCAAATTCAAAAATTAATTCATACCAGTCATCCGCTGAGAGAGAAGTGGGGTAACCAGCTATTTTTAAACGCTTTAATTGATCATTTAGGCTTTCTAAATCTAGATAAGTTTTTCCAATAAATTGGCAATTATTGATTATTTCTGTGACTTCTTCTGAATAATCTTCTCGAAGTGTATCAAGAAAAAATTCTTGATGATTCATTTTATCCTCCTGCAAACGTGCCGCGAAATCTATCTCTATTGTAAATTTAAAATAGATTGAGAGGAAAAAATTAAATCTTGTTTTATTATTTCAAGAAAAATTAATAACTTATAGCGACATCTAGGTAAAAATAAAATTCATTTAAATTAAGGAGAATTTTTAATTTTACCTTATTTTGCCAACAAATATAGGTACAGGGCTATTCCCACTCAATTGTGCCAGGTGGCTTTGAAGTAATATCATAAACGACACGGGTAATCCCTTTAACCTCATTAGTAATTCTTGCAGAAACTTTTGACAAGAATTCTGCTGGAAGATGTGTCCAAGTTGCAGTCATACCATCAGTTGAGTTTACAATCCTAAGAGAGATAACCTCCTCGTAGGCCCTAGCATCACCTTTCACTCCTACAGTCTTAACAGGAAGTAAAACAGTAAATGCCTGCCAGCAGGCCTCATACAAATGAAAAGTTTTTAGTTCTTCAAATAGAATTTGATCCGATTCCTGAACTTTTCTAACTGAGTCTGGAAATATTTCTCCGAGTACTCTTACACCAATTCCAGGTCCTGGAAACGGGTGACGATGAACCCATTCATACTTTAAATTTACAGCTTCACCCAAGACTCTAACCTCATCTTTAAATAAAAACTTTAAAGGCTCTAATAGCTCAAGCTTCATTCGCTCAGGCAGCCCACCAACATTATGATGAGATTTTATCGTTACAGATTTTCCACCTTTTTTATGAGGTGATACCGATTCTATAACATCTGGATAAAGAGTTCCTTGTAATAAATAATCAAATTTAATTTTATGATTTTCTTCATACTCATGAACTTTTGTTTCAAATACTTCAATAAAAGTTACACCTATGGCCTTCCGTTTTTTTTCAGGATCACTTTGTCCTTCAAGTTTTTTAAAAAATAAATCTTTTGCATCGATGACTTCAATATTTAACGGAGTCTTTTCTTGTAATTCTTTTATATGATGATAATCTTGAGGTCTAAGAAGTCCATTATCAACAAAGAAACAGTATAAGTCATCTCCTAGCACCTGATGTGCAATTGTCGCAGCAACAAGGGAATCAACTCCACCAGAGAATGCACATAAAACTTTTTTGCCTTTCACAGCTGATACTTCTTCAATACATTTAGAGAGCATCACTTCATTTGACCAATTGGTTTTAAGCATTGCGATGTCTTTAAAAAAATGAAGTAAGATATCTTTTCCATGCTCAGTATGTTCAACTTCAGGATGAAACTGAAGTCCCATTATTTTTTTCTCTTTACTCTCTATTCCTGCAATTAATCCATTATCACTTTTTAAAATTGTCTCAAAACCCTTTGGAACAACAGTCACATGATCGAAATGACTCATCCACGTGTTGATATTTGCCTGAAGTCCAGGGATCGTAAAACTTCCTTCAGCATGAACTTTAGCATGTCCATACTCTCCTTTAATTCCTCGTTCAACTTTTCCACCAAAATAATTTGATATCAGTTGCATTCCGTAACAAATTCCCAAAATAGGAATCTTTTTATCAAAAATTTGATCATAATTTGTTTCATCTTCAAAAATAGATTGGGGACCACCAGATAAAATAATCGCTAGAGGTGATTCACTTTTCATTCTCTCAAAACAATCTTCAACTAACATAATTTCACTCGCAAATCCAAGTTCCCTAGATCGTCTTGTAATTAACTGAGTGTACTGAGAACCAAAATCAATAATCCAAATTGATGACATATAATTTATCCTTTAACTTAATCTATAATTAGGTGCTTCTTTTGTAATCGTAACATCATGGGGATGAGATTCTTTTAAACCAGCTGGTGAAATTTTTACAAAACGCGCTCTTTCTCTGAGCTTTTCTAAATTTTCTGCACCAATATAACCCATACCAGATCTTAACCCACCAATAAGTTGATAAATATTTTCAAATAACGATCCTCTATAAGGAACTTGTCCTTCTATTCCTTCAGGAACGAGTTTATTTTCATCTGAAACACTCGCCTGTCCATAACGATCTTTTGATCCCTTAACCATTGCTCCAAGGGATCCCATACCACGATATAATTTATAAGCTCGACCTTGATAGATCACTCTCTCTCCAGGAGCTTCATCAGTTCCAGCAAATAGTGATCCAATCATAACGGTTTCCGCTCCTGCGGCTAATGCTTTGACAACGTCTCCAGAATATTTAATCCCGCCATCTGCAATAAATGGTATTCCTGCTTTCTTACATACATCTCTACAATCAAATAATGCTTGTAGTTGAGGAACACCTATTCCAGCGACAACTCTAGTGGTACATATAGATCCAGGTCCTATACCTATTTTGATTCCATCAACGCCAGCTTCAATAAGTGCCAGACATCCATCTTTAGTTGCAACATTTCCACCTATAACATCAACTGATTTATCAATTTTTTTAACTGTTTTAATCATCTCGATGACACCCTTTGAATGGCCATGAGCTGTATCCACAACAATGGCATCAACCCCAGCCTCAATAAGGGCTTTTGCTCTCTCAACTTCTTTCTCACCAACCCCAACTGCAGCAGCAACTCTTAATCTACCAAGGGCATCTTTATTTGCATTTGGATGATTTCTAGATTTTTCTATATCTTTTACTGTTACCATCCCTACTAGCTTGTTCTTTTCATTAACGATAGGTAGTTTTTCAATTCGATGAACATGTAATAATTTTTTTGCATCATCAAGATCGATTCCCGCTTCGGCAACCACAAGATTATCTCTTGGAGTCATCATCTCACTGACAAGTTTATCTTCTTCTTCTTCATACCTCATATCTCTATTTGTTACGATTCCGAGTAATAATCCCTTGTCATCAACTACAGGAAATGCAGAGAAGCCAAATTTTTCAATTTTCTCTCTCACCTCTTTTAATTTTAAATTAGCTCTCACTGTAATAGGCTCTGTCACCATTCCAGATTCGTACCTTTTAACTTTCACAACCATTTTTGCTTGCGCTTTTATTGACATATTCTTATGGAGAACGCCAATACCACCCTCTTGGGCCATCGTGATTGCAGTTTTCGTCTCAGTAACTGTATCCATAGCACTAGAGGCAATAGGGATATTTAATGTAATATTTTTTGAAAATCGACTTTCTAAATTTGTTTCATGAGGTAATACTTCAGAATACTCTGGCATGAGTAAAACATCATCATAAGTAAGACCGGGCTCGTCGTTATAGAACATCTAAAACCTCTTTTATTTTGGTAATAATCATTTATTTTTACCATAATTTAGAAATTTTAAATAGATACAGAGGATTTTGCTTACTTGAGATTAATAGTTCTTATTGAAATCTTTTTTGTATGTTCCAAGTTCATCAATCAGATGATTGACTTCATTACTATGTCTTTTTATTTTTTTTGATTCTACATCAAAACTATTTTCAAAGTCTGTTTTTTTCAAATCATTAATCAAAGACTTTGCATCAATTGATGCTGGAACTCTTACTGGTGCAACTGCCTGAGGCACACTTGCGGGAATTCTACTCATCATACTTTTCTGACTAACAGTTTCGGGGACCACAGGAGATGGTTTAATTCCAAAGTAACGAATAGGAGCATCCGTACCTGTCTTCTGAGGTCTTTTTAACTTATCTTCTTCTTTTTTAATTTCTTTATAATAATCCATGGCACCTGTTGAGGCAGGAGATCTTGAAGAGGTTACCGTTTTTAGAGATATAACTCTTCCTTTTTTCATTGAACGCAATGGAGAAGCTGAACTATTTGAACTTGAAAACTGATCATTAACAGAAGCAATTTCTCTTTTTGCCATTTTTTTCTTTGGACTTTCAGAAACTATCATTTCATCAATTTTTGATTTTTGAAGTGAATCAAAGTTTGAAAATAAAGATTTGATTGATTTATAAGATTGTAAACCAACTTTTGTTGCTCCCCTAGGAAGTCCTGACTCATAGGAATTATCAATCAGTGAAAATTGTCCCGCTGCCACATCAACAGCAACATTAGGCTCGAGAGCGTTTGACAACTTCACATTTCCAGAAAGAACTAATAACTGAGTTTTCCCAGAAATATTATCATAGGAGTAAATAAATTGTCCTGAATCATATTGAGCAATTGAGTTAGAAGTACTCACACTACCTAATGAGTTATTTGAGCTAATGACCCACATGTGGCCATTCTTTAATTCTAAATTACCTTGAAAGAATTTTACAAGACTTCCCCCATTAATATGGACAATTTCACCTGCAGTTAAAAGTACTGAAAGAGTTGCACCATCTTCAACCATGACTTCTGATAAGTCACTTAATTGAGAACCATATCCTAGAGTTTTTGCATTTTTGCCATTAACAAATGAGAATGAATTTCCTTTTACATCTATAACTCTAGCAATCGTTTTTGCATGAAGATTAAAAGATAATGTTAAAAGAATAATGAAAATTATTTTCATTTAATCATCCTATTTTTTATATTTATAATTGAGTTCTTCGTAATATTTACTTAAGACTTGCCACTCTTTTGTATTTCTATATTTTTTTCTAAATTCATCTACTGTTTCCACAAACTTGTCTTGGTCACCTTGATAAAAATGAGAAAGAGCTAACCAAAGCTTGGCCCCTCTTTGATATTTCGAATCAGGATAATTAACGACTAAATGATTAAAATGTTTTTGAGCCCAATCATAATGCTCTTTTGATTCATATGCTGCGACACCAGCTTCAAATAAAACTTTATCATTAACACTTTTATCTTTCGGATAATTACTTATGAGTGCATGGTAATACTGTGCTGATTTTTCATATTTTTTAAAATGAAGGGCCTGCTGACCTACTCCTAATAATTTTTCAGCACTCCATTTATAAAGTTCAAAATTAACAAGATCATTTGCAATTTTAGTTGGAACACTAGCAATGGCCCTTGAGGTTTTCTGTTTAGTGTTCATCGCGAGATGTTCTTTCTCAGCTTTTAATCTTGAAATTTCTGTTTTTAAGTCTTCATTTTCTCTTTCAGCAAGTCTTAATTTCTTGGAAAGTTCAAGTGCTTTATATTCATAATTATGAACAACATCGGCTCTTTTTTTGAAGTCTTCCCAGAGACCGAACTGGCCTGCTGTATAAGTAAATATGAATGTTAAAACACAAAATAACGTAAATTCTTTCATAATTCATCACCTTATAGGTCTACCTTGTTATTCATTTCGGCTTTAAACTTGAAAACTTTAGGGATTTAATTTCTTATCTTTTTGTTTTTTTAAACTATGGTATAATTTAGTTAGTAGTGGGGCTTAAGGAATAATACTGACTACTATGATCAACTTAGAAAAACTAAGTTAAATCTTCAAAATGTCGATACAGGGATTGTAAAGACTAAGGATGCCTATGAAGATGACCATTTTATTTTTATTCACAACTCTACTTATTTCAACTGCACAAGCAAGAAAACCTGCTGTCGAAGATTTTGTCGGAATCGAACCAGAGAGTTATAAAGTAACTCCAAAAGGAACAGAAGTTGTTTTTGATTTTGGAAATAAATTAGAAAGTATTACCAAAGAACAACTTGAACCAGAGGTAAGTCCAAATTCAGAACTCTCTCCTTATTTTGAAATCTTTGCCTTTCTTGCATTTCTTGCACTCCCTATGTTTATGTGGCTTGCAATTGGTAAAGTGACAAAAGATTCTAAGGAAGAAGTGCTAGAGGATCAGTTCCAAGGTGTATCAAACCTATCTGACTATAGAAAAGATGAAGAAGTGAAAGAAGAAGAGTCTAAAAAAGCTTCTTAATTTTGAATCCAAACTCCATCACTTTTATAGAAAAAAATTCTGGAAGTTTTATTAAAGCTTACTGAAATTTCTTTGACTCCATCGTGATTGTAGTCAATCGTATTGATAGAAAATCTTTTATTCCAATAAATACTATACTTATCAGGAGTCTCAGCAAATTCATGCCAAAAATATGGACCTTTCGTTAATGTCATCTTATTGAAAGATTTATTTTGAATCGTAATAAAATATAATCTAGCACTCCCTTCAAAAGTACTACTTTGATTATCTCCCTCATAAAAGTAAAGTAAGAGCACATCAACATCATTTGATACATATTTGAAATCTGCTTTAAATATTTTACTGCCTGAACCTTTTGTATCTAAACTTTTTTCAAAGACACTATTTCCAAAAGCATCATTTATACGAATAAAATCTAGACCATCTTTTTTTACAGTCTGAAAGGAATCCTCAACACCGTCACGATTTAAATCAAGCATATACTTATGACTCTTCACTTCAACTTTATAAATAAAGTCCTCTTCCTTCGAATTATTTAAATCACCAGTGAATATATTTCGGTAAAACCTCTCATCTTGAGCAAAGGAAGATAATGAGATGCAAAAAATGAGAGAAGTCATAAGATATCGCATAAGGATATTGTATCTTAAAAACGCCTCTGTTAGAATACTCAAATATTTCCATAGTAAAAGAGGATTTTTATGCAGCTAGACATTGGAGTGATTCAATCAGAGAATTCGATGAATATTTATTCTATCAATACAGAAAACAATGAATTTCAAACGAAACGACTTGAAACACAAAATATTAAAGACCAAAAACTGGATCTTCTTCTTTTTGATGAAAATGATCAACTAGACCAATTAAGTACGATTATAGAAAAAGAAAATCAGTTTTATCCAATTTCAACTCTTACGGCACTAAATTTAAACAAAGATAGTTTTGGAATGTTAGAGGGTGCAGAATTAGTAAGCCTACACGCAAAAAGTTTAAACCGCTGGTTATTAAATAATAATATTCAAACAATTGAGCAAATCTATACTTCTATTACTTACTTAAAAGATTTATGGATTAAAGACCGTAATTCATTTTTTGAAGAACTTTGGTTTCTAATTAAAAGAAATATCGCTGCAAATGATCTCACAATTATCTTTCATGATCTCAAAGAGTTATCAAAGAAACAGGAAGAAAAAGGTGAAAAACCATCTCTGTGTTATTCAAAAGTTACTGGAACAAAAATTCCAAATCTAAAAGTGGGAAAAGAAGCTGAAGCTCATTTAATGAGCGAATATGAAAAAGAATTTAATGATTTTTTTAATATCACTGAATTCAGTAAGGAGAAAGGTCAATTTGTCGCTTGTGCAAAAATTGGTCTTAGTCCAATACTTATTATGGCAAAAATATCTCAACTTAATCAATTACAACAATCGATTTTAGTTGCACTCTTCTCGGGCTTACAAGTAGAGTAATTAGGCTCCAAAGGCTTTTAATTGCTCTCCACCTAAGACATGAAAATGTGTATGAAAAACGGTTTGTCCGCCGTGCTTATTAATATTAGTGACAACTCTAAAACCATCTTTTTCAAGTTGATTGTTCTGAGTAAACTCTTTAATAGCAGAAAATATTTCTGCAAGTGATTTATCATCCATTTCATTAATATTTTTCGAATGTCTTTTAGAAATAAAGAGGTAATGCTCTTTTGCCATTGGATAGATATCTTTAAAAGCATAAACATTTTCATTTTCAAAAACTTTTTCAGAAGGAATCTCTTTCTCTAATATTTTACAAAATAAACAGCTCATGACTACCCCTTTACTCTTTGAATGTTTGCTCCAAGTTCTTTGAATTTTTCATACAACTTTTCATAACCTCTATCCAGATGATAAATACGAGAAATATGCGTTTCTCCATCTGCCACAAGAGCTGATAAAATAAGTGCAGCACTTGCTCTTAGATCTGTACACATAACGGGAGCACAACTCAATTTTTCCACACCTTGAATAAAGGCACTATGTCCATCGAGCTCAATCTCCATTCCCATTCTGACAAGCTCAGGCACGTGCATAAATCTATTTTCAAAAATATGTTCACTAACACTTGAGTTTCCATTCGCAATTCCCATCAGGGCCATTAATTGGGCCTGAGCATCTGTTGGAAAACCAGGAAAGGGAGCCGTATCAATTTTAGCTCCAACAATTTTTTCAGAGACCAGTGTTTTGACACTATTCTTATTGATCTCTAACCTTGCTCCCATGGAAACTAAAACATCTAAGACAGCTTCTATATCGCTTGGATTAAAATCTTTTACTTCGATAATGGAGTTCGTCATGATTCCAGCAATGATATATGTTGCAGCTTCAATTCGATCCCCAATAATTTGATATTCATTCTTTTGAGTTGGTTTGAATTCACTAAACTTTCTTCCATGAATTTTAATTTGACTTGTTCCAGCACCTTCTACTTTTGTTCCAAATTGAATTAAAAAGTTTGCGAGATCGACAATTTCAGGCTCTCTTGCAGCATTATCTAGTGTTGTCACTCCCTCGGCCCAAACTGCTGCCATCATCAAGTTCTCAGTAGCTCCAACTGATGGAAACGCCAGAGGAATTTCTGCTCCAATAAGACCCGTCGTTGTTGCATTCACATAACCTTTTTCAATTTTTATATTCGCTCCCATAAGCTCTAAGCCCTTTAAGTGAATATCAACAGGTCTCGAACCAATCGCACATCCTCCAGGAAGTGAAACAGTTGCTTCTTTAAACCTTGAGAGAAGTGGACCTAAGACTAAGATAGATGCTCGCATTTTTCTTACGAGTTCGTAATCAGCAGTTGTTTGTTTAATTTCTGATGTGTTTATTATTTTACGAGAAAGTGGCCCAGAGGACTTTGCCCCTAAGCTTTCTAGAATTTGAATAATAAAATCAATATCACTTAAGTTTGGAAGTTTATTAAAAATAATTTCTTGGGGAAATAAAAGTGTCGCTGCAATAATTGGAAGACACGCATTTTTTGCACTTGAAATTCCAACACTTCCACTCAAAATATTAGGCCCTGTTATAATTAATTTATCCATAATTTATTCCTTATCTTCCATGGAGAAAACGATCTCTTCCAGTATAATCTTTTATAATCTCTACATTTTTAAAATATTTTTCTGCTCTTTGTGCTAATTCTCTTAAATGGTCTTCATGGCCTTCCATAACAAAAAGACCATTATCATTTAAATTTGTCGCCGAATCCTTAAATAGTAAATCAAACCATGAATCATAGAGGTCATCAGGCAGAAATAAAGCAAGGTGGGGTTCAAAAGAAATAGTTTGATGATGTACCCCTGCTAAATCATTTTGTTCTTTAATATAGGGAGGGTTGGTTAAAATCAAATCAAATTTCTGAGTCATACCGATTAGTCGATCACATTTCTCTAATTGGATTTTTTTATTCATTGCGATTTGTTTTTCATGTCGAAATAAATTTATTTTTGCAACATCAAGAGCATCATCACTAATATCGCCCCCCCAAAAATTGATCGATTTTTTTGTATCAATTAATATTGAAAGCCCTAGGGCAAATGATCCAATTCCAATTTCTGCAATATTGAGATGCTCAAGAGAAGATTCATGAATAAATTTCAAAGCATTTTCCACTAAAATTTCACTCTCAGACCTAGGAATAAGAACTCTATTATCTACAAAAAAACTAGATCGATAGAAATAAGCTTTATTCTGTATATACTCCAGAGGAATGGCATTAGAGATTTGTGTCAGAAAATCCTCTCCCTGACCTGTATAAATATCGTCTTCATTGATAGAGTGGAAAGTAATAAATTCATCTACTAATCGATGAACTTTTAATCCGGGATAATTTAAAGCGAGTTTCTCTTTATGATTTTGAAAATAGTCATGAATAAAACGCTTAACTGATAGCATAGTAAAGCCTAGTTAGATCTCATCACCTTTAAGTAGTTGAGCCTGATTATGAGCAACAAGTGCATTCGTAACTGGAGCAAGATCACCTTCAATAATTTTATCAAGTGAATAGAGTGTCAAACCAATACGGTGATCCGTAAGTCTTCCCTGAGGAAAGTTATATGTTCTAATCCTCTCTGATCTATCTCCTGTTCCAACAAGCCCTTTTCTCTTAGCAGCTTCCTCATCGTGTGCAGCTTGGACCATTTTATCAAAGATTCTATTTCGAAGAATCTTAAGTGCTTTTTCTTTATTTTTTAATTGTGATTTCTCATCTTGAATAGCAACAACAGTATTCGTTGGAAGATGGGTTACTCGAACAGCTGAATCCGTTGTATTAACTGATTGTCCACCTTTACCACCAGAACGATAAACATCAATCCTTACATCATTTAAATTTAACTCAAATTCAACATCATCTGCTTCTGGCATTACCGCAACAGTAATCGTAGATGTATGAACTCTCCCTTGAGATTCTGTGTCTGGAACTCTTTGAACTCTATGAACTCCAGATTCGTATTTCATTATTGAATAAACTTTATCCCCTTGAACGTTGAGAATAACTTCTTTAAATCCTTGATCAGAGTCACTAACGGAAACCATTTCAGCTTTAAAGCCTAATGTTTGCCAATAGTTTTTATACATTCTCCAGACATCTCCAACAAAAATTGATGATTCATCTCCCCCAGCACCTGCTCTAAGTTCAACCATACAGTTTCGGCTATCAAGAGGGTCAGTTGGAAGTAATAGAATTCTTAGTTGTTCTTCAAGTGCAGGAATTTGACTTTCATATTCAGAGATTTCTTCTTTGGCCATCTCTCTCATATCAGGATCTTTTTCTGATTCTAATATTTCTTTAGCACCTTCAAGATCTGATTTAATTTTTTTGTATTCAATATAACATTTTACAAGCTCTTCAATATTTCCACGCTCACCTGAGACTTGTTTGAACTCTACTTGACGATCATAAATAGTTGGATCTGCGAGCTTTTCTGTTAACTCATCGAACCTTTTAACAACATCTTCTAGTTTATCAAACATTGACACAGCTTACTCCAAAAAATCATTAAGACTAGAATTTGAGTTTTCTATATCTGATAGTTTTTCAATATCTATTTCTTCTAACGTTAGTACTTTTTCTTGAACTTCTTTTAATTTATATTTTTCTTCTAAAAATAAAACCGCTTTGATTGATGCAAGAGCAATTTCTAATTGCTGATCATCAGGCTCTTTCGTAGTTAATTTTTGAAGCATCATTCCAGGAAAGCTAAGGGCCTTACACATAGGGTTTCCAGCATGTTTTCCGGCAAATTTAATTATTTCGTATGAGACACCTGCAACAGGAATCATAAATCCAATTTTTACAAAGATCGCCAAAATATGCTTAGGTATTACAGGTAAGTTCTGTCCAATAGGAACAATTGTAAATAAAACTGAAAAGATAATGATTGAAATAAATAATAAAAAGAAAATAAACGATGTTCCACATCTTGGATGTAGAGTCGTATGTTTTCTTGCATTTTCAACGATTAAGTCTTCACCAGCTTCAAATGTAGAAATAGATTTATGTTCTGCTCCATGATACTGAAAAACTCTTTTAATATCAGGAATAAAACCAATTAAAAAGATATAGGAAATAAAGACACATGCTTTAATTGTTCCATCAACAAAATGAAACATAAAACCATCAAGGTTCCAGTTTAAATTGAAAAGTAAATTAATACCTTCTGTAGCAGCGTGAGGAACAAAAACAAATAGTCCCATACCAAATGCAAAACTTGTTAGAATTGTAAAAAAAGTAGCCCAATCAATTTTTTCTGACTTCTTCTTTTCTGCTTCATACTCTTCTTCTGTCTTACCTTTTTTTAATGCTTTCTCTTTTAGTTCATCATCCATTGCAATATTTGCTGAATAATTTAGAGAGACAATTCCGTTTGCCATAGCTTCAATAAGCATAACAACACCTCTTAAAAAAGGCTTTTTCATAAAAGCTAATTTCTGAGAGATTCCATACCACTGATCACGGCGGAGACGAATTTTACCATCAGGCTTTCTTACAGCAACAACAAATGCATTTGGGGATCTCATCATGACCCCTTCAATAACAGCTTGACCACCAATGCTTGTGTATTGCTTGGCCAATATAATTGAAATCCTTTTCAAATTTTTAAACATCGAATCTATCCGTTCATCGAATCCATGAAATTTCCGTTTGTTTTAGAATTTTTGATTTTATCTAAAACAAATTCCATAGAATCAATTGTGTTCATTGGGTGAAGTACTCTTCTTAGTACATATACTTTTGATAAATCAGCTGGATCCATTAAAAGATCTTCTTTTCTCGTTGCTGATCTATTGATATCTAGACATGGGAAAATTCTTTTTTCCATTAATTTTCTATCAAGTTGAATTTCTGAATTACCAGTACCTTTAAATTCTTCAAAGATAACTTCATCCATTTTTGATCCTGTATCAATTAGAGCTGTTGCAATAATTGTTAGAGATCCACCGTTTTCAATATTTCTTGCTGCTCCAAAAAATCTTTTTGGTCTGTGTAGTGCGTTTGAGTCAACCCCACCAGATAAGATTTTTCCTGATGCCGGAACAACAGTGTTATATGCTCTTGCAAGTCTTGTAATTGAATCTAGAAGGATAACAACATCATGACCTGCTTCAACTAATCTTTTTGCTTTTTCAATAACCATCTCTGCAACTTGAACGTGTCTTGATGCAGGCTCATCAAATGTACTTGAAATAACTTCAGCCTTAACTGAACGTTTCATATCTGTAACTTCTTCTGGTCTCTCATCAATCAATAAAACGATAAGTTTTGCATCTTCATGATTAAGTGAAATAGCATTGGCAATATCCTGAAGTAAAACAGTCTTACCACCTTTTGGAGGTGCAACAATTAAACATCTTTGACCAAAACCTTGAGGGACAAATAAATCAATAATTCGAGTAGAATAACCTGTTGGCTTTCCTTCTAAATTAATTTTTTTATTTGGATATAAAGGAGTTAAGTTATCAAAAAGAACAGTTTGTTTATGCTGCTCTGGAGATTGTGTGTTGATTGTTTCAATTTTTAAAAGTGCGAAATATCTCTCTCCTTCTTTTGGAGGTCTAATTTCACCTGTGATCGTGTCCCCTGTTCTTAAACTAAATCTTCTAATTTGAGATGGACTTACATAGATATCATCTGCACCTGGAAGATAATTATAACTTGGAGATCTTAAAAATCCGAATCCATCAGGAAGAATATCAAGTACCCCGTCCCCATAAATTGATTCATCTTCTTCCGAAGTTTTCTTCAATAATGCAAAAATAATTTCATGCTTTTTCATTGAAGCGGCGTTCTCAATTTTTGCAGCGCCGGCCATTTTTGTTAGTTCTTTGATGTCTTTTTCTCTAAGTTCTGTTAAATGCATTAAATTAACTCCAGGAATTTAACTATGGAAATATTCATTCGAATGGAATGAGGTTTTTTATTTTGTAAAAACAGGTTATCTATTTTTTCTTTGGTTATTTACATAATAACCGTAAAAGAAACCTTGTCAAGCTTTACAAAAAGCTTTTTCAGCTGATAAATACATTAAGTTATGGACATAAAAATTAAGAAATCAGATTTAGTAAATAAACATATTTTAGCAATTGACTATGGGCGAAAATTTACAGGTTTGGCCACGTTTAAAGTTGGAAATGATCCGTACCCTTTGTGCTATGGCCGTGTGGCTTTTACGGATGACACAAAACTAGTATCTGATCTAGTTGAAATTATTGAAAATGAGTTCATCGAAATTGTTGTACTAGGTATTCCCTTCTTTACTGATGGTAAGGAGTCAACAATGACAAAGACAGTCAAAGCCTTTGGGGTTTTACTTGAAAATACGATTAAACTTCCCGTCTTTCTAATAGATGAAACCCTAACGACATTTGAAGCCGAAGATCGAATGAAAAATGATCCAAAGTATAATTTTAAAGTTGATCTTAAAAAGATTGATGAACTCTCCGCAGCAATAATTCTGGAACAATTTCTTAAAAACTCGTCAGATTAAGGAAATTCATTTAACATTTTTATCAAACATAATTAAGGATTGATCATGTCGAGTATTAAAAAATTTTTACTAAGTCTCATCTTAGTACCTTCACTCATTTTTATCTCTATAGGTTATTATAGTTTTCAAAAATTAAATGAGAATTACGTCGCTTCCGACTCAATATTTCAAGTAAAACCAGGAGAAGGTTTTTCGAGCGTTAATGCAAGACTATTAAATGAGGATCTTATTTCAAGTGCTAGGATTTTTCATCGCTATACTCAGTTTACAAACAAGATGGGATCTTTAAAAACCGGTACCTATAATATTCCAAAAGACTCTACAATGATTGATGTCTTAACCATCATTACCGAAGGTGTGCCTATTTTAACAAAGGTAACAATCCCTGAAGGTAAAAATATGTATGAGATTGCAAAGATCTTTTCAGAGAAAGGTTTTGGGAAATACGAAAACTTTATTAAGCTTTTTAGAGACCAAAATATTATTCAAGAAATGACCAAAAATGCTCCTTCTGTTGAAGGATATTTATTTCCAGATACCTATCTTCTTTCTCCTAATTCTTCTGAAAAAGAAATTACATCTATTCTTTTAAGAGAATTTGATAAGCAAACAAGCAATATTGATTTTACTCATGACTTTTTATCAAAGCATCAAATTATAATTCTCGCATCAATCGTTGAAAAAGAGACGGGAGCAAAATGGGAGCGACCACTTATTGCTGGAGTCTATTTAAATAGATTAAAAAAGAAAATGAGATTACAAGCTGACCCAACAACAATTTATGGAATTTGGGAAAACTATAATGGAAATCTCTCCAGAAAACACCTTCTTGAAAAAACAGATTATAATACTTATAAAATGAGTGGCCTTCCACTTGGACCTATCGCAAGTCCATCCCTTGCAGCGATTAAAGCAGTCCTAAATCCAGATGAGCATAATTATATCTACTTTGTTAGTAAAAATGATGGAACTCACGTTTTTACTTCTACTTACAAGGAACATTTAGCTGCTGTAGAGTATTGGCAGAGAAATAAGCGAAATCGAAGTGGAAAGAGCTGGCGAGATTTAAAACAATAAAAAAGGGCCACATTAATGGCCCTTTAACTTTTCCCCAAGAAAAAATATATTACTTAGTTACAAGTTGGGTTTATAACTTCAGTCACAACTAATAAATCTGATTTACATACCATTTCATAAGCTTCGCTTACACCATCTTCAACTGGAGATCTATCTCCTCTTCCACGTCCTCTACGACCATCTCTATATGAATCACATCCCTCTCCATTATTTCTTGCAAATCTAACAAGAGACTCTTTAAATGACTTTGATTTTCTTGCTTCATATTGCATATCCATACAAACATCTGCTCTATGCTCAAGTCTTGTGTACTGCTCTTCAATCACTTCATAATTTCTATTTTGATCAGCTCTTGCACTTTGCATTCTTGATAGCTCAGATCTTAACTCCGAAACTGAAGGTGAGATTACCTGCTCAGCACTTAGGGCCCTTTGAGTAATCGTTAAATTTCTCTCCGCTCTAGCTAAATCCGTTTCAACACTATTTAGTCTAGCGATTTCAACTTCAGCATTTGATTTTTTATTTTTAAGATCTTCTAAAACATTTTTTGCATCTTTTAATGCATCAACTGCTCTTCTACAAGTTCTACTCGTAAGAGTTCCTGTAAAAAATCCTGCACATGCTTTTTTCTCAGCAGCCTTTGCATCACTATAAGTTGTTTCAGCAAGTGGTAGTGCACTTTCAGCTTCATTTAAGCTTGAATTTGCAACACTCATAAGTCTTACCTTATCTCTTTTTGTTTGAGTTAAATGAGACACAAGAGAATTCGCACTATTAAATTCGCGCTCTTTTGACTCTAGTGCTTGCTCTCTAGAACGTACAATACTTCTTTGATTATCTAGAACATGATTTTGAGATCTCATATTTTGTCTTGCACTTCTAAAATCATCTTCAGCTCTTGCAAGATCTTCTTTAATTTCAGCACAGATGTCCATATTTCTGAAACGATCATTATATCTTGAGCGTCTTTCATCATCATCTCTATCTGCAAATGCATTTAGGCTTGTTAAGACAAGTAAACCTGTCACCATTGAATTTTTAAATAAGTTACTCATAAGATCTCCATATTTTTTGGGGGCTTTTTTAGTGTGAGATCTTATAGCAGAGAGATTAACGCACAACAACAAAAGATATTGTATAATGAATTAATTACAATCTGAAGTAATATTATCGAATGTTTTCGTGGATATGCGTCCTAATAAATTAGATGTAATAGTGACAGATGTTTGGTTATTTACATAAGCATCAAAGGGATTAAACTCAATTGTGTATTGCTTTTCCTCAGCATCTTCTAAAACTGAAACCGCTTTCAAATGCTTATTTAGCTTAATTTTAAAGATATACTTTGGAGTCGTGACAAAAACCTTAGCGTAGGTATAAATTCTTCGACCACCAAATGTTGAAAATTCTCCGATCCAATTTCTTGCTTGAAAAATACAACGAGGTCGGGCCATATCTGCTTCAAAAGAGCTTCCTCTCTGATTCGTATAAAAATCATAGTTCAACTTAAAATATTTTCCGGAGCTTTCAAGTTTTGTTTCAATATTTTGCATATTTGATTGATGAATTTGTCTGTCTTTAAATTTATCTGAACGTAGATTATCAAGCCTTAAAACATTTATTAGAGGGCTACATTCAATCGGAAGCGGCTCTTTAATATCATAGAGAAAACGAGAACATGCTGTATTTGATACGTGATAATAACGCTGAAGTTTTTCCAATAAAAAATCACTTTTCTCTAGATATTGATACATTTTTTCTTGCATCTCAGAATTAAAAATACCTGCAACTAAATTCCCTCTCATTAAAGGTGAGCCTCCATGAATGCTTTCAAGTGAGCATTCAGTGGCAACTTGCATAGGAGACATTTTACTTTCGGAGAATGGATTAAGGTATGTATTGTGAAAAATCCGACACGAGTCTTTTTTAATTATACTAATAAAGTCATTTTCTTTTTCAATCTTCCAAGTGTCGAGTTCTTCTGAGTTTGATAATCCAAGCTTTGAGATTCTCGATTGGATTCTCCTCACTCTTGAATCAAGTGATAAAACAAGTAAATCGTTTTGCCATAGAGCAGGTTCTTTATAAAGGTTATTATCTGTATTCTCAACTCTATCACATCCAATAATTTCACTCTGTAAGTAACTAGTCTCAGGAAATAAGATAAAAATATTTTCACTACATTTTAAATTTGGAATTCTAAATTTCCTGGGAATACAACTTGCACTAGTAATGAGCTTATTATTTTCAGTTAAAATCCCCGTACAAGTTTCAACTTTATCTTTATCAATGACAAAAATTTTTGCGATATTTTCTCTACAATTAAACTTGTCTTCACATATTAGTTTTTGATTTTTTAAATACTCATCGACAACAATAACTGTTTGCTCTTCGCGCTGAGGCTTATTCTCGTCTCTTGAGTCTTTTAAATCTTTTCCACAAGAAATGAAAAAAGCTAAAAGTAATATCAATAAATTATTATGCATTTAAGATCCATTTTCTTTAAATTATATTAATTTAGTCATGTTTAGGCAAACTCTCGATTAAGAAAAATTAATAGAAAAACAAACAATTACTTACACATTATGCCTAGTCTAAAGTTTTATTGCATTGAACCGAAAACTCACGGTACAATAACTACTGTCGCTAAGGATTGCGGCTTTGGTTCTCGTCAAGGAGGAAGACATATGGATGAGAAGAAATTAAAACACTTCAAAACCAAATTATTAAATGCTAGAAACCAAATTGTTAATAGTGGTATCTTGAGTAATTTTGAGGACTTAAAAGTTAAGTCTGATGATCTTGCAGATGAGGCTGACTTAGCGAGCAGTACTATTAACCAACAAATTTCATTTGCTATTCGCGAAAAAGAAATGTCTAAATTGAGAAGAATTGATGCAGCTCTTGGTCGGATCGAAGAAGGTGTTTACGGACATTGCCTTGAATCAGGAGAGCCTATAGAACATAGACGTTTAGAAACTCAACCTTGGGCTGAGTTTTGCCTTGAAGTTGCTGAGGAAAAAGAAAGAGAAGAATCTCAGAGATTTCCTAGAAGAGCTTAAGTTACAATTATTTATAAAATCATAAAAACCACTCTCTTTAGGGTGGTTTTTTTTATCTAAACTTTTGACACTTATACCTATAACCTACTGAAATTTAATAGATTCAAAATGATCTAAATCCCACTCAATTTCATTCAAACTGTAAAAAATCTATACACTTGCTTAAGTTTGGTCACATCAAGCCCATTAATATGGTACTAAATCCCTAATATCTCTTAAGAAAGACTGGCAATCATCTTGCTTTATAGTTAGTGGAACAAATAAAGGAATAGGTTATTACTATGGCGAAACATTACTCTTTACTAGCACTCTCTCTAACTGCTCTAATCTTAAGTTCAAATACTGTTAATGCGAAGGCAGTTGTAAGCGAAAAATTAGCTTACTCAGAAAAAGAACTTTCAAGCCGTTTTACAAGCTGGGGAATTGATCCAACTTATAAGAAAGGCTCAATTAACTTAAAAGAGTCGTGGAAGAAGTTCGAAAAAAAGAAAGACGTTATTGTTGCTGTTGTAGATACAGGTATCCAGTATGATCATGCATTTTTAAAGTCTAATATATATGTAGCTGAAGGAAGTCTTTCTCAAACAAACTTTGGAATTGATTATTCTGAAAAATCTGTTGGTAAAGCACCTAAAGATAACCACGGTCATGGAACTCACGTTGCAGGTATCGTAAAAAGTATTTTTCCTGAAGTAAAAATACTTGCACTAAAATACTATAATCCACAAGCTTCAGGACAAGCGAACTTAAACTCAACAATCAAGGCACTTAAGTATGCTGTTGATTCAAATGTAGATATCATTAATTATTCAGGTGGAGGACCAGAGCCTTCAGCAGAAGAAAAAGCAATTTTAGTTGAAGCTGAGAAAAAAGGAATCCTTGTTATCGCAGCGGCTGGAAATGAAAAATCAAATATTGATAAAAAAGAAAATGCATATTATCCAGCAAGTTATGGACTATCAAATATCATTACTGTTGGAGCACATGATGAGTTAAACCAAATCATTGCTTCATCAAACTTTGGTGATAAATCAGTTGATATCGCAGCTCCAGGATTTAGAATTAAATCATCAACTCCAGGAAATGGTGCTGGATTAATGACGGGAACAAGCCAAGCTACAGCATTTGTAACTGGTGTTGCATCATTAATTAAATCAAATTACCCAAAATTAAATTACCAACAAGTTAAGAATATTATTCTAAGCTCTTCAAGAAAGGTTGTTTCTCTTAAAGGTAAAGTTTTAGGTGGCGGAAAACTAGATGCAGCAAGAGCAATTGAAGTAGCTAGTTATGTAAACGATAGATTATACCCAACAAGAGGAAGATCTGTCGCTAAAAAGTAAAAAAAGCATGTAATTTTAAATTCACTGACATAGAATAAGCATATGGAAAAATACAAACCATATGCTTTTTTACTTTTGGGCTCAATTTTATATTGTTTAGGATTTCCCAATATTTTTAATATCCTAATTCCCTTTGCTCCAATTCTTGGAACTGCAATTTTAATTCATATCCTCGTTAAAGCTGAAACGACCAAACAAAGATTATTTCTCTACTTTTTCTATAACTCCTGTATTAACTTAATCAGTTTTTATTGGATTACAAAAACCCTGCAAGAGTTCGGACATCTGCCCTTTATTGTAGCAGCTTTAATGAACGCATGTTACGCATTTATCTTTAATCCTCATTATTGGATTTTTATCTTTATTTATCATTATGTACTTAAAAAAGACTTTAAAATTAATTTTAAGTTTAGACCTATTTCTACTTTTATAATCGCCATACTTTTCACAGTCATAGAATATTTTCTTCCTCAACAGTTTCCGGTCATGCTTGGTCAGCCATGGATTGTTGTATCAAAATACCTGGGTCTTGCACCTTATTTTGGACTTCCCCTATTTTCATTTGTTAGTTATTTACTAGCAATAGAGCTTGCACTAAATTTTAAAGAGAAAAAATTCTCAAAACTAAATTTTACTATCATTATAGTTATAGGGATTTTAAACCCAATTATAGACCTCAACGAAAAGGTAAAACCAGAAGAAGAAATAACTGAATATGGCGTCAGAGTTGTCCAAGCAAATATAAGTAATTTTTTAAAAACAGAATCAGAAAGTGGTGGCTATTCTTCATCTGCTGAAGTTTTAGAGCGTTATGAGAGCTTGAGTGAAAAAGAATTTTATCCTGATAAAAAATTAGATTTAATTATCTGGCCTGAAACGGCCTACCCTTTTCCAATCTATACTAATAAAACAAATTTACTTGCCACAAAAGTTCCGACATTATTTCAAAAAATTATCTATCACACAAATGCGGCCATGCTTATTGGTGGATATGATCATTTTAGAGATGGAGGAATTGGAAACTATTATAAAACTGAGTATAATTCTGCACTTTATTTCAATTCCCTTGGGCAATTAGAAGATGTATACCACAAACATATTCTTATCCCTTTTGGTGAAACTCTCCCCTTTGGTGATTTCAATGAAATCATCAGTGACTATATTCCGGACATGGCCTTTTTTGCAGAAGGATCTAAAAAAACTGTTTTTGAAGCAGATAAAAAAATAAAATTTATTGCGAGTATTTGTTATGAGATTCTTAGACCAGAATTTATCCGTGAATACCTTAATAAAGCAATTCACAGACCTCACCTGATGATCAATCTCACCAATGATTCTTGGTATGGAAATACGGTTGAACCAGAGCTGCACCTCTTTCTTGCTAGATGGAGAGCAATAGAATTTAATCTTCCAATTCTAAGAGCGACTAATACAGGAATATCTGTCTTAATCGACAAAGATAGTACTGAAGTAGAACGAATGGCCTATGGAAAAACAGGAAATTTAGATCTTGTATTAAAGCTTCCTTCAAAAATATCGAGTGAAATAACATATTTTCAAAAATATGGTTTTTGGGGAATTCTGCCGCTTTGGTTTGTTTGCTTTATTTTTCACATAATACTGATAAAATTAAAACATGATAAAATTTTTTAATACACTTTTTCTAATTTTCACCCTCACTTCTTGTGCCTCATATGAGAAGTATAAACAGATTACAGAGGAATTAGAAATTCCTGCTGAAATTTATAGGGCCGACTTTAATTTAACCTGGGAAGCAGTACTTCAGGTTATGAAAAAATTTGATGTAGCTTTTCAAAATCAAGAAGCAGGAAAATTAAAAACACGTTGGATGGATAATACCTTACAAGTAAACTTTAATGATTCTTTTGGAAGTAATGATGCTGTTAAGTCAGCCGAGTTTAAACTTCTTGTGAATGTCGCAGAAGGATTTAGTTATGGAAAAAAAGTCACAAAGGTAACCATTTATAAGCGCCAAAGAGTCGAGAGAGACTTTCTTCAAGGCTGGAAAGAAGTTCCAACAGATGGTATCCAAGAAAAGACTCTCCTTTATAGAATTGGTGTCATTATCCAAAATCAAAATAAGCTTAGGGCCATCGACAAAGCAAGAGAACAAGAACAATTAAATAATTTCTAATTTAGTTTTTTAAAGTTGAGAAACCTTATATCGATTCCAAAAATGTTTCTTAATTGCCTGATCTCCTGAGGGAGAATTTTTTGAAGTAATTTTTGATAGTGAATAATCAAGTTCAGAGAAAATATCTTTATATTTTTTCCTGCTAATCATCTCTAACATAGGTTTTTTTGCTTTCTCAAAACCGAGATCCCCTATGACTTTAATCGCATCTTTAATAATATTTGATCTTTTTTGATTTCCCACAGTCCCAAGATAGTTCTCTTTATTATAAAGCATTTTCCAAACATAAGGAGCAAGTTCAGAGAGATTAAATTCTTTAATATTTTGTAATGCTTGATGCCTAACAATTAAAGATTTGTCTTCAAGTAGGTTTGCATAAATTCCCTTATATTGCTTTTGATCAAGATGAAGGAGAACTTTAAGTGATGCGAGCCTAAGCATCCAATTTGGATGCTGTGAGAATTTTGCTATATAAGGAGCAGCTTTTTTCCCCATAATTCTTCCAAGCATATAGGTTGCAATCCATCTATTCTCATCTGGATAGTTTGAACTCTTCATGACTTTTGTTAAGATAGGAACTGCATTTTGTTTTTCAGCTAACGTTTTTTCTTTTAGCGATTTTAAAAACTCTTTTGACGTTGAAGCCTTTAGATACATTGCATCTAATGCATTCGTTGGCATATATGTTTTCTTCTCATCAGAAGTTACGACTTTATTTGGTGAAGCCTTTAAGACTTTTATAGAATTTTCTTTAATTTTATTTTTTTGTTGATACTCAGGAACCCAATTAGACTTTGTATTTGCAAAACTTATATTCGAAATTAAAAGAGTAACAAATAGTATTTTCATCGATCCATCCAAATCATAAAATTATTAACCAAGCATTTTTTCAAATTCGCTCAATAAATCTTCAGGAGATTTATCATCTTTAGCTGCCGCTTCTGGAGCTGCCTCTGGTGCTTCTTCAGGAGCTTGTGCGACAACCTCTTCAGGAGCCTCAACCTCTGGCTCAGAGATAGGCTCCGCAGCAACAACTGGTTCAGGTTCAGCTGCAGGAGTAGGAATATCTGCACCTCCACCTGATTCAAGAGCTGATTTCAATTGTTCATTTTCTTGCTTTAATCTTTTTAGATCTGCAAGATCATCTTCAATAATATCGTATTGAGATAAATCTGATTTGAGTTGATCTCTCTCTTTTGTAATCTCATCAAGTTGTGCAAGTAGCTCGGAAGAATCTCCTGCGGCCTCACCTGTTCCAACATTCGCTTGTGCTTCAGCTAACAGTTTTTCTAGTTCTATAATTCTTTCATCTCTTGCTTTTACAGTTCCAGAAAGATCAATATTTTTTGCTTCTAAATCTTTTATAATATTATTTTTTTCAGCAAGCTGGGATTGCAATCTTGCAACTTCTGCTCGAAGTGCTTCATCACCACCCTCTCCAAGACTGATACTCATTGGAGCGCTTTGTAGTTGATTCAGAGGCATTACTGAAGGGACACTAGAAGGATCAATATCAAGTCCACCACCTCTAAAAAGAGAAGACTTTAATGCAGTAGAATTTTGTATTATTGAATCAAGATAATTTTTAACAACAGATGCAGGAATTTGGTGTTTAAGATTATGATACTTTTTTCTATTGTAGAGATAGACCCACATGAAAATCGCTAAAACAATAAGCATCACACCCATCTGAGCTATAAATAACTGCGTTGTATACTTATCTATATAATTTAAAATCGATTCCAAAACAATCCCTCCATGGATAGTATATATCATTTTAATTATAGGTATTTAGCTTGGCATTTGCAAATGTATTATAGAGGTGAAAATTCTACCAAATTTTTATTTAATTTTGCCGACAATTCTTGAGTGAAGTGGTTGCGCTGCTGCAATGACAGATTCTTTGTAAGGATGAAATGCTCCCCCATTAAAGTCTGATATTTTTACTCCAGCTTCTTCACAAATAATTTGTGCTGCAGCGACATCCCAAGGCTTTAAGTTTTTTTCCCAGTAAGCATCAAAATTTCCAGAAGCGACATAACATAACTCAAGGGCCGCACTTCCAAGTCTTCTAACCGCCCTTGCACCTGAGATATTTTTTTTAAAAACTGATAATTGCCTCTCAAACTTATGGCCTATATCATAGACTGGGGCAGGTGAAAAAATACATTCATTCATCTCTTTCTTATTTTTTCCACGAGAGAGCTTATATTTCTTGAGAGGATTAATCCGGTAATCAACCAAAAATGAGCCTATACCTTTTCCGGCATAAAAGCACTCTCCGGACAAAGGATTATAAACAAGACCTAAAATAACATTTTTTTTATTGAGTAAAGCAATTGAGACAGCATAAATAGGAATTCCATTTACAAAATTATTTGTTCCATCGAGGGGGTCTACTAACCAAATAAATTCTGATTCAGATGCTTTTTTAAAAGTATCTTTTTTATTTTTTGAAAATGCTTCTTCAGATAATACTTCAGACTTTGGAAATTTCTTTTTAAGAGCTTCAAGAATGATTTTTTCAGATGCCTCATCAGCTTCAGATGCAATGCCATCAGCTCCTTTATTTGTAATTTGCAGGTGCTGCTTTTTCTTTTGAAACTTTAAAATTTCTTCACCAGCTTCATAGGCCACATCTTGAAGAAAAATCAGTATTTCTAAAATATTTTTTTTAGTTATCTTCATCAATCTCATCAGTATCAGTTAAAAGAAATTCATCTTCAATATAAACTGTATTCTGTTTTCCCTCTATCGTATATGTTTCATTTAGCCAATTTCCTGCATCTATCATTTTACATCGATCACTGCAAAAAGGGCGAAATTCTGAGGAATAATAATTAAAAGTTTTTTTACAGTGTGCACAGTTAATTTTTAATACTTTCTCCATTTCTAACCTATCCTCTTATAATAATGATTAAATGATTTTATCAATTCTTTATTTTCTGTATATTTATGAACATCAATCCTTGAGACTCCTCTCATTAAGGAAACACTATTTAATACAAATGCATGATCAAATGAGTGAATGGAATCAAGTTCTAATTCTTTAAATTCCAAAACTAAATTGAATTCTAAACAAAACTTAACAAAACCTTTCAAGGTGATGCTCTCTAGTATCTGTGAATTTTTTGGGGTGTAGAATGTATTTTCTTTTTGAAAAACAACACAGGAAGTAGAGGCTTCTAATATTTTATTTTTTGAAATAAGTAATATGTCTTCTTCCTCTTTTTTAAGATGAGAATATTGTAAATATTTAATTTGAAAATAGCTTCCGGCCTTTAATGCCTTAAATGTTTCTGAATAAGGAGATTCTACAGTGAGTAAACTGATTGAATCTTTTTTCTCACCTCTCTCATGACTATGATAAATCATCTTTAAATCTGAAATAAGAACTTCCCTAGTATGACTCAGCTCAGGATAAATTGTTAACCGAAAATAATGATTAGGTTTTTCTTGAAATTCATATTCCCAATTTACCTCTTTTAAGAAATAGTCATAAAGAGTTTCAAAATGAAATTTATTCGCTAGATAAGTTTCTCCAACAGATAAGAGAAGCCTTTTGCAATGCAAATCAAAAAAGGGCGCTTTGCCATCAAATGTTGCAAAACTCGTAAATAAGCTATTGCCCTGAAGAATACTTAGAGGAATTTCCATATCTCTACTTATCACGCAAAATTTATATTTTCTAGCTTCAACAACTTATCAAGCAATGCGTAATTCCAAGGATTTCATTGCTCAACCTCAATTTTTATTCTATAAAACATTAATTATAAAGGTAGTATATGAATTTTGATGATTACAAAGTCAGTCTTGAACAAAAAGCAACTCTCGTTAGTATTGTTTGCGATAATTTTGAGTTCCATAAATCTTCAGAGCAAACTCAAAGTTCATTGATAGAACTAAGGGAGCTTCTTAGAACTCTAGGAATAGAGGCCGGAAGCCAACATGTTCAAAATAAAAATAAAGTTGAAGCTGCAACGATGCTTGGAGAAGGAAAACTAAAAGAGATTGCAGATATTGCAAGATCTGAAAATTCATCACTAATTGTCTTTGATTTTGAACTTACTGCTAGCCAGATGAGAAATATAAAAAAAATTACAAGCTTAGAGGTTATTGATCGCTGTATGGTTATTCTTGAAATTTTTGCTCATCATGCGAGAACAAAAGAGGCGAAAATTCAAATTGAAATCTCGAGACTTAATTATATGCTTCCAAGACTTCAAACGCTTTGGACCCACTTTTCAAAACAAAAAGGTGGAGCTTATCAAAAAGGTGAAGGTGAGCAGCAACTGGAACTAGATAGACGTATCATTAGAGAGAGAATTTCTTTTTTTAAAAAACAGCTCATTGAAATTGAAACAACCAGAAAAGAGCAAAGAAAAAGAAGAGAAAATAAAGTTGTTACTGCAGCACTTATTGGTTATACCAATGCTGGTAAGTCCTCATTAATGAATAAACTTTGCCATGTAAATGTTCATGCTGAAGATAAATTATTCGCAACCCTTGATGCAACCTATAGAACTCTTAACCCTGATTCAAAACCACCAATGGTTTTAATTGATACGGTTGGATTTATTCAAAACCTTCCAAGTACACTTGTTCAGGGATTTAAAACAACTCTAGAGTCTGCTCTTGAAGCTGATTTATTAATTGTTGTTTGCGATATCTCAGATCCAAATTATAAAAAGCATCTTGAAGTCACTCAACAAGTTATTAGTGAATTAAATATTGAAGAAAAAGATCAAATCGTTGTCTTTACAAAAAAAGATAAACTTCAAGATCAGTTTTTACCAAAGATTGCAATGCGAAACCTTAAGGCAAGTTTCGTTGTGTCGACTCTTGATGATGATGACACAACAAACCTTCGAGAATATATTATTAATTATTTCTTATCGTTTCAAAAACATTTTGATCTATTTATTCCCTATGAAGCTGGGGATGCACACTCAAAAGTACTAGGTAATGCAAACGTTCTAAACACCCACCATCACGAAAATGGGACGTTTTATAGAATTAGAATTCCTGAATTTATTTTTCATCAACTTGGACTCGCGTCTTATGTTCTTGCACCACAAGATCCAAGAATTGAAATTTTCAATACTTAGCCTATAAATAAATAAAATAGTTCTTGTCTAAATTCATTAGTTATTTTAGTATTCCCACTCATTTGAAGTGGAGAGAAAATGAATCGTGCCCTTGAAGAGCAATTAAAATTAAGATTACATAAAAAGTTAAAAAATACACTTGATAAGACAATTGATAACCCTGTGCTAAAAGCTTATTTAACTTGGCAAATATTGAGTGATCAAATTAAAACAATTCTTGGTGATCAAGTTTTCAATCAATGGTTTAAAAAAGTTCAGCCACTTGTTTTAAAAAATAATATTTTATTACTTCAAACAGAAACAAATTTTGCAGCTCAATGGATTAATACTCATTATCAAGAATTAGTTGACGCACTTGTACTTACTCAAGATAGAAAATATACTTGTTTTTTTATTTCACCGAAAAAAAGAGAAGTAAGCCAATCAAAAAGCGCCTGATCTAAAATAGACCGTTAATAAAAAAAATAGAATTGTTAAGCACAGGCCTACAATTGCGTAAAGTTTATCTTTATCCATAAAATCTAGTTTAATTGCTTTTAATTTAAGATTCAAGTAGTGAGCTTAAGATTCCTACAAGCTCTGAAGGATCAATCAGTCCACTTAGCACGTGATGAAAATTCTCTGAATAGATTGAGTTATTTTCTTTAGAGATAAGTATTCTTACTAAATTGGGTCTACCACTACACTGAGAATTAAACATTTTTATATTTTCCTCAGTTAGGGCACTTTCGTGAATGAGAATTATTTCAGGAGAGAGATCTTCAATTAAAAAAGAAAAATCACTTAAATCATCTAGGCCATAAACTTTTACCCCATTTAATTCCAAATTCTGCGAAATAATCTCATAAACAAAATTTATAGGGTGACAAAAGAGTATTTGATTCAGTTTTTTTTCCATATTTCCCAAGATTTCTTTGTATGCTTAGTCATATTAGCATATATTGCCTTTATCTAACATAAAGGGCGAGAGAATGTCGAGAGAGTCAAAAATTTTAATTAAGGAAGTTCAAAGTGGGGAAACACTTTATTCTTTTTCTTTAGATGAATCTGAACAAGCGTATGAAAAGCTTCAATCTCTTATCAATATGAGTCTAGATGTTGATATCTTTATTCCTACAGTAACAGATACTCTTTGTGATTCTTTAGGCATGAATAGAGAGGAAATGGATACCTATAACGAATCTCTTATTGAAGAGATTGATGATCATAATCACTAAATTATCTTCCGGCCCTATATCTTACAACAACAGCTGGTTTAAAGTGAAGATTACCCTTTCGATATTCAATTAAATTTAATCTCATTAGGTTTTTAAGTGCACGAGAAAAGTCCTGCCCTTCAATTTCGAATTCTTTATACTTGGGCCATACCTCTTTCAATTCTTTTAATAAATCTGCTTCTCGCATACGAAACTTTCCAAGGTTTCTAATATGAAAAAGAATAAAGCACTCTTCTTTATCAACTGGAACTAAAAGCTCTTCAAAAATAACCATTAAAGCTGCGACTCCAGCTCTATAGATATTTCCTCTGCCTAATTCATTATTAAAATGAGAGAAACCTGCAAAGAACACGCCCATCTTGAAAATAACATTCTCATCAACTGCATATGTACTCTTATTTGAATCTGTACTGACATGAATTGATTTCACGATAAGATCTCTAAAAAGTTCTTTGCGCTCAAATGGAATTTTTTCAACTATATTATCGTATGTTTCTTGCATGGCCCATTATTATCACTAGAACAAGAGGAATTCAAGAACTCATCCCCTTATAAACTAATAATTATAAGTAATTGTCCCTTGAACCGCTCTTCTGAGAGTTGAATATCCACGAGCTAGTTCATATTCCCGATCAAAGATATTAATTAAACTCAAAACACCTTGAAAGCTTTGATGAGTGTAGGCAAAATTGAGATCAGTAATATCATAAGGTTTCATAACTTTTTCATCATAACTAAACCTTCTTCCCACCCATTTCCAATCGATTTGAAATTGAAGCGCATCATTAATGGATCTCTCAAATAAGGCATGATAAGAGAAATCAGGTCGCTTAGATGCTTCTTTATCCCCAGATAATTTAATATTAAGTAAAGTAAGGCCTGTCTCGAATCGATTCATTTTATCATATACATCAAATAATAACTCAACTCCTTTATAGATTCCGGTGTCATGATTAATATATTTATTATCATCACTAAAAGTGATCACTTCATCTATTTCAGTTTGAAATACAGCAGCTGAAAAGTTCTTATTTTCTTTGGAGTATAAATAACTAAGTTCAAAAGTTTGAGATTTTTCCGGCGAAAGATTTTTATTACCATAAGTTGGATTTTTAGTTTGATAGATTGAGGGCGCCTTAAATCCAGAGCTTGAATTAGCCTTTACAGCATGATTTTTAGACACGTCTTTTTTCACTCCAAGATTATGAATGAGGTGCGATCCGTAATTTTCATTAGAAGTCACCCGTCCTCCGTAGTTTAAACTATATGAATCTATTTTTTGAAAACGGTCTATATATGAATCAAAGATAATATTTTCTTCCTCGGAGCTAAATTCATCTGCATCTAGAAGTTTTTCATTAACATGATTAAGGCCATAGACAACAGTTCCATTACTCAGCTTTTCTTGGATTTTCAGTTCTTTTTCAAAAATATAAGAGCTAAACATGGGAGTTTTATAGATATTTCCATTATAGGAATCAAAATATTTATTTTTACGATCAACTTTATGATAACTTAAAAGAAACTCAACTTTTACATCTTCGCTATAATGATACTTAATCGATTCACCAATAAGAAGACTATCATCCTTTCCATAAGCATGCTTATCATCTGCTTGGTTTGCATCGACTTCAGAAAAAGAATTTTGATATTTAATATTTGTTGTTAGTTCAAGTTTGTTAAATTCAGAGCTGTGATTTAAGGTAAAGCCTTTTTGTTGGTGCTTATCTATTTCATCGCCATCTTCGACTTCTGAATCAAATTCACTTTCTTGATAAAAAGCATTGATAAAAAGAAGTGTCTTACCTATCGCAATGGATTTATCTGCAGATACTTGTGAGTAATATCCATGACTAATTGAAACTCTGTCCTTGGAAGCTCCTTTTTTAGTGACTATATTTATCACACCACCAATTGCATCACTTCCATAAAGAACACTTTGTCCTCCTTTTAGCACTTCAATTTTTTCTATATCAAGAGTATTTAGGGTTGCAAGATTGAACGTTTTTCCAATACTTGATGGATCATAGACTTTAATCCCATCGATTAAGATCAAGGTATGCTTTCCCTCTAAACCTCTAATATAGACTGATCCCTCTCCTCCAAGTAAACCTGTTTGAGAAATATCGACTCCTGGTATTTTTCTAATAAGATTTAATGCATTGGAATGAGTTTTAGAATCAAGTTCCGTTACATTATATTCATAGTAATCGCTAATCATATCTGATTTTTTAATGTCCTTTTTTGACATAAAAACGATGGGCTCTAGAGTTGTATCTGCAAAAGAATAATCAAGAAAAGAAAAAGAAAAAAAAGAAACGACTAAAAAGATTCGAAACACAAATACCTCCGCGAGTGTTAATACAATAGAAATGTATCTGGCTTGATCAATAATGATTTACAGTTGCGGGACAGCGACGGAATTACACCGTTCTTCCAGTTCTATTTGAAACAGAATATAGATTATTTCTAAGATTGTATATGATTACTTACTTACAACGAAAGAAGGATGCTTTAGCTTCGTATTCTTTTTTAGTAAATTTATAGGAGATATCTTGAAAACTATAAGTTGTGAAATGATTAGTAAGTCCATAATAGCGTATTTTCTGCTTAATCATCTCCTGACCTAGCTCTCTCGTTTCATCATCCGGGTATTTCAAATTAAATAATCGCTCTTCTGTCGCTCCACACATTCCAACAGGTCCATCAACAAGTCCAATTCGGTTAATATTTTCACATGAAAAATAATTAGCCATAAATTTCACTTTATCAGCAAAAAGAATATGAGTAAGAGTCATAATATTTGCAGATCTTTTTAGCCCCTCTTCTCTTATTTCCATAAGCCCAAAAGATTTCCACGTATCAATATCAAAACTATTATTTCTTTCAATACTAAAACTCCCCTTATCACTGCATTTCATATAATGAAATTCGTCCGATTGTAGAAGAGGTCTAATTTCTTTTAAATATTTTTTTTGTTTTTTGATTAATTCTTTCTCTGAAATCTTTGTAGAATTTTTTCCGTGGGAACATGCGCATAAAATAATCATTAACATCAACAAAGTATTTTTATTCATTGAATCATTATACCAAAGTATTCGGATAACAACAATTTTGTTCTGATAACGAAGATAAAAAATCCAACAATCAATGGGTTATAGTAAAAAATCTTGGCAAACTAATTGCGTCTACTATTTCACTTTTGAAAAAAAAGAAAATCGTAAAGGAGAGAAAATGAAAAACAAAATGACTAAATTAGTAATGACATCTATCGTAACTCTATTGGTTGCAGATAATAGTTTCGCCTACCCAATCGTTTCAGATTCAGAAAGTATTAGACAAGGAGATATTCTAACACTTTATCCAGATCATAGAGATCCTAATAAAGTCTACTTCTTCCCCAATAGTTCAATGCTTGCTGTTGATAATTCAGAACTACCAATGTTTGGTCTCACAACTTGGGGATTAAATGAAATTCCATTTAAATCAGAAAATGCTGGTGCTTATATGACCTTTACTGCAAGGCTTACTAGTGATCCACTTCAACAAAAGGCCATTGATAGCTACCTTGCAGACAACCCTACAAAAAGAATTGCCGTTATTCCTGTTAAAGAATCAACAGTGGGACTTACAACGAATGCATCAAATAGTAATCCATTTGGAAAACTGATTGAAGAGATGAGTTTATCTGAGCATGGAGGACATGGTGAGGATGAAATCGGATTTATGGCGACACTCACAGGAATAGGAGCAAGAGTTTTTAGAGAAGCAGTAAAAAAGCCTGATGTATTCAAAATTAATTATTGCTATTCATTCGATGGTGCAGGACCTGATATGGATGCAAAGATTACAGTAAACTGGCAACGAGTTTATGATCACTATAGAGCAAGTTTCTCTGTCGGAAGCTGGTTTCGAAAAGCAACCATTACAAGAGAGGTTGAAAAACTTAGACAAGACGGCCATGTTAAATGGGAAATCAATGGTGGAACAGATGAAGATCAAGAATATGTAAAAACAATTACAGAAGAAATTGTCAAAAGATTATTTGTGCCAGAGCTTCAATATGTCCCAGCTCATCAAGCAGCACCAAGGGGCTGGTCTTTTCTAAACTTTGGATTTACGTCAACTCATAGATCTGAATTTAAAACAGAAACGTGGGAAATTAGCAGAAGGGCCCTTGTTGAAAGAGAAAGATGCCTTCCTGTGAATGTTAGAAATGTTAAAAATTATTACGACACACTTGTATCAGACATATAGGAGAGAAAAATGAAAAATGCACTTATACTTATTTTACTTATAACAATGACAAAAACATTTGCTGCCCCAGGGGAGATTATCTCTTGGGCCAATCAGGCAGATAAAGTTTTTAATTATTTTACAAAGCCAAGCTTAGAGATCACTTTATCAGAGTTAAATGCCGGCTCTGATGAGTTCTACGGAGTCATGACGATTAAAACAAAAGTTGAGACTCCAACAAAAGAAGAATTAGAAGCGCAAGCGAGAGGATTAAAACTAAAAAACATTGAAGCGAGAACGAAAAGTGACACTGCAAGTTTAAGCTTTGGAGATATGCTTGAGATTTTTCAAGTTGATATTCTTAATACTCCTTCAGGTGCAGCGATTGATACAAGTTTATTTCTGACAAAATCTCAGTTTAAAAATATCAAAAAAAATAAAAATGCAAGATTAGCTCTTGATCTTTATGCAACTCCTTTAATTTCAAAAAAAGTTAAGACGATCACTCTACCCAAAAATACTTGTGAAAATCTTTTCTTAAATGGAAATAAGCTTATTGATATCACAACAGAGTATTTAAAATTACAAAATAAGATCGATCAAATGCAATTAAATAATAAATATTCAACCGACTTATTATCACAAGTTGAAAGTAATTGTTTTGAATCGAAAGATGTCTTTGCCTCATCATTCAAGGAACTTTTAAGTGCAAAATTAGAAAAATCAAATTCAATTCAATCAATTGCGACAGATATTTTCGAAAGTAAGTTTGAACAATTTGATATTGAACTGGAATTAAACTCAACTGTGGAAATCGAATGAGAACAATTCTTATCATAATCATTCTATTCTCGTTTAGTTGTGGAAAGGGTTCAAAAAAGGGAACAACTGACAATGAATCAAGAAGGATCGAAACAGTAAAAGAAGTTGATTTTGAGCGTATCGAGAAACTAAATAACAAGACGGCGTTTGAGCTTAGTGTTGCAATCGTTGAATTAACTAAAAAAATTAAGATAGATCATCTTATAAAAGAGCTTGATAGCAATTTTGTCATTAAGTGCATGGATATCTGTCAAATCGAGAGGAGATAAAAAATGAAAAACCTATTATTACTACTTACCCTATTCTTAAGCTTTGGAGCACAAGCACTTCCCATTTTAAATGAGAGTGTTGCCACTAATTCAATTTATACAATTTACCCAGATTCAGAGAATCAAAATCTTTATTATATTTCCCCAAATTTTATGAGTGTAGCCCTTGATGAAGATGGTATTCCCCTTTTTAATTACACTGAATATAAGGTTGGGTTTAGAAGATATAAGGCCAATATTCAAATGGTTATGAGGGTACAAAACTATAAAGAAGAGTTAAGAATTGCAAAAGAAACTGTTTTATCAAACAATCCTAACGCACAATTCGCTCTAACTCCTTTTGCTAGCTCTCAAATAGAATTTGATGACAAGTTCAAAAGTGCTATTACTGATCATAGCTGCAACCATATGGGTGGTGAATATTCAGCAGAGCAAAGCTGTATTCTCGTTCTCTCAAACCTTGGCAGAAATATCTTTAAAAATAATATTAGAAAAAGACTAACACTCGTTATGAACTTTAAGTATAGAATATTAGGAGTAAATCGAATGGCAGACAATACATTCACTAATACTGAGAGGATATTTAAAATTGCCGCAAGAGTTGGAGGTGATGTTCTCCTAGATTATCCAGAGCTATTTACTGACTGGAGAGGGCGAATAATAGGCCTATAAACCTTTTAAATTTGCTTTTCACATGTTAAAAGGAAAAACAAACTAAAAAAAAGGATAGAAAAATGGAAACGCAAATGGACAAAGTTAGCTATATTATTGGACGCCAAATCGGAGAAGACTTTAAAAAACAAGGTCTTGAGATTAGCACAGATATTTTTGCATCTGGGATTCAATCAGCACTTAGAGGTGAAGAGAGTAAATTATCATCTCAAGAGATTACTGAAACAATGAATGCTTTTCAGGCCCATATGAGTGCTCAGCTTGAAAAAGAAGCTCTTATCCAAGGTGAAGTTGGACTAAAGTATTTAGAAGAAAATAAAGTTAAAGAAGGTGTAAAAACAACTCCAACAGGTCTTCAATATAAAGTCCTTACAAGTGGCGATGGATCAGGGAAGAAACCAACAATTAACGATTCTGTAGAAGTTAATTATGAAGGAAAGCTTATTGATGGAACAATTTTTGACTCATCATACGCAAGAGGTCAATCAATTAGCTTTCCAGTAAGCGGAGTTATTGCTGGTTGGACTGAAGCCCTTCAATTAATGAGCGAAGGTGATACTTGGGAATTAACAATTCCATCAATCCTAGCTTATGGATCACAAGGAGCTGGGGCACAAATACCGCCCCACTCAACTTTAGTATTTAAAGTTGAATTAATTGCAGTAAAGTAAAAAAAATAATTAAGTAAGTTTAAGAAATACCGATAATAATAGGTGATTAAAATACTACTTCTCCTATTATTATCGGTTTCAGTCTCTGCAAGTGTGTGTGAACTTGCCTTTTTAAAGAATTATCACAAAAATGCAGAAGGACTCCTAGAAAAACTTCGTTCTCAAAGTTTTAAAAAACTTAAACAGAAAATTCTAGAATCAAAGGATATAAGAGAAAAGTTTGATCTCATTGAGGCAGAATATAATCTGATCTCCGATATTACTGAGAAGCAAGAAGAAATTGTAAAAACTCTCATTAAATCACAAAATTTAGATCAAAAACAAATTGAAGCTCTTTACAAAGAAGTCTATCTTGAAATTATTTCTACACATAAAGAACATGTTAATTTCATTATTAATCAATCAAAAATGATGCTTGAAGCTGCTGGGGTGAAAGTAAATATTAAATATAGATACTACTCAAAAGATGTAAGAGTTAAATATTTAGAAGTGGCAAAGAATGAAGCAGGAGATTCTAAAGCAAATAAGCTTCTTCTTAAATATATGAAGGCTATGAATACAAAAGAAGTTACCTTTGATTTTTTTGAAAATATGCAAAATGGTTCTGCGGGGTTTTCCGTTGCAACGACCAGAAGAATTGACTTAGGAATCAGAGGTGTTAGAAATATCGTATTAGATAACCTTATAACCATGGTCGGAAAGCATGAGTTTAAACATGGTGGCTTTGCAAGAATGAGAGCTCAAGGAATTGATTCAATCTATCATCCTCAATATCATAGCCTTAACGGTAAGCCTATGACAAAAATCGATACGGGTGTTTACAATACATTTATGAGTTCAGAAGAAATGTATAATTTTGTTAATAATCCCTATTGGGCAAATGCTAGAATCAAGAACATTGATAAATTCCTTCAAAAAGATTATTTCAACGATGTTGGTGGAATTAGCTATTATATAAATGCGACAACAGGAATTCTTAAACAATCTGATGAATTGGCCACTCATTTTATAAAACTTCTAACAAAATCGAATATCAAAAAACAAGATAAAATTGCCATTCACTTTATGAATGCTGATATGCAATTTGTCCATGATATTGATCTTGTGACACAAATTGCTATTGCAGATCCTAAAACGGGTAAAATGATGGTCGACTTTGTCACTAAGGAAATGATCGAAGACATTAAAAAAATCCTGCAAGTTAGGTTTGATCTTAGGGTGAAATACTCAAACAGAATTCAAGCATTAGGCGAGCAAACACCTGAGAGTGTCGCGAAGTTTAATAAAATCATGGTACGATTTCATAATGAAGAGGTAGAATTATCAAGAGCATCTTATGATTCAATCATAGATAAACTCGTTCACAAACAAACCTTACTCCAAGCTGTTTCAAAAAGAATGCTTAAAGAAAATGATCGCCTCATAAAAGAGACCAATCAATTTATTGAAGATGTAAGATATGCAAGAGATGAATTAAATGTAGACTTCTCAAAAAGTCCTGAATGGATTGAGAGGTTCAATCAAATGGCAATAAAGTATCAAGACCTAGGAAAACTCGTCAGAGAAGATTACAAAGGGTTTATTGCGGTTGATTTGAAGTAGTGACTTAAAGGGAACACCTCCTTCTCTACATCGACTCCGGCATCGGAGGATACTCCCCTTCAGGAATTTGCTCCATCCAAGATGTCAGTGCCTGTACAATTTCCCCTGAATCTTGAGGTAGCACGCCACCAATTGGATATTGATTCGATATATGGTTTGCACGAAAGACAATTTCATTTAATTTTGGATTGATACCTTTTATAATCTCTCTCATTTCAAAAAAGAGCTCTTTCGTTGTAAGCATCTCGATCATCTTGCGATCAACCATTCTCTTATAAGGAGTATTTGGTAGTGCCATCGTAGTTAAAAATGAGAAGTACTCTGGACTCGTCTCACTTATAACCTTAATCGTCTCTTGGATATGATCAGCCGAGTGTTTTTTCCCACCAAGCCCGAGCATTGCAATCGTTGAGAGCTTAAAGCCATTTCTTTTCACCTTTAACGAGGCATTAATCATATCAGCCTGGGTATTTCCCTTCACAATCATATGAAGAACCTTATCGCTTCCTGATTCCATTCCAAGATAGGCCATATTTAGTTTCAAAGAAGATAAAAGAGATAACTCTTCATCCGTTTTCTCTAAAATATTTTGAGCGGTAGCATAAATTCCAATCCTATCAATCTTTGGAAATTTCTCATTAATTTTTTCCAAAACTGGGATTAAAATATTCATAGGAGCACCAAGGGCATCCCCATCACATAAAAAAATCTTCTTTGGATTAATTCCCATTCCTTGAAAATATTCAGATGACTGGTCAATCTCACTCAAAATAGTTTTAAGCTCTCTAACTTGATATTTCTTTGAGCGGTACATATCGCAATAGGTACATAAATTATTTGAGCAACCAAGAGTTACTTGAATAAGAAAACTTCTCCCTTCACTTGGGGGACGAAATACAGGCTGGTCGTAGGATATAGGTATATTGAACATTCTCTAAGAATATTATTTTGGGGGTGGAAAGGCAATTTTAAAAAGTTCTCAGTAAAACCAAAAGCCAAGCACCAAATATCGAAGCACTTAACAAAATAAATGTATTAATATTTGTGAGAACAACACTATGCTCTTTTGGGAGGATAGAGAAGTACTTCACATTGAGCTTATAGCTATTAAATGACATCGCTATATTTGCAACAAAAAATAATAGTACGATAATCATACTCGACTGGTTTGAATTTATTGAAAAATAGTAAATAATAAAATTCATTAAAACGACAAATCTATAATCAATTAGAAATTTAATATATTTTGATAAAATATTTCCAATTAGAAAAGAGAGCCCTATTAATGTATACAAAAAGGATACATCGCCTACATTTTTCAAACTTAAAAAATATTCATAGGAGTAATTAAACACAATTGTATGAGATAAAATTAGAACAAATGAATGAAATAATATTTCTTTTGATTCATGAACACTCGCTAATGCCAATTTTAAGTCCTTTAGTTTTATAAAAAATGTCTTCTGCATTAATTGTAAGATAAAATCTGATCTAAGCACTAGTGCAAAAAGAAATATAAAAGAGATAATATCAAAGAGTATTGGGGATTTATAATTAATCTGAATTGAAAACTGAAAGGCTGGATAACAAACAATAAGAGATAAGGAGCATATATATTCACGAATTTTATAATGAAATTCCCTATTATCGATATATTCATTAATCATTTGGGTATAAATAGCTTTATCATTCCCAGAAAATATATTTTTAATAAAAATCACTATCAATACAATTCTGATGTTCTCCATCTGATTAACTGGATCTAATAAATAAAATGCAAAGATCAGAACACCGATTCTAATCATAATAGTTATGAGAAAATAGGTTTTAGGACTATTTAAAAACTTTCCTCCTGCAAATAATGAAAAGAAGTTTGAAAGTCGAATACAGGTAAATAGAACTGCTATATAGGTGATTTTCTCATCTAGGCCATTAAGTTGATTAAATAAATAGATATTAAACATCCAGTTTCCAAGAACATCTAAAAACATCGTTAAATGGATTAAAATAATTCTTAAATTACTGGTCATTTATGCTTTCCGAAAAAGATCTGAACAAGAGCTCCCTTATCATTATTAGATAAAATGATAGAGCCTCCAATAGATTTTAAATACTTATCAGCATGGAAGAGACCTAATCCCTGTCCATTTTCTTTTCCGATAGTAAGTCCTTTCGTAATTTTAGAGTTTAGAAGGTCCAGAGGAAACCCTGAACCAAAGTCTTGTATTGATAACATGAGTTTATCATTTAGAGTTTCTAGTACTATCTCAACTATTGCAGATTGATTTTTAGATGCCTCTACTGCATTATTAATCAAATTAGAGATAATTCTCATGATTTCAGTTTTATTAATATTTACAAGCTTATCTCCATTAATGAGATTATTAAATTTTATTGAAATATTTTTATGACTATACTCCATCTTTTTTTCATTAATAAGAATTTGAATAACCCGACTGATATCAATATTCTCATTTTGCCTATTTCTATCTGAATAATCTTTAAGATTTTTTGATATCTCTGTAATCCTTGAGATTGCCTGAAGCGCCAGATCTTTGGATTCGCGATCAGATCTTTCATAATCATTTACAACCATTTCAAGAACCATTAGAGGCGATTGAATATCATGAGTTACTTGCCTGCTGACTTCTACAAGATTGTTTTCGAGTTCTTGAATTTGAAGTTTCTCAATGAAGGGATCAAAAATATTCTTCTCAAATAATTTTGACCAAATCATCCACACGATACATAAAATAGATATTGGGATCATTAAAATTAGTAAAAGGTCCTGGAAGCTTAAATTCTCTACATTGTTACTCTTAATGACAATCGAAATACAAAACATCATAGATAAAAAAGAGATAATCAACATCGTATAGACGGTTGATTTAAGAAATAATTTAAAATCGAGACTATTCATCTCCTCTTGGTACTTTAACTTAAAGCTGTATAAATAATAAATAAAGCTAAACGTCATTAGAGTTAATGGATATAGAAGATATTTATGGTACTCCATTAAACTTAGAATAATAAAAACAATAATAAAAAAGCTTATAGCCTTTCTAAAAAGGGTTTCTGTTACAACTAAAAAAGATAGTAAAGCAAAAGTATAAATAAGAATAAAATTTAGCGAGACAGTTTTTATGATTATAATATGATCAACTTTAATCGAATCAATAAGAATAAATACAAAAATAAAGATTGAGTATAGAAAAAGAGTATTTTGTCGCCTATTGGATGATTTTCTTTGAAGAATATTTAAAATTCCACTCGTCCATGAGATAAAATTGATTTGAACAAGTGCCACTGCCATTAAAATAATAGAGAGAGAGATTAGCGGATTATTCATAACAAGTGCAATTTGCAAAAGACCCAACTTCGAATTGATTTGCTCATAAGGAACAATCATCACATAAAGAGAAGTCACAAAGAAATAAATGCAGAAACAAAAAATTACTGAAATTAAAATCGAGAGGATAAGATTTCTCTCAGGTCTTTTAAAATCTTTATAGAGAAAGGTTAAGTTCTCAAAGCCGGCAAAGGACCAAAAAACGGCAATTGCTCCTCCATAAGTTTCACTTGGATTAAAATTAGGTTTGAATCTCTCAAAATCATCAAATTTGAAATCAATTTCAAATACAAGCTTTACTAGTATTAATAAAAAAATAATTAATATACCCAAAATAAAATATGAGCTTATTTTTAATTTTTTGAGGTTACAAAGATAAGATATTAAAAAAATCGTAAATACTGATAAGTATCCCCATACGGGAGAATAAATAGAGGTAACATAATCTTTTATAATAATGAGAGAGAGAGGCATTCCAAAGATAACCGTCCCTAGTATTAAATTTGTCACACAACTTGATAGTGATTTTCCAAGCCCTAAGCTTATAATTCCAGCCATACCATCATCAGGGTTAACCTTTGAGATCATCTCCTTAAAGAAAAAGATTCCAGGTAAGCAAATAAAAAAGATAAGAACCCATGACAATAGAACGTTATTTCTACTAATTTCATATGATACTGAGGGAAGAAACAAGATTCCTGAACCAAAAATAGAACCTATCCCGAAAAGGACAGCTTCAAATAAATTAAGTTTTTTAGACATAACTATCCTTTAATGAATAGGTACATATCTGCATAAACACCATCAGACTTAAGCGATATTCCCCTCTCAAAGATATAAACAAAAAAACCTTAATAAATTCTTCACCACTAAAGTATTTCCCTCTAATAACCGATCATTTTATAAAGATTAATTTCATTCAAGGTTAGATTTATGAAGTACTTATCTATTCTAGTTATTCTCATATCCTCTAGTATTGCCTTTGGAGCAAGTGCAGATTCATCTGGAAACTGTACTGAATGCCAAGCAACACTAGCTGGAATGCCTTCGAATAATGCGATTAGAGAAATAAGTGCACTTGGAACGAGAGTTATTAATGAGAAGAATAGGAAGTTTGCAGATGAACTCTGCGTACGTATTTTGAGTGCAAGAAATGCAACAGGTGAAGATATACCAACACTTATTAGAAATGAATTTGCTAAATTTCTAAATATTAAAACCTCAGATGCTGACTATCAAAGTAAGGTCACATCATTTTGGAATAAAAATCAAAATGACTTTATATGCTCAGGAAAAATTAATACTCAATATCGAGAATCTGAGCATTTTTTAAAGCGCATGATTAATCTTAATGAAGACAGTAACTTCTTTTATCGTTTTCTTCTTAAAGATAAAAAAGTAGACGTAAATGCAATCGAATACGTTAATGGTGAGCCTGAAACAATTATTGATTTTCTAGATAAGATTATTGAAGATCCAAACTCTGATCGATTTTATTCGAGAAAAGAAATGATAAAGCTTAGAAAGAGTTTAACTAAATACTTTGGAGCAAAAAAAGCACTTGATGTTTAAATTATTTTTTTTAACTTATTCCCTATTTTTTTCAGTGCAAGCCTTTGCTACTTGCGATTTCACTAATATTGAAAGCTATATAGATAAAAGTATAAACGATATTTCATCATTTAAAGGCTTAGTCCCTGAAAATTGTCTCGAATCTTTTTTTGAAGAAGAGACCTGCGAATGTGCAAATTCCAATATAAATAAATTCAATCCAACAATTGAAATAGTTGATAAAGATAGAAACCGACTTTTTCTTCAACCAATTAAAGAAAAGATGGATATGGCCTTACTTGGAATTGCAAATGATATTGTTGCAATATCTTCAGATTCAGAAATTGATTCAAATGAGATTGGAAAACAATGCTCAATTACAAATCTAGATCAATTTAAATGTGAGAGTTATAACGGCTTTTTTGATGAGAGAACTTTAAAATCTTCTTTAAAAAGTATTAGTCAAACATTTTCAAATGAGATGAGGTCACGATATGAAAAGAATCAAGTTCAGCCTAATTTAATCGACAGAACAGAGTTTCCAAATAAATGTGAAGTTAATATTCCAGATAATTTTTCTGCTCAAGTCAAAAGTAAAGTATCTAGAGACATTTTAACATTATTAACAAAAAATGATGAATTCAAATTGAATTTAAGCAGATCGAATACACCATACGAAGCTTTAGAAGAAACACTCTTATCAAAAAAATATTCCGAACATCGAAATTATTTCGAAGAAATACTATCAAACCCTGAACTCGAAGAAGCCCTAAAAAACCCAGAAAATCTAAAACTCGCTTTAGATGGAAAACCTTTAAAATTCAATAAAGATAAAATTAAAGCAGACATAATATCAAGATGTAAAGCTCTAGATACTGAAATGCATAATTTATACTGTAACGAAAATAAAAACAGTATTCCTGATGACTTTGAAACACTAACGAATCAGCTCAGTACAATTCAAAAAGAGGATGATTTATCAGATTATTTATCAAGCTCAGTTGCATTAAAATATAAATGTGATGGTGATAGATCAAGTAATTTTAAAAGTCTTTATGATGGATTTAATAATATATTACCTGCATCATTTAAGAGTAGACGAAACTTTAAAATTGCTGCGGTCTCAAATTACGAGAACTCAATCCTTACTGCCGAAAACAACTTCTGCGAAATGTTCAGTAATGATAAATCAGTATTAAAAAGTATGGATCAATCAATAGAGGCTTGTAATCAAGAAAAAACGCAAGGTGGATTTCAAAGTCCAAAATGTATGTATATTATAGCCGCAAGTGAACTCCTTAAACCATATCGAGTAAAAGAAGTCTTAGCAGCTGAAGATAAAGCAACAGAAGAACTTGATAAAAAAGTAAAAGATGGCTCATTAAAACCTAATTCTAAAGAATATTTTGATGCCTTTAAGAGCATTGTCACTTCGCTGAAAGAAAATATTTCAGTCGATGATCTACTATCTCCTTTTAGTCAAAAGCCAAAGCTTGTTCAAAAATATCTAGGAGTACCAGATAATAAACTTGAGATGACAATAGCAGAATCCCCTGCTGATAATAGAACACCTCTAACAGGATTAAGCTCATCTGCAGTGATGCCAAGTTCAGTAAACTCATCAAATTTAAGTGCTGCCCTTAGCAGAAGAGATGGCTCTACTGCAAATGCATCTAATGCTAGGTCAGGTCAGATCTATGAAGAAGAAAGTGCAACAAATAGTGCTGTTCAAACATATGGACAGGCCATGAATCAAAATATGAATAGATATTATGAGGATAATCAAAATCAAATCAATCAAGCACAAACGACAATGAGTGATAAGGATTTTCAAAACGAGATTTCAAGGGCACTAATTCCTCCTCCATCAAATATAAAATCAAAAGCATCAAATTTATTAGCCTCTAATAATAATCCGAAATCAGTATTAAATCCGATGACAAATAATTACGAGTATGTGAACAAAAACATTTATAATCCATCAGATAATACAAACAATATTGTCACTCAAAATACTTCGTCAATAGCAGAAGATGATTCTCCTACAATTGACGACTCTATTAACAACGCCTACGGCTCGGGAAGTTACGCATCAGCAGTTAACAAAAAAATTGCTGCAAGCTCTGCCGCAAAATCATTTCCAAGTGCTGGAGGTGGTAGTATTCCTGGGCGAAGTCTAGCTTCCGGTAGCCAAGCTCTTGACTTGGTCACAAAACCAGAGGTCCTTTTAAATCAAAATGAAATTTTAGATAATAAATTTACTGAAGATAATTCAGGACAGATACGTGCCTTTTTACAAGATGGAAATGTATTAAAGTTTCAATTTAAAAAAGATGAAGATAAAGATAGTCTTGTGAATAACTCATACGTCGTAGAAATTATAAAAAACAGTAATGGCTCATTTAGATTTGTTCACACTGAGAACGAACTAGATCCGCGTTTTATGAAATTTTTTAATCATTTGAAATCGTCTTTTTCTGGAAATAATTTACCGAAGCTTCTGCGCGAACTCAATATTGAAACTGTAGAGAGTAAAGATGGATCTAGCGCTCCTACTAATTCTCGAGCGCTAAACCGTATGTTTAATTAACCTTTAGCAATAATAAACATTAATGCAAGAGTAACTACTGATATTAATTTGATTGATATTTGTAGTGTCATATGATTCTCCTTCCTAGAAAATATTTCTTTAATTAGTTTAATCAGTCCTATGATTTTAACAACTTAAAAAAATCTTAACACAATCCTCACAAATCTATCCACAAAAATATTCGGATTTGAGTGTGAATATTTCTTATTCCGAATACTCCCCTATCCCTAACTATTTAATTTTATAATAGCAAAACATGGCAAGCGTATTGCTCAAGTATATTCATAAGAAATCAATAAGGAGATTTTATGAACATACTTAAATATTTTAAATCTATTCCAAAGGCATTATCTGCCCTTAATCGTTTCACATATTCCAACAAATCTAGCTTGTCTCAAAGAGTTTATTTTGGAGAGGCACTGTCATCAAATTACAATCCAAATTCAGTAATCTATCTGGGCCATGATTTAAGCATCTTCATATGCCCAAGACTTAATTCGTGAAGCAAAACTAACATCTTATAGGCCTGGATTTCCAGGCCTATTAAAAAGCATTTAAACAGCAACAAACATAAAGGGGAAAAAATGAAAACAACAACAAAACTAATACTACTTGGAATGACTTTAGTACTAAATACTGCATGTGATTTTAAAGTAGAAGATAATAATGACTCGAATGGCTCGCACCAATCACAATCAATTAGCTCGGAAGAATTTTCTGAGAAAGTAAATAAACTTAATCACCGCGAAGATGAATGTCCTAGCTTTGCAGGAACATATCTTGAGGTACCTGAGAGCGATGATATCGAATTTGATCCGACCTATAAAGAAATCAAAAACCTTGGACCAAATAATATTGTCTTAATTGAAGGTGATGAAGAATTTCAAGTTGATGGAAGAATCCATTCAAAAATTTCTTTTGATGAAGACTTAGGTGAGAGTGTAAAGTTCGAATACTCAATTTCGTGTGAGAATAATAAATTAAGACTACTTGGAAGAACAAATACTTATCATGTAGATTCAACTCTTAGAGTTCTTAGCAATAACGATCTATCAGAGAGTTATACGTCCGTATTTGAGGGAAAAACTGAAAAACGTAAAGTTGTTTATAAGTTTCAGAACTAATTAAATATTTAAATTTAAAGCCGCATTATGCGGCTCCTTTCAAAATCTACGCCACCAAAGACGGAATTACTTCCCTATGATTCAAGAGTTTTCTTTAAGTGTTCGCGATGTCTCCGAACACTATAGTGTATAGTGTCTCATCTCTATACACTTTTTGCATGTATATAGCTGAAATCACACAATACTATTTGGTCTCTTTCTTGCTTCTAATATTCCAAATATATTAATTGGGATAAGGTGGTAGTGATGAGTAAAAATACATTCTTTGTAATGTTAATGTTTTTAATGGTTTCGTGTGATTATTGGAATGAGAAAGTTCCAGATGTTGATTCTGATATTAGCTCAGACTCTAAAGTTGAAAAAAACAAACAAAATCAGCTTCAAACGTTAAGAAAATCATTTGCAAAAAATGAACTAACACAAATGCAAAAAGATATAAATTTAAGTCTAAATACATATAGAGAGTTTAAGAAGTTATCTGATGAGCTTTCAAAAAAAGAAGGAAAAGACTCTGAAGCATTTATTAATCTTGATCAGGAATTTAGTACTAAACATGGAAATAAAGGGAATGAAATACAAACTATTCTCTCCAAATATTCTGAAGATTTTAATTACAAAAAAGATAGATTAGTAGAGTTACAGACTACAATAAAAGAAAAACAATATCGGTTTAATATAAATGCAGAAAATTTTCGCTTATGCAGAGAAGACATAAAACTCAAGAAAGATGAACTAGAAGAAAAAAAGTTATCTTTTGAGAAAGAATTATCAACTTCAAAAAGTCAAATAACCACATTATTAAATAAAATTAAAGCAAAAGAAGAAGGTATTGCTAGAAATAAAAAAAGAGCAAATAACTCAGATTGGCCTAGTGACAAGAAGAAATATAGAGAGAAAGCAAAAAAATTAGCCAAAGAAGCAAATGAACTCGCCAAGAAAGCAAAACTCATTTCTATAAAAATAAATGACAAAAAAGAAATTATACAAACTGAGATGAACCTTAAAATTTCAGTAACTAAAGAGAAGCTAGAAGAATGTAAAAAATTAGTAGAGCTAACGAATCTTATTAAAGAAGAAATTGTTATTGACAATAAATCCTTTATCGAACTGAAAGCGAATCTTCTTAGAATTAAAGAAAATATTTCTAATTACAAAATTGAAAATAAAGATTTCTACGAGGCATATAATCAATATCAAGATGATAGAAATATCTTAACTCTAGGTGTTCAGAAAAAACTAGATGATATGGCATCTAAGTATGAGCTTCAGCAAGGAATTTTAATTTCTAATTACGGCAAGAATTATATAGATATTTTTGAAAAATTAAAAAATTGGCATGAACAAAATCAAATAAAAGGTCAAGAGACACTTGATCTCATTTCAGAATTAAAAATTCTTGTCCCAACCACTGTAAGAGTATCTGCAATACTAGAGAAGATGGTTGATATTCTAAAAGAAGCTTCACTTCAGGTTACAATGGAATCTAAATTCTCAAATTCTAGATCTGTTGCATCAATTATTGGAGAAATACTCGATATAGACATTGATATCGACTTATCAGATATCTTAGATATTAAAATTGATTTACCAAATCTAGATCTAGATCTCTCAAATCTTGATTTTTCTATCCCCGTATTAATGATTCCTGATATAGATATAAATCTTCAAGAGATTGATCTAAAGGATATAAATATCTCTCAATCGGTACAAGACATATCAGATATTGATATCACAATTCCAAATATTAATTTTGTAAATATAAGTATTGATGCAGGTGCAGATTTGGAAACCATTTCAAATAGTTTTAAAAACATTGAACTTAAAACTCCTGAGATAGAGCTCGTAAGAATTGAGAGTAATGTTGAACAAGATTTAAGGAACCCATCACAAATATTACGAAATACTGCGGATCAATTAGTTGATGCAAAGGAAGATTTAGATAGAGAATTGACTAATGCATATCGGGATCTAAAAAGAGAAAGTGATGGAGCTATTAAAGATTCAGGTAAAATATTAGGTGATGCAGTAAAAGAGCTACGAGATAGTATTGCCATGATGCAAGGAATAGATATTGAAAAAACACTTAAAAGAATTCGTAGACAAGTTACGTCTTGCAGGGAAAATAAAGAAAAATTAAACGTAATATCAAATGAGCTAAAACTATTTAATGATGATATTCATCAATTTAAATTCTCTGGAAATAGAACAAATTTAGAAGTTAGTGAATATGCACAAGAACGAATTGATAAATCTGAAACCTTCAAGGTTGGTGTCGGACAGTTTTTAGGTGTATCCTGCACAACACTAAGTTTAGGTCTTGCATCAACAACAGGTGCAATGTCCAGCCTTGCTACTTATGCTGGTGCATATGGTGCAGCTGCTGCAATTGCCATTAATGCAATGATGGAACAGGTTACTGAAGAGATTGAGCACGAGACAAAAAAATTAGCTGAATGTGGAAAAGAATATCAAGTTATTTATAAAAAATTTGAGAAAAACTATTCAGACTATACAAAGTTGACTTTAGAAAATGATAAGGCCTCTATGCTTATTGAAATTAATGAAAAGCACCAAACGTTATCGGAACTTATCCTTAACACACAGTTGTTAAGATCTGAAGAAGAGGCCCTAGCTGTAAGTACTCAGAGTCTAGACCTTCTTCAAAACATACTTTTATTTCAAGAAAAATTTAATGAAAAAGAAAATATTCGTCTTAAACAAATGATTCTTGAAATTGGTGAAATGGAAGTATTATGAGATTTATCAATTTACTTTTAATATTTCTCATAAGCTCATTTGCTTTTGCTACGACAATAATCGACGTTGAAGGATATATTCTTGAAGGAGGAAAAGCTGTTAAAACACATTTCTCCTTCGAAGAACTAAATCCAGGAGTTGAGTATAATATCTCAGCAGAGTATGATCCATCGCCAGATGATGAACAAAGAACACAAAGAGCACTATCTGAGCAGCACTATAAAGCACCACAATTATCAAATGGGGCTCAAGAAATCTTTAAAGAATCATTCTCAAGGCTTTTTAGAGCTGATTTAACCAATAGATCAATGGAGCAAGACAGAGAAGTTCAGAGTCGAATGCAAAATGCACGAAATGCAGATGAAGCCTCTCGAAATGTTGAACATCTTCTCGCACAACTTAGAGAGTTTAGAGAGAGCGAGGAAACGCGACTTCAGGATGCATATTCAAAACTAGATGAATCTCGCGCCATTATGTCGGAGTTAAAAAGAATAAAGCAATCCGACTACCCTATGGTTAAGAAAAATGCTCATATTAATATTCTTCGCATAAAAAGTGATCGAACAGAATATAAAGGAAAAAATGCAGATAAATTTAATTTCGTTCGTGAGAAATACTCTAAAGTCTCAGAAGACGATTTTAAAACGGATGAACAACATACCTTTCTTGATATGGGAGCTACATCATATCTATTAGCAAAAGAGTCTTATGTAAATGGTGATGAAGAAAGCTCTGATAATTTAATTGAAAAATCAAATACATTTCTAGATATTGCTCTTGGATCGACTCCTTTTGTAGGTTTTTTTAAGGATGCTTACGAAGCATACTCTGGAAAAAATTTACTTACGGGAGAAGCTTTATCTGACACCGATAGAACATTTGCCGTGATTGGATTAGGAATAGGCGTTGTCTCTGGAGGAACTCTCGGTGGAGCAGTAAAGGCCATTCCAAGATTACTCCCTTTTGCTAAAAGATTCGCAAAAATAGGTGTTGAGATATTTGAGGCCGCTGGGAAGTTGGGGTTAAAGGCGAAAGATAAAATTGTTGATTTTGCCAATGTGACTATCAATATACTAGGAAATGAAGTTGGAACAATTGGAAAGTTAGAGGGTGTTACAAACTCTCTCAAGCAAGGAAAAGGTCTTTATAGTAAATCAGGCAAGCTTATCTCAAAAGAAACCTTAAATCAAAATGAGTTAAAAAATTTAAAGAGATTTGAGAATAAAATTCCAGCTGGTGCAAATAAGATTGAAATTATAGATGCGGGAACAAATGGTAAGATTTTTTCGGCAGAAGTTTCAGGAAATGTTCCTGGTTCAAAGGCCATCTACGAAAAACATATAGACTATTTAGGAAAGACAAAATATTACTTTAAAACCACCTACGATAACAAAGGCTACATTGTTCATATTAAAGACAAGATAAAAGGTAATGTGATTACCCCCGGAGATTTATAATGAGATCAAGAAAATTTTATTTAGATAGTTTAATTCACTTGAAGAAAGATTTAGCTGATATTAGGACAGAACTTTCTTCTTTTGATTGGGACGACGAAGAAGAAGAGATTGTACTTACTGCAAAGGCAGTAAGTAACGTTCTCTCGAAAGCTGTAATCGGAGATTTCACGATAGAACAACTAGAGGAATGGGCAGATATAATTGAAGTTAGAAATGATATTGTTTACGAAGAACTGCATGATGCATTGATCAAAGAGGTGATTTCTCATCTTTCTAATCCTGACTTATTTGGCAAAATTGATAATTTGAAATTGCAAAATTGGATTGATAAATTATAGATTTACGACTGCTTTCTTTCGCGTGAGCTATCTCATTAACGACGCCTAAAAAAGAATAGAGGTATTAAATGGAACACAAAGAATATATTGATAAGTTAAAAACTGAACTTTTGCATGCAGCTACAAATCTAATTAATGATGATATTCATTTTGTTGAAGGTATAAGAATAATTAAAGATAGATTAGACATACTTGAATTGGATGATGACGAGGTAAATCTTACTCGCGGAATCGATTCTGAAACTAATGATATTCCAATTGGAGATACAAGAAAGCGATGGAATAAAGAAGCATTAAGAAAGGTCGATGATGAAATCATCGACTATATTGTCCAAGAAAAGGCTCAGGTGATTAAAGTCTGCGAGAAAATTGTAAAACAACTTAGCAATCCCTGAGAGCTACAACTTGATATAGTTGAATAAGGAATAGTTTATGAAATCTGAAATAAAAGAAATATTAGCCGAATCAGAAGAATTCAATGAAAATTTTTGTCCAGAAGATATATATAATTTCAACTTTCTTTTGCGAATAATGATTGGACCTAAAGGGGTACAAGGGGAAGAATCTTTTGATGTTGAAGTTTGTACTACTAAATGGATTGAAGATAATTTAAATGATAGCGATGTTATGATTGGACGTCATAAAATTATAATGAAGGATTACAATTATAAAATTTTGAACGATAAAGTTTTAAAACTATTTGAATCGAAATCTGGTAAAAACTGGAAAGAAATTGCTGAGCAACTTTCTCGATATGCTTACTGGGAATTTGAAGATTACACAGAATAGTAATGAATAAGTTTATCAGGCAATAATATTGGTGCGGTTTGAGACATAGGAAAAGCCCTAGAATATATGAAAACAAATAACGGACAAACGATGAGCTACACATACTAAAAAGGATATTCCAGTAAAATATGAAGAATGACCAAAAACAGTAAAAACCTGACAACATTTCATGTTAAATCTGTTAAAGAAATTGTAAAAAAATCACATAACTTAGGATGGGAATTATGATGCAAGTAAAAAAATAATCTGGGAATCTGAGGATGATTTAGAAGCATCTGTTTTTATCACAGATGGAGAATATGAAGTAAAAACATTTTGCTAACCGTGTAATTTAAGTGTTGGTGGTGGAATTGGACACCAGTTTTTTATCCCAAATGAAGTTCCTCTAGGGGACGTAATAGAGGAGATTATTCTTGATTAAGTATAATATTAAATATGAAGCTTTAGGTGAAATAAGGATGGGCTCGCCATACAATGGTGCAAATGTCATTCTTGATGGTGAGTTTATTCCAGATATGTCCGAATTAACTTTTCAAGATAAAGGTATTGTATCAAATGATGGTTTTACTTGTTATTTGATTCAATGGGATATGATAGATAATAATCCTGGTTATAAAATCTGGAAAATAGATGCAAAAGACAGGAAAATATCCAAATCAAAGCATATCGACGGTTGCTGTGATGATATTAATTTGAACGATTCTGGTGTCACTGTTAAAACATGGAAATGGGACTCATCAAAAAAGTGTGAAAATGTTTCTGAAACGGAGATTTCATTTTCATAACCTCCCCACCACTCACAACATCGACAAAGAGATGCCCTAGAATATCCAGGACCGTCAGTATTTTCAGTAAATTAAAAGGTGGGAACTAAGTATGAATAACATAAAAATTATTAATTATCTTGAAAAGAGTATTTGGCAAAAAAAAATGGAGCAATACGAATCTAAGATCATGATCGATTCAGGAAGTGATAATTTAATTTCATTTGCAATAATTGAAACACCCAATATATCTGTGGGTTTATCATTTGAAGAAAGTAGTGTATATCCTAAAGTAAAAAAGTCAAATAAAGCGGATGAGCTTTTTATTGGTATAGATAATCGCCTGATAGTTTTAAATACAACAGAGAAAAAAGTAATTTCAAGGTATGCTTTACAGTCATTCTTTATAGATGTCATTCATGTAAGTGAGTTTGAATATATTATCATTGAGGAAATAGGCGTAGGCCGATATGGGATAAATTCAAATCGTATTTGGTTTACTCCGACAGATTTAATTGAAGACTTTTCAATTAAAAAAGAGACGATTTCCTTAAAGACAAATGGTGAAGTAATTGAGCTATCATTATTATCAGGAGAAACTTTGAGTCAATAATTTAACTACATGAGGAGTTTAATGGAAAAAAAGGTCACTTCGAGTGGATTATTGAACCTAACAATGAAATAAAGCACCGTTTGTTTGTTTCGCAAAAATAACAATAGGACTATATAATGAATAAGCAATTATCTGACAATTATAAGGAAAAGTTAAAGCAAGTTACTATGCCAGGAGTGAATGAACAGGCTTGGGACTACGAGACTCTAATGGCATTTTTAAGCGACGATGAGTCTAACCTATTTGCTATCTTAGGTGGTGATGTCCTTATTCAAGATAGTCAACAAGAGATGAGTTATACTTATGATAATTGGGGAGCTGATTCTAGAAAAATAGGAGAGAGTTTTTCTGATTATTCCAAAAGGTGTAAACAACTAACGATTGATTATCTTAACAAGTATCCAGTAAAAAAAGAGAACTTATTTATTCTTGTTATGACTAGTGAAGTTACTGCTGGAATGAATAAATAATCATTAAAAAAAGAACTTAATAAAATACAAGCAAATGTTGAATGTTGAATTACTTATTCCTTTGGAGATATAATTGTTGGGAAATTCATTAGTGGTTGGAAATTAAGTGATAAACAGCTTAAAAACTTATGAACATAAGTCAGAGCAAAGGGTGCTTTGGAATTTGGAAGCAACTTTCGAAGAGCTATTAGAAGACCCCTTTAAAAGTGATTACAAAAAAATTATAAATGATGCAAGAAATACAATAATATCTAATATTGATGTTGATGAGTAGTTGGGTATTGTTCATCACTCTCTCATTGACAAGACAAGCCTAGAACAGATTGGACCTAATTGAACTCGCTACATCGCGCCTTATAAATTACGCCACCAAATCACGGGCATTCTTAAGTTCCCACTTCGCTTGCATCGTCACCCAAAATTCAGCGCTGATTCCAAAGACTCTTTCGAGGTCTAGAGCAAACATAGCACTCATTCCGCGCTTATTATTACAAATTTCTGAAATTTTTCTTTCTGCACACCCTATTTCTTCAGCTAACCATTTCAGAGTAAGGCCACGCTCTTCAAGAATCATAGTTTTCAAAAACTCACCACTTGTATATTTAAAAATAATACTCCAAAGCTTTCCTTTTCGCTTCTTTGATAAATATAATTCTTTTGTGCTGGATCATCTCTCCTAACTTCTCTCCTTCATACTTCGAAATAAGCTCATTCAGAGAAAAGTTTTTAAGTTCAATCGCAAGTTTGAGTAAGAAGTCTTTTTGTTTATATTCATGAGAGTCATTCCCATCCCCTCTTCCGATTGCATCTGCGTAGCAACAAGTTAGTGCATCTTCAAACAATGTCCCCTCCCTAAGAGCATTAAGCGCAGTCAATAGATTAAGAATAGTTCCAGCTTTTAACTCGAATACCTTATGTACATTCAAATGATTTTTACAAACAGCAACTGCTAATTTTTTTGTATAGTTATCGACCTTGAATCTTTTTGAGACACGCTCAACTAAAGGAGTTCCTGTAATTTCATGCTTAAAATGACTAGGTAAGATCTCTATAGGTGTAACCCCTTTTCCAAGATCATGCACAAGGGATGCAAACCTAATAGAAAAATCTTGACTCAATTGACAGCTTTTTTCTAAAACGAGCATTGTATGAATCCAACAATCTCCTTCAGGATGATAATCTTGTCTTTGCGGAACTCCCCATAATTGAGCTAGTTCTGAGAAAAATAAATCTAGAGTTCCCCATTCCCTTAGATGCTCAAAAAACAACTTCGGAGAATTAAGAGCAAGGGCTTTTTTTAGTTCTAATAAATATCTCTCCCCTGCTATCGATTCAAATAGATCAATTTTTTGTGATAGGGTTTGACATAATTTAAGAGTGTCATTGTGAATTGTAAATTCGGGGAACTGGCATGCAAACCTAGCAACCCTAAGAAGTCTAATTGGATCATCAGAGAAAAATAATGATGTGTGTTTCAAAACCTTTTGTTGAATATCTTTAATGCCATTAAAAGGATCATAGTACTCACCAGTCTGAATATCTTTTGCAATTGAATTAACGGTTAAATCTCTTCTCTCAAGTTCTTTATAAAGATTATTTTCAAAGGCCAGTGTATATTCATCTTTTGTTTCAGGATGAAGATAGACTTCAAAATCTTTTCCAACAGGCTCAAATTTCAACCCTAATAGTTTATCCTTATCTGCATCGAGAATGATATAATCTTTATCTCTCACTTCCTTTCCAAGAAGCTCATCTCGTACGGCACCACCAGTTAGATAAAATCTCATATCAAAATCCTTATTTAATAACTCACTATATAGACTTTAAATTATAAATACCTTAAGCCTTTCATGATGACTAGTTACTGACTCGATGAAACTATTTGCAAGCTCTGATCTTATGACTCTCCAGGAGGCCTGTGCTTTCCTAGGTATATCCGAGTCAGCAATGAGAAGAAGAATTAAGGATGGTAAAGTAAGATTTCTAAAAAAAGGAAAGGATTATAGGTTTAAGAAATCAGATATTATTCAAATGGCGGCTTAAAAAAAAGCCCCTAAAAGGGGCTTTTACCATCACGTTATGAAGCAATAATATCGTCTTGTTTATCTTCCCAGAACTCTTCGTCTTTTTGACCTTGTTCTAATTGTTGATCTTTAACTGAAGGGGCATGCTTGTGTGAAATATGTTGTTTCCACTTATCTTTTTTCTTAGCAACTTGCTTTTCAATTTTATTAATAGCAAGATCTAGACTTTTATATAGTTTTTCAGAGTGTGCCCCTGCATGATATTCGAAATTTGGTCCTAGTAATTTAATGTCTGCACATTGTGCTCCATCGTCTCTAACATAACACGTCCAGTGAACTTCAAAGTTTCCTTCAAAAAACTTTTTAAGTTTCTGCGATTTTGCTTCAATTTTTTGATCAATTGAAGGAGTGTGTTCTAATTGCTTAAACGTACTGATTATTTTCATATAAAATTCCCCTCGGTTTTTCGACTCATTTTCTGGGTCAATTCTTCTTTGATTATTATAACGGAATTTTGCCAGTCCTCCTTTATATAATTCCTTACATTTCCTAATAATTATTATCTATTTAAAATCATAACACTCAAGCTCTAAACAGTTTCTAGATAGTTAGACTTAACTAGCCATTTTTCGTTTAGAAGAAGGTGCAATGCTCATTCCCTCTCGGTATTTTGCCACGGTTCGTCTTGCAACTTGAATATCTGATTTACTTAAAATCTCAGCAATTTTTTGATCTGATAATGGACGTTTTCTATCCTCATTATCGATCAATTCTTTTATCTTAAGTTTTAAACTCTCCCCTGCAATATCAATCCCACCATTTTTTCCACCAATACCAGCATTGAAAAAATACTTTAATTCGAATGTCCCAAGTGGGGTGTGAACAAATTTATTTGTCGTAACTCTTGATACCGTTGATTCATGCACACCAATTTCATTAGCAATATCTTTTAGAATCATAGGCTTTAGAGCAACAGCTCCTTTTTTAAAAAACTCTGGTTGATACTTCACAATCGCGTGGGCAACTTTCTCAATAGTTTTTTGTCTATTCTCAATTGATTTAATTAACCATAAAGCGGCACGAAGTTTATCTTGTACATACTCCGATGCTTCATCATTTTTTGAACTCTCTTTAATGAGTCCTCTATAAAGATTAGATACTTTTAATCTAGGAACACCCTCATCATTTAAATGAACATGAAGAACTCCACCTAAATCTTTAATATAGATATCAGGAACAACATATTGTGTTTCTTCAGAACTAATTAATCTTCCAGGCTTTGGATTAAAAGAATGTAAAATAAGTTCTGCTTCTTTTATTTTATCAATTTCAATTCCAGTCTCTTTGTGAATTTCTTTATAATCTCTTTTGATTAAATCATCTAAATGATTTTTAATTAATAATTCAACTAGTGGTACTGATTCATCGAGTGCTTGTGCTTGAACGAGTAAACACTCTGTAAGGCTTGAAGTTCCACATCCAACAGGATCAAGATGCTGAATCATTTTTAATAGCTCAAGTGCATCTTCTCTTTCTAATTCTGTTAAACCTAGAATCTCTTCAAGGTTCTCATCAAGATATCCTTCATCATTTAGATTATGAATAATCGCTTTTGCAAATTTCCATTCTTCATCAGTTAAGCTCTCCATACGAAGTTGCCATTCAAGATGTTCTTGAAGAGTATCACCGCGAGAGACCATATTTTCATAATTAGGAGCGTCGTCTTTTGATTTATATTCTTTAGTGTGAGGAGTTGATGATGTTGAATTATAAGTATCAACATATTTATCCCAATCAAAATTATCTTTCGAGTTATCTATAATATCAGGAGCAGAAAAATCATTTGACTCTCTCTCCTTAGTATCTTTATTTCTAGAATCAAGCTCCTTAACCGTAGATTCCCCTCCAACTTCTTCAAGCATCGGGTTTTCCACCATCTCCTTAGCAATGACACTCGTCATCTCTAAGTGCGTAAGTGTTAACAACTTAATCGCTTGTTGCAATTGAGGAGTCATCATCAAACCTTGGGTTTGCTTCAGATTCATCGACATTTTTTGGGCCATAAAATACTCCAAGTTATATCTTGCATCCATGTTATGATTTTGATCTAGACCGTCAGATCAACAAAGTGGTTATTGACTATAATTTAAATTCTTCACCTAAATAAAACTTTCGTGCAATCTCAGAATTAACTATTTCTTCTGGGGTTCCACTCACAAGAAGCTCTCCTGCACTCATAATAAACGCGCGGTCAACAATTCCTAATGTCTCTCTCACGTTATGATCAGTAATAAGAACTCCTATATTTCTATTTTTAAGATCCCTAATAATTTTTTGTATATCACTTACAGCGAGTGGATCAACTCCTGCAAATGGCTCATCCAGAAGAACAAAGCTTGGATCAAGAGCAAGACATCTTGCAATTTCCACTCTTCTTCTCTCTCCCCCAGATAACTCACGTCCTTTGGATTTTCTAATATGATTTAATCCAAAATCCTTTATTAATCTTTCCAGAGCATTCTTTTTTTCATTTTTAAAAATATTTCTAATTTCTAAAACTGAATAAATATTTTCTTCTACCGTGAGCTCTCTAAAAACAGATGCCTCTTGAGGAAGATAACCCACTCCCTTTCTTGCACGTTCATGAAGAGGTAGCTTTGTTACATCTTCGCCGTTTAAGACAATCGATCCTTTATCAACTTTGACAAGTCCAACCATCATATAAAATGATGTCGTCTTACCTGCTCCATTGGGACCCAAGAGACCCACAACTTCTCCTCGATTAACATCAAGGCTAACTTCTTTTACAACCGTCCTAGATCCATAAATCTTTCGAAGCTCTCGTGCATGAAAACTTGTATCAGTCATACTAATTCCTATCCTTTTTTAAACTAAAGCTCGTTTGAGAGTCATCTACTTCTACCATTTCTACATTATCTCGTAGGGTAATTTGGTAGCCTTTGATCACATCATCTCCTTGCTCAACTCTTGGAGCACCTGTTAGAATGATCTTTCCCGATCTCTGGTGTGCTTCAAGTTTTTCTGCATATGCCCTTCTCATTTGGCTTTTGCCAGATCGAAGCATAATAGTTTCTTCTAACTTCACATCGTCATAAAGCGTGTAATACTTGAGCTTTTTATTAAAGTTTTCTAAGAAAACCTGTGCATTTTGAGCACTTAAATAATAATTATTTCTATGTAATTTCACATTATTAGAAAGAGTCATATTAGATTCCAAGGAGTTGAGGACAACTGTTTGGGCACTAAAATTAAGTCCACCTTCATATTGTCTCTTGCGAATTAACTCTCCCGTGACTGAGCCCTCAAGGGTCATCATTTTTTGAGTAAGGTTTGAGCTCATGGAATTTGATTTTAACAAAATAGTATCATTTGTTTTTGCATCAATATATTTCGTTTTGACATTTCCGTTGGCACGCAAAATATCTGCCTTCCCTTCATAGTTTATATTATCGCTTGTATATTCTGAAACTCCATCAGTAACGATAACATTACCAATAAGGTTAAGATTTTTTGTTACTTGATTCATCACCCCTTTATCAGATGTATAATTAATAACTCTAGAGCCTGAAAAAACCTGCCCTTTAGGGGAACTAAAATTCATATAGATATTATCTGTAATGACCAATTCATTAGAACTCAACTCAATACTCTTGACAGCATTTTTTAATTTGAAATAATGAACATTTTCAAAACGAGAAATCTCAACAGATTTCTCCTCTTGATAATTATATTTAACTTCAGTTATTTTAAACTTAGTCAGCGCAAGCATAATGACACTTAAAATAATAAGCGCAAAAATAAATATGATCCCTAAATTTTTTTTATTGTACATAGTTTAAAACATATCCTTTCTCCATTAATTTTCACTTAATTATTTCAATTAGTTAAGCTTTTTTACAGAAGAATATTTCCACTCAATCTTTGACTATTTTTCTCGGACTATGATACAAAATACTTGAATTTTATAAGGGATAAACATGACTCAAAATAGCGATAGCATTAGCTTGGAAGAAATCATTAACGAAGGAGTTAAACTTACTCCGATGATGGAGCAATACTATTCTATCAAGAAAGAATACCCAAATATTTTGCTCATGTTTAGAATGGGTGATTTTTATGAGCTTTTTTTTGATGACGCAAGAATCGCGTCAAAGATTCTTAATATCTCCCTAACACACAGGGGAAAATTAGGAGGCCACCCAATTCCAATGTCAGGGATCCCTCATCATGCTGCAAGTACATACGTTGATAGAATTACGTCTCAAGGTCAGAAAGTTGCCATTTGTGAGCAAATTGAAGACCCAAAAGAAGCAAAAGGAATAGTTAAAAGAGCAGTAACTCAAATTGTGAGTCCAGGCCTTCCTTATGATTTAGATAAAAGTGAATCTCAGTCTCATAGTTATATGGCCTGTGCCTATAAAAAAAATCAAAACTATTATTTGATTTTAATTGATTATACAACGGGAGATTTTAAGGGACTTACTCTAACTTCTCTCCAAGAAGTTATTGAGAAAATTCATTTATATTCTCCAAAAGAATTAATTTCTTATTTAGGTCAATGGGATGAATCGACTCTTATGAGAGAGTATTTATCTAAAGTTTCAATTCTTGTGACTCACCTCTCTGAAGAATATTTTAATGAGAAGTATACAAATATTTATATTGAAAAACTTATTCCGACTTATAACCGAGATGAAGTGATTAAACTTCATAGTAATATCTTAGCTCCTATAGGTGCTTTAAGTTATTATATCTGTTCAACACAATCGCTAGAAAATATCTCACACATGAGACCATTTAAAATGATGAGTTTTGAGAAAGAGATGAAAATTACTTATCCAACTCTAGTGGGTCTAGAGATTTTTCCTAAATCTAAAGAGTCATATAAAGAATCCATATTAGGCCATATTGATTCAACAAAAACAGCTATGGGTGCAAGAAAACTTAAAACACTTTTTCAGTCACCTTTAAGAGATCTCGACCTCATTCAAAAAAGACTTGATACTGTCGAATATATGATGGGTCTACCAAATGAAGTGAAAGAGCTTCGAAAGAATTTATTTGAAATCCGAGATATTGAGCGCATTATGGCGAAAGTATCGACAGGAAAAGTAAATGGATCTGATCTCATTAATCTTGCCAATGCAAATATCGCCTATAAAGCGATCATCAAAGTTTTTACAAAGTTTCCAAAATCAATTCTAGATAAGTTTGATAAATCTGAGCAGGATTCATTAAATCAATTAGAGAAAAATATTCTTCTCACTATCAATGATGAAATAGGATGCGCTCTAGAAAAGGGAAATCTCATTAAAGATGGTTGTTCAAAAGATAGAGATCGCTTGTCAAAACTCTGTACTAACGCCACAGATTCATTGATTGATCTTGAAACAAAATATAGAAGTTCAACAGGTATTACCAATCTTAAAATCAAACATAATAATGTTGCTGGATTCTTTATCGAAGTGAGTAAATCTCATACAAAGAAAGTCCCTGCTGAATTTACAAGGAGGCAAACTCTTGTAAATAGCGAGCGCTATATAAGTCCAGAGCTCGCTGAGTTTGAAAAAGAAGTTGTTAGTGCAAAAGATAAACTTTATAAACTTGAAAAAGAAATCTTTGATAAACTCGTTAGTGAAGTTATTACGAATTCAAATTCGATTCTAAAGCTTGCAAATAATATTTCTCTTTTTGATGTCTTCCAAAGTTTTTCTTGGGTATCTACTCAAGATGGATTTACAAGACCAATTATTCAAAATAAAAAAATATTAGATATCAAACAAGCTTGGCATCCACTTATTAAGAAAAACATTCGTGACCAATTTATTAATCATGATCTATTCCTTGATAAGGAGACTTATTTTGGTCTCATTACAGGTCCAAATATGGCCGGTAAAACGACTGTCATGAGAGAGATGAGTATTATTCAATTCTTAACTCAAATTGGCTGTTTTGTTCCTGCTGAGTCTGCAACAGTGGGTCTAACTGATTATATTTTCTCAAGACTAGGTGCAAGTGATGATATTATTAAGGGTCAATCTACATTTATGGTTGAGATGAGTGAGACGGCAGAAATTATTCGTCATGCCACTGATAAATCTCTGATTATCCTAGATGAGATTGGACGAGGAACTTCAACCTATGATGGCTTAAGTATCGCTTGGTCTTTAGTTGAATATTTTGTGAATAAAACGAAATCACTAACATTATTTTCAACTCACTATCATGAACTCATTGAGCTTGCAGACAATCTTCCAAATGCAAAAAACCTAACGGTTAAAACAATTAACGAGAATGGTAATGTTCAATTTCTATATAAGTTAATTGAAGAGGGAGCAGCTCAAAGCTTTGGTATTCATGTAGCAAAACTCGCAGGCCTTCCAAAAGATATTTTAAATAGATCATCCCAAATACTTGCTCAGTTAGAAGCTGATCATCAAAAGAAATCTATTCCTTCAAAAGATTGTGATTATAATCAACTAGATTTATTTGCAGAAGCTCCGCAGATTATTTTTGAAGATACTAAATCGCCACTAATGGATGAGCTACAAGCAATGGATTTAATGAATATGACTCCAATGCAAGCGATGTTAAAGCTTCATGAGTTAAAAGATCAGTACCTAAATTAATAAACTAAATTTAGTACATGACAGGTTAAATTATTTTTCTTTAGAGACTCTGCCATTACAAATGCAATCTCTCTAGAGTCCACAGAATTTTTTGGATCATTTGAAAACTTTATCATTTTTTTTATGGCACTAGAGTCGGACTCACAAATATCAATGCCCTTTTTACCATATTCAAGGTCATGTTGCTTACAAGCTTCATCTAACTCATCAATTGCAGGATATTTTTTTGAAACTTCTAATACTTCTTCTTTATCTCCCCAATCTAGAACGATACCATCAGATCTTAAAATGCCACTTCTCCACCCACACCAATTCCCATAAATCTGAAAAGGTTTAAAATCAAATTTATCTGTACGATAGTTCTTTCCCCCAATATAAGTTAAACAAAAACAAGCATTAGCCTTGTCTTGAATGCACTTAGAACTTCGATTCTTTAATCCACAAAGTACATTTGACTGACATTTTTTTTGATAGTCTTGAATTTTTTTAGTACTACACGATAGAAAATCAAAAAAGCAAAACGCATTTGATTGAAATCCTAAAAATAATAGTAGTGTTAATAGTATTTTAAAACTTTGAACTTTCAGCTTCATTCCAATCATCAAGCCATGGGCCATCATATGTTTTATCAATTAAAGAGTTAAAAGAGAGTTTAGGAAAAAGTTTTTCATAATTTGTAATTTCTCCAGGACCTATCCTTCTTTTAATATGTTTTTTCTTTAAACTTCTAATTTCATCTACACCTGCTGCTTGCAATAGATCAACCAACTCATGTAACGTTTTTTTATGAAACCTTGCAACTCTTTGGGATTTATTTGTTATATCAATAAGCTTATACAAAGAGGGATCTTGAGTCGCAATCCCTGTTGGGCAATTATTTGAATTACATCTTAATGCTTGTATACATCCAAGTGCAAAAAGCATTCCCCTCGCACTATTACAAATATCAGCACCTAAAGAAAATTTTGTGACCATATCAAAGGCATCAACAATTTTTCCAGAGGCTATAATAATAATTTTATCTCGAAGCCCTGTGGCAAGTAGAGCATTATGAACAAAATTCAAACCATCATTAAGAGGTGTTCCTAAAAAATTAGTAAACTCTCTTGGAGAAGCTCCTGTTCCACCTTCTGATCCATCAATAGTGATAAAGTCAGGGTAAATATCAAGTTCTATCATTGCTTTGCAGATTGCAAAAAATTCAGATTTTTTTCCAATACAAAGTTTAAATCCAACAGGTTTTCCCTCACTGAGTTCTCTAAGTTTTGCAATAAATTGTATCAGTCCCTTAGGACCTGTAAAAGCGGAATGAAGAGGAGGAGATAAAACATCTTTTCCCATTTCAACCGCCCTAATTTTTGCTATTTCGGCACTCACCTTCGCTGCAGGCAGAATTCCCCCATGACCAGGCTTTGCACCTTGCGACAGTTTTAATTCTATCAATTTAACTTGTTCCATTTTAGATTTTTCAGCAAACATGTCGGCATTAAAAGATCCATCAGGGTTTCGACAGCCAAAATATCCAGTTCCAACTTGCCAACAAAGATCCCCTCCATTTTTTTGATGATAACTTGAGATACCACCTTCCCCTGTATTATGATAAAAACCACCTATTTTTGCCCCCATATTTAAAGACTCAATTGCGGTTTTACTGAGGGATCCATAGCTCATTGCCGAGATATTCATTCTTGAGGCAGAATAAGGTTTTTGACATTGGTGATTCCCAATTTTTATTCTCTCATCATTCTCTTTAAGCTTATCCGTAACTTGCAAGGAATGCTCCAGCCACTCTGCTCCAGTTGCATAAACATTATGTTGGGTTCCAAAAGCAGAGCTATCTAGCTCACCTTTTGCTCTTTGATAAACAATACTTCTCTGCTCTCTCGAAAAAGGGGCTCCATCATCAAATCTTTCAATAAAGTATTGTTGAATTTCAGGTCTAATCGACTCTAATAAAAATCTAAAATGTCCAAGAACAGGATAATTTCTAAGAATAATATGTTTCGTTTGGAATATATCTTTTAGACCTAATATCGTGATAGGAATGATAAAAACATAAAGAGCATAATAACCAACACCAAAATATTTACCGATTAACCATACGCTTACATATAATGGCACCAATGATGCCAAAAAATATTTTCTCATAAAATTTCTCCTTAGAGCTTATTATAGAATTAAAAAAATTTAGTTCCACTAGGTAATAAATGAAGAGATAATATCTGATGAAAAGACTTTTTCAGGAAAAGAATGCCCCTCTAAATATATAATTTATTCTCTTATCCTCTCTCTCCGATAAAGACTTTATGAAAGATGAAACAAACGTTGTCCATTTATCCGATTTTACTCACAAAAACAAAGAACTTAAAATTCTTAATGAGTCAAAGATTCTCACAAAACTAAGTAAGCCTGAAACTCACTTAGTCAGAAGAATTTTCTCATTTGGAATCGATTTACTAACGATCATGGTCTTAAAATCAAGTATTCATGTCGCTTATGCAGTTTTTATAAATGAGCTAATGTCTCCCTTAAGTCTTCAGAAAAAACAAGCTCTCATCAATGGATCAATGCCTCTTCACTTAATGACATTTATGGCGATCTATTTCACTTATTTTTTCTATTCCTCATTTATTCTGAATGGAAAAACTCTTGGTAAGATGGCGATGAATCTGACTGTCATTAGTGAGCATTTTATTTATAACAGAGAAGAAACTGATTATCGTTTATCATTAAAAGAGTGTGCAAGAAGAGCTTTTGGTTACTTATTTTGTTTTATGTCTTTTGGCATCTTTTTTATTTTTAATTTTTCAAGTGAAGATAAAAGAGGTCTTGCTGACTATATATCTGGATCAAGAACTGTGAGCGATGACTGGCTTGCAAAAGCGATTGAAACAAAAAACTATGATCATGAGCATGTCTATATTAATATAGAAGAGCTTAAGGAAAGTGCTTAAGCTCCTCTTTAAAATTATTTCTTAGTAAACTCAATATTTAAATCTTTTAATTGATTCATATCCGCCAAACTTGGTGCATTACTCATTAAATCTGTTGCGGCATTCGTCTTTGGAAAAGCAATGACATCTCTTATATTATCAGTTTGAGCAAGTAACATCACTGTTCTATCAAAACCAAAAGCAAGGCCTGCATGAGGAGGAGTCCCATATTTAAGAGCTTCCACAAAGAAGCCAAACTTTAATTGAACTTCTTCTTCACCCATACCAAGAACTTTAAACATTTGTTTTTGAACATCTTCTTTAAAAATCCTTAATGATCCACCACCCATCTCATATCCATTACAGACAATATCGTAAGCTTCAGCAGGCATATTTTTTAATTTCTCAACGTCCCCACTCATAAAATCATCTACACACTCAAACTTTGGCATCGTGAATGGATGGTGACATGCATAGAATCTTTTCTCATCTTCATCATACTCAAGAAGAGGGAAATCATTAATCCATAAAAATTTATAAACATCTTTTTTAATTAAACCTAGCGTCGTAGCGAAATGCCTTCTTAGGGCATCTGCACTTGAATGGGAAACAGAGTGCTTTGGATCTGCACAGAAAAAGAATGTTCCATCCTCTGACTCTCCACTTCTTGATCTAAGTTCAGCTAGAATTTCAGGAGAGATAAATTTAGATATTCCCCCACTCACTTCAGATCCATTTACTTTAAACCAAGCAACACCTTTTCCGCCATGAGGCTTAACCACATCAACAAGAGCATCAACTTCTTTTCTGGAAAATTCTTTTAACTCTTTTGATACGAAAATCATTTTATTTAGACCAGAATCAACAACTGATTCAAAAACACTAAATCCACTATTTTTAAAGATATCTGTTACAATAGTATGCTCTAAATCAAAACGAAGATCTGGTTTATCAGATCCATATCGATTCATCGCCTCTTTATAACTCATCACTGGAAGCTCGAACGAGTCATCAAATTTAAATAATTTTCTAATGATTTTTGTCGAGAGATTCTTAATATAGTCTTGTGTTGAGAAACTAACTTCAATATCGATTTGAGAAAATTCAGGTTGTCTATCAGACCTTAAATCTTCATCTCTAAAACACTTACAAATTTGGAAATACTTATCAGTATTCCCTATCATTAAAAGTTGCTTCATCGTCTGAGGAGACTGAGGAAGAGCGTAAACTTTTCCAGGATGAACTCTACTTGGAACAATATAATCTCTTGCACCCTCTGGAGTTGTTTTATAAAGAATCGAAGTCTCAACTTCAGTAAACCCTTCTTCATAAAGAGCAATCCTTGTGTCCTTCATGGCATTAGATCTAATTGATAAAATATTTTGTAATTTCTCTGATCTTAGATCAAGGTATCTATATTTTAATCGCAAATCTTCTGTTGCCGTAACCTTACCGTGTGGTAAAAATGGAACTTCATGAGCAAGAGATAAAATTTCAAAGTCTTTGACACTAATTTCAATTTCACCTGTATGCATATTTTTATTAAGCGCGGAATCAGGTCTCTTTCTAACAACACCAGTGGCCTTAATAACAGACTCAAGACTTAAACCTTTTAGAATTCCTAGATCTCCTGTGAATTCATCAAATGCAAGTTGAGTCAGACCAAATTTATCTCTAATATCTAAAAAATGAAGTCCACCAAGATCTCGATACTTATTATTCCATCCACATAAAGTTACTGTTTTACCAATATCTTCAGCTGTGAGTTCTGAACAATTATGCGTACGCATATGTCCTTTTAAATTTGTTGAATTAGAATTGTGATTTCCCATTTTCGTCTCCATGTATTAGGATTATCAGAATGAAAACTTTTATACCTCAAAGATTAGTAAATCTCATTCTTTTTCTTAGTCTATTCGGCGTTTTTGCTGGCTGCAATGCTTCCACAAGCGCGCACTTAAAAGAGTATCAAAAAAAATCTCTAATTCTAAGTCCAAAAGAAAAAATAATTGTCTATATTGCAAGCAGTGATACCGAGCAAAAGCGCGGTCTATCAAAAATTAAAAGTTCTGATTTTTCTAAAAATGAAGGAATGTTATTTCCTGCAAATAGAATGTTTAAAAGACAATTTTGGATGCCAGAGACATTTTTTAACTTAGATATTTTTTTCTTAAATCAAGACTATTTTGTCATTGATATTCAGCGTAACCTTCAACACTTTCCCCAAAGAGAGCCTAAAAAAGACGTGCCTCTATCACGAGCTGTTTTCTCACAACACGTCCTAGAACTACGTTCTGACTCTGAAATGTCAAAAAAGATTACGATCGGGATGAAATTAGATTTTAACGATCTTAATTAATTCTCTCATTCGCAAATAAAATAAGATACTCACCAGGAGCGATAACCCCAAGATGCTCTCTTGCGATTTTTTTCTGGAATAGTGGAGATGTTCTAATATTGTGAATTTCAGTTAAAAGATCAGCATTTTCTTGTCTAATAAGCTCAAGTTCATGATCTCTTTCAGTTAATGTATGACTCATTTTATAATAATCAAAAACACCATTTTCCATAAAGATTAATCTTAGAACTAAAAAAGCACACATAAGCCAACAAAGTTTTGTCCAAGTCCATGTAATATTTGTAACAATATTACCCGCTTTTCTCTTTTTCTTAATTGGCTTTACGTAATTGACCTTAGGACCTGCTGCCCTTGCTCTCGATCTTTTAGGTTCTGTGAATTCTACATCTGAAAAATTATTGGCCACAGAACGCCTAGTTGATCTTCTTGAGTTCTGGGATTGGTCACCGAAATTGCCCGACTGCCCAAATCCAGAACTACCCGTTTCAACTAGGTCCATCTGTGTATTATTAAAATTACTTCTTCTATCGTTTTCAAAAACAAATTCCAACTTCAACGTCCCTGTCAGTAAATGGCTGAATTTATTGTACTTTCTATACTATTTTAATCGCATTACTTTTACAACACAACTCGCCAAAAAAGTTGAAAAAAATTCCCTCTTTTTATCTTCTAAAAGATCTGCTTCTACCTTCCGCTCTTGGAGCTCTACTTGGTCTATCAGATCTATCACTTGTTCTTGGCTCACGGTTTCCAAAGTTCTCTGGTCTTGGAGTTTTTACTCCACTATCAGATCGCTCAGTTCTCTCCGTTCTTGGAGCTCTTGCATTGTATGATCCTGTTGATCTAGTTGAAGATCTACCAGCACCACCACCACGATGTCCGCTTCTTCTAGGTCCTCTTTCACGGTCATCAGATCTACCTTTCGCAACTTGAATTGAGATAGGTTCACCATTCCAATCAAATTTACTTAGATCGAGAGCTTGAGATTGATAAACTTCAGGAAGTTCAAAGAAAGAGAAATCATTTAAAATACTAATTTTTCCAACTTCAGATCCTTTAATATCTAAACTTCTTGAAACAAGACGAATTAACTCACCAGGCTCCATACCTTTTTCTCTACCAAGAGTGATATGAAATCTTTGGTATCCAGCTTGGGCACCATTTTCACTTCTATCGCCTCTCTCAGTTCTTTCCCCACGCTCAGCTCTTTCTCTAGGCGCTTTAACATCTAGATCAAGGGATCGTGCATTTTTATATCTTTTAATTGATTGAGAAAAAATAAATGAATATAGACCTTTTAAAACATCTTCTTGAGGTACATTATCAAAAAGTGTTTTAAATGATTCAAAACGCTCACCTTCGTCAGAAAAATTTTTAATCGAAGCTTCTAATTCAATATAGGCCTTATTTGTTAAAACACCAACGATATCATCAACATTAGGAAGTTCGATTTTCTCAATTTTTGCTTTTGTTATTCTCTCAATTTGAGAAATTCTTCTTGCTTCACTTGGCTCGATGATTGAAAGAGCAATCCCTTTCGATCCCCCTCTTCCTGTTCTACCAATACGGTGAACATAAGATTCGTTATCTTGAGGAAGTGAATAATTCACAACGTGAGTAAGATCAGTTACATCGATTCCTCTTGCAGCAACATCAGTACAAACAAGTAAGTGAATTTTCTTTTCTTTGAATTTTCTCATTGTAAGGTCACGTTGCTCTTGTGACATATCACCGTGAAGTGCATCTGATGGATAACCACGAACATTTAATTCGTCAGTTAATTCTTTTGCCCCAACTTTAGTTCTTGTAAAAACGATTCCGTAAACATTTTGAGTAAAATCGAGGTATCTACAAAGAGCTTCTGCCTGATCTCTTGATCTTACAATACAATATTGTTGGTCAATACTATCTGAAGTTAAAATTTGCTTTGTAACTTTAACCATTTCTGGATCACAAAAGTGTTTATTAATTAGGTTTAAAATTGGCTTTGGCATTGTTGCTGAGAACATCCAAATTTTCTTTTCTGGAATTTCTGCGATGATTTCTTGAACATCGTCAAAAAATCCCATATCAAGCATTTCATCTGCTTCATCTAATACAACATATCTACATTTTTCTAAATCAAATGCTCCTCGTCCCATAACATCTAAAAGACGTCCTGGAGTTCCAACAATTATTTGTGGACGATTTTTTTTCAAATCTCTAAGCTGACCTGATATAGGTACTCCACCGTAAACAGCGAGAGTTTTAACGTGTTCAAATTTTGAAAGTTTATTCACTTCTTCGCAAATTTGATTAGCAAGCTCTCTCGTTGGAGCGATAATCATTGCTTGAATAAAATTTGATGTTAAATCAAGTTTTTCTAAAAGTGGAAGTGCAAATGCTGCAGTTTTTCCAGTTCCTGTTTGTGCCTGCCCTACAAAATCAATGTCTTTTGCAAGTAATTTGGGGATTGAAATCTCTTGGATTTCAGTTGGTTCCGTAAAGCCTAATGCTTCAACGGCCTTCAAAGATGAAGGTTTTAAGTTCAATTCGGTAAATAACATTTCTGTCCTTGTGCTAGACTGAGGTGTTCCCAGTGGTTGTGTTAACCACCCTGGATCTTGTGGTCAAAAGAATTACGATAATTCCTTAAAGAGCCTAAGTGGTATGATTTAATACCCACTTGTACCACAAAAATATAAAAACTCAAGGAATCTTAAGAGCAGTGTGTAAATACTATTAACTAATGATTGCGCAATTTAAACAATTTAGCTAAAAGAAGGCTTCAAAGGATACAACATGACTGAAGAAGATAAAGACAAATTAGTACAATATTTTGATAGCTTAAAAGACCAAGAAGCTGAACAAATTATGAAAAAAGTAGATCAATACTTAGATGATGAAGCAATTGAGATATTCGTTGAACATTTAGAAGACTTCTATGGTGTTGAAGACGACGAAGAACTTGGAATGCTTGCTCAAATTATGGTTTCAGGTTTTGTGGCAGCAAAAGAAATTGGAAAACTATAATTGCTCTTGAATTGTTTTCCAGAAATTTCTCATCATAGCTAACTCCATTAAAACATAGTTAGCTTTTTGAATTGAATCTCTATACTCATCACTAGAAGCATTAAGCTCCATTTGCCTCATATACTCCCATAGTTCAGTAGATATTTCTCCGTTTATGAGAATATTTTTGATCTGATTAAAATAAAAGTGATGAGGCTCGCTTGAACCAATACGAAATTGCCCGAGGCTTGCTGAGTACTCTCCAACAGGAAAAATCATTTTAAAATATCCGAAAAGCTTCGAGAATAAATCTTTATACTTTTCAGTTTCCCCGAGAGGACCTAACTTTATTAAATCTTGAATATTATCAGTGTGAGCAAGTTGAAAAAGAACAGTAAATTTATCATTCTCAGTTCTAAGCCACCAACTATCACAAGGATCTGACACATTGAAAATATGTTCTTCAAAAAGTGGAAACCTCTTATTTCCAAGTTGAGTTTTAATATTTTTTGCAATTTCAAAATTATCACATTCAAAAAATTGTAGTGTCTCTTTTGTTGTTTTATCAGACTCATGAGTTCTTAAACTAGGATATAGGTCTGGATGTTTTAATACAGACTTATAATCTACAAGTAAATTTTCACAAGGGTATATTCTAATAACAAATGTATTCGCTTTTAATTGAAGATGATAGAGAACACCAGGCCCTTCACAAGGAAGATCATCATTTTTAAAAGATAAATGCTCAGAGAAAAATTGAGTAAATAAATTCTTATTGGGCCTAGCTTTTTCAGCATCATCAAGAGTTTCTTGTACAAGAAAACTTATATCATCAAACATTAAAACATCCTTGTTTTACCACAATGCAGGTAATAATCTTAAAATCACTAAAACGATTAGTGGACTAAAATCGAATGGTAAATCCGTTGGAAGTAACTTTCTAACTGGATTTAGGGTATAACCTGCAAGGTTTTTTATAATTTGAGTGTATTTTTCATTTTTCAATTGTGGTGCAAAGCTAAGCAAAGCATCAGCAATAATAATAAACGAATAAATATTTATTAATAAACGTATCATACACTCTTATTTTAAAAACAATTGACCATGATGGCAAAGTTTTTTATTTATCCAATTTTATAATTTGCTAAATAACTTGAAATCGTCAAAAGACCAATTGACACCCAAAACGCCTTTACTGCGTGTTGAGGAAATCTTTTTAAGATCATATGTCCAGATGAACCGATAATAACCCAAATAGCTAATTTTAACTTTAACCAAAGAGGCCAACCTGCTCCATGAGGAATACCAATTCTAGCGACTAAGCCCATTCCTGCAACAAGGATAAAAATAAGAAAAACACCTGTTAAGATCTTATCTCTAAGTGCTGATTTTCCTTGATATGCAGCTGCTGCATACAATGAAAAGAAAAGTACAATTGAAATAATGTGAATCATTTTATAAATTTGGTAACTCATAGCTTCTCCTATATTCTTTCTAAAACTAATTTAAATAAATCCCAAAACTTTTCAACTGAAGGTATATTCACTCGCTCATCTGGTGAGTGTGCTCCTGCAATTGTAGGTCCAAAAGACACAACATCAATTGGTCCTATTTTATCTCTTAAAATACCACATTCTAAACCCGCATGAATAGCAGTAACTTTAGGTATTTCTTTATATAAATCCTCATAGGCGGATTTTACTAATTCAAGCACTGGATTTTCGCGAACAGGCTTCCAACTTGGATATTCTGAATGATTTTCAACTTTCATAGAAAACATTTCTCCAAGGGACAATAGTTTTTGTTCAATTTCTTTAATTTGTTCTCGATCAAAAAATCTTAATGAGGATTGTGTATAGAGTTTTCCATTGACGAGTAAAAATCTTGCAAGATTATTACTTATCGAAACAAGGGATCTATCTTCAAGATCATATGCATGAGCTCCATGAGGAAAAAGAGTTAAAAAGCTAAGTATTTCAATTTTATGATTAGGAGATAGCGTAGAAAAAGTCGCATTCTCCTCAATGATTACGACTTTTAAATTTTCATCCATCTTTGGAAGATAGTTTTTCCATTTTAAAATGACTTTATCTGCTGCATTTAAAACAATTTTCTCATCATCCTTATCAATAGCAATGATAGCAAAAGCATCTCTTGGGATAATATTGTGAGCTTTCCCACCTCTAATTTCACATAAATCAAAACTTATTTCCCCATTTAAAAGAGTTAAGTAATCAGCTAAAACTTTAATTGCATTTCCTCTTTGTTCGTGGATATCAACACCAGAATGTCCTCCAACTAAACCTTCAAATTGTACTCTTAAATACTTTTTATCATCTTGAGTTGTATTTACCTCGTACTCTCTAGTTAATTCATAATCAATTCCACCAGCACAACCAATATATAAACTTCCCCACTCTTCAGTATCAAGATTGAGCATTTTTTTCGAATTCAGATACTTATGTTCAAGGCCTAAGGCACCATTCAAACCTGTTTCTTCATCAACAGTAAATAATAACTCTAATGGAGGATGAATGAGTGTTTCATCAAAAATACACGCAAGGGCAGCAGCACAACCAATTCCATTATCAGCTCCTAATGTTGTTCCCTCTGCTTTAAGCCAATCTCCATCAACTTTAGTTAAGATAGGATCTGTCTTAAAGTTAATATCACGAGATTGAAGAGCATCTGTAACCATATCAATATGGTTCTGAATAAGAAGTGATTCATCTTTTTCACGACCATTTTTACCAGGAACGTATATAATGACATTCCCTGCATTATCAACAACATGCTTAAGTTTATTATCAACGGCCAGAGAGATGAGGTAATTTCTAATTTTATCTTCGAACCTACTAGGTCTTGGAGTTTGAGTAAATTGGTAAAAAATATCCCATAAATATTTTGGATTTTCCGGAAAATTTGCTGGTTTCATGCTGACTCCTTAAGATAACTTTCTTTTACTTTGCTATAATTTTATATATGATACAAAAATGTTTAAAACGTTTATTTTCTTAATTATTGTTCTTAACTTTCAATCTTGTTCATTATTTATGAGCAAAAAAGAGCGTTTGTTACAAACTGATATTTTGGCAAAACTTAGCTCTCAGAGTGCAAATCTAGCAAAATGCACGAAGAATTCCAATCTTTTTAAGATCTTTGATAAAAAACGCATTCGAGTAGTCATATTTTTATCAATCAACAGTCGTGGTCAAATAAAACGCTTTAATCTAGATGATAAACTTTATCCTGTTGAATATGCAGAGTGCGTCTTTAAAGTTGTGGACTTGGTCAATTTTCCAAAACTAGATAACGGAGAAGTGATTGAATTAAAGCAGCCTTTTATTTTTTCTTATAATAACTAAATCTTTTTCTAAAATTTCAATTTCTAAATTTAATTTCAAAGCAATCCAATGGAGGCATTCATTTGAAAAAAAGTTTATATGAGTTTCATCTTTTATATAATACCAGCTATCAAATATTAAATTCTTCTCGAATATTCCAGTACTAATAATTAATAGTGAGTTTGATGATAAAAGATCTAAAATTTTACTCAAATCTGAGATTGGATCTTCCATATGCTCAAAAACTTCACACAAAGTGATAAAATCATATTTATTGTTGAAGACTTTATCATTTGGAGCAAAAAAAGGATCATATATGTCTATATTTTTAAATCCATCCTCTTTCATTAGAAGCTGTAACATAGGATATGGTCCACTTCCAAAATCTAGCCCCAAGTCATCATAGGTAAAATTCGCTTTAATTGGGTTAATGAGTCTTCTTAAAAATTTTTCATATCCAATAGATCGTTCGGTATTTTTATGATTTTCATAACGAGACTTTTCAATTTCTTTTCTGAGGATTTGTTCTCTTGGAACAAATCTTAAATCACAAACAGGACATTCATAAAAATCCCTATTATGATGACTTTGATGAAAAATCTTTTTTGATTCAAGACAGTGACAGACAGGACATGATTCTTTCATTATTTTTGAGATTTAATCCATCCAGTTATCGCCAATTTTATAGCTTGTTCAACTGGAATATCTACTTCTGTAACGCTTGATCTTGGAACAATTGTTGTAAAACCGCCAAGCATATAACTCATGGGAATATAGACTGCGATGTCTTCATCAGAAAAAACACCAACCGGAAGATCTCTAAACTCTTCTCTGGTTACTAATCCAATTGCCTTAAAACCTAATTTATCAAAATTAACTAAAACAACTTTTTTCATATTATCAGGACCACTTCCTGCGAATAACGACATTAAATCTCTCAGGGGATTATAGATTGCTTTTAAAAATGGCACTTTTTCAAATTGGTTTATTAAAAAAGTAATAATTTTTCCTGTAATAAAGTTAGAAACTAGTCCTCCAATGACTACTAGAACAAGAAAAGTTAATAAAATTCCTAATCCTGGAATATAATTATTCTCTCCCATTAAATCTTTAATAAAATGAGCGAATATATTTTCTGCCTTCATAAGAATAATCAATAAAAGATATATTGAGAGTGAAATTGGCATTACGACAATTAAGCCTTTAAGAAATAACCTATTGATAGCTTTCAAAATAAACCTCGTTGATTTTAGAAAAAATGTTTACAGATATGAATATAAGAAGAATTGGTTTTTGGCAAAAAAAAAGGGCCCTCTAAAGGGCCCTATATGAAGAAATGAAATTATTTTTTCTTCGTTACTTTTTTTGCAGCTACTTTTTTAGTTGCTTTCTTAGCTACTTTTTTAGTTGCTTTCTTAGCTACTTTCTTAGTTGCTTTTTTAGCTACTTTCTTAGTTGCTTTTTTAGCTACTTTTTTAGTTGCTTTCTTAGCTACTTTTTTAGTTGCTTTTTTAGCTACTTTTTTAGTTGCTTTCTTAGCTACTTTTTTAGTTGCTTTCTTAGCTACTTTTTTAGTTGCTTTTTTAGCTACTTTTTTAGTTGCTTTTTTAGCTACTTTTTTAGTTGCTTTCTTAGCTACTTTTTTAGTTGCTTTCTTAGCTACTTTTTTAGTTGCTTT